>LNAP01005269.1_pt1 | contig 11564 bp, 9 predicted proteins | sample 602601 | NCBI WGS metagenome assembly LNAP01 (sample SAMN02440304, study PRJNA202911) | soil metagenome | biome: Subtropical and temperate rainforests or woodlands; isolation source: soil samples (1 kg each in a 20% v/v slurry with milli Q water) were... ... | reverse complement strand
TGTACGTCGAGCGTTAGGCAGAGCGCTGATTAGCCCCGTACTTGCTCCCTCCGCGCAGTTAATCTTTTCCACTGTTTGTCGAAGTTTGGACACGCTGTTCGCCGAATCAGGGCGGAACACGCGGTTTGCAATAGCATTCGCCGTGGTAACATTCGACGCCAGTGTTTCATTAAACGGGTTCATGCCTCCCGTGGCGGTGGTATTAATAGTCATAGTGGACATACGTTTGTTCCGGGTCGTGGCGCTGCTAGCCCTGCGCGGCAACTCAGATGTCATATCCATGGCACTGTTGATCGTTTGGAACAAATTGAAACTGCTGTTGTTACGGCTGTTGCTCACACTGTTATTGCGGCTACTGTTGTTGTTGGAAGCAACTCCCGTAGGACGGCTTTTTGCTACCTGCAGTGCATTGTACGTACTGGGCTTGCCAGCCATGTGTACAGTCGCATAGTGGTCGGTGATGTTGTAGTTCACCTTGGAGGGCTCGCGCGACGGGTCAATAGACGGGATCACCATGTTACTAATGTCGAGGGTATCACTAGTGGGCTGCGGAGTAGCAGAGATACTCGAAATGGTATGATGCCGTGTAAATGAAGGCGTAATCGACGGTATCGTTGTATTACTCGGTACACTCGTAAGTGCTCTGGATAGCAACATCGACTTGTTAGGCACTACTTCAGCGAGTCCATCCATAGTCGTGGTGGTATCAATAATGCCCTGCCGGGTGTTAAAATCCGGTATTTTCGCCATCATCGACGCACGTTTGACCGGTTTGGGGCTAGTCGTTCGCTTCATACTTTCATGGTTGGTAGAACGATGCACAGGGACGTATTTCGCACTGCTGTTCGGACTGAACTCATTAGCATTAGTCGGGCTCGTGGCACGGCTCGTAGGGTTACTGGTGCTGTTTTCGTCGGGTACAAAACGCTTGTTTTGCTGTATCGTGTCCCGCCGGTCGGTCGGATATTTCCGTGTTTTCCCACCCGAAAAAGAGCGTTTAGTACTAATGTTAGGAATACTTCCAATATTGGCAAATGATTTACGCAGAATGGTGGCTGGGGCGGGAGAATTTGCGTCTGCTGCTCCATCCGTCACATTATTATTCTTACTTTGTGTGTTCTCATCGAGATCATATGAGGCCTTCCGAGAGCGCGGAGGAGAGATTGTGCGGGTCGAACTTTGTCGATTAAACTTCCCACTCATAGAGGCTTCGTTGGCAATATTGCGTGCTTCTTGGAGAGCATCGGCGATGTAGATTTCTGCTTTGATGCTGGACTGCCTTTGCAGGGCCGCCGCGCGCCGCTCGTTTTCGTTGTTGTAGTGTGTATAATACGTGGTTTGGGTGTCATAGGTTACACTACTACGACGAATTTTTGTAGAAGGAGATACGGCCGGGGAGGCTGGAGCGGGGGGAATGAGCTGAGGAGTAGGTAAGAGAGGCGCTGGGCTAGCCACCAGACTAGCCCTTGTAGTTGTAGCAGTAGTAGCGCTGACAGTGTTCGCAATAGTGTTTGAAGGAGTGATAACAGTCGATGTAAGAGTTGTGTTGTTGGTTAGGTTGGTAGTAGTGGTAGCCCCTGGTTGAGTATTTAGTCTCCGATTAAACATATTGTTCGTATCACTCTTAGGCAAGATGGAGTTCGGATTACTGCTAACAGACGGTGGTGATCTACCATTGGGGTAAATAAGCTCGTCCTTCTTGCTCGCCAACGCCATTGGAAGGGATGAAAACGCCACTCGTTTGCATGCGATGATATGTGGCACCCACTGCTCGCTGAACACACATTGTATCACGAGATTACTTACTTTGCATTTGTTCATAAACCCCATATGCGTGATTAGCTGTTTCGCAATAGACATCAAAGCGCCGTGCTGGTGTTCCGTTACGATCCATTTCTCCACCTCGTCTGAGGTGGTGGTGAAAATCGTGGTGTGCCCTTTCTCACACAACATTTCGTATGTGACATGCTTTAGCGTACCGTCTTTCTGAGTAAACACGCGGTGCTCGAACACCCCACTGCCACGAAACGAAATACTCCCAATATACGGCTGAATGCACAATATTTCCTGAATGCAACTGTTCATGATCGTTTTTAACTCAACTTCGTCTACAATCCAAGACAGAATGTTCTTGTCGGTTTCTTGGTACCACACAACAGCAACTTTGTTTCGAAGTTCAATTTCTTTTGAACTTGTGTATGCTCGAGACTTCTGCTTCAAGCAACGAATGATTTCAGTATTGGACTCCATGCGCTCGGCTTTCTTTTTCATTATTTCCTAAAACAACAAGGAATAGTAAGTCAATATCTGCTGTATCTATACATCTTTAAATGACATAGACTTACGCCAGTTTGGTCCGATGTGAAGATCCAATAGTATGGCAATCCGTCGCGGAAAAGCATTGTGTCAACCACATTCAGCTTAATACGGAAGGCAATGTTCATGGACCAAAGGTTCTTGAAGAGCGTGTGGAAGCTCTCAACCGGAGATAAGTCCATGTCCACAGTGCCAGGTGTTGACATAGCAATAAACTGGACCTGGAGGAGTGGTGTAAAAGCAGGGATAGTGATGCAGAATTGTTCACCCTGTTGGTGATTGTTGTCAAAATGAAGTCAATTCAGTGAGCAGAGCGGACGACCGTTACAATTCAAACGATTTTGTTTTAATATGCATTGTATACCTGTTCATATGCTTTACAACTGCAGGTATGGCACACAGCACTTTTACTTCGATTGTACGTACAATTGCTCTCAGCGTTGCAAAGCAAAACAAGCGCATGCTATCTGTCGGAGCCAGTCTCACAATTCACAGTCCAACTTCAAAGTTTTATCAACAATGAACAGTCTTCGCGTTGTACGAAAGGTGACCTCTGTGGCTCAGCGCAGAAACATGTCCGATATTTTCGAGACCAAGAACAAGATTGCCAGCGTGAGAAAGGCTTTCTACACCAACACTGAGGCTGGTGAGTAATTGTGTGCCCACATTCTTGTCTTTCTAATATCCATGACTGCGATGATGATGTTTTTATTACCGTCGAAAGATATTTAGTACCTTTGCAAATAGTTTAATGGGCATTTTTCATTTTATTTGCAGGCGCTGCCAACCCCACCTACCTGAAGGAGACTGGCGACAATGCCATCACCCTTGGTGCCTTAGGAGTCACCGGTCTTGGTCTTGTTTTCATCCTCAAGGGTATCTGGAACATGGCTTACGGCACCAACAAGAAATAAATGCTGCAAACATGCTATTATTGATTTGGTTTCATTGTGAACGTGTGATACATGTGTAATATTCTCCACAAAGTAAACTCTGAAAGCAAATATGATCAATTTCGCTTTCCCCATGTATTATATTTCCATTCCTAAACTGTACAGCGCAATAATCATAAATCAGATTGAGTTTATCTGTCCCGAAGAAACGGTTTGCATCACTTCGGAGTTTAAATTCAGCATTTGGATTGGGCTTGTTTGTTGGAGACCAGTTTGTATTTTGAGGACTAATAGCATTGTACTTTGCAGCACAGTATGTAATCTGACTTCCAAGTGATGTATCTGGTAAAAGTATTGTGTTCAACAATACCGAATATGCAAGCGAGTGTTGTTGCTTAGCGTGATAAAGATTGAGTTATATGTGTGCCATATTTATTCCAAGCTATAGTACCTATCAATTTTGTTTGCGTTCTTCACTACACTGCACTTTGTTTTACACTGCCATACGCGTTGCTTGTTTTTGCTAACTTGCGAACACGTAGATTATATCATACTGATGTTATTATCGCAATTCTTGTGGCTCTCGCTTTGCAACGGTCCCTCCATCACATCTAAGTCCTGCCTGTGTTGCTTATAGATAGCAAGTCCGATGAAGAGGAACAGAGTAATTATTATGGCTCTGAGGAGGATGCATTCCCAGGGGAAAGGATCCGTCGAAAAGGGTCTGCCTTCGGTGGAGTTCTCTGCGGTGGCTAGGTACCAGAATTTGCTCCTCCTTTCTACGATTACAATCTAGTCTAATCAACTTCCAACATTTTCCCATGACCCTTATATTCCTTTCTAGATCTGCGGAGAGTTTAATCTCGGTGCGAACGCTTGCTCAGTTATCAGTTGCACACTTGACATCTCTAAACTTCAAATGAACCTTCATTGCACACAGGTCCACAAATTGGCCACACAAAGTCCTAAGTATGCTGTCAGCATGCTTGAATGTAAGATACTGCAGTTCATCAAGTTTTCCTTAATGTTTCTCTTGCTAATTCAACTCTTTCTTCTTTCCTAATGTGTAGTGTCCGACCTGGTAGGCGATGAAGACGATGGAACGTAAGTCTTGTTGCACCGAACTATGTTTTAATTCCACCACATGCACGTTTTCTATGAATGCATGAACTGGTGCATTGACGCGGCCTCTCCAGTACATATTATTTCTGATCCTAAGTAGTTAATTACAGATAACGCTGCTGCCCTGCGCAATATGAAACAACCAAGGTTCTTACGTTGAAAGTACCCAAACAGCGAGAGTGATTAGCGCCCGCTAGGGTTTGAATTAGTGATCTTGGTTTCTGCTCTCTGGAGCATTGTACAATTTGTAAATGGCATTTAAGAAATATAGTCGACGGCTGGTATTCTCTTGTTCAATGTTTCATCTAGCGCAGTGAATTGTAATCGTGAAAATAGTATGCGTCGAATTTTTAATTAGGAAGTTCACAACGCGCAAGCATGGCTAATCTCCCTCCCACAGACTTATCGAATTTACCTCGGATACCTACTATACTATTTCACCAAACACGACATAGGTTTCCCCAAACATCGTACACATCATACGTCCAATGTACAACATACACACCAACGATATGGAGATGCAAGAACAACTAGCGTAAGGCAGTTGTATCTTGCATTTTCACCTCCATCATTTACACCATACACACACACAGACAACAACACCTTCCTTACGTGCTCACCAAGCCGAACAATGAAGCACAACACCTCCCTTTCACACAAGACTTTTCCTTTACCTTAGCGCTTGAGGCGATAACTGATAAGTGATACCAGCCCTGTGAGAACAGTGGAAAATGCAATCGCTAAAACTCGGAAGAAGGATTCCAATATCTCAACTTTGAGTTCTTCTTCAGAGAGCTTTGTGGTTAGATCGATAAATTCGGAGATAACAAACTCTTCCAGAGTTGCCGGCAGGTCATTCACTATGCGCTGCACTTCAGTTTCTTTCCCGGGGGGCAAGCGGACACTGTTAATGTGCTTGCGCACATCCAACATTACTTTGACACCTCCACTTCGTGCAATTCTTGACAAAACAGCATCACTGTCAGGATCAGTTGGAACAGTCACGTCTGTACCAGCAGCAGGTGCAAGCTCGGTGCCGACTGTGCTACCGCGCTTCTCTTTCATCTCCATAAAATACTTTTTCTTCACACAGTAGAACAACTGCAACTGCTCAGCTCGACCATTCTTTATTCTTTCGTCCAACGTATCCAACAGGATCTCATACTTGCAAATCTGGAGATAATTTGAGATATTGTCGTTCGCTGTGTCAAATTGATTGAGCATCTCCAACAATTTCTTCAACTTCAAGACTCGATTTCGATAGTCCGTAAGCCGGAAAACATTGGGAATACCCGTCCAACAGGCAATTTGGGCAGGTTGTCTGGCGTAAAATTGTTCAATCATGTGAACTTCTCTCTCATGTACAGTATCGATTGTGTTAACTTCATCGTACTTCCCATTGGGGTTTGCTGGGCGATTTTCTTCAATATCCCACAATGGACCTGTCTGGTTCATTTCAATCATTCTGCTGACATGATTAAATTGTGAATAAGTCAGTGGAAACTGTTGCGAATCCCAGAATTGTGATGTCCAGGAACTAAGTGCTGGTGTCTAGGATTTCCCGGACTAGTGCAGGCAGGTACTTTCATGCATTCTTCTCATAGGATGAACCTATGATTCTTCTTCTTATTAATCTCCAATTAAAAATGAAAAAACTGATTACAGCCGTTGAACTACAGTAAAATACAAATTTAAGATTTATACTATATTGTTCGAATGGACATATTTTCAAATTGTTTCCAAACGACGATTTTTGAAATTAAACTGTTCGCTTTATCTGTTTTTATTATTTTGTGTGGTGAATAATCAGAAACAAATTGACCGAACGATTACAGACTTGGACGATTACAAAAGTTTACACATAGCGTCATTTCATCTAACATGGATAGAACACCCCATTATCACATGGGTGATCCCCAATATTAAATCACCATGGCGCCTTCTTGCATCTCGTAGACCTTGTCGGCGACCTCCTTCACCGCATTGCTGTGAGTAATTACGATGATCGTCTTACTCTTACGCAGACTGCGAAGAAGAAAGGAAGAACAAACACAAAAGAATGGTCAAAAAACGGAATCGAAAAAGAGTTTGCTATGGCGAAACTATCAAACGCATCTGAATCTCAGCAAAACCGACGAATGCAAATAGTGGTTTTATTTCACTATTCAAACGTACCTGCTCAGAGCACTGATGACACTCTGTTCGCTGTCGGCATCCAGCGCGGCCGTGGGCTCGTCCAGCAGCAGCACCGCCGGGTCCTGTTGTTTGTTGTGGGAGGGATTCAAACAATGAAATCAAATATGCCGAAATAGCAAAGGGGAAAATAGGCAAACAAACACAAACGCCCTCAAATATGGTAGCGCAAGTGCGGGTAGAGTAAATTTAAAATGTTCTCAAGGAATTCTTGTAGTAAAATTCAAAAATATACCTTGACAAGGGCTCTGGCAAGGGCGATGCGCGCTCTCTGTCCTCCTGACAACAGTGACCCTCCCGTGCCCACCTGATTCATAAAAAAGAAGCAATGTTATATTAAGATGAAGCATAATATCATCTAGCAGGTGAAAATGAGCATTCGCCTGTGTCGATGGCACAACTGAATCAATGATTTCCTGCATTTGCAAAATATTGCGTACGGAACCTCATATTGCAAAAAAAACGGCGGCATGTTGCCACAAGGAAAGATACAATTTCAAAACAACAGAATGTACCTCTGAGTTGTAACCGTCCGGCAGGGCCACAATAAAATCATGAGCGTTGGCTGCTTTGGCTGCCGCCTCGATTTCTGCTTGTGATGCTCCAGCCTGCAACAAAAATGGGGACAATAACCAGTAGGGATAAAAATAAAACTTTGGCAAGGCGAGATAGTGTCATATTTTCCGAAAACGCCTTCATAGCACATGTAACACAGCAACAGCAACAGCAACAGTAAGTTTACGTGCAACAACAGCAAGCGCAAGCAAAACGACCAAAAATCACCAATACCTTTCCGTACTCAATGTTCTCTCGGATGGTCCCGGACATGAGCGACTTGTCGTGTTGCTGCACCACCCCCACCTGGGCACGCAGCCAGCTCTGGCGAGCAATCTGTGAATAGGATTTGTATATTTAATGAGTGAATGTACTTACGGGGGAACGCAGGGGAAAAGGAACCGAGAAGCGACTAGACTCGGAAAGTCGATTCAAACGAATGGGCAACAAAATAACAACAACGTCCCAAGACATCATCAAAACAGGCCGTACCTGTGCATCATTTTCTCTGGCCGCGACCACCACCTCACCTCCGACCAGCACACAGCCAGTCGTTGGCTGCAGCAGACCCCCCAATACACCCACGAGAGTACTCTTCCCCGCACCACTCTTACCCACAATGCAGGTGATACTGCGAGGCGCTACAGTGAGGTTCAGGTTCGACAGGACCGCTGTAGTGGGGCGGGAGGCATAAGAGAAAGAAAGATTCTCCAGCTGGATCTCGTGCGCGGCGGCATTTAGCTTGGTCAAGGGACTGGAACAAGAAGACAGGCGATCAATAAAAAGTAAGAAGGGATAATGAACAGGTTGAGATAACCTACGAGCTCGTAGCAGACTTTCCCCACAACCCACAACAGAGAAAACACAGTAAAAGAAGAAGAATAAAACATACAAACGTTATCGTCACACTCAGCGCATACCTCTTGTTGTCGGTGGCACTGTCATTGGTGAGGGCCAATAGAGCTCGCTTGGAACGCTCCTCTTTGTTCTGGTCGATGATCTCGAACACTCTGTTTGCATTACAGAAAGCAAAAAGAGAGAGGCGTGAACGTTAAAATAACGAGCAATATATGTTTCAAACTAAGTAATTGAGCCATGATTGCGGACTGGGCATGGCTTCAGAGGTCCTACAAATACGCGGTTGAATTATTACCTGGCAGCCGCGTCCAGGGCGGCGTTAAAATCAGAATAGACCGTGGCCAGACCAGAAAACCCCAGTCCAACAAAGGCACTCTGCATATGAGTAGTTTATAGAAAAAGAAGAAAAAATGAATGGGATGACAATGGAAAATGAATTGGATGCGAGCGTTTGGGACACCAAAAAGCATTTTTAATGATGCAACAACGGATATTTCACACAGAAAGAAACTATCCACAGATAAAAGAATCAAAAGTAATCAAAATCACTCACCTGGATGGCGAATCTAGTGAGGCCGCCTGCTGTGATAATGCCATCGGCCATCATCTTCCCTCCTTCCCGAAGCACCGCCAGCAAACTCGCGTTGGTACTGAAAAAAAGGCACAATGAATGCATGATTACGAATTAAAAAAACATGGTGAGAACCAAAATGATATCGTTTTACTAGACATAACGTCCGAACGAATGAATCACCGTTTTTCAAAAAATGGAAACATATATTTCACCTACCTGAGGTTAATAAACGCCATGAACTGACCACGCGCATTGAATCTCTTGCGCGACACCTCATTGGACGTCGTAATATACGCGCCATAGCGCTCTTTCTCATACTGTTCTCGGGAATTCAATTTCACGGTGGCGATATTGGAGACACGTTCAAGCGAATAGCTGAGCATATCGCTCTGCAGAGCACGGAGCTGCTTGGTAAGCGCAGTGCTAAAACGTGACAAGGTCATGGCGCCGACGCCCACCACCGGCACCACCGACAGTGCCACGCAGGTGAGACGGGGCGAGGTGAGGTACAGCAGGATGGAGCCGTTGAGAGCAGAGTTCAGCGACCGCAGCGCTGCGGAGAGCTTCTCCGTAAATACCTCGGAAGCCTCGTTCACATCGGCGTCCAGAAGTGAGATCAGCTCACCACTCTTGGCAGAGTCAAAGTACTCCAGGTCTTTATCGAGATAAGACTCAAACAGCTCACGGCGCAAGCGTGCGGCGATGTTGTCTGTGGCGGTGCCCATGCAGTAGACGCGCACCCACGATGCGAGAGATCCTGCGGCTAACAACGCTCCAGCACCGACCAAGAAATTACCGTAGTTGTCAACAGTAACTTGGTCCAGGGATCTCCCCATCAACCAAGGGAATGACAAGTTTGTCACCGAATTGACAATCAACGAAGTGAATCCAAAAGTGAGCCTGATCGCCTCCGGCTTGGAGAACGCATAAATTCTGCCAAGAGCAGCCTTTCTTCTCTGAGCAGCAGCAGGGTCCTTTGCAGGCTTACCAGCCTCAACAACCGCAACTTTCGACGTGTTGGCGCTCGTCATTCTTAATGAAATCTTCGCCCAACAAAGCTCTGACGCGTCGTTTCAAAACGAAAATCTGGTGGAGACCTGAAGTGATCGGCAGATTTAAATTCGGTTAAACCGAATTTTGCCGCGTTGTTGCGCAACAACCGTGGAACCGCCACAATTTTTGGTCACTTATTGACATATTTATCAACAATGGACGGTCAATCTGTGCGAAGAAGGTTCGCTATCACACCTTCGATATTTTGTGTGGCTGGTTCAACCGCAGTAATTTTATTTTCATGTTTACAGAGGTGGCGAGGGTAACTCTCGTGCCGCTCAAGAAAGCTCCCAAGGCATCCTCAGATTTTATACCGATGAGGCTCCTGGATTCCAGATGTGAGTATTGTAAGCACCACGTTTTGTTTATCAGTTAATTTTGACCGCCTCTTTCTCTGTTTTCGCCTTTACAGTGGCCCCACCACCGTGCTCGCCGCCAGTCTTCTTTTTATCGGATTAGTCGTTGCTCTTCACATTGTTGGCAACTTCTCTTCTTAAATTAGCATCGATAGTTTTTATAGTTTTAGTCTGACGATGTAGACACAGTTTGACAAGCTTCACACAATGGAATGTTAATGTGTCATTAGTAAACGGATTTATTTTTGGACACCATGAGTTACTTCACGAAGAATAATGTAAAACGAGCAGCTTAAACTTCATCTAACGCTATATGTATGCGTACTTTGCGGTTCTTTGCATCTCTGAAGGAAATCTCGTTTACCTTTTCGCCGCAACGAAGTCTGGAAGTGATACATAGATATTTGAAGCAGGCCAGCGCGTTCGGCTCGGCTCCGAAGCACGCGTCGTTGTGCAACGACGGAAACATCATTTTCATTTCGGGACAATAATCCAGGTATTCCTGTCTGGCTTGGTCGCTTAGCCCAGAGAGCGTGCCACTGACAGCAAGGGGGCTGCCAATGGCTGTGTTCCCCGCCATCGCGAACCGAATTGTGTCCTGAAACAAAACGACAAAAAGAAATAAGCATAGAAATAACGTTAAATCACAGCATAGAGTGCACCAAAAAGCTATGTAGGCGTGCAGTGAGCCACACTTTATTTTTTCGCTAACCATACGATATTTGCAGCACATTCAAACGAAAACCTCACCTCCTTATTTGCCAAACGAGCCTTTCGATCCACCAAGCTTCGCACAATTACTGTATCTTCCCTGGCGGTGCCCGTAGATTTACCCGACAAAGCATCTTTCTCGAACTGCAACGTCAATGCCTCCATTATTGAGCGCTTACGAATAGTGATCCCTCCTTCCCCACCTTTACCTTGGTACGAGTTCCAAGGAGCACCTATATAGTCGAAACTGGTGAAGTTCGATACTTCGTATTGTGTATTCGCACAGAGAGCAGCGGTTCCACCAAAGAGAAGCACATTTTCCGCCACCAATGATTTCCAAAACCACGAGCTCAGAAGTAACTTGTTCTTCTTGATCTTCTTCATGGAAGCTGGTATGGGCGTCAAAATCACTCTGCCGCGAGCTATTTGTCGCCTAATGCCAGCGTAAGCAATACCTTCGAGAGCCATCTTTACAGCTGGGTCATATACGATCTGAACAATCCAATCATCCTCCACCAGAGCCAAGACCTGGTTCACCATCATGGTATAGCGGTTTTGGAACCACTTTGGAGCGCCGAGAAATGTTGTTACGGCAACACCAGCGTAACTCTTAGCCACAACCACATCATTTCTATCTGCTGTAGGATTACTACACTCGCATACTGGGCATTTTGCAAGCAGTTCGCGGTGTCCTTGATGGTTCTGCACTTGAAACTGCAGTTCCTTTATCTCGGAATGCTGACAGAACAATACTACGAGCAGACATACGATAAGTGATATGGAAGCCACATGCAGCATCATCTACAGCACCGTCTATTTCAAATTTTGGATTGTTATTATACAGGGGGTTGGTCTCACCGTATGATTTAGCATCTGTTCAGTACTTCATTGCAATCCAGATGTGATCAAACCAAACCCAGCGCTTTACCAACG
>LNAP01005267.1_pt1 | contig 11564 bp, 12 predicted proteins | sample 602601 | NCBI WGS metagenome assembly LNAP01 (sample SAMN02440304, study PRJNA202911) | soil metagenome | biome: Subtropical and temperate rainforests or woodlands; isolation source: soil samples (1 kg each in a 20% v/v slurry with milli Q water) were... ... | reverse complement strand
CTCCTTGGCGGCGGGCAGCATTCCGGTCACCTGGTCTGACTTATTCACCGCGCTATTCGGCGGCAGCCCGACAGGCGAAGCATCGCTGGCTGTCGAGGTGATACGCGGCCTGCGCCTGCCGCGCGCGCTGGGCGCGTTTGCTTGCGGCGGATTATTGGCACTCGCCGGCGCGTTGATGCAAATTTTATTGCGCAACCCGCTCGCCGACCCTTATGTGTTAGGCATTTCCGGCGGCGCGGCGGTAGGCGCCTTGTTAGCGATGTTGCTGGGTGTTGCCTTATGGCTGGTTAACCTCGCTGCTTTTGGCGGCGCGTTTGCTGCCATGCTCATCGTCTTTGGCCTGGCGCATGGCGACAATAGCTGGACACGCACACGCCTGCTGCTCACCGGCGTTATCGTTGCCGCCGGTTGTGGTGCGGCGGTGGCCTTGATGTTGTCGATCGCGCCGGAAACACAATTGCGCGGCATGCTGTTCTGGCTGATGGGCGATGCCGGGCAGATCAGCGAAGCGCGTCCGGCATTAGCGGTGCTTGCGTTATCGCTGACATTAGCCCTGCCCTTCGCGCGCGAGCTCAATGTGCTGGCGCGAGGCGACAGGCTGGCGCAAACCCTGGGCGTCCCGGTCGCACAAGTCAAACGCGGCGTGTATTTTTTAGCTGCGCTAGCCACCGCCACGGCCGTCACTACGGCCGGCAGCATCGGCTTCATCGGCCTCATCGTGCCGCACCTGGTGCGCCTGTGGCTGCTGCGCCAAGGCTGGGGCAACGATCAGCGCTTGCTCCTGCCCGCCACGGTGCTGGTTGGCGGCAGCTTGCTGCTCCTGGCCGATACCCTGGCGCGCACGGTGATCGCCCCGCAACAGTTGCCGGTTGGCGTGCTCACTGCGCTGATTGGCGTGCCGGTATTTTTGTACCTGTTGAGCCGCGAGAAAACAACTTAAGCCATGCACAGCGCCCTCCTTTCCACCCATGCGCTGGATGTGAGCATCGGCAACATCCGCATTTGCGATGCGCTGAATCTCAGCGTCGCCAACGGTGAGCGCTGGGCGATTCTGGGCCGTAACGGCGTGGGCAAATCCACGCTGCTTGCCACGTTCGCCGGTTTGCGTGCGGCAGATGGAGGTGAATTGCATGTTGGACAAATAAGCGCCGTAGCGCCAACGCCGACTTTTTCAGGCCATGACCTGCGTCGCCTCGCCAAGATGCGCGGCGTGCTGCCCCAGCACCAAAGCGACCCCTTCCCCGCCACGGTACTGGAAACCGCGCTTGTCGGCCGCCACCCGCATCTGGGGCGTTGGGATTGGGAATCCGAAGCGGATCGCGCCATCGCACGCCAGGCGCTCGCCGCCGTGGGGCTGGAAGATTTTGCCGAGCGCGAAGTGCACACCCTCTCCGGCGGCGAACGGCAACGTCTGGCCGTAGCGCAACTGCTCACCCAGCAGCCACAGCTTTTTCTGCTCGACGAACCACTCACCCATCTGGACCTCGCGCATCAAGTCGCCGTCATGGACTTGTTCAAAACCATCACAGCAGATGAAGCGACCGCCACCGCCTGCATCGCTATCCTGCACGACCCCGGCTTTGCCGTGCGCTATTGCGACCACGCCCTGCTCTTGTTCGGCGAGGGCGAATGGCTGGCGGGACGAAGCCAGGAAATCATCACCGCAGACAATTTAAGCCGCCTGTATGGCTATCCGCTACGCGAAATTCGTAGTGATAACGACCGCTGGTTTATCCCACGCTGAAGCAGCCGCCGCTGTTCCGCTTTCTGTACGCCAGATTATCCCGATACCATAAATCTTCTGCTTGCCTATCGCCTGCGCTTTCAAGTAGACTGCCTTTTCGATCTCGGTTCTCTGGTACGCAGTCTGCGCGCCAGAGTGAAACGGGAAGTCCGGTGACTTTGGATAACTGATTTTCAAATCATTGCCCAAACAGTCCGGCGCAGCCCCCGCTGCTGTAAACCTGACAAATCTGCCCCAATGCCACTGTGCGATGCACGGGAAGGCGGGCAGAGGCGAGTGAAGGTAAGCCAGAAGACCGGCCTTGATCGAATGAATGGTATGTACCCCGGGGTGAGGGTGTTGGCCGGTTTTATTTGGCTCGTAGCTCGTCGTTTGATACGCAGTTTTGTTTGACCAGATTTGTCTTGCTGTGGCCAAGTGGTGATTTTCCATCGCTCAATACAACCAGATACCCACGTCAACCAGCACTGCCAACGCTCCCCTCGTCATGCCGATATTGTCGTTCATCGCAGAGGAGAAGCACCATGCACATCGAACCGGGTTATGTTTCCGCCACCAAAATCGCCCTGGCCAATATCGCCGCCATCGGCGTGCTGGGCAGCCAGTCATTACAACTCGTGCGCCAGTCGCAACTCATGGTGCGCGCGCTGCTGGCCGCAATTTTCTTCAGCGTTTTCATGCAGATGTTCCACTTGCAGGTGGGGCCGTCCGAGCTGCACTTCGTCGGCGCCATGCCGATCTATCTCACCCTGGGTTTCGTGCCCACCTTGATCGGCTTCGGTCTTGGCCTGCTGCTGCAAGGCCTGCTGTTTAATCCGGCTGACCTCGTGCATCTGGGTATTAACTTCCTTTCCCTGGCCGCCCCCCTCGCCTTGCTGCACGCAACCCTGGGCAAGCGGGTGCAAAAGCTCGACATCAAGACCATCCTCAAGCTCGATGCCGCTTACTACAGCGGCGTAACGCTGATGGTCGGCTTCTGGCTGTCCGTCAGCGAAGTCGCCACACCGCTTGCCGCCTGGGCGGCTTTCGCCGCTTCCTACATCAGCATCGTGCTGATCGAACCCGTATTCACCTGGGTGATCGTCAAGAGCCTGGCTCGCTACAAGGACAGCCGCGTCCTGCGCTACTGCTTCGACCTGCGCGCGGCCTGACAGCATGACCGGCAAGGTCTGGTTTGTCGGCGCGGGGCCCGGCGATCCCGAACTGATTACGGTCAAAGGCCGTAATCTGCTCGCGCGCGCCAGCGCCGTGCTGTTTGCCGGGTCGCTGGTCGATCAGGCGGCGATGCTGTATGCACCCGAAGGCTGCACCATCCGCGATTCGAAAGACATGACGCTCGAGCAAATCACCGCCTGGCTGATCGAGCAGGCAGAGCGGCATGAAACCGTCGTCCGCCTGCAAACCGGCGATCCCGGTTTGTATGGCGCGCTGGTCGAGATGACCCGCCCGCTGGATGCAGCCAGCATCGCGTGGGCGGTCGTTCCCGGCGTTTCCTCAGCAATGGCCGCAGCGGCCGCGGCGGGCGAAACACTGACCCTGCCGGAAGTCACCCAGACCATAATCTTCACCCGCGTTGCCGGCCGCACGCCGATGCCGCCGGGTGAAGATTTGGCGGCGCTGGCAGCGCATCGCACGACGCTCTGCATCTTCCTGTCCATCACCCTGCTGCATGAAGTGCAGCGCGCATTGCGCGCCGCCGGCTGGCCGGAAGACGCGCCGCTCCTTGTCGTGCAAAAAGCCAGCTGGCCGGGCCAGGAAAAAATCGTGCGCGGCACGCTGGCCGACATCAAGCGCCGTTGCCAGGACGAAAAAATCGCCACGCAAGCCATGATCATCGCCAGCCCAACACTCGGCGCGCGGCACTGGCAGGACATCGCCCGCTCCAAACTTTACGATCCGGCCTTCGGCCACCGCTTTCGCCGGGCATCAATCACTGAAACCACTAACGCTCATGGCCAGGAAGGCCACCCACTGATGATGAAACACGCGAAAAGCGGAAAATAGACCCGCCCCTCCCATCCGCTACGCGGCCCACGGCTGGCTTTGCACAGCCAGCCGGCTGCGGCGGCGCGACGCATGCGTCGCGCATTCCCGCCTCGCCCCCTCGCGGGGAGGCTTCTATATCGCTCGCTGCGCTCGGTTATTACACAGCGCGCTTGCCCAAGTATTTCACGCTAAAGGCTCCTCATCATGAACGACACCAGTTTTCTCCTCGTCGGCCACGGCTCGCGCAACCGCGAAGGCAATGAGGAAATCCTGCGCTTTGCCGCCCAGTGGCGCGAACGCCACCCGGCATGGCGTATCGAGGTTTGCTTCATCGAACACGCCGAAGTGCTGCTTAACGAAGGGCTCGACCGCGCCGCACAAAATGCGCGCCGGGTTATCGCCCTGCCCTTCATTCTCAATGCCGCCGGGCACGTCAAGATGGAATTGCCGGCCGCCCTCAACGCCGCACGCCTGCGCCATCCCGGCGTGCGCTTCGACTGCATGCGCCACCTCGGCATGGGCCGCGAGATATTCGCCGTGCTCAAGGGCCAGCTCGACGGCCTGATGAAACAACTGGACATGCCCGACCCGCGCACCACCGGCGTCATCCTGCTCGGCCGTGGCTCGTCGGATAGCGGCGCCAATGGCGAACTGGCGAAAATGGCGCGCTGGCTATTCGAAGACGACGACCACGACCTGGTCGACCTGGCCTTCACCAGCATCACCTGGCCGCGCCTGGAAACGGTCGTGCAACGCCAGATCCGTCTCGGCATGACGCAGATTTGCATCCTTCCGGTGTATCTGTTTACCGGCGTGCTGATCGAGCGCATCAAGGCGCAGCTCGTGCGCCTGCAAGTCCAGTATCCGCAAACAGCCTTCGCGCTGGGTACGCACTTTGGTTTCGATGCAGGCATCTTCGACCTGCTCGACGCCAAGGCCGCCGGACACGAGCAGGCCGAAGGCGGCCTGCTCGAATGCGACGGCTGCAAGTACCGGCTGGCGGCGGAAGAGGAGCATCTGCACGACCACAGCCATACCCACACGCATCACAGCGCAGAGGATCATGCGCACACCCCTGCGCAAACTCATACGCAAACCCACCCCCACCCAAGCCACGCATAAGCCATGACGATCAACGCCGCCAACACCATCACCGAGCAGCTCACCGCCGCCGGACGCGCCATCGAACATGACTCCTTCGCCATCATCGACGCCGAAGTCGGACCTCACACCTACAGCGACGAGCAATGGTCCATCGTGCGACGGATGATCCACGCCAATGCCGATTTCGAATTCAACGGCCTGACCGAATTTCATCCGCAGGCGATCGATGCGGGCCTTGCCGCCATCCTCAAGGGCGGCGCCGCCATCATTGCCGATGTCGAGATGATTTGCGTCGGCCTCTCGGCCACGCGCCTGGCGCACTTCGGCCTCTTCACACAGCAGTTCATTTCCGATGCCGATGTCATCGAACGGGCCAAAGCCGAGGGAACCACCCGCGCCGTGCAGGCCATGCGCAAGGCCCACCGGCTCGGTTTGCTGGACAATGCCCTCATCGGCATCGGCAACGCGCCCACGGCGCTGATTGAAATCGTGCGCCTGATCCGCGAAGAAAACCTGCGCCCGGCGCTGGTCATCGGCATGCCGGTCGGCTTCGTTTCCGCCGCCGAATCCAAGGCGTTGCTGGCGCAGATCGATAGCGTGCCGTGGATAACCCTACGCGGCCGCAAGGGCGGCTCCACCCTGGTGGTGGCCGCAATCCACGCCCTGCTTGGCCTTGCTGAAAGCCGACAAAGGAATGCGGTCTGAGCATGCCCGCCGCCAGTTCCACCACCAGTGACATGCAACCGGACGCAGCCTCCAGCACCCCCACTCCGGAAAAAGTCCGCAAGGGCACGGCCAAACGGCAGCGCGGCAACCGCACGGGGTTTACTACCGGCGCCAATTCCGCCGCCGCCGCGATAGCCGCCACCCAGGGACTGATGCAGGGCAGCGTGCCGGAACAGATTGTCTGCCGCCTGCCCAACGGCCAGGAGGTTAACTTCACCATTGTCGATGGCCGGGTGGACGAGCATTGCGCCCATGCGGTCAGCATCAAGGATGCGGGCGACGACCCGGACGCCACCGATGGCGCGCATTTGACGGCGGATGTGCGCCGCATCCCTCATGGCGGTGGCCTCGTCATCCTCAAAGGCGGCGCCGGTGTCGGCATCGTCACCAAGCCGGGGCTGGGCCTGGAGGTCGGCGGCCCGGCGATCAACCCGGTACCGCGGCGCAATATCACGGAAAATGTCGAGCGCACCGGTGCCGCACTGCTGGCGGCGGGCGACAGTCTGGAAGTGACCATTTCCGTTCCCGGCGGCGAGGAAATGGCCAAAAAGACCCTCAACTCGCGGCTGGGCATACTCGGCGGCATCTCGATTCTCGGCACCACCGGCATCGTCCGCCCGTATTCCACCGCCGCCTTTCGCGCCAGCGTGGTGCAGGCCGTGGATGTCGCCGCCAACCAAGGGCAAACCCACGTCGTGTTCACCACCGGCGGACGTACCGAGAAGTTCGCCATGCGCCAGTTGCCCGAACTCGACGAATCCTGTTTCGTGCAGATGGGCGACTTCGTCAAGGCCGCCTTTCAGGCCGCCATCCGGCAGCACATGCAACACATCACCGTCGGCGCGATGGTCGGCAAGCTGAGCAAGATGGGCCAGGGTCTCGCCGTGACCCATGCCTGGAAGGAAGAAGTCAACCGCGACCTGCTGGCCGACTCCGCCGCCGAGGTCGGCGCGCCGCCCGATCTGGTCGAGGAAATCCGCAATGCCGAAACCGCCCGTTTCGCCGCGGAGCGCCTGCAAGTTCTCGGCCTCACGGTGCCGTTTCACCGCGCGCTGGCCATCCGCGCCATCAAGAGCCTGCGCAGTTGCTACCCCGGCCCCTACCAGCTCACCGTGCTGGTCTGCGATTTTGAAGGTCAACCGATTGTCCGCGTCAAGGAGAGCGAGCTTGCCTGAACCCCAACCACCCTGCACTCTGCTGGGCATACTCGATGACGGCTGGGCCGGGCTGACCAATGCCGCGCGCGAGCACCTCGGCGCGGCCGATGTCATCATCGGCGCTGGCCGCACGCTGGCGCTGGTGCGCCCCCATCTGCGCGACGGCGTCACGGTGCATGACATGGGCGGCGCCCTGGGCAAAGTACCGGGCTGGATAGAAGCCGCCCGCGCGCAGGGACTATCCAGCGCCGTGCTCGCCACGGGCGACCCGTTATGCCATGGCATCGCCGCCTTCCTGATGGGCAAGCTGGGCAAAGATGCCGTGACCATCATGCCGGCGCCATCCACCCTGCAACTCGCCTTCGCGCGGCTCAAGCGGCCCTGGCAGGACTACCGGATCGCCTCCTGCCATGGCGTCGATGCGGGCGAGTGGGATGCCTGGACGCCCGGCGCGACGCCTGCGCACGGCCTCTACCCGCTCATGCGTGCGGTTGCCGAACACCCGCGCGTCGCCGCCTTCACCAGTCCCGCCAACGGCCCCGACCGCATCGCCCGCGCCCTGCTGGCGGCAGGCTATGACACAGAGATCCGCCTCTCGGTCGCCGCACGCCTGGCGCAAGCCGATGAAGCCTTGTTCGCCGACCTGTCGTTGGCCGCCGCCGCAGCGCAACGCTTCCCCGACCCGAACGTCGTGCTCATCGAACGCAGTAACACTGAACGCAACAACCTGGAACGCCGCGCCCTCTTCGGTTTCGAGGATGCCGATTACATCCAGCGGCAACCTGAAAAGGGTCTGATCACCAAGCTCGAAGCCCGCGCCGTCTCGCTCGCCAAGCTCGGCTTGCGTCCTGACAGCATGGTCTGGGACATTGGCGCCGGTTCCGGCTCGGTCGGCCTGGAAGCCTCGCGGCTGGCTTCCCGCGGCCATGTCTGGGCCATCGAAAAAAACCCGGATGACGCCGCCAACGCGCGCAACAACGCCCGCCGCCTCAAGGCCACCAACTACACCTTGCTGGAAGGCAAGGCGCCGGCAGGGCTCGATACCTGGCCCGATCCGGACGCCGTATTCATCGGCGGTTCCGGTGGCGAACTGGCCCAGCTCATCACGCTCGTCCTCAATCGCCTGAAGCCCGATGGCCGCCTGGTGATGAATTTCGTCACCTTTGAAAACCTCGCCACCGCCACCGCCGCACTGGCCGCCGCTGGCGCGCCGTGGGAGGTAACGCAGTTGCAGGCCTCGCGCAGCCAACCGATTCTCGACATGCACCGGCTGGCGGCGCAAAACCCGATCTGGATCGTCACTGCCCGAAAGCCCCAGGAAAATGCCTGACAAAAACCACAGCCACCATCCTGTCCAGCCCTACGGCCGCCTGATCGGCGTCTCCCTCGGCCCCGGCGACCCGGAATTGATTACCCGGCGCGGCTGGGCTGCCCTGCAATCCGGCGCACGCTGGCTCTACCCGATCAAAAAAGCCGAAGAGCGCTCTTACGCGCTGGACATCGCCGTGCGCGGCGGGCTGGCAGTGCCGCCTGACGTCGAAGCGCTGGTGTTTCCGATGACGCGCAACGCGGAAATTCTCGCCAAGGCCTGGAGCCGCGCCGCCACCCGCACCGTCGAACTGCTCGCCACAGGCCGCGACCTGGTCTTTCTGGTCGAGGGCGACGCCTCCACCTTCGCCACCTTCGGCCATCTCGCCCGCGTGGTGCGCGAGCTGGCGCCGGATGTCACAGTGGAAACCATTCCCGGGGTCAGCTCCTTTGCCGCCGCCGCCGCCCGCATCAACGCCACGCTGGCCGAAGAAGACGACACCTTCGCCGTGATTCCCGCCGCCTATGGCGTTGCGCTCATCGACCATCTGCTTGACGAGTTCGATACGCTGATCCTGCTCAAGGTCAAACCGCTGCTTGATGAAGTGCTCGACCTTCTTGAGCGGCGCGGCCTGCTCGCCACCAGTTGCTTCATCGAGAAAGTCGGCTCGCCCGACGAACGCGTGGTCTCCGATCTCCTCAGCCTGAAAGGCGAAAAAGTGAACTATCTCTCACTGATGCTGGTGAAAAACCCCAAACGGACGCGCGGCGAACTGCGGCGCGGTTGCCGCAAACGCGCGGAGCTGCCGGCATGACACAGCACCTGCCCTTCCCCAGCAGCCACATCGCAGTCGTCGCCATCACCCGCCACGGCATCGCGCTGGCCGGAAAAGTCGTGGCGGCGTTGCCCCAGAGCCGACTTTTTGCGCCGGAAAAATTCCGCGCTGAAGCCGAAACCGCCGCGCCCGATGCTGCCACCTGCTATAGCGGAAAAACCGGCGACCAGATTCCGGCGCTGTTTGCGGCTTTCGACGGCATTGTCTGCATCGTCTCGCTCGGCGCTGTGGTGCGCCTGATCGCGCCGCACCTGAATAACAAGGAAGCGGATCCGGGCATAGTCGTGATCGACGAAGCCGGACGTTTCGTCATCCCCATGCTGTCCGGCCATCTCGGCGGCGCCAACGCGCTGGCCGGTCGCCTCGCTACAGCGCTGGACGCAACGCCGGTGTTGACCACGGCGTCGGACGCCCGGCAGACGCTGGCGGTTGACCTGCTCGGCCGTGAGCTGGGCTGGACTTTTGACGCCAGCCACGACGAAATCGTGCGCGCCAGCGCAGCCATGGTCAATGACGAACCGGTCGCCCTGGTGCAGGAGGCCGGCAGCACCGACTGGTGGGCAAAGCACGCCAACGGGCGCAACGGCCCCTTGCCGGCCAATCTCCACCAGTTTGCGCGGCTGGAAGAAGTTGATCCTGCGGCGTTCGGCGCTGTTTTATGGATCAGCCAGCGTGAACTGCCCGCTGAGTGGGCAGCCAAACTGGCCGGCAAGCGCGTGCTCTACCGACCGCCACAGGACTCGGCACAGTGACCACCGCCTCCTTCAAGGTGACGCTTGGCCTGGGCTGCGACCGGGGCACGCCAGCTGCGACCATCGCCCGCGCGGTAAATGAGGCCCTCGCTGCGGCCAGGCTCGAAACCGCACAGGTACAGGCCGTCGCCAGCATCACGCTGAAAGCGGACGAAGCCGGTCTCTTGGCTTTTGCCGCCGCGCAAGGCTGGACGCTGAGTTTTTATTCCCCGCAACAACTGGCCGCCGTGCCCGTACCCAACCCGTCGGAAACCGTGCGCCGGTACACCGGCACGCCATCCGTCGCGGAAGCCGCCGCCATCTTGGCCGCTGGTGCGGACAAGAGCCAGTTAATCATCGAAAAACACAAGCTGCGCGGCCCCGACGGGCGCAACGCCACCGTTTCCATCGCAAGGATGCCCACATGAATGACGCAATGAACACCACAATGAACGCCGCAAGCAACGACGCAAACAATGACGCAAGCAAAAAACCCGGAAAAATCATGCTGGTCGGCATTGGCCCCGGCAGCAACGATCATCTGACGGCGCGCGCCCGCGCAGCGATTGCCGAGGCCGATACGATCATCGGCTACGTCACTTATATCCGCCTCGTCACCGACCTGATCGAAGGCAAGGAAATCATCAAGAAATCGATGACCGAAGAACTCGACCGCGCCATCGAAGCCTATGAGCGCGCAAAACAGGGCAAGAAAGTAGCCCTCGTTTCTTCCGGCGATGCGGGCGTCTACGGCATGGCCGGCCCGACCTTCGAAGTCCTGTTCCAGGCCGGCTGGACGCCCGATTCTGCCATCGAAGTCGAAATCGTCCCCGGCGCCTCGGCGCTCAACACCTGCGCCGCGCTGGTCGGCGCACCGCTGACCCACGACTTCTGCGCCATTTCCTTGTCTGATTTGCTGACGCCCTGGCCGGTCATCGCCAGGCGCCTGAATGCCGCCGCCGACGCCGATTTCGTCGTCGCCCTCTACAACCCCAAGAGCGGCCGCCGCACGCGGCAGATTCAGGAAGCGCGACGCCTCTTTCTCGCCCACCGCCGGCCGGATACGCCGGTCGCCATCGTGAAGTCGGCCTACCGGCCAAAACAGCGCATCGAATTCACCACGCTCGACAAAATGACCGAATGCGACATCGGCATGCTGTCCACCGTCCTCATCGGCAACTCCAGCACCTTTGTGCGCGATGGCCTGATGGTCACCCCGCGCGGCTACGCCAGCAAATACGACGTGGAAAGCGGCGGCACCCACGCCGGTGAACAGGCCGGACGCTCGCTCTCCACTGGCCTCAACGGCTGGCTGGAAACCATCCGCAGCAGCGGCAAGACACCTGACGAACTGGCGACCCAGTATGGCCTGCCCGCCAGCTACATCGCCGAAACTCTGGCAGCGGAAACCATGGCCGAAAACCCGGCCGAAAACCCGGAAACAGACCAGGAAAACGACGGCGAAAACGCTGCGGGAGCCAGCACATGAACGCCGTCGAAAAACCCAAAATCTCCGGTTACCACCGCCATCTGCTGGTCTGCACCGGCCCCCGCTGCACCATTGATGGCGCATCGCAAGCGCTCTTCGACAGCCTCGGCGAGGCCTTCAAACTGGCCGGGCTGGATCAGGGCGAACTGCGCGTCAAACGCAGCCGGGTCTCCTGCTTCGCCGCCTGCCGGGGCGGGCCGATTTTTTGCGTGCAGCCGGACGGCATCTGGTACTACAACGTCACGCCGGAGAACCTGCAACGCATCATCAACGAACACCTCGTCGGCGGTCGGCCGGTCGAAGAGCTGATTTTCCATCGCGGCCCGGCAGCCGCCTGACGCGAATAATGAACCGAGATTATCCATTAGAAGTTAAGCACTAATATTAGAATCATCCAATAGCAAGTAAATTCAGCGAATCTCTAATGGCGTCCATTAGATAATACGGTTATAAGTCAGTCAGTTATATCCAAATTGGAGCCCC
>LNAP01005266.1_pt1 | contig 11565 bp, 13 predicted proteins | sample 602601 | NCBI WGS metagenome assembly LNAP01 (sample SAMN02440304, study PRJNA202911) | soil metagenome | biome: Subtropical and temperate rainforests or woodlands; isolation source: soil samples (1 kg each in a 20% v/v slurry with milli Q water) were... ... | reverse complement strand
ATCCGGTAGTAGATGCCGCCGACCACCAGCCCTTCCTCGCTCCAATCGAACTGGAAGGCCTCGCCGAGCTCGAAGTTCAGCGGCACGAACGCCGTGACGGTGACCGTGGTGCCGTTCAACGTGGCTCAGAGCGTCATTGTGAGTGTAAAAGTGAGCAAAAACGGTACGTTGCATGATGTCGTGCAGGCAATTCTCTCTTTTGGGCTCGCTGGTTTAAATGGAGTGTATGTAGGTGGAGAATCGACTAGCGAAAGTGCGGATCACGATAGTAATGATGCCACTGTGAAAGGAAGGAAAAGTGCGGAACTAAATAAGCAAAAGAAGCTCGCACGCAAGACAGCTACAGTTACCTCCTTGGGCAGCACAACTACCTCTCACGATGGTAATAACAATGGCAACAGCACAACTCCTTATTATTTCCAAGCCGGCGAGCTGGTAAACCACCGGATAAAGAGTTTCAACACTCTCGAGAGACCGATTAATAATATTCGCGACAGTGATTGTGTGGTGCTGTTCCAAGTGCGAGAAATGTACGGAATCGCATCTGCACACAACAGTAACAACAATGTTGAATCGAGTGAGCCTAGGAGTGGAGAAAAGGCTGATGTTGATAAAGATGTGGATGTTGATGTAGAGGCAGCCACTTTACACAATACACTGGTCAATGCAGGCAAGAGGGTGACCAAACATAGGCTGCCTCCGCCTATTTTACAAGCAAACAGTGGCACTGCACAGAATACGAATAATGTTTTTGACCCGGAGAGTCTGTACAAAGCCAACTATAGTGACCGAGACCAATGGGTAAGCATATTATATGTCATTGTGCAAAAATTATGGTCAATAATGTTCATGTATCTGGGGATTGCATTACTTTTGTTACATTGGTATCTTTATTCGTATTCCAATCTATAATATACTTTTCTACATATTCATTTAGGTGAGAGTGGCGTTTACTCAGCGACGGGCACGCATGCACGACGCCGCACTACATAATAATTCACATAATAATAACACCAACGGTCCTGAATATAGCATTATGGGTAACGGTCTGTTCGGCAACACCTTCACTGCGGTGGCGACCAATCCTAACGCAACTATTACAAATAGCACTCCCACTGGGGACAACAATGGTGCTTTGAATAAGAACCAGAGTGCGAATGGCACGGAGTACTTCAAGTTGGAAGCCTTCGGGATTGCAGGACTGGAGGTAAAATAAATTGTTTATTTAGTGTTGTTTCTTGTTTTTTTTCTTGAGTTTGGCCTCACGACTAGGAGTCTGAAAGTAGCAAGCTGTTGCAGACCAAAGGTTTCTTTTTCCTTGGTGTTGTTTTAATAGTTTCACCACTTTTTCTTCTGAACAAAAGGTACTGCCAAATAAGATCCGGTGTGGGGATTTGTACAAACTGGTGGCCCTCAAATACGCATCCTATCTTAAGGTACAGTAAGCATACTAATAGGAGTTGTCATGTAGTGTGTTGTATTCTTTTTTTATTCTTCTTGTAATTTTGTAACCTTTTAGGTGCCCGTCAGAGAGCTTATTGCCCGCAGGCGGAAGCAGCGAGAGAGCCAAAAACAAGCTTTTAAGCACACCTCCAGTAGCCAATCTCTAAACAGCATTAACAGTGGCACTTCTGCTGCCAACCACCACCATAACGGCGGCAAAAACAAACACGGTTCGTTTGGAAATGATCCGAATGAAGATTATCCGGTCAATGTGCGCTCCACACAGGTCCATTTCTTTTATTATCGTTTGCATTCTTATTATTATTCTGTGCTTGCGTGGAATTACTCTTGTACTTGTATATCCTTAGTTGATTCCCGCCAAGTCTGGTATTCTTCCTAATTGAATATATTAACTTTAGGTGGGGCCTGCGGACAGCGATGAGATTATGGGTGGGGCCATCCCTGAACATGGCTTTACCTTACGTTTGGTCAACGGGGGCGTCAGTCTGTACAGCACCTGTAGCCGCTGTCCCTGGCTCAAGAAGTGCGATGGTGCGTGATTTTGCTACTTATCGTTGTTGTTCTTTACTGTTTGGCAGCAGGGGTCTTTGATTCAGTGGCAATCTCTTGCAATCACAAATCATAATACCTCATTTTGCCTATTTCATTACTTTCACAACTGCTTATCCACTCTTTATGTAGGTTGTATTCTGCCGGACCACAGCGAAGTTGAAGTAGAATTAAGAGACGGGGAAAGTGTTGCGGTGGACTGGCACTTCGAAGTGTATGAAACCATATTAGATACGACCAATATGTGCAAAGTCAAGAAACACAGCAGCAGCACCGCCAGTAGTAATAGCGCGGAGGTAGGTGCAATCAACGACCTGTTTTTTGATTGTATCATTTTTGTTTTCAGTGTGGTGGGGTTTTTCTTCACTTGTTATTTCATCGGTAGTTGATTTGCCACCCTTTTATTTATATTTAATAACATATTTCACATGCTATTTGTGCGGTTTGTACAGGGCTTAAACGTGACCACCCCGTTGGCGCGCTGCTTCGACAAGTTCACCGAGCTGGAGCCACTCGACGACATCGTGTGCCCTACCTGTCACAACACTTCTTTATCCAAGGCATTCACCCTTTGGCGCCTGCCGCCTGTGCTGATTGTGCAATTGAAGAGATTCCGATTCGACCGAACCAGTCGCCGGAAGCTCAACAACCAAATTGACTTTCCCATGGAAGATTTGGATCTCTTCGATTATCTCGCTCCGGGCAGGCAGCGGTCACTTAGCAGGTATGAACTGATTCTGTATATCATAATACCCACTGATATTATTCGGTGTGTATGTGAGCGCGTACTTCTTTTTGTCGGTTTCATGTATGTCTTTGAAAGTCCCCTGATTTATATGTTCGTTTTCTCATTGTTTCATAGATCTCGTGCAGCCACAGTAGATACCACGGTCAACGAAAGCTGTCACAATGGCACAAGTGTCACTCAGGAATTGAGTTTCACTGCGACGCACGTGTACAGCATGGAATTAGCCAGAACCGCGTTGTATGGAGACACCGACACTCCTAATACCGATGAATCGACCGCTGTGCTGCCCACTCTAGAGAGAGACGAAATGCTCTGCACTCACTATGATCTCTATAGTGTAGTGCATCACGCCGGTGCGCTAGGAGGTGGCCACTATGCAACCACCGCGCGTGCTTTGAATATGCAAGTGCCCAAGTCAAAGCCTATTGCCAGTGCTGACACTTTTGCTGAAGCCGATGCGGGTGGAGGCGATGCTAGCATTAGCACCAAGGCTTTAGACGAGCAGTGGTACTGCTTCAACGACAATCTGGTTTCGACCATTGACAAGTCCGAGGTGTGCTCTCCGTCTGCCTATTTGCTGTTCTACATGCGCAAAGATATGCGCCAAGGAGACGTGTTGTCTCTGCTGCGGCGCCAATTAAACGATCCAGTAATCCACACCGAGACCCCACACGTAAATGTGTTCCGCAGCGTGAGCAGCGATATCGCTGATTCGAAGGTACAAGATAAGAATCTGCAACAGGAAGACGATCAAGAAAGTGTTCACAGTGGCGATACTGCGGTGACTGAGGATGATGAACAAAATGAAGGAGATGAAGGGGTAGCAGAAGAACTAATCACAAGTGATCTTGCGCCTCAACAGAGTACAAGCAGGGCGGCAAGTTACGTTATTTCACCGGAACAGGTGACCCTCCGTACCACCACTGTACCGACCACAAATAATATCACTGCTAGTAGCAGTGGTGGTGGTGGTGGTGGTGGTGGTGGTGGTGGTGTCATTCCTACGAGTACAAACAATGGATTCAGCGGCTTCACGGACGGTGAAGAGGCAGCAACAGTGAGTCAGATAACGAAGAAAAGTGTTGCGAACGGTAGCGGTGGCGGAGTGGCTTCTGCAAAGGAAGATGGGGATTGTGTTATTTCCTAAAATTTTGTTGTTAATTGAATTCAATTGTCTCTTAAAAAATGTTGTGCATTTTTTGTTTCAAGATCAATTTAAGAAGTGTGAAGTGGTTCAATCTATGAACATTTTATTATAGAGCACGTAACCTGTACAAGTACACATTTTAGGTTAAAAGTCGCCTATAAAAGTATTGGTCGAGCAGGGGGCGGTAAACTGCCCTGCATTCGCAGCGATACAATCGGTAGATTCAAACTCAAGTAGCTCTACTTCATGTAGTCTATCTACACCTAGCAGTGCTTGCTTCACGTCCGCAACAGTGTGGCCTAACAGCGCGCCACTGCTTTTGTCGTAGTACACTCTGCTACGAATATTATCCCCGACATCGCTAGTATCTATATCACTACTTAGCAACACATCCTCTAGAGTGAGTGTACTTTTCTTGCTATTCCAGCAAGTCTGCAATTCCAAAAACACACCTGTGTCGGGAGCAGGGGCGGGGGCCTGTGGATCGCAGAGAATATTGACTTTGTTCGGATAAATTGACGCTATCAGGGCGGTGGGCACGGTGGTGCCATGCCAAGCGGTGACTTGCTCCGTCAACGCACTGATCGATTGAGCCACCGCAATACCTGACGAGAAGTACACCTTCGGGTCGGCACTAAAGCAGCTGCCGTGTTTCTCCCACTCGTGGTTCTGCAGGTAGCAGGTGGAGCACGCGATATCGTCGCTATTGACGCTGGACGTAGTGGGATCGTTCCATAACTGCTGCATATTTGTGTACAACGCTCCCCAGTTCTGCACATCGCCAGGTACCAAGGGAGCCACCGAGTCACTGCCGGTAGTGCCCGTGCAGCACTGTGGGAAGCCGTGGTAGTAATTGGGCCAGAAGCCGTGAATGTTCAACAGCGGCGGGCCGGCCACCACCTCGGCAGTGCAGCGTGTCCCTTGAAGATGTGACAAGGTAGGATCGTGTGCCTGACTATCCAATGCAGTGCACCACTGCGGGAAATAGATCTGGTCGAGTAGTACATAGTCGTAGTCTTGGTTTCCGGTCTTTTCGGTGCAGTTCTTGTCCTTGGCAGTGTACCCACTGTCTAGGCCCCAGACGCTGCGATATGCAGTCAGGTCGGCGTCAGGTATGTCGAAACACACCGTCTGGGGACTACCGGGAATGCAAATGTTGCAGCAGTCATTATTCGAAGACATACTGAAGCCGGTGTTGTTGGTGTAGCCCGTGACCAAATTGTACACCTGCTTGGGGTTGACATTCTCACAAGAAGGAGCGATATAACAAGTATTTGTATAGTCATCCTTATCTTTTCTATCCAGATAAAGCCCAAGCATGACCGCTCCTACTATGATAATCAAGGCGCCGACAGCAATGGCGACGTATAATTTCAGTCGGGATGGTTTCTTGTCATTTGTCGATTCCTCGTCACCTTCGTACATGTCGGCGTTCGCGAAAGGAGTCGACAAGCTTCGCTCCGCTTCAGTCTCTTGCTCGGCGTACCAAAACTCGTTCTTTTGTGCCATATCTATCCCCGTATCAGTAAATTATGATAAATCGACCGCTGGCAAAGCAATGGAAGTTGTACTTCGTATAAGAAAACCTATGATTTGGGCAGATATGCGAACGAGAAAGAAGTCTAATTTCACCCCTCAGCCGTTACATTTCGTGAAGTGCTTGGCTTCGTTGTCATCGACTCTTTTCAACCATTGCTCTTCATAAGCCAATTGGTTAATCGACAGACTATGGATATTTTGACTTTGCCTAAAATATCAACACGTCGGTCGCCTCCCAGGTCGCCGGGAACTCCTGGCACATCTAGGTCTTCTATGAGCAGAGGTGCGATGACACCAATGAGTAGAGGGATTGGTACACCGGCATCAAGATTGGGTACTGGACAGGTATTTACGTACATACTATATGATCACATCCTCATTTTTTGATATCTTTTCACCATCTTCTTTTATATCACTTTTAGTCGACGGTGCGTTCAGACATGTCTCGTGTAACAAAAGAAGATAAGCGTGCCGCAATGATGGGCTACGTGGATCTAAATAAATCCGTTAGTGCAGATGGCACGGTGACATATCGAGAAGAGTTCTGTGGAGCTTGTGGCATCATTCACTCTCAACCTGATCTGCTTCACGTATACACTTCTTGTAAATCCTGCCACTGTGTTCTCCGAGAACCTGCGGAATTGCGGAAATTATACTACGACGTTCCTATCTCTGCACCATTGGAAATATTATTTGCCACCTATGGCGATCCGATTGATCCTGACTTTGCTTTGGACGTGACCGAAACGTGTGAGGCATTGGTAAAGTCTTTTACTGGCAGCGATCGCATTGCCTTTAAACCGGCCTTGCCTGCAGATCGTATCTTTGGCGTGGATCCTTATCCTGGGCACAACAAACAGCTTCGCATGCGATACCGAGCAGATGGCACACATGGAACCCTTGCATTGGACTTTGATCGAGACAATAAGATACCCGTTCCGTTCCTCATGCTGGTGCCGAAAACAAGGTACTTGCGGGTGTTCAGTGCTATCTATGGCCATCCAAAGGGTGCCACCAATACAGGCAGAATGTCATTTGATGTACTGGAACTGGTGCAAGCGTTAATTGACCAGAATGGTGGCAGTTATTTGAGCATCAGCAGCTATACGCCTCTGGAAAGATTGTTTGGGGACCCTTGCCCAGGTTCGTGCAAACTATTTTGAGGGTGCTTAGTTATCCGTTCCTGTTGCCATTATACGTCAGCAAATCCCACCTTGTTGCATGTTTGCATTTGGTGAAATTGTCTCTTACCTTAGCATATTTTTCTGCAATTCAGGTTACTCTAAAGATCTACGCATTCAATATGAAGTGCGCTCGCGCGGCGGCTCTGTCAATTATGCGGAGGTGCGCGGTCACTTGCGAAAGCGCATTTATATCTCCGCCTCCCCCACTGTGGCGCCCATTATTTATGTACAAACCGCCACCTATGGTATCACCCCCACTGCCCGACGGGATCATTTGGATTCAATCCAGAAAAAGCTGAAGAAAATTGCGTTTATGGAACATCGTATCCGCGAAGGGTTCCGCGTACCTGCCGAAGACATGAAGTTATTTAAGACCAAAAAGGCATTGGTGGAAGAAAGAGAACTGTTTAACAATTTGCCGACGAATTTCGTGGATATCAGTGTGAAAATGCAAATTCTGGCGGACAAAGGGGGCATCAAATTGTTTCTTGACAAAGATTCATTTGATCCGAATGCTGTTTTTGGTAACACTTCACCAGGTATATTTTAATTTATATCTTCTGTGATATTTGCATTGGTTTGTGTTTTATAACTGTCCGTGCCGAAATGTAGCGACAGAGTTTCAAATTTAACTATTGAGTACTGGCAACAATTTTTCTTTTAACGTTGTTGTTAACAGGTACCCCAAAGATCCTTGAGTTGCTGCTGGACTGCCAGGGGCACGATTCAGAGCGCACCACGGACAGTACAGAAATGATGGACACCGGCTACAGTCGCAATTTCATCACTGTCAAGAAAGGAAGGTTCAACATTATCGTTGATGATGACCCAATCACAGGTATAATAGATTTTAATGTGTTTTTTAGTTTCTTATGTTGTGTGTTTACTCCTGTTATTAGTCTTGGTGCTGGTCTTTTGAAGTCCGTATATTGTGTTTCCCAGCAACAACGTGTATTTTGATTAAATTTTGTTTTACTTTCTCATTCTCAAATTCATTTTTATTAGGGGTGGGAATAATGCGCGAGAGTTTAGACTTCCACACTGACGTGGCGCAACCCGTTATCTTGATAACTCGTGCCACCTATGGAGAGCTGCATGGCAATGACACTAGTAAGATCATCGATGTGACCAACGACATCCAGGCACAAGTGGACGGACGCACTCTGACGATCGAAAGAGAAGTCAATCTAAACAAATTGTTTCACTGGGATCCAAGTCCAGGTATGCCCTGTTCTGTAGTGTCGCGTGTGAGCGGTCTACTTTCTCAGTATTCGTTTTATTCATCTTCTCTTGTTTAATGTCACTTTCTGAAAAGGCAAACGCAAGCATCTAAACATACAATACTTGACGAAGGGATTTACGGGGAATGTACGAGTGAGAGAGAAAAACGATTGTTTAGTCGCAGGGGTAGAGTTAGGATACCCACCCAGAGCACCGCCAGATGATGATGATTTCGTTATTAATTAATTGATGAATGAGCCTTTGGTATGTACTGTAAAAAGTAAGTAATCGTCGAACTCACCGCTTTTGAATGTCGGATCTAAAATTCACCTATTTTTGCGCAAAAATCCAACCTCAAGCGTATTTTGTCGAAGTTCTAGCCGCTTTGACACTTTAACATTTTATTCGCCAGTTGGCACTGCCAAGTCGATACCATGCTTTTCATAGAATGCCAACTTAGAGCATTCAGCAAAGTTACGGATAAACTGTTAACGTTTTAAACTAATAATATATCTTGTCGAACATTCGTGAATTAATGTACGTTTTTTAATATTCGCACCAACGTTTGTAATACTAAAATAATATATTCCAAAGCTTAGTCGTCGCTTACTTCTACACTTTCCTCAGCAACGCCCACACTCTCAGCATAGTTCTGGTCAGATGGGGTATTACTGTCAATACTATCTGCTCCACCTGGACTCCCTTCGGATTCTTTATCATTGGAGTCTTCGTAGTCACTACCAGTATATGCATGGTCATCAGCAGCGCTATTTTCATCCTTTTCCTCCTCCTCGCTGCTGCTCATGGAATAGACCACATCACTATCGTCGCTTCGTTCCAAGTCATACCAGCCAGCGGTCGCATAAGAATTATTACTGCTGTAAACAGATCCTTCCGAATGATTCTTGCTGATGGTAAAAGAACGATCACCAGAAGCAGAGGTGCTACTCGCTTCACTTAAATCGCTGGCTTCACTTTGCTGTGGGTCTGTATTTAGCATGATTGGTACCGCTGGCTTCTCTTCCGTTTCGGGGCTTGTTGTTGAACCAGGCGCTGGCTGTTCTGTTGCCATATTAGCCAGTTGTTCTCTCTCTTTGCGCATCATTTTCTCTTCTCTTCTTCTCCTCCTTTTCCTCGCACTGCTGCTACTGCCACTGGCACTATTGTTTCCGTGTACTCCTGCCATGTTAGCTTCCAGATCCAGAAAGCTCACAGGACCATCCATGTAGGCACCTTGACCCTTGTAGGTGTGATGGGCAGTGTTAATACTAGCAGCAGGTGCTGAAATAGTGGTAGATGCTGGTTTCACTACCTTCTCGCGGATATCGCCTTCCGTCTCAGCAGCAGTGTCCAATACATAGCAGAGACTAGCTATAGCGCTGAAAATCGGATATCTTGGCTTACCAGGCAAGTCCTGTGCTCTCATTTCTTTTGCCAGCTTTTTGTCCACTTTCACTTTCTGCACTTTGTATTGCCAACACTTATACAGATAATACATGCACCATAGTGCAAATAAACCCCCAACCACTTGTCCGAGTATCAAAGACTCGCGCGCTTTGTATATTCTTCGTTCTTTCTGACCAGTACTTGCAATAGTAGGACTAACAGAGGGCGTGCTAGACTGAGTGCTGGTACTTTTAATAGTAGGATCCCGAGTGGGCTTAGCTGAGGGTGCCAGGGTCGGCTTACTGCTACTGGGTTCAGTGCTAGGCTTGGTGCTCGGTAGTATACTGGGTGATACAGAAGGCCTTACTGTTGGGGAAATGCTGGGCAAATGCGAAGGCTGGACAGTTGGCACTGCAGTTTGTCGAGGGGTGGGTTGTTGGCTCCGCTTGACTGTGGGATTGTATGTGTTCGTAGGTCCACTAGTACTAGGCTGGCTGGTGGGCTGCGGAGATATTGAAGGAGTAGAAGTAGGACTGCTACTGGGCTGGCCAGAGGGAGTACTCGAGGGCTGTGAAGTCGGTGGACTAGTTGGAATCACGCTGGGACGATGTGTCGGGAAACCATCCGCTGTGTTCAATGTATATTGAGTACTTTGTCTTTCGTCGACAATCATCGCCAAGGGCATTGAAATTCCTTTGAATGCCATTCTTTCTGCTACAAATATTTCCTGGTCAAGCCTTATAAATCCCTCCGGCAGTTGTGAAAAGGACAGTTCTCTGTTGACGGAAATCAAAACAGCCTGTGTAAAGTTGTTAGAGTACTCTACTGTACACACTACAACCAAATGTAGACCAGTGAAAGTCATATCCACACAGTGAATGCTCGCATTGTGCAAAGAGATCTGCACTTGTTGTAGTATGGTTCCTCTTGTCATATCGGTCTTTAGCACTGAGACGCAGTGTTGACCAGCCGATTGTTGAGCATTTATAAGCAGATATAGTGCTTTGTCTACCAAGGCTAATGCTTTTACTGCGCATGTTAGAGTGGAAGACGCGCTTAGAACGCGTCGATTTGTATTTGTAACAAAACGCACGCCATAAATAACGCTGCGGTACAAAGAATTGACGCTCAACAGATACGCCTGCATGTTCGCACCGTCACTCAGTTGCAGTCCACCGGCAATAAATGAGTCCGGGTTCTCATACTCTAATGACATGGCATTCACCAGTTCTGGAATGTTAAAAATGCTGCCACTAGCAGGTGCTATGTACATTCCAGTCATAACGCCGGTATCGCTGCGTACCATGCCCGCAAAAATGTAGTTACGACCAGCCGCGCTCGCACAAGTGCCAGCAATAAAACCACCACTAAACACAGGTTGGCTCCGAACATACAGTAAAGAGATTGTGCTCATAGCAGTAGAAGTGTAGACGTAACTAAGCACCGTGTCTGTAGCAACGTCGACTATTGAAACTGAAGAGTACGTTGATTGTTTTGCACCCACATACACAAACTTATTCGCGAATGGAACGTACGCGCCTGCAGTAATACTTGTGCCTTCGAAAGACTTGACAGTGCAGGACAAATGTTTATTTTTGATCAAGCAAGCCGCTACATCAGATACAATTATATAGTCCGTTGTAAAACGTCCACTTACAAACACTCTTGTTTGGTCCTCCGCCTGGTGGACCAACATAATATCATCCCATCGAAACAAAAATGTATCCTTCTGTGTTCCCAGCGCAGGGTCCGCACTAATACAATACGACCCGCCGTGCGGTGCATCGTTAATTCCACAGGCCCAAACAGAATTAAAAACAGGGGTTGCAAACTTCAAAATACCAACCTCAGGAAATATTGTAGTCCACTCCCCGTACCCGAAGTGTGGATAAGTAAATGCGACACTTCCTTCCGCACTAGGTGGGCTAGTATGCCGGTTACTGTGCTGTCTGCTAGGTAGTGTACTAGGCTGGCTACTAGGCCGGCTACTAGGCCGGCTACTGGCTTGGGTACTGGGCTGAATACTGGGCTGGCTGCTGGGCTGAGTACTAGGTGGGCAACTAGGCCGGCTGCTGGGTTGGGAACTAGGCGGGCAACTAGGCAGGCTACTGGGCTGACTGCTGGGCTGACTACTAGGCTGGTTACTGGGCTGGCTACTTGGTTGGCTGCTGGGCAGGTTACTGGGCTGACTACTGGGCTGGCTACTTGGTTGGCTGCTGGGCAGGCTACTGGGCTGGGTACTAGGCTGGCAGCTTGGCCAGCTACTTGGTTGGGTACTGGGCTGCTGCTGGGCAGGCGACTAGGCTGGCTGCTGGGCTGGGTACTGG
>LNAP01006832.1_pt1 | contig 11569 bp, 9 predicted proteins | sample 602601 | NCBI WGS metagenome assembly LNAP01 (sample SAMN02440304, study PRJNA202911) | soil metagenome | biome: Subtropical and temperate rainforests or woodlands; isolation source: soil samples (1 kg each in a 20% v/v slurry with milli Q water) were... ... | reverse complement strand
CTCTGATGGCAATCCGTTAAAGGATCAAAAACGCTGGGAACGAGATATCGAAGCCAAATATGTCGTTCAAACTGGAAGCATGAAGGATCTATCTCTGCGCCTTCGGCAGGCGACCACCCGAGCCACGGCTTTCGAGTCTGATCTGGACGAAGTCAGGCTGATAGTAGAATACCCCCTCAGCGTCTTGTAAGTGAGTTACAAGTCCAGATGTGTAAACTTGATCCATGTCTTTTTGACCTAGGTATCTGGCGTCAGGACATTGCGCAAAGTACTAGTCACCTTTAGAAGCTCCCGCTCCCATTAAGGTGGTTTTTAGGCGTCCGAATGGACGCCTTTTTTACCATTAACTTCGTTTTTACGTTCGCCATCAGTCAGGAAGCAAGCCTACTGACTCGCGGAAGTATGCCAGCAATGCCGACTTAGGCCACTTAAACACGACCTTCAATCAGACGCGCTATTGCGAGTCGACTCCCAGCGAAAGACGGTGTGTGAGTAGGACGTAGCGCCACTGCTCAGGGCTACGCGTCTCAGAGGGCGGGACATAAATCAAGTTTTGCCCGCTCTAGCGTTGCTGACAAGGACACGCCACGGCTTCACGCAATACACACAACGGACAGTTCGCTCTAGCCGGTCGCCTGCAGACGACGAACTTGCCCGAGCACCGGAGCAAAAGCTCTTGACTCTCCCGTCATTTCAGTAGACTCAAGTGACGACTCAGACAAGCAAAAAAAACGGCCTTAAAGGCCGCTTTGGATCAAGAAATATAGGGATATGGTGCCCCCTAGCAACAGGCGTCAATTTTTACCTCTGCACCTGCTCAGGATTTGGTACTTTACGGTGTTAAGATTGCCACTGGAATCTTCATAAGTCATCAGTTGCGGGATGACCTTACAAGCCCGCAGATCTGGAGACATGCGAACGACCTTTGCAATATCGAGCTTCATGCCATATTTGTAATCAACGATGGGTGGGATGGCCCTCTGTGATTTTTCAGCATACCTCTCAACGATCTTCTGGTGCTCAGTTAAAGCTTCCTTAACCGATACATCGTCAGTATATGCAAATGATGCCATTGGCGAAAGGATGGCAAGAGCAAAAACCAGTGACTTGGCGATACGCATAGTATGTCTCCAATTGAGTGATACCTTAAGTTAACAGCCCACCACTAACTGGAACGTTGCACCAAAATTACCATTTAGACATGTCTACACCCGCAGAGCCATTCCTGCCTCCAATGCTTCATAACAATATTGTAATTATCCGCTCACGTTCCTGTTAGCTAAGTCAACGTATTATCAACCTCAATTACCAAGGGACGATTGTACGCCCCGCAGGTACTGCCATTCACCTACAGGGTTATCACCATGAATCTGATTAAATCGATAGTTTTGGCAGCTGTTGCCTTGTCTTGTAGTGCAGCCTTCGCTCAAGACGGTAGCGAAAGATCAAATCAAGCGGCTCAAAAAATGCGGATTGCCCAAGAAGCGCGATTCGACGGTCAAAACAGCAACGATGCCTCACGGTACGTTAGCGCTGACGAGAAAGCTCGCGCTGAACAGCTGAAAAAATCCGAAGGCTAAATAGTTGCCTTCAACATAATTCGCCTTTAGTAGCTCAACAGCTCCTTTGGTTAAGGTGAATACTTTAAGCGCCCCTGGGGCGCTTTTTTTTGCCTTTTTTTAATGAAATGGCTTGAACGCTCTTTTCATTTTGTATGTCACAACCCCATCCTCTGACATCCCCCATCCAAGGATTGCACTATGAGCTCAGGCCACAGCCATGGCGAAGTACGCGCCGGACATGAGAAAAAGCTTTTACTCGCATTAGGCCTCACCACAGCATTCATGATTGCGCCTGGATTACTGGCAGTTTGGCCCTTCTCTCCGATGCGGCGCACATGTTTACCGATTCGGCAGCGTTGGCAATCTCGCTTCTGGCTTTCCAGATAGCAAAGCGTCCTGCAGATCGCAGCCGAACATTTGGCTACGCCAGATTTGAAATTTTGGCATCGACATTCAACGCCATTCTGCTTTTCCTCGTTGCGATGTACATCCTTTATGAAGCCTATCAACGGCTCATGACTCCCGCTACGATTCAGTCAACGGGGATGCTCGTAATCGCTGTTCTGGGCCTGGTAGTCAACCTTATCTCCATGCGCCTGCTAGGGTCTGCCAGCGGAGAAAGTCTGAATGTGAAAGGTGCCTATCTAGAAGTCTGGAGCGATATGCTCGGTTCGCTCGGTGTGATCATTGCCGCATTGGTCATTCGGTTCACGGGTTGGGCATGGGTGGATTCTATCGTTGCCGCCGGGATCGGTTTATGGGTACTACCCAGAACCTGGACTTTGCTGCGTGAAAGCATGAACGTGCTTTTGGAGGGTGTGCCAAACGGTGTCGACCTGGAAAAAGTTGAGCAGACCATCCTGGCAGTTGAGGGCGTAGTAACCCTCCATGATCTGCACGTCTGGTCGGTTACCAGCGGTAAGAACGTCATGAGCGTTCACGTGGTTATCTCTCAGTCAGCACTGAATGGGCAGAAGATTCTGAGTCAGGTCACAACCGCAGTCAGTCAAAACCATGAGATCGGCCACTGCACCATTCAACTTGAGCATGACGGCTTCCACGATGATGAGCATGCACAAGAAGGGCACGAGCATCACGCATAAAAAAGCTCGCGGTAGTTACCTGCCGCGAGCTTCTCACATCATTGACTCAATGCATTCAGTCCTCTTCGTCTCGTCGATGGGCCCACTGATACAACGCTGGAAGCACAAGAAGCGTCAGTGCTGTGGAGGATAATATTCCGCCAATCACAACCGTTGCCAACGGACGCTGTACCTCCGCCCCAGTGCCTGTCGCCAGCGCCATGGGGATGAACCCCAGGGAAGCAACTAAGGCCGTCATTAACACGGGGCGCAGACGTGTGAGGGCACCCTCGTTGATCGCATCGCCCAGTGAGCGGCCTTCCTCGCGCAGGTTACGAATAAAGGCAATCATTACCAAACCGTTTAGTACGGCGACACCTGACAGCGCGATAAAGCCAACGCCTGCCGAGATCGACAAGGGGATGTCTCTCAGCCAGAGCGCCATCACGCCGCCAGTCAGAGCAAACGGAATACCTGTAAAAACCAGCAAGCCGTCCTTTAGGTTGTTGAACATCATGAACAGCAACGCCAGCACCATCAGCAACGCCACCGGCACCACAATTTGCAAGCGCTTGGCAGCTGATTGCAGCTGTTCAAACTGGCCGCCCCAACTCGTCCAGTAGCCGGCAGGAATATCTACACCGCTCGCGATACTCTCACCCGCTTCCTGTACGAACGACCCCAGATCACGCCCCCGTACGTTGGCGCTGACGATCACCAAACGCTTGCCGTTCTCACGACTGATCTGGTTTGGGCCGAGCACTAGATCCAGCGTTGCAACCTGGGACAGCGCGATAAAGCCGATTTGCTGGTTGCTGCTACCGGCGGTCGCGGGTATCGGAATGAGCAGGCTGGAAAGCCCGTCAACATCTGTGCGTAGCTTGTCCGACAGACGCACGACCATGTCAAAGCGACGATCACCCTCATAGAGAGTACCGGCCTGACGACCACCTACTGCCGTGGCAAGTGCGTCCTGCACGTCTCCAACGTTAAGGCCATAACGCGCCGCCTTGTCACGATCAATGTTGATAGTCAGAACAGGCAAGCCGGTAGTTTGCTCAACCTTGACCTCAGAGGATCCAGGCACTTTCTGCAACGTGGTGGCGATTTTAGCGGCCGTCTGATTCAACACGTCCATGTCGTCGCCGAAGACCTTCACCGCGACATCACTTCGGACACCAGATACCAGCTCGTTAAAACGCAGTTGAATCGGTTGAGAGAGTTCATAGTTGCTACCCGGCACGCTCGCAGCGGCTTGCTGCAATTCGGCAATCAGCGTCTCGCGAGACTTGCCCGGATCAGGCCACTGGCTTTGCGGTTTGAGCATGACGTAGCTGTCGGAGATGTTTGGCGGCATAGGATCGGCGGCAATTTCCGCCGTACCCGTCCGGGCAAACATACGTTCAACTTCAGGCACCTTTTCAATGATCGCCTTCTCAAGGTGCTGCTGCATTTCCACCGACTGTGTCAGGCTGGTACCCGGAACTCTAAGCGCCTGCAGGGCAAAATCCCCTTCACTCAAGCTTGGGACAAACTCACTGCCCATTCGACTTGCAGTGAATCCAGACAAGATGATCAACACAAACGCTAGCGAGAACGCTATCGCTCTATGACCCAATACCCAGGTCAAAATTGGTGCGTAGCGCAGGCGAGCCGTGCGCATCACAAAACCTTCCTCTTCCTTGACCTTACCCGTCACAAACATGGCAATGGCGGCAGGTACAAAGGTCACGGAAAGAATCATGGCACCGAGCAGCGCGATGACCACCGTAAACGCCATCGGGTGGAACATTTTGCCTTCCACACCAGTCAGCGCGAAGATTGGCAAATACACGACCATGATGATCAGCTGACCGAAAATAAGTGGCCTACGGGCCTCTTTCGCAGCAGCAAACACTTCATGAAAGCGTTCAGAGCGGGTCAATATACGGCCATGCTTTTGCTGGGCATGGGCGAGTCGACGAATCGCGCTCTCGACGATAACGACCGCGCCGTCAACAATGATGCCGAAGTCCAATGCTCCGAGACTCATCAGGTTGGCACTGACTTTGTTGGTGAACATACCGGTAAAGGTGAACAGCATGGCCAGAGGAATCACCATGGCGGTGATCAACGCGGCCCGAATGTTACCCAGGAACAGGAAAAGGATAGCGATAACCAGAATCGCCCCTTCCACTAGGTTCTTCTTCACCGTCGCAATCGCTTTTTCAACCAAGTTGGTACGGTCGTAAACCGTGACCGCCTTGACGCCTTCTGGTAGCGAGCGATTGATATCAGCGAGCTTTACTGCAACAGCCTGAGAAACGGTGCGGCTGTTTTCGCCAATCAGCATAAAGACAGTGCCCAGCACCACCTCACGGCCATTTTCAGTTGCCGCTCCCGAACGTAGCTCTTTGCCGATGCCGACATCAGCCACGCTGCTGACGCGAATAGGCGTGCCCTGCACATTGGCAATAACGATGTTGGCAATGTCCTGCACCGTTCCGAGTTGACCCGGTGCGCGGATCAACAGTTGCTCGCCACCGCGCTCGATGTACCCGGCGCCGACGTTCGCATTGTTTCGCTCCAAGGCTGCGACCAGGTCGTTCAGCGTCAGCTTGTAGGCCGCCAGCTTTTTGGGATCTGGCGCGATTTGATACTGCTTGGCAAACCCACCAATGGTGTTGATCTCAGCAACGCCTTTTACGTTGCGCAGCTGCGGTTTGATGATCCAGTCTTGTATCACCCGCAGATCGGTTGGGGTGTAGGCTGTTCCGTCGTCTTTCAGCGCTCCCTCCTCTGCCTCGACTGTCCACAGAAAGATCTCGCCGAGCCCGGTAGAGATGGGCCCCATTACCGCATCAACGCCTTCTGGCAGTTGATCCTTGGCAATTTGCAGACGCTCGCTTACCAACTGACGGGCGAAAAACAGGTCGGTGCCATCTTCAAAGATGACCGTGACCTGGGACAGTCCAGAACGCGACAGCGAGCGGGTCTGCTGAAGCCCAGGAAGGCCCGCCATGCTTGTTTCAATGGAGAAAGTAATACGTTGTTCGGTCTCCAGCGGCGAAAAGCCCGGAGCCGAGGTGTTGATTTGCACCTGCACGTTGGTGATGTCAGGTACAGCATCGATAGGGAGTTTTTGGTAGCTGGCAACGCCGAGCCCAGCCATGAGTAGAACAGCAAGCATCACAACGATGCGCTGTTCTATCGCAAATTTAATCAACCGTTCAAACATAGAGTTTTACTCGTACGACGCAGGTCAATGGGCGTGCTCAGCAGAGCCTTTACCCAGCTCCGACTTGAGAATGAAACTGCCAGCAGCAGCCACTTGAGTACCGGCAGCCAAGCCTTCGGTAATCTCTACAAAGCCACCGTCGCGGCGACCCACTTTCACCGGCTGTAACTTGAAACCTTCTTCATTGCGAACAAACACAGAGGGCTTGTCTTCAACGGACTGGATGGAGGCATCGGGAACGGTAACGGCCGCATTGGCTTTATCTGCCTTCACCTCAATTGAGACAAATAGGCCCGGACGCCAAGAGCCTTGAGGGTTGGCTAGGGTGACGCGGACAACAGCTGCCCTGGTCTGCTCACCAAGAAGGCTGCCTACGTAGCCAACAAGCCCTTCCACTTGGGCATCCATGTCAGGTGCGCTTATGGTCACCGACCGCCCGACTACGACCTTGTTCAAATCCTTTGGAGTGACGCCAAAGGTGGCCCACACCCGAGACAAGTCCGAAAGCGTGAAGGCAGAGCTCGCTTCCGTAACCACTTCACCGATGCCCAGATGCTTCTCGACAATGACCGAGTCAAATGGCGCGATAAGCTCATAACGGTTGCCCGCAGAGGGAGATAGGCTTGCACCAATTGCGCTCAGCTTTTGGCGAGTATTGCCCAGGCTGATGTCGGCTTCCTGAAAGGCTTGGCGAGCCAACAGGTAGTCCTGTTCAGCGGAAATCTTGTCCTCCCACAATTTTTTCTCGCGCTGCAATGTCAGGCGCGCAAGCTCCAAACGTCTCTGAGCTGAGTTCAGCTCTGCACGCTGATCAGAAATTTGCTGGCTTGCTATCACAGCCAGTACCTGACCTTTCTTTACTGCCTGGCCTAATTCGACTCTGACTTCATCCACGATCCCACTCACCCGAGGTACGACGTGGGTGGTGCGGTCTTCGTCAAACTTGATTTCCCCTGGGAACGTTACGGAGGTGCTCATCTGACGCGCGGCTGAGGCGACCAACTCAATGCCCGCAGCGTTTATCTGTTCAGCGGTGAGCTCCAATTGCCCCTCTTCCTCTTCATGGGACTCTTCCCCACCCTCGGCGTGTTCTCCTTCCTTACCTGCGCCTTCTTTGGCATGGTCGTCCGTTGATTCTTTTCCGTGATCAGAGCCAGAGGGTTCAGCCTCAGCAGCAGTGGACACGCTCTGATTACCTACGGCCAAACTACCCAGGCCGATCAAGGCTGCCAGCGCCAAGGTAATGGCAACGCTCCGTTTGTTAGTCATGGAAACTCCCGTCGATCATGTGCTTGCTGCACATCGCGATACGCCAATAAGCGTGAAAAAACGATATTTAAGGATTGGTACTGAACCGATTCAGATCGCCGTAGATACGCTCAATGGCGACTCTCGCGTCAGTGGCGGTCGCCAGCGATTCGAGGTACTGGCCACGGGCGTCAATCAAGGTGCGCTGAGCGTCCAAAACCTCAAGGAAGCCGAATTTGCCCATCTCAAACCCACGCGTGGCGGCATCAACCGCGTTTTGTGCCGAAGGCAAAATCACCGCGTTGAATGACTCGACGTCTTTCGTAGCAGTAGCCCACTGATCGAGTGCAGTCTGAGTCTGAGTGCGCAACCGAAGCTCCACGGCGTTACGCAGATCACGGGCTTGATCCGCCCGGCGTGAGGCCGAGAGCACGTTGCCTTGATTTCGGTTGAACAAGGGAAGGGGCATCGACAGGCCAACAACGTTGACGCGCTCACGGTCTTCTCGGCTGTACTGACTGCCGATGCTGACGGTCAGATCCGGGATGCGCTGTGCTCGCTCAGAACCTAATAGAGCATCACGTTCTTCAAGCTGGGCCTGTGCCAAGCGCAGTTCTGCTGACTGATTTATGGCGACCAACATTTTCGCAGCTGAAGGCGATTTCCCAGGCGAAAGGTCGGTGTACTCAAGGCGATCAAACTGAGTTGTCGAAGACCCAGTCGCCCGACCCAACTCGCGATAACTGTTGGCTTTCAACGTCTCGGCTCGGCGCACCTGCAGGTTTGTTTCCGCCAGCTGTACCTTGGCACGGGTTGCCTCGACTGGGGATGACTTGCCAGCTTCAACGCGACCATTGGCGACCTGTAGTCCACGCTCGGCCAAGGCTTGAGATTGCCGTGCGAGATCCAGTCCGGTTTGTGCGCGCACTGCTGCATAGAAGGCTTGAATAACTTCAGCGCGCAGTTCATTACCACGGCGTTCAAGCTCAATTTGAGCGGCATCCTGGCCTCGACGAGCGACATCAATACGGGCCCCTCGCTTTCCACCAAGCTCCAACGCCTGACTTAGCATGACGGTCGTTGTACTGGTCTTGCGGCGCGTATCTTCTGCCTCCCAGGACAACACTGGATTGGGTATGAGGCCTGCCTGCTGCCTTGCGCCTTCGGCAACGCCAATTTCCCACCGAGCAGCAGCCAGATCAGGATTTTCGGCAAATGCAGCTTCGATCGCTTGGGGCAAGCTCAGACTCTGAGCTGTGGCAATTGCAGGAGCCGTGAAAGACGCCAAGAGAAAGAATAACGCCCTTACTTTCCCGAAGGACACTAGGGAGAAAAATTTAGATGCGAGCACGTTTGCACATCTCCAGTCGCATAAGTCACCAAAATGTTATGAATAGGTACAACTCCAGCCGCGTAGCCGGAATTAGATAGCAGGACTTTATGCAAACCGAGTTATCAGAGGGATTACTGGAAAATTACAATTCCGTTATCCGATTAATCCAATAAATGTTTTGGCTTACACTGCGATCTCTAGCAGGGAGAAAACATGCCCGACATAAAATGCAATAACTTAAGAGTTGCTTTTCGGTGGAAGCCAGGGAAGAAAACCACTGCGACAAAACGTCGCTACAGAGCGATATAGGCCTGTTTTTGCTGAGAAAAGCTTGACCCTGTAGCGACTACAGTGTTGTAAAATATACTCAATACGATGAATTGTGAAAATATCGTTTAAACAGCGCCCAGAAACCAAAACAACCGCGCATTTAAGTAATCAACATTAAAACGGGAATTAATGATATGCGAATCCTTGTTGTAGAGGACGAGCCAAAAACTGCCGAGTACATGCACCAAGGTTTAACGGAGAGCGGCTATATTGTCGACATAGCAAACACCGGACTGGATGGACTTTACCTGGCACAACATCAGGCATATGACATCGTAATCCTGGATGTTAATTTGCCTGAAATGGAAGGATGGGAAGTGTTATCCCGGCTAAGGAAGACCAACAACACTAGAGTGATGATGGTCACCGCCCGAGGCCGCCTCGATGAGAAAGTGAGAGGGTTGGAAATGGGTGCAGATGACTATCTTGTGAAGCCTTTTGAGTTTCCCGAGCTGCTTGCACGGGTTCGCACCCTCATGCGCCGCAGTGAGCAAACCGGCTTGCCCGAAGTATTGCGAGTCGGCGATCTTGAGCTGGATCAAGGCCGCCACAGAGCTTTTAGAGGGGCCCACCGGATTGATCTGACGACGAAGGAATTCGCCCTCCTTCACCTGTTGATGCGTCACAGCGGGGAGGTCATGTCGCGTACCCAAATCATCTCCCTTGTATGGGACATGAATTTTGACTGCGACACCAATGTAGTTGAGGTATCGATTCGGCGTCTTCGTGCAAAAATTGACGACCCCTTCGAGCATAAGCTTATCCATACGCTGCGTGGGGTCGGTTATGTATTGGAAGCTCGCGAATGAGGCCGACACGTCTATCCATGAGGTTAGGCTTGACGGTCACGGCTATGAGCGCGTTTCTGGTATTAGTGATGGCGGCGTTTGCCTATGCCACCATTTCACACCAGCTTGATCTACGCGCTAGGGACGGGTTGGGAGAGAAACTTCAGCAGATCGAACACAGCTTGGCTGAGAGTTCAACTACCGCAGCCGATATCGTGCTACATCCTCATAATCTGCGCGATCAGATCATCGGGCACGATAACTTTACCCTGACCATCCTGGATTCAAGCGTTCCCCGCAGGCGTTTATTGAACCTCGGAAACAACGAAAACATGGATCTTCCACGGGTCACGGCGAGCGTTGGATCCCCTGATTTCGAGCAATTTGAATCGCCCGAGGGGTTTGAGGTTCTGATGGCCCACAAGCTGGTCAGGCTCAAGAACGATCAAACCGTTTTGGTCATGTTGTCGCTCGATAGAAAAAACGATGCCACTCTGCTCAATGCCTATGTCAAATCCACGATTATCGCGTTGCCTTTTATTCTTCTGTTGGTGGGAGGATGCGCCTGGTGGATTGTCCATCGCGGTTTAAAACCGCTACGAGCTTTCCGCAAGGTGGCTGAGCGAATATCAGCGCGCGACCTTTCCCATCGAATGAAAGTTACCAATCTGCCTGATGAGTTGCGGGACTTGGCGCACGCAGTCAATTTCATGCTGCACCGCCTAGACGGAGATGTTCAGCAGTTGGCCCAATTCTCGGATGACTTGGCCCATGAACTGCGCTCTCCAATGAATAACCTCATGGGAAAAGCTCAGGTAACGTTATCCAGAGAGCGTCCACCGGCAGAGTACAAACAGGTTCTTGAATCATGTACTGAGGAACTGGAGCGCCTATCGCGAATGGTGTCGCAGATGCTTTTCCTGGCCAGTGTAAGCCAACCGCAGGCGCCGCTTGCTCTTACCGCCATCGATCTGCAGGAAGAGGCTGAAAAGGTTGCCGAGCTGTTCTCACTGGCAGCAGACGAGAAAGAAATGGAGTTGAAAGTTTGTGGCAACGCGAATGCCAAAGGGGATCGGCTCATGATCCAGCGAGCGATTTCGAACTTGCTGTCTAATGCCATTAGGCACGGCGTCCCCGGCAGCGTTATCACTATTGCCCTGGACATGCGCGAGGATGAAGTGTCCCTTGCGGTACGCAATTTAGGGGAGGGCATTGAAGCTGTTCACCTGCCCCGCTTGTTTGATCGTTTCTACCGGGTGCATGCCAGCCGTGCCCGTCAACAAGGTGGGACAGGATTGGGACTCGCGATCGTACGATCGATCATGAGCCTGCACGGTGGGCGTGTGGCGGTAGAAAGTGAACTAGGCCGGGTCACGACATTCAGCCTGATTTTTCCTAAGGCGGTGTAGTCATCGGGGGGATTATCACGCCATCTACTTGATTTCTAGACAAGGAAAAATGGCAATGAGTGGTTCCGGGCCGGGGCTTGTTTTATCTCGTTACACGTTCAGTTAACAATCACGTTGGATTTTCCGAAACTGGCAACAAGAATACTCTCAAAAAGCCCTTCCACATCCGCAAGAGTCACAATCACTATGCCCCTCAGTCTTCTCAAAAATGCCGGCCTCGCTGCATCGATTGCTATCGCAGTAGGTTTCTCTGCCAATCTGCAGGCAGACGTCGGAAAATCTATAGATGTGTATCGAGATCCAAACTGTGGTTGCTGCACGAAGTGGATCACTTACCTGAAGGATAAGGGTTACACCGTGGTGGATCATGAGGAAGAAAACATGAGCGCCGTCAAGGAAAAGCTTGGCGTTCCTGCCAATCTTGGGTCATGTCACACAGGCGTTGTAAACGGGAAGTTGGTGGAAGGTCACGTACCCGTGGAGCAGATCGCAGAACTAACCGAACGCTCGGATCTAATCGGTGCCGCAGCACCTGGCATGCCTATGGGCTCACCTGGCATGGAGTCAGGTGGGCGTCGCAGCGCCTATCAAGTCATGGGT
>LNAP01005263.1_pt1 | contig 11570 bp, 11 predicted proteins | sample 602601 | NCBI WGS metagenome assembly LNAP01 (sample SAMN02440304, study PRJNA202911) | soil metagenome | biome: Subtropical and temperate rainforests or woodlands; isolation source: soil samples (1 kg each in a 20% v/v slurry with milli Q water) were... ... | reverse complement strand
GCGCCGAGAAGTCGATGCTTGGCAACAGGTGCGCAACGCCCAGCAGCGAACCATCGAATGGAAGTTCACTCGGCAGGATGCAGATCAGAAGCTCGGTCGACATTACGTTTCGGAACTTTCGTGTTGATGTACTAGTCGCGGTGATGCAATGTGCGCAAGAAGAAAAACGGGCGCTGCAGGCGCCCGTTTTCATTCCCAGGATCCGGCGATGAATTACCTGCCGGTGTAGCCTTCCAGCATGTCCGACAACTCGTCGGCATGTTGTTCTTCCTGCTCCAGGATCGCTTCGAGCAGGCGCTTGGTGGTGGTGTCCTTGTCGCCGATGTAGTTGATCATCTGGCGGTAGCTGTCGATGGCGATGCGCTCGGCGATCAGGTCTTCCTTGACCATGTCGTGCAGGTCGCTGCCTTCCTTGTATTCGGCGTGCGACCGCTGGCTTAGCGTGTCCGGGTTGAGATCCGGCTCGCCGCCCAACTGGACGATGCGTTCGGCCAGCTTGCCTGCGTGCTCCTGCTCCTGCTGGGCGTGCTCCAGGAACTCGGCCTTGATCGAGTCGGCCAGCATGCCCTTGGCCATGAAGTAGTGGCGGTAGTAGCGCAGCACGCACACGTACTCTGTGGCCAACGCTTCGTTGAGCAGCTTGATCACCTGGTCGCGGTCGGCGGTGTAGGTGTCGGTGATCGCGCCGTCCTCGATGCGCTTGCGCGCGTTGGCGCGCAGCGTGTCCCGGTCGGACAGGGCGCTGGCGGAAGTCTTGTCGAAGGTGGCGGGCGTGTGGGACATGTGTGGGTTCCTGTTTGTGCGATAGGGAAGAAAAAGGGTCAGGCGGGAATCTGCTGCAGCACCTGTTCGGCCGAGGACACCTTGAATTCGCCCGGCGCCTCGACCCAGATGTCCTGGACCACGCCGTCGACCGCGTACAGGGCATAGCGGCGCGAACGCAGGCCCATGCCGTTGCCGCTCAGGTCGATGTCCAGGCCCATGGCCCTGGTCAGCTCGGCGCTGCCGTCGGCCAGCAGTTGCAGGCCATCGGGCACGTGCAGCGATTCGCCCCAGGCCTTCATCACGAAAGGGTCGTTGACCGCCACGCAGTAGACCTCGACGCCGCGCTTGCGGAATTCGTCGAAGTGCTTGATGAAGCCTGGCAGGTGGCGCTCGGAGCAGGTCGGGGTGAAGGCGCCGGGTACGCCGAACAGGACCACCTTGTGCGCCTGGAACAGGGTCGGCGTGTCGACCTTCTCCACCCCCTGGCGGATGCGGTTGAGGGTGATCTCGGGGATGCGCTGGCCACGCTGGATGGTCATGGGCAAGTCTCGTCAAGGGGCGCGCCCGCCGCGCTGGCGGGTGCATGAACGCCACCCTAGGAGCGGCCATGGGAAGGGCGCGTCAAGGCCCTTGAAAACTGCCTGGAGGCGCCTATCTGCTGGCCATGGAGGCCACGGGCCCCTGCCGCGCCGCAGTCGCGGAATGTCGGCAACCAAACAGGAGACATGCCATGAATTTTGTGCGCTACAACGGCTGGTCCGGCCTTCCTGCCCAGGCCGATCTGGGCCGGGTCATCGAGCGTTTCGTGCAGGCCAATCAGTCCCCCGAACAAGCCGAATGGTCGCCGCCGGTGGACGTGAAGGAAGAAGCCACCCGGTTCGTGATCTTCGCCGATCTGCCGGGCGTGGACCTGGATACGATCGAGGTGCAGATGGACAAGAATGTGCTCAGCATCCGCGGCCAGCGGGCCGCGCCGGAGGCGGGCGAAGACCAGCGCTTCACGCGCCAGGAGCGCCGCCACGGCAGGTTTGCCCGCAGCTTCACCCTGCCGGAAACCGCCGATGCCGACGGCATCGTGGCTTCGGGCCGCGACGGGGTGCTGGAAGTGGTGATTCCCAAGCGTGCGCAGGCCGCGCCGCGCCGGATCCAGGTGGGGCGCGAATCGATCCAGTAAGCTGTACGCCGCCAGCCCGGATTGCCGGGCGCGAGTGACGGGCGTGATGTGCTGTTGAATGCATCAGGCCCAGGTTCAAGCCCGCGGCTGCGAGGTCGCGGGCTTTTCTTGCTGGAGGTGCGATGGAATTCAAGGATTACTACCAGACGCTGGGCGTTGAACCCACGGCCGGCGAAGCGGAGATCAAGAGCGCCTACCGCCGCCTGGCGCGCAAGTACCACCCCGATGTCAGCAAGGAAGCCGATGCCGAGGACAGGTTCAAGGCCGTCAACGAGGCCTACGAAGCGTTGCGCGATCCGGAAAAACGCGCGGCCTACGACCAGCTGCGCGCGCGCGGCTACCGGCCTGGACAGGAATACCAGCCACAGGATTTCGGCGGCCGTCCCGGTCAGGGCTTCGATTTCGAGGAGGTATTCGGCAGCACCGGCGGCGGCGGTGCCGGCTTCAGTGATTTCTTCGAGAACCTGTTCGGCCAGCGCGCCCGCGGCGGCGGTCCGGGCTTTGGCGGTCAGGCCCCGCGCGGAGAGACCCGCGCCCGGCTGTCGGTGCCGCTGCGCGCGGTCTACGAGGGCAGCACCATCAGGGTGACCGTCAACGGCAGACAGCTGGACGTGCGCGTGCCCAAGGGCATCAGGCCCGGCCAGGCGATCCGGCTGGCCGGACAGGGCAGTGGCGGTGGCAACCTGCTGCTGGAGGTGGAATACGCCGCCGACCCGCAGTTCGAGGTGGATGGCAGTAACGTGATCCACGTATTGCAGGTCACACCGTGGCAGGCCGCGCTCGGCGCCACGGTCAGCGTGCCGACCTTGGGCGGCTCGGTGGAATTGAAGGTGCCGGCCGGTTCGGAAGCCGGTCGCAAGCTGCGCCTGCGCGGTCGCGGCCTGCCAGGCGCGCAGCCGGGCGACCAGATCGTGGAGCTGGAGATCACCGCGCCGCGCCCGGAGACCGACGCCCAGCGCAAGGCCTACGAGAAGCTGGCCAAGGCGTTCGCGTCCCAAGCCTGAACCGGCGGTGCAGAACGACCGGATCCCGACCAGGCGTCTGTGTAGCGCCCCATCGCGGCCATGTCCCGAAAAGGGGATAAAGGCCTACGGGAAAGCCCATCGCGGCCGGGCCGCATCGCGGGGATTTGCCCCCTCTCCCCCGCTCGCGGGGGAGAGGGAGCTCCGAACGCGTCGAGCAGACAGTTGCTCCCACGGGCGCCCGGCAGCTCAGGCGGCCGGCAATGGCGGCTCGCTGCTGGCGCTGAGGATGCGTTCGATCACTTCTGACAGTTCGTCCTCGGAAAACGGCTTGGTCAGATAGGCCTTGGCGCCCTGGCGCATGCCCCACATGCGATCGGTATCCTGGTCCTTGGTCGTGACCAGGATCACCGGAATGTGGCTGGTGGTCGCTTCGCGGCTGAGCTGGCGGGTGGCCTGGAAGCCGTTGAGATTGGGCATGACCACATCCATCAGGACCATGTCCGGCAACTCGCGCTTGGCCACTTCAACACCCTGCGCGCCGTCCTCGGCCGTGATCGAGGCGTGCCCCAGCTTTTCCACGATGCGCTGGATGCCCAGCAACTGCGACGGTGAATCGTCGACGATCAAAATCCGTGCCATGCGATAACCCCCTGATTGTCCCCGCGCCGATTGTAGAGGCTGTTCATGGACAAGGTAATACGCCGGTGACCGGTCGGCGGTGCCGATGTTCCGCTCGTCCGTCGGCGCTCCCACGCGGCCCACGCGGCCGCTCTGAAAGCATGAAGACCATCACACTTGCGGGTATCGACGGTCCTCATCGAACCACGCTGGCGCGTTTCTCGTCGATCCACTTCGAGGCCTGCGCCGGCGTATAGGCCTGCATCCAGCCCAGCATCGCGTCGATGTCCTCGCCGTACCACAGGTCGGCGCGCTGGTCCGGGTGCAGGAAACCTTCTTCGACCATGCGATCGATCATGCCGATCAGCGGTGCGTAGAAGCGGTCCATGTCCAGGAACGCGCACGGCTTGTTGCCGATGCCCAGCTGGCGCCAGGTGAGCATCTCGAAGATCTCCTCCATGGTGCCAAAGCCGCCGGGCAGGGTGACAAAGCCATCGGCCAGTTCGAACATGCGCGCCTTGCGCTCGTGCATGGAACCGACGACCTCCAGCCGGGTCAGGCCGCGATGGGCGACTTCCCAGTCGGCCAGCTGTTGCGGAATGACGCCGGTGACCTGGCCGCCGGCCTCCAGGACCGCGTTGGCCACCGTGCCCATCAGACCGACGTTGCCGCCGCCATAGACCAGGCGCAGGCCGTCGGCGGCCAGGCGCCTGCCCAGTTCGGCCGCGCGCTGGGCGTAGAGCGGCTTGGAGCCGGGGTTGGAGCCGCAGTAGACGCAGATGCTTTTCATGATCAGGAGCCGGGACTGGGGATTGGGGACTGGGGCTCGGAACCAGGGACTGGTTTCGGGACCCGGGACCCGGGACCCGGGACCCGGAAGAGCCTGATCCGGTCGGGACTGGTTGAGCCCCGGTTTCTCGGTCCGGATGCAAATTGCTTCAAAAGGCCCTGACAGGAGAGCGAGGCCAAAGATCCTGCCTTGCGGGTCCCGGGTCCCGGGTCCCGAAACCCGAAACCCGAAACCCGAAACCCGAGTCCCGGGTCCCGGGTCCCGAAACCAGTCCCGAGTCCCGGCCTTCAGTTCGCCTTGTGGATTGCCCGCTTGCTGACCGCCATGGCGGCGTCGTGGATGGCTTCGGACAGGGTCGGGTGGGCATGGCAGATGCGCGCCAGGTCGTCGGCCGAACCGCTGAACTCCATCGCCAGCACGCCCTCGTGGACCAGCTCGGACACGCCCACGCCCACCAGGTGCAGGCCCAGCACGCGGTCGGTCTCGGCATGGGCGATCACCTTGGCAAAGCCGGCCGGCTCGCCCATCGCCACGGCCCGGCCGATGGCGGCAAACGGAAAGCTGCCGGTCTTGTACGGCACGCCTTCGGCCTTGAGCTGCTGCTCGGTCTTGCCGACCCAGGCAATCTCCGGCTCGGTGTAGATCACCCAGGGGACGGTGTCCAGGTTGACGTGGCCCGGCAGCCCGGCGATCAGCTCGGCCACCGCGATGCCTTCCTCGAAGCCCTTGTGCGCCAGCATCGGCCCGCGTACGCAGTCGCCGACGGCCCACACGCCATCCACGCCGGTGTGGCAGTGTGCGTCGACCTCGATCTGGCCGCGCTCGGTCAGCTTGACGCCGGTGCCTTCGGCCAGCACGTCCTTGGTCGCGGCCCTGCGGCCCACCGCCACCAGCAGCTTGTCCACAGTCAGGGTCTGCTCGCCGGCCGCGTCGGTGTAGCTGACCACGACCTCCTTCTTCTTGCCCTTGCCGGCGACTTCGGTCGCGCTGACCTTGGCGCCGAGCTTGATGTCCAGGCCCTGCTTGGTGAGTTCCTTCAGCGCGGTTTTGGCGACCTCGGCGTCGGCGGCGGCCAGGAAATCCGGCAGCGCCTCGAGGATGGTGACCTCGCTGCCCAGGCGCTTCCACACACTGCCCAGCTCCAGGCCGATCACCCCGGCACCGATCACCGCCAGGCGCTTGGGCACCTCGAGGAAGTCCAGCGCGCCGACATTGTCGACGATGGTCTCGCCGTCGAACCTGGCGAACGGCAGTTCGATCGACTCCGAACCGGCGGCGATGATCACGTTGGTGCCCTTGAGCTCCACTTCCGTCCCGTCGTGCTGCCTGACCTTGACGATGTTGCCCGGCTGCAGCTGGCCAAAGCCGTGGTAGGCGGTGATCTTGTTGGCCTTGAACAGCATCGCGATGCCGCCGGTGAACTGCTTCACGATCTTGTCCTTGCGGCCGACCATGGTCGCCACGTCCATCCTGGCGTCCTTGAAGCTGATGCCGTGTTCGTCGAACAGGTGGCCCATGTTCCAGAACTGGCGCGAGGAATCGAGCAGCGCCTTGGACGGGATGCAACCCACGCGCAGGCAGGTGCCGCCCAGGGCCGGCTTGCCGTCCTTGCCCAGCGCTGCGTCGATGCAGGCCACCTTCATGCCCAGTTGCGCGGCGCGGATGGCCGCGTGATAGCCGGCCGGGCCGGCCCCGATGACGACGACGTCGTAGTTTTGTTCTGACATGTTGCAGGAGTCCTGTGCTTTTTGCGGGAGTCGGGATTCGGGACCCGGGACCCGGGACGCGGGACCCGCAAAGCATCACCTGCGTGTCCCGAGTCCTGCTTGATCCGCTTTGCCGGGTCCCGGGTCCCGAGTCCCGAGTCCCGGCAGTGGAATCACAGGCCGAACAGCATCCGGCCCGGGTTTTCCAGCTGGTTCTTGATGTCCACCAGGAACTGCACCGAATCCTTGCCATCGATGATGCGGTGGTCGTAGGACAGGGCCAGGTACATCATCGGCGCGATCACGACCTGGCCGTTCTCGGCGATCGGGCGTTCCTTGATGGCGTGCATGCCCAGGATGGCGCTCTGCGGCGGGTTGATGATCGGGGTGGACAGCAGCGAGCCGAAGGTGCCGCCGTTGGTGATGGTGAAGGTGCCACCCTGCAGGTCGTCCAGGCCCAGCTTGCCGGCCCGGGCCTTGGCCGCGTAGTCGGCGATGCCCTGCTCGACCTCGGCGAAGGACTGGCGCTCGACGTTGCGCAGGACCGGCGTGACCAGGCCCTTGTCGGTGGACACGGCGATCGAGATGTCGCTGTAGCCGTGGTAGATGATGTCCTCGCCGTCGATCGAGGCGTTGACCAGGGGGAAGCGCTGCAGCGCGTTGGCCGCGGCCTTGACGAAGAAGCTCATGAAACCCAGCTTGATGCCATGGGCCTTCTGGAACTCGTCCTGCAGCTCCTTGCGCGCGGCCGAAACCTTGCTCAGGTTGACCTCGTTGAAAGTGGTCAGCATCGCGGTCGAGTTCTTCGACTCCATCAGACGCCTGGCGATGGTCTTGCGCACCCGGGTCATCGGCACGCGCTCTTCCGGACGGGCGCCTGCGGCCCTGCCCACCCCGCCAGACCGGGCGAAGTTGACGATGTCTTCCTTGGTCACCGCGCCGCGCCGGCCGGTGCCTTCCACCTGGGCCGGATCCACGCCTTCGGTGAGTGCGGAAAACCGCGCGCCCGGCGGCAGCGAGGCGGTGTCGCCGGCGGCCCTGGGTGCTTCGGCCTTGGCGGCGTTCGGGGCTTCGGCGGCCTTGGGAGCTTCCTTCTTCTCTTCCTTGGCGGCAGGCTTGACCTCTTCCGCGGCCGGCTTGGCCGGGGCGGCCTCCTCGGCGGCGGCGCCTTCCTCGATCACGGCCAGGACCTGCGAGGAGGTGACCGTGTCGCCCTCCTGGAACCTGATCTCCTTGAGCACGCCATCGACGGGCGAGGGCACTTCCAGGACGACCTTGTCGGTCTCCAGGTCCACCAGGTTCTCGTCGCGCCTGACCGCATCACCGGCCTTCTTGTGCCAGCTGGCGATGGTGGCGTCGGAAACGGATTCGGGAAGTGCCGGAACTTTGACTTCGGTTGCCATGCGGGGAGCGTCCTAGATGTCTCGTCGGTAGGGATTGGATTGCGGTGTTCTATTCAGCGACGACGTCGTTGCCGAAATCGTTGACCAGCGCATCGGCGACCAGCTTCTGCTGCTCGGCCACGTGCTCGGCCATGTGCCCGGCCGCCGGCGAGGGCGAACGTGGGCGACCGGCGTAATGCAGCGCCTGCTTGCTGCCCAGGCAGGCCTGCAGGTGATGCTTGATCTGGTACCAGGCGCCCTGGTTCTGCGGCTCTTCCTGGCACCAGACCAGGTCGCTGGCGTTGCCGTATTGCTTCATCTGCGTGGCCAGCAGCTCGCGCGGGAACGGATAGAGCTGCTCGATGCGCAGGATCGCCACGTCGTCCTGCTCGCGCTTGTTGGCGTCTTCCAGCAGGTCGTAATAGACCTTGCCCGCGCATGCCACCACGCGCTTGACCTTCTTCGGATCGGCCTTGGGGTCCGGGATCAGGTGCTGGAACTGGCCTTCGGCCATTTCCTCCAGGCTGGAGACGGCCAGCTTGTGGCGCAGCAGCGACTTGGGTGTCATCACGATCAGCGGCTTGCGCGTGGTCATGCGCATCTGCCGGCGGATCATGTGGAAGCACTGGGCCGGGGTGGTCGGCACGCAGACCAGCATGTTCTCCAGTGCGCACAGCTGCAGGAAGCGCTCCAGCCGGGCCGAGCTGTGCTCGGGGCCCTGGCCTTCGTAGCCGTGCGGCAGGAACAGCGCCAAACCGGTGATACGGCCCCACTTGGCCTCGCCGGCGGCGATGAACTGGTCGATCACCACCTGGGCGCCGTTGGCAAAGTCGCCGAACTGCGCTTCCCAGATGCACAGTGCATTGGGATCGGTGGTGGAGTAGCCGTATTCGAAGCCCATCACCGCCTCCTCGCTCAGCAGCGAGTCGATCACGGTGGCATCCTGCGGATCATCGACCAGCTGGCGCAGCGGCAGGTAATAGCTGTCGGTCTTCTGGTCGTGCAGGATCGCGTGGCGATGGAAGAAGGTGCCGCGACCGGCATCCTGGCCCACCAGGCGCAGGGTGTGGCCTTCGGCCAGGATGGTGGCGTAGGCCAGGTTCTCGGCGAAGCCCCAGTCGCCGGGCAGGTCGCCCTCGGTCATCTTGGCGCGATCTTCGTAGATCTTGGCCACGCGGGCGTGCAGGGTCACGCCCTCGGGAATCGTGTTGATGGTCTTGGCCAGCTGCCTGAGCTTGGGCAGCTTGACCGTGGTGTCCACCGGATCGGTCAGCTTGCCCGACAGGTACTTGGACCAGTCGATGGCCAGCGGGTCGCGCTCGGGCTTGGCCAGCTCGGTGGTGTACTCGCCCGAGTCCAGCTTGTCGCGATAGGCATCGACCATGGCCTTGGCCTCGCCCTGGCCGATCACGCCGGCCTGTTCCAGCTGCGCCGCGTACAGCTCGCGGGTGGTCTTGTGCTTGCGGATCACCTGGTACATCACCGGCTGGGTCGCGGCCGGCTCGTCGGCCTCGTTGTGGCCCCAGCGGCGGTAGCAGACCAGGTCGATGACCACGTCCCGCCTGAAGGTCTGGCGGTAGTCGTAGGCCAGGTTGGCCGCGAACACCACCGCTTCGGGATCGTCGCCATTCACGTGCAGCACCGGGGCGCTCACCATCTTGGCCACGTCGGTGCAGTACAGGGTCGAGCGGGCATCGTCGCGCGCACTGGTGGTGAAGCCGATCTGGTTGTTGATGACGATGTGCACGGTGCCGCCGATGGCAAAGCCACGGGCCTGGGACATCTGGAACAGCTCCATCACCACGCCCTGGCCGGCGAAGGCCGCGTCGCCATGGATCAACACCGGCAGCACGTGCCTGCGCTCGGTGTCGTTGTAGCGCTCCTGGCGCGAACGCACCGAGCCTGCGACCACCGGGTCGACGATTTCCAGGTGCGAGGGGTTGAACGCCAGCGCCACGTGGACCGGGCCGCCCGGGGTGGAGATGTCGGCCGAGAAACCCATGTGGTACTTCACGTCACCGGTGTGGGCGCGGTCGTCGTGGGCATGCTCGAACTTGCCCTCGAACTCGTCGAACAGCTTGCGCGGATTCTTGCCCAGGGTGTTGACCAGCACGTTCAGGCGACCGCGGTGGGCCATGCCCACGGCGATGTCGCGCATGCCGTCGCTGCCGCTGCGGCGCAGGATCACGTCCATCATCGGGATCAGCGAATCGCCACCTTCCAGCGAGAAGCGCTTCTGGCCGACATACTTGGTGTGCAGGTAGCGCTCCAGGCCTTCGGCGGCGGTCAGGCGCTCCAGGGTGCGCCTGCGGGTCTCGGCGTCCAGGCCGTAGTTGCCCCCGGCCTGTTCCAGGCGCTCGTACATCCAGCGACGCTGGTCATGGTCGGGGATGTGCATGAACTCGGCGCCGATCGAGCCGGTGTAGGTCGCCTTCAGGCGCGCGAGCAGGTCGCGCAGCACCATGCGCGGCTGGCCGGCCACCCCGCCGGTGCTGAATTCGCTGTCCAGGTCGCGCTCGGACAGGGTGTGCCATTCCAGGCCCAGGTCCGGTGGATTGACCGGCTCGCTCAGGCCCAGCGGATCGAGCCTGGCGCCGAGGTGGCCACGCGAGCGGTAGGCGGTGATCAGGCGGCCGACGTGGCGTTCACGCTCGTCCGAGGGCGCGGCGCCGTTGGCAGCGTTGGCGGCCTGCCTGGAGGCCTGGGTGATGTGTTCGATGGCCACCGAGTGCGGCACGTCGCCGGCTTCGCGGCCCTTGAAGCCGTCGAAGAAGGCTTTCCACTTGGGGTCCACACTGTCGGGCGAGACCAGGTACTGCTCGTACAGGTCTTCGACATAGGCGGCACTGCCGCCGTTGAGCGGGGAGGACTGCGCAAACTGCTTGAGAAGATTGTCCACGGTGATTGCCTGCGGCGTCTTTTGTGGGGTTGGAGAGCCCGCGGAGGCAGCGAAACAGGCCGGTCAGGGCGCGCTGGAGCCGCGAAACCAGAAAATTATAGGCCTCGCCCTGAACCCCGGCGGTCACGCGTGCCGGATTGCCGGAACGCACCAAGGCAATGCCCCACTATGCGGGACATTGCCTGTGGCCGGCTTTCACAGCCCCAGGGCGCGCAGTTCGGTGCAGGGCCGGGCGCGTTCCCAGAAGCGGCCAAATTCATCGCGCAGCTGGCGACTGCGCCCCGGTGCGGCCAGCTCGGCCTGGCCCTCGAAGCGATGGCCGAGCGGGCGGAAGTAATAGCCGCCGCCGTCGCTGGCGACGAACGCACCGGCATAGCTGCGGTCGACCGGCTCATCGACCGCGCGCAGGACAAAGCTGCTGGGCAGGCGCTGGGCCAGGGTCAGCAAGGCCGAGCCGGCGCGCTGCGGCACCAGCGGGTCCTGCATCAGGATGCGGATCTGTGCACCACGATGGTGCACGGCCAGGGCGCGCAGGGCATCGAGCACGGCCGGCGCATCGAGCAGGCCGGGGTCCAGTTCGCGGCTGTAGATGCACAGCAGGCTGCGGGTGTCCTGGGCCAGGGCCGCCACGGTCTGGATGGCCTGGGCCTGGTGTTCGACTTCCACCGCCTCAGCCCTTGAGCTTGAGCCGCATGAACTGGTGTTGGATGCCGACGTCGTCGAAGGGTTCGCCTTCGACCACGAAGCCGTGCCGGGTATAGAAGCCTTCGGCAGCCACCTGCGCATACAGGATCAGTTCCGACCAGCCGTGACTGCGGGCCTTGTCGATCATGGCCAGCAGCAGCGCCTGGCCGACACCCTTGCCGCGCCAGGGCTTGAGCACCGCCAGGCGGCTGAAGCGACCGTCCGGGGTGAGCCGGGCGGTGCCGATCGGCGCGCCGTGGGCATTGACCGCCAGGATGTGTTCGGCGACCGGGTCCATCGAATCCCATTCGGTGTCCATCGGCGCGTGCTGCTCGGTGACGAAGACCGTCTCGCGCACCGCCCGCAAGGCCTCGCGGTCGGCGATGAACGAGGCAGGGCGCAGGGTGAACTCAGCGGTGGTCGTTGTACTCATCGGCATTGGCTTCGGGCAGCACGTAGTGGCCGGACGTTATCAGAACCAGGACCGCCTCGCGGCCTCGTTCGCCCAAGGTCTGGTACAGCGCGCCGTCGATCCGCTCGGCCGCCGCCAGGGCGCGCGCGTCGCGCACCGCCATCGGCAGCGCCTG
>LNAP01005261.1_pt1 | contig 11576 bp, 11 predicted proteins | sample 602601 | NCBI WGS metagenome assembly LNAP01 (sample SAMN02440304, study PRJNA202911) | soil metagenome | biome: Subtropical and temperate rainforests or woodlands; isolation source: soil samples (1 kg each in a 20% v/v slurry with milli Q water) were... ... | reverse complement strand
TTCACCAATACCGACTGGCTCAACGGGGTATGGCGCAAGTCGCCTGGTTTCTCCATTGCCGCCACGGCTGCCAACCAGGCTGCGTTCAAGTTGGGCAATTCGGTGAAACTGGCCGATGGTCAGGTGCGCAAGATCACCGCCGCCTACATTTCCGGCAGCAACATGAGCGTCTATCTGGATGGCGCGGTTCTGGACGGCAACGCAGTGGGCTATCCGAAGACCATTTCCGCCATCAGCGGTACCAGTACCAGCGGCACTGTCACCAGCCCGACTGTTTCGGACCCGGTCGTTAGCGCACCGGCTGAATCCACGGCACCGGCCGACACCACCAACGGCCAGCCGCGCCTGGTCGGCGTCAACCTGTCCGGCGCCGGCTTCGGCCCGTCGGTGGTACCGGGCGTGCACGGCACCAACTACACCTATCCGGCCGAGTCGTACTACAAGAAGTACGCCGATCTGGGCATGAAACTGGTGCGCCTGCCGTTCCTCTGGGAGCGCATCCAGCCCACGCTGAACACTCCACTCAACGCCACCGAGCTGGCGCGTCTGAAGCAATCGCTGGACTTCGCGCACAAGCACGGCGTGAAGGTCATCCTCGATCTGCACAACTACTACCGCTACTTCGGCAAGCTGATCGGCTCCAGCGAAGTACCCATCAGCTCGTTCGCTGGTGTGTGGAAGCAGATCGTCGAGCAGGTCGTCAGCCATCCGGCCGTCGAAGGTTACGGCCTGATGAACGAGCCGTACTCCACCAACGGACTGTGGCCGCAGGCTGCTCTGGCCGCCGCCAAGGCGATCCGCACCCTGGACAGCCAGCGCTGGATCTACGTGGCGGGTGATCGCTGGTCGAGCGCCTTCCACTGGCCGCACTACAACACCCAGCTGATCAACGATCCGTGGATGCGCGATCGCAAGAACAACCTGGTGTTCGAAGCGCACATGTATGTGGACAAGGATTTCTCCGGTAACTACTTCGACAAGGCTGAAGTGTTCGACCCGATGATCGGCGTGAATCGCGTCAAGCCCTTCGTCGAGTGGCTGAAGAGCAACAACCTGCGCGGCTACATCGGCGAGCACGGCGTGCCGGACTTCTCGCCCTCGGCCATCGTCGCCACCGACAACCTGCTGGCCTACCTGCGGCAGAACTGCATCCCCAGCACCTACTGGGCGGCAGGTCCCTGGTGGGGCGAGTACGCGCTCTCGCTGGACGTGACCAGTGGCAAGGCCCGCCCGCAACTGCCGGTGCTGCAGAAGCATGCCAAGGCGAGCAACAGCTGCAGCAGCATCGGCCCGCTGTAAGCCGACTCCGCCAGCGCAAACAGGAACGGGCCTCATGGCCCGTTTTTGCGTTTCTGGCGAACGTGCAGTTCGTCGGGGCGCGCTGCGCTGAAAATGACTGGGTGGTCAAGCAGAGAGCTGAAGTGTGCCGTTTCGCTTGTTTTCCCGCGCAAGTGCCGCAGGCCGCGGTTGACGCCGCTTTCGCGTGCTGAGCGGGCGATCCGCGCCGGGAGCGTTGGGCGGACGGGCGCTTTGCCTCGCGCCGATCGCCCTCGTTATCCCGCGGACCGCTGAGCCAGAACCACGGAACTCGAAAAATGGGGTCCGGTCACCTTCTATGTGCACGCCGTGAACCGCGCGGCTCGTGGCGGGATAAGCCCGCAACGCTGTGTTTCAGCGGACACAGTCATTCGGCCAAACTCATAGAAGGTGGATCAACATGACGACACCCGATGAAGACATCACAGGTTATGGCGGCCTGCCGCAATCAGGCTCGACGCCGGACAGCGCCGCTCCCGGCAGCTCGCATGGCGCCGCGGATGCCGATCTGAAGGCCAAGGCGCGAGAAGTCGGCGACGAGGTGAAGCAGCAGGGCAAGGCGCAGCTGGACAGCTACCGCGGCACGGCCGCCGACGAGCTGGAAAAGGTCGCACGCAGTGCCCAGGCCGCGGCGGACGAGCTGCAGCACCAGGACAACGGCCTTTCAACGTACGTCTCGGAGATGGCGCAGGGCATGGTCGAACTGGCCGACAACCTGCGCGGCAAGAGCGTCGACGAGTTGGTCGGGGAGGTCAATCGCCTCGCCCGCAATAACCCGGCGCTGTTCATCGCCGGCAGCATCGCCGTCGGCTTTGGGCTGACCCGCTTCGCCCGTGCCTCCGGGCAGCGCGCGCAGGCGCATGAGCCAACCGTCGACTACGGCCATTCGGACGCCCTGCGGCCGCATCCAACCTCGCCGCTCGGGCGCGCCAATGCCACGCCGAGTACTCCCGATCTGCCGAGCCAGATGGAGCTCGACGAGCGACTGTCCAGCGGTCAGCCAGCCGCTCCGGTGGGCAGCATCAGCAACGCCGGTGCGACGACTACGCCCGCCGATGCACGCCGGCATGAATCCGGCGCGACCAGCTATCCCACCAATGGCAAAGGCACCGACGGAGGGCTGATTCGATGAACGAACAACGCAACCTCAATACGCCATACGAACCGCTGCACACCGAACAGGACAACTCTGTGGGCGGCCTGCTGCGCCAATTGACCCGTGAGGTGCCCTCGCTGTTCACCAAGGAACTGGCGCTGGCCAAGGCCGAACTCAGCGAATCGCTTCGCGCCACCAAAGCCGGCGCCGCCAGTGTGGCGACCGGCGGCGCGGTGCTGCTGGCGGGGTTCATCATTCTGCTGTTGGCGGCGGTGTATTTCCTCGCCACGATGATGGAGCCCTACCTCGCGGCCCTGATCGTCGGCGGGGTGGTGGTGGTCATCGGCCTGATCATGGTCTCGGCCGGCAAGAAGAAGTTCGAGGCCTCGTCGTTCAAGCCCGACCGCACCCTCCATTCCATCCAGAAGGATAAAGAAGCCGTCAGGGGGCATGCATGATGAGCACGCACAACCAGATCGACGTAGAAGCGCAGAAGGACCCGGACACCCTCGAACGGGAAATCGACCAGCAGCGCGCCGAGATCGGCAACATCGTCCATGCGCTGGAAAGCAAACTGTCGCCCGGCCAGATGATCGACACCGCGCTCGGTTACGCCAAGGGCGGTGGGGGTGAATTCCTGCACAACCTCAGCGATACGCTGAAGGCCAATCCGGTGCCGACGGTGTTGACCTCGGTCGGCCTGCTCTGGCTGATGGCGGGCCAGAATCGCCGCCCGGATTACCACGCCGCCAGCGGCCCGTCCGCTACCGACAAGCTCGCCGCCAAGGCCTCGAACCTGAAGCAGCAGGGCGTCGGCATGAAGGACCGCGCCAGCCAGCTCGGGCACAGCGTCTCGCATTCGCTGGGCGATGCACGCAGCCGCGTCGGCGAGTCCGGCCGGCAGGCTGCCGACAGCCTCAAGCACACGGCGGAGCGTGCTCGCGGCGGATTCTCGCAATTGCTCGACGAGCAGCCGTTGGCCGTCGGTGCGATGGGCATCGCCCTTGGTGCGCTGCTCGCCGCTACGATGCCGCCGACCCGTCGCGAAGACGAGCTGATGGGCGAGACCAGCGACAGGTTGACCGGCAAACTGCGCGACAAGGCGCGTGCCGGTTACGCCCAGGCGAGCGAGAAGGGCCGGGAGGTGGCGGATGAGGTGGTCGGCAAGGTCAAGCAGAACATGCACCACGACCCGAGCCGTCCTGCCTCTGGCCCACATTAAGGGTGGCAAAGAAGTTATGCGGTCGGGCTTGAGTCCGACCGCATAACCCCCGATAATCCGCCGCCTGGCGCCGGTGTAGCTCAGTAGGTAGAGCAGCGCATTCGTAATGCGAAGGTCGCAGGTTCGACTCCTGTCTCCGGCACCATTAAACAGATTCATGCAGTGCCAAGCAGTGTCATGAATCCCTCAAGAAGCCCGCCTAGTGCGGGCTTTTTGTTTCATGCGGTGCCATCCAGTCTCATCCAAGCGCTTGTCTTTTGAGTACCTCTGCGAGTACCTTTGGGTTGTTCAATAATCTATGGGTACTCAGCATGCCATTGACGGCTCTGCAGGTGAAGAATGCTGCACCACGCGAGAAGGACTATGGGCTTGCCGATGGAGGCGGTCTGTTCCTCTGGATTCGTGCGGCAGGTGGCAAATCCTGGCGCTTACGATTCCGCCTGGATGGCAAGCAGTCGCACATTTCCCTTGGCACTCTCGACAAGGTGACGCTCGCACAGGCAAGGCAGCTTGCTTTTGATGCTCGCCAGCTTGTGGCGCAGGGTCGGCATCCTGGGCTTGAGCGGAAGGTTGCGCGCGCCCAGGCGGCAACATCTCGCGCCAATACGTTCAAGAGCCTTGCGTTGGAGTGGCATCAGCATAAGTCGCCGCGCTGGTCAGCAGGTTATGCCGGTGACGTTATGGAGGCTTTCGAGCTGGACATCTTTCCCCAGGTTGGGAATTTGCCGCTAACCGACATCAAACCTATGCACTGGCTACAGGCTTTCCGTCGCATCGAGGCGCGCGGGGCTTTAGAGAAGTTGCGCAAGGTTCGGCAACGTTGCCAAGAGGTTTACCGTTTCGCGATTGCCACTGGGCGCGCTGAGTACAACCCAATCGCGGACGTGGGAGGGGCGCTGCAGACCCCCACGTCCCGACACTACCCCTTCTTGCCCATTGCTGAAGTTCCGGAGTTGATACGCAGCATTCAGGCGTGTCCGGGGCATGACGTCGTAAAGATCGCTACCCGTCTGCTAATTCTGACAGGGGTACGAACGGCCGAGCTGAGAGGGGCACCATGGGCTGAGTTTGACCTCGATAGAGGGCTCTGGCTGATCCCAGCTGCGCGTATGAAGATGCGCCGCGCTCATCTCGTCCCGCTCTCCAAGCAGGCGTTGGCAGCGCTGCGTAAGCTGCAAGAAATTACTGGTGGCTACACGCTCGCATTCCCTGGTCGTAACGATCCAGCAAAGCCCATGAGCGAGGCAGCAATCAACCAGCTACTGAAGCGCTCAGGCTACGATGGGCGTGCCACAGGGCATGGGTTCCGCCACACGATGTCTACCACTTTGCACGAGCAGGGTTATCCCAGTGAGTGGGTCGAGACTCAGTTGGCGCATGTGGATAAAAACAGCATTCGCGGCACCTACAACCATGCCCAGTATTTCGAGGGGCGACGAGAGATGCTTCAGTGGTATGCCGACTATCTGGACTCATTCTCCTCCGGCTACTCCGAACCTAAAGTCATTGCTGTGCTGGAAAAAGTCGTATGAGCGCCGATCTGATTCGTCTATCTGACTTTGTGCCTGAGTACGCGCGTTACTATGAGGTGAGTCCTCAGGAGGCTGCGCATGATTTGTATGAAATAATTGAAGCCTTGTTCCAAGAGTATGCTGTTCGCCAAGGAAAATTATTGCCTGAACATGTGTTTTGGGTAGGTGGCGCAAGGAGCTCTCAGCCCTCAAGTAAGGGCTATGAGCTTGATTTCGGTGGTCTACGAAAGTACTTCAAAGCATTGGCTGGTTCGAGTGGTGCTGAAGTCTCATTGTTGGATTGTTTTTGTGGTGCGGATAGTGACTACACAAGTATTCCGGCGAGGGTTGTATATTCCTCTAGAGCCTCACTCTTTGAGTGGATAGTGAGCGCGGGTATTGAGTCGCCAAATTTTATTTTAGGTATTGATGGCCTGGAGGAGGGTGGGCGGCGTAACTCTGTTGAAGGGCTTCAAGCAAAGGAGCTGGGTTACATTAGCAAGATCATAAGTGGTCTGGTTAATTTGGTTTTTGAGGTAGATAAAGCTCACTCTGAGCAGCAGCTTGATAAGGCAGGTAGGGAGCGTGCCGATAAAATTAAGCGTGAAGCTTCTAAGCTCAGGAATGAGCGTAAGAATTTTGATCTGCCCAAGGCAATTCTCTCACTTGCGGAGGAGGCTGGAGTGGACATGTGCAAGGACGCAAGGACATTCAGGAGATATATGGAGGGGCGGTCGCGCCCCGGTAAGCGCTAGCTCTCTTAGAGAACAAATACTTTTGGCATTTCCCAGAGAATTTGGCAATTGCCACGACTCCCCTCTTGCTGTGCCATTTAATCCCTGGCCATCCAACCCGGTTCCAGGGAGACCGACAAGATGGCTATTCAACCTATTTCGCCGATGCTGCTTCGCCTTCCAAGCGTCTGTGCCCTTGTAGGGCTCAGTAAGTCGCAGGTCTATCGGCTGATCAAGGCGGGCGAATTTCCCGCTGCCATCCAGCTTGGCGCGAACTCAGTGGCATGGCCTGCCGAGCGTGTGAACGCGTGGATCGCTGAAAAGATTGATGCGTCCCAGAGTTAAACAACTTGCCGTCCTTAATGCAGCGAGTCCGGGCCGAGGCGCGTCCAGGTGAGTCTTGGGATGAGGCAATCGCTAGGTTACGTGCAGCTAGTTCAAACAACGCTGTAACCGGGGAGAGTGAGCTAGCCGATTTCTTTATTTCGGCAGATGGTATCTCGGCAAAAGACAGCCGTTATTTTATGGACGTTGCGCTGTTTCGCATGTCCAAGAGAGAAAGCCGGGCTGGTGAAGTCATTCGCTATGACTTAGCAGATGGGTATGTTGAAGTCAAAGCTGGTCCAGACGGCATGGCGACGATCTGGGACTACGACATTGTTCTGATGATGATTTCTCATTTAACTGAATCGATGAATCTCTATAAAAGAGGTCGAGGCGCAATGCCGGGCCGTATTTTTACGCCACATGTCTCAGATATTCTGAAATTTTGTCGGCGTGGTGATGGCGGCAATCAGTCGAAAAGAGTCGAATTAGCATTAGATCGTTTGAAAGGTACAACTATCAAGAGTGTGCTCCATCGCCCCTCGTGCAAAGCTAAAAGCATTACACGCGAGGTCAAAAGTGAAAGTCTTATTAGTGGATATCGCGTGCTATCTGAGACAGTAACCGGCAGAGTTGATCGAGTTGAGATTGAGGCGCCAAACTGGGTCTATAAGGAAGTGATCGATAGTCACGGGTCAGCGGTTCTTACTGTAAGTCAAGACTACTTTCTGATTGATTCAGCTATTGCCCGCTTCATCTATCGTTTAGCTCGGCGTGCAGCAGGAAGTGGCGGGGCTAAGTGGGGATTTAAAACAATCTATGAGCGAAGCGGGGTGACTTCTTTTAAAGAGTTTTGTCGCATCCTGCGACGTCTCATCAAGTCTGATAGCCTGCCTGAATATCATTTATGCGAAGAGGCCGGCCTGTCCGGGCCGCAGCTGATCATGACACGCAGAAGCACAGAGCATGGTTGTGGATAGCCCGTACATTGCCCACCGATTTCCGTACATCGCCCACCGATTTCCGTACATTGCCCACCAGGCTCCGTACATTACCCACCGCCGCAGTGTGTAACTGATTGAAAGTATTGATTTTTATTTGTTCCTTTCGATCTAAATCTTGAAAGCGCTTAAAACTAGTTTAAAACGGTCATCACCAGCCACTCATACCAGTAGCAGCTCCATCTAGCTCAGGCCATTGCTGCTGATTGCTCGCCAGCTTGCGGGCCGGTGTATGTGGTTATGCACCCGGTAGGGCTTGCCGCTTGGCCTAGCTAAACCACTGAGAAATGCCGATGCGTATTCACCTGCTGTCCGACCTTCACAATGAGTTCAGCCCATTTGCTCCAGAGTCCCTGGACTGTGATTTGGTCATTCTTGCGGGCGATATTGATGTCAAAGCACGCGCTGTTGAGTGGGCGAGGCAGTCCTTCCCTGGGCCAGTGCTGTACGTGCCCGGTAACCACGAGTTTTACGGCGGGCACCTCACGCATACCCTGCAGAAACTGAGAGCGGCGCAGGATGACCGCATTCGGGTGTTGGATCGGGATGAAGTGATCCTGGCCGGCGTGCGGTTTCTGGGGGCAACCATGTGGACAGATTTCGCCGCTACCGGTAACCCGCCGATGGCGTGCATGAGTGCCCAGAATGCGCTGAACGACTTCCGGCAGATCCGAACTGAAAGCTACAGGCGCATCCGCCCCGCTGATTTGGTTGCCCAGTCAGTGCAGACGAAAGACTGGCTGCGCATGAAGTTGTCGGAGCCATTTGGCGGGCCAACGGTGGTGATCACTCACCATGCGCCGACGCTACGCTCTCTACAGGACAGCCCGCATGCCGGCACTCATATGGATGCTGCGTATGCCAACCGCTGGGAAGACCTTATGGGGGGCGAGCAGATGGCGCTGTGGGTGCATGGGCATTCGCATACAGCCGTCGATTATGACGTGGCGGGTACGCGCGTGGTTTGCAATCCGAGAGGGTATCCAGGCGAAGAGACTGGCTTTCGCCCGGATTTGATCCTCGAGGTATAGCCCGCTGGTGTAACGCAAGAACAAAAGCACAAGGCCCGGATTTACCGGGCCTTGTGCTGAGCAGGAAAGCTGCTTGAGGCTATTGAACGTAGCTCTGCGCGAAGGCAGCGATTTTCTGGGTGGCCTGATAGTCGACCAGCTGCAGGCCGCGTTCCTGGATGCTGTCCTTTGCCATCTTCACCGCTTTACGGTGGCGGGGCGACTCATTCTCTGCAGGGGCAGATACAGGGATCAGCACGTTTTTCAGTTGAATAATGTCTTCCCGTTCGGCACGAACGAATTTCATCAGCCACTGATCGCAGTGGTCGAGGATCGCGCTCGGTTCTGCTTGATCGAAGGCCAAGGGCTTGATTGCGGCCACCACCTCATTGCGATGAACCAGGGGTAGATGCAGCTTGCTCAGCTCGCCGGTAAGAATGTCGTCGCGGAAGCTGCGGATAGAGGCTTCCGTGAACAGGGTTCGAATTTCTCGAACCATTACTTCTTCGCGGCGACTGTGCCCCACGCCCTGGCGTTCGATATACCGACCAAACAGCTCTTCAAGGGTCGCGTCAAAGTTTTCCACCAGGATCGAGCGCATGGGGCTGAAGCGAATCAGCGACTCCTTGGGTTCGGTCAGGAAACGGAAGTGGTTAACGATCTGGCTCTCTTGTGCTTCTGCCGTCATCACTCGCACAGCATCCAGCTCGTTCTGGGCTATTTCCATGGCCTTGGCGAACAGGTTGTTGCACTCGAAGAAGTGATTGACCCGCTTCAGGTTTTTACGGGCGAGCCTGTACTCCATGCGCCCAATGGCCGGGGCCGAGAGAACGATGCCGACATTGGCAAACTCTTCGGTTTCGGCAAAAGGCGCGAAGCGCACGATGCTGTAAAGACAGGCGTATTTCATTGCAGGACGCTCCAGAACTCGTCCGAATTGCAGCGCATCAGGTTACTTTCGATTTCTTCGAGCAGAATGTCGAGTCCCTGTTCGCCGATAGATTCACACCATTCATCGGGTATGTCTGAGCATAGGTCACGAAAGCGTTTGGCAGTTTCGTGCATCCGCTGGCTGTATTCAACTTTGTCGACCAGATCCAGGTGCCATGCCCGATTGCTTGGGCCAAACACATGGCTTTCAGCAAACTCTTGGGCATCCTGCGGCCAGTGAAACGCCTGGTTGTGGTCGATCAGCTGCAGCTGATTGTCTGTGCTGCACATGAGCAGATTGGGGCGGCCGCCCAGCGGCCCTAGCTGACGATCACCGTTGCCAACCCAGTAATCAAAGGTGAAAACAGCTTTTTGCAGGTCGACAGGAACCTGCAGTGCTTGCGAATAGAGCAGGTCTGCAGCGTCCGCGACATAGGCCAGGGCGAAACTGTCACCAGGCCCCAGGTCGCTGCGTGCTTCTGGGTTGTAGCGCAGCAGGGCGGGGTCAATGTAGATATAGCCGTGCTCGGGGATGGGCAAACCGAAGTCAGCGGCTAGGCGGGCGCACAGCAGCTCGGCAATACGTTCTACGGGCGGTAGCTCCAAGCCCTTGGCCACATAGTGTTTGCCGTTACTGGCACGGCATAGGAAGGGGCGCGTCATACCCCCCTCCAGGCGCCGGATGATCTCCACCGCTTCGATGTAGTTACCCTTGGCCATTGACGGCTTCCTTATGCATCAGCTGGCCAGACGATACTGGTCTGCGTCCTGCTGCACCATGCCCAGCTCTTCCAGGGCATCCAGTACGGCTTGTACGGCGACCTTGGGGGAGCGCTTGAACTGAGCGGCGAGGGCGTCGGCAGGTAGCGGGCTTTGGCTGAGAGCATGGCGCACGGCAGCAACCTGTTCGCGCATTTGCTTGGGCCAGGTGAGTTTGCCGGTGGCGGCTGCGGCGGCAGGGGCGGATTCGAAATCCGTTGTGTCGTCCAGCTCGGCTTCGCTTTGCTCCGGCGCGACGGCGGCGCTTGGGTTTTGGTACTCGGGGCGCAGCCAGCGCACCAGGCCGCGAGCTTCCTCGGTGGCACGTTCGGCATTGAGGGCTACCAGGCGGCGCAGCAGTTCTTCCTCGGCCTCTGCCTGGACTTCGGGTTTGTCCGGCAGCGGCGTAGTGGCGCCGGGCTTACCCACCAGTTGTGCGGCCAGATCATCCCAGCCATAGGCCGCGAACACGGCACGATCCAGTTCGTCGTGCAGCTCGCGTAGCAGCGAGACCAGGCCCTGTTCGTGGATGGTTTTTTCTTTGGCCGTCAGCGGTTCTTCGCTGCGCAGCTTTTCCAGTACGTTGTACATGCCGGTCAGTGTGAGTTCGGGGTGTTGCGCTTGCTGACATTTGCGGAAGGCGTCCAGCCGCTCGGCTAACTCGCGGATTTCAGCTTCTTGCCCGGGAGTTAATACGGGGAACGGAAACGGGCAGAAGCAGCGGGAGTTGTTGTATACCGGATCATTTCCTACGCCCAATCTTGAACCTAAAGCGAATGACCAGGAAATATGAGTCCTGCTTGAGAGAATTCCCAAAGAATAGGCATCGTCAGATGCAATTACGCGGATTTTCTGGTTGGGAATAATTTCTTCGGAAATAAATGAAAATGTTCTATGTTTCGCAGTTTCTGTTGTACCTATGTATCGCTTCAGGTCTTTTAATGCTGCGCGCATTTCTGGTCGTGGCTTTGCAAAGAGCCACCACTGTTTTGCGTATTGGTCTGCGTCTGCACTTCTGCCAACTTTGGCCAGCCTCTCAGGTCTCACCGTATTGTAGATGTGTTGAAATTCCTGAGGATATTTTTCACGTGCTTCATCTTCGGTCAGGCCAAAGAAATCTAAAATGAAAGAGTTTGTTTCTCGTTGCGTGAGATCCCGTCCATTCATGGTTCTTTTTATTACAGGTGATTTTATCTTTAGAAGCGAGCTGCCCTCTTTAATCTGAAACCCATCCCCAACCAATATCACGCCCATAAAAGAGAGTGAGCTGTTGCTAAGCAGACTTTCAACTAAGTCTAAATTGGCACCTGTCTTGAGGGATGATGAAATGTAGCCTTGTGATCTGGAAAAAGTAATATCTATTTCTTCGTTGCCACTAATGGTTTCAGATTCCACAGTAAGGAGCTCGCCTGCATAGTCGTTCCGACTAGCAACGGTCATCGCAATTCTCACGGCCGCTCCATCTGATGCATCCACCCAAGGGTGGTCAGGGATGACGAATGCCAGTGTCAGTGGTGATTTGGCCTCAAGATGAGTTTGAACTACTCGGCGATTGAATGTTTGCTTAATGCTGTTAGTAGTGATGAAACCGAAACGCTTGACCTGGCTGGTACGCACCGTTTCAGCGGCGATATGCCACCAGTACATGACGAAGTCCGCCGACTCCGGCATC
>LNAP01005260.1_pt1 | contig 11580 bp, 15 predicted proteins | sample 602601 | NCBI WGS metagenome assembly LNAP01 (sample SAMN02440304, study PRJNA202911) | soil metagenome | biome: Subtropical and temperate rainforests or woodlands; isolation source: soil samples (1 kg each in a 20% v/v slurry with milli Q water) were... ... | reverse complement strand
ACTCGAAGCCTTCTACAACGTCTTCGACAAAGGCGTGATGGAAGACGGCACCGGCCTGGTCGTCGACTTCAAAAACACCGTGATGCTCGCCACCAGCAATGTCGGCGCCGAACTGATCCTCGACACCGCCACCGCGCAACTGGGCAGCGACAGCTTTAACAACGCCCTGCACCAGGTCTTGCTCCACGCCTTCCGCCCCGCCTTTCTCGCGCGCATGACCGTAGTGCCCTACCACCCGCTGGATGAAGCCACGCTGGAAGGCATTGTGTTGGCCAAGTTGGAGAAGTTGCGCGAGCGCTATAAAGCAGCGACCGGGAAACCGTTTGAGTTTGATGACGCGATAGTGCAGGCGGTGCTGGCCAAGTGCAGCGGGGCTGGGGCCAGGGATATTGAGAATGTATTGATGACGCAGGTGACAGGGAAGTTGGCGGAGTGGGTGTTGGAGTAACACCTAACCGCAGCGGATATAAATTAAATTAAAAGGAGTCATTGCGCATGTACCAACTTCGAGCGTTCTCTCAAGGATCAATCATCGCCCGAGTAACAAAACCGATCCCGACTGCCGGGCTGTGTTTTAGGGTTACGTTTAAATGGCTCGCCTGCACCAAGTCAGGCGGACTATTCAAGTACACAGAAGCCGATATTAATGCCGATAAAACTGCGGACAAACATGTTGCCTATCGTCAAGCAACACTCGAATCGTACGCCAGGCAGAACGGAGTATTAAGCGCATCCGCGTTCTATCAATACGTTTTACTTGATTGGCACGAAACCAGGGAATTCGTAAACGCCTGGGGTCAGCGAGTAGTCGACGCTAATAAAAGTGTATTCACGGGTATCTCCGTATTGCGCCAAAAAGACGAATCAATTCGCGAGTGTTTAAGAGATGTAGGTACTGCAGCCTCGATATTGGCGGTGTTCTATGGGCACAACGCCAATGGCTCAGCGTGGGGACATGTTGTTGGCTATTGCGGGCGTGGGCTGCCGGGTACTGATGGACCCTGTTTTTTCGATTCTAATTATGGAGTCTATGGCTTCGCCGGCACCGACGACATCGGCGCATGCTGCTGGGAATTTATTAGAGCGCACTATCCACGTTGCGACGCCTTTAACACAATAGTGCTGCGTTAAAATCGGCTGCTCGCCTCTATTACAATACTATTGACCGCTAACACTCACTTCCATAGGTACTAGAAATGTGCACAGGAAATCAACTCGGAAAAGGTGGCAACAAAGGACACGTCCCTTTTGTCGGGCTTGATGGATGGACGATTTTTCTCTCTTCTGCAAACGGCGCCGCAGAGTTCAAGAGCAACTCTATAAGCATAATTGATGTACAACTGCCGACACTGTACGGCGGCGAATATGATATGGATCTCGCATTAAAGAGTCGCTTAGAAAAACTTGCCGTAGAGATGGAAACCTATAGAACGCGGAGCCTACCTATCGTTGTACATTGCAACCATGGCAGAACTCGCTCTGTGATATGTGTGGCTATCTATTTGATGTACATCCACGGAGTCACTGCTGAAGATGCATTAGCCGCTATACAAGCAGCGTTCATCGCCGCAGAAGATGGGCATTATGCGATGCCAGGCGAACGCGTAGGCAGAGCGCTGCAAATGTACGAGGCGTTAAATGGTATGGCCCCTACCAGGCGAAGTTCTCGCTCTACAAGTACAAAAATATGTACCGGCAACTGCGCATAGCCAGTAAAGCCCCCCCCTATTGCCGTACGTACGCCGTTAGAAGCGCGCATCCTTGATCAGCCCTCCAAGCCCCTGACCGAGAGGTATCATGCCCCGCCCCACCGACACCACAACCACCCTCTCCGTCACGGCCGCGGCCCTGGCGGATCTGTACCCGGAAACCCTCGCCGGCGAAGAGGCGTTGAACGGCCTGGGCAGCCTGACCTTGCATGGCTACAGCGCTACCCCATTGACCTTGGCGAACGCGGTGGCCAGCCACGTCACCGTCACTCTGCACAACGACGCTCAACTGCGCCCAGTCGACGGCCTGTGCGCCGAAATTCGCCAGCTCCCCGGCGATGCCAGTGCTGACCGCTATCAGCTGTTGCTGCGCCCCTGGCTGTGGTGGCTGACCCTGGCCAGCAATAACCGCGTGTTCCAGAACAAAACCACCAGCGATATCGTCACCGCCATTTTCGATTTGCATGGTTTCAGTGATTACAAACTTTCCCTTACCGGCAGCTATACGCCACGCGAGTATTGCGTGCAGTACGGCGAAAGCGATTTCGCCTTTGTTTCGCGGCTGTTGGAGGAGGAAGGGATTTTCTGGTTTTTCAGCCATGACGCTGGCAAACACACGCTGGTGCTAGGCGACAGCAACGAGGCTTTTTTGCCAATTCCCAATGGCCCAACGCTGGCTTATATGGGCCAGGGCATTGGCGTGCGCGAGTTGCACGGCATTCGCTCGGCGCAGTACAGCATTCAGGCGGTGAGCGGTGTGTACAGCGCCACCGACTATGAATTCACCACCCCCACCACCGCGCTGTATTCCCAGGCCGAGGCCGTGGCCGGGCCGCGTAACGTGTATGAGCACCCCGGCGGTTACACCGCCAAAGGCCGCGGCGATGCGCTGACTAAACAACGGGTCGATGGTCTGCGCAGCCAAGAGAAACGCTTAGTCGGCGATAGCGATTGCCGCTGGTTGCTGCCGGGGCATTGGTTCACCTTGAGCGGCCATGACGATGCCAGTTTAAACATCGACTGGGTGGTGACGGCGGTGGTGCACGAAGCCAGCCACGAGCGCTACCACAACCGCTTTGAGGCCATGCCCAAAGCCACCGTTTACCGCCCGCCCCGGCTCACGCAAAAACCGCGTATGCACACGCAAACGGCCATCGTGGTCGGCAAAGCCGGCGAAGAAATCTGGACCGACGAATACGGCCGCATCAAGTTGCAGTTCCCCTGGGACCGCGCCGGCAAAAACGATGAAACCTCGTCCTGCTGGGTACGCGTGGTACTGCCCTGGACCGGCAAAGGCTTTGGTCTGCAATTTGTGCCGCGCATTGGCCAGGAAGTGATCGTCACCTTTATCGACGGCGACCCCGACCGCCCGCTAGTGACCGGCTGCGTCTATAACGGCGACAACCCGGTGCCGTTTGAACTACCCGCCAACCAAACCCAATCCGGCATCAAAACCAACTCCTCCAAAGGCGGCGGCGGTTTTAACGCGCTGCGATTCGAAGACAAAAAAGACAGCGAAGAAGTGTTTTTGCAGGCGCAGAAAGACTTCAACATCAAGGTGCTCAACGACACCACCGCCACCGTCGGCCACGACGAAACCCTCACCGTGCAAAACGCCCGCACCCGCACGGTCAAAGACGGCGACGAAACCGTGACCCTGGAAAAAGGCAAACGCAGCGTCACCATCCAAACCGGCAGCGACACCCTGGATGTGAAAGACACCCGTACGGTAAAAGTCGGCAGCGACCAAACCCACAGCACCGGTGGCAACTACACCGAAACCGTCACCGGCAATTACCAGCTGACCGTGGATGGCAACCTGACCATCAAAGTCAGCGGCACCCTCACCCTGCAAAGCACTGGCGACTTCACCGCCAAGAGCGACGCCAACCTCACCACCCAAGCCGGCATGGCCCTTACCGACAAAGCCGGTACGGCGCTGACCAACCAGGCCGGAACCTCGCTGGACAACAAAGCCGGTACCACCCTGACCAACGACGCTGGCATCAGCCTGACCAACAAAGCTGGCGCCGAACAAACCGTCGACGGCGGCGGCATGCTGACCCTCAAAGGCGGCCTGGTGAAGATCAACTAAGCGCGGGAGCACCGCACATGCAAAACGGCACCGTAGAACTCGCACGCGGCGACAGCACCCTCACCGGGCGCTTAAACGACGGCCAATTACATGGCCCGGTAACGATCGAAGAATTCGGCCGCCCGCAGGCCAACCTGAGCTACAGCCACGGCCAACTCAACGGCCCGCTAACGCTCTACCACGCCAACGGCAAAGTCTGCGCACACATGCCCTACACCGAAGACCGCGTGCATGGCCTGGCCAAGTTTTTCGCTGCCGAAGGCGGGCTGCAACGCACCGCCCACTACCGCCACGGCCGCCTGCACGGCGAAGCCTGCAACTACTTCGCCGACGGCAGCATGGCGGAACAGGAACACTACCGCGACGGCGTCCGCGAAGGCGCTTACCGGCGCTTCCACAGCAATGGCCAAGTCGCCTTTAGCGCCCATTATTTGCGTGGAGTGCCCGTCGAACCGGGGCGAGCATTCACCGAAGATGGCCGCGCCTTAAACGCCGAAGGCAAACCCGTTTCGCGGCTCAAAGGCTGGTGGCAGGCAATGTTTGAACAGCCACAAAGCTGAGGGCTTAGGGCACTAACTCAGTCACCTGCCCAGGCATCGCCACCTTAATCACACCGGCCCAGGTGCACATCAGCGTGCTATTGGCATCCAACGCCGGCATCGGCCCCAACAACACCGTCGGCGCGCCACCCGGAATCCACGGCGCGGCGGTGGCGGGAATACACGGCATCGGCGTCAACACCCCCAACGCCGCCGCCGTGGCCGCAGCAACCATCGGGTTAGCAATGCTGCTGCACATACCAAAGGTCGGGATGTTCACCAACGGAATATGGTCCATCAGATTTGCCGCCGGCATGCTGCTGGTGAGCGTGCGATTGACCGGCAACACATTCAGCACCGTCGGCGCAGCGCCGAAACTGCACTGCAACGTGGCGCCGCTGCAAACGTGGGGACAGCCCATGGGGTGGCTCCGGGGTTGGACGGTTGAATGCTAGTCGATAATGGATAGGTCAGCGGGGGACGTTCACTTCAGCGCTCATGGGACTGTCAAATTTTTCTATTTGCTTATTTCTGCCTCCCCCAATCGCGCAGCTAACTCCCGCCGCAACCCCTCAACATCAACCCCCTCCTCTACCCATTCCTTCTTCACGATATAAAAAAGCCGCGGCATCAAATAAACCAACACAAAGCGTTCGTCCTCCCGCCATTTCAGTACGTTCTCCCAGGTCACAATTCCACTGGACGTTTCCGAGCCCACGGCAATCCCTTCTGGCTTTACCTCCAGCCACTGTTCTTGCTGAATCGCACGGTATTTTCGGTAGTTGCGGCGGCTGTTGTAGGGCACCCAGATAAAGTGGCTGACGAAAAACAGCAGTGTGCCGCCGAGCAGTCCGCCGATGGCGCCAGCGGTGGCGTCTTCGAGGGCGGTGGCGCCGAATAGGCCGCCGAGCACGCACAGGCTGGCGATTAGGAGCAGCAGTGCGTAGCGGCGTTTGCGGGTGGGGATGGCGGAGAGTTTTACGGCAGCGACGTAGTCTTCTTCCGTGATTCGGTAAGTTACTTTCATCCGTGAATCTCAACGTTGGGGGGTGGCGAAACGTTGGGGGCATTAAACGCCGACGAGTCGGCAACGCTCAAGCGCGGGGGGTGAAAAGGTGGCACTGGTTGGCAGGGTTAGGCGTTGAATTCGGTCGAGGCGCTGGGCGGTAAATGCAAAAAACGGGGCGCTGTTTGGGCGCTCCGTTTTTCCACTTTTATTTAAGGCGTCTGTTAGTGCGCTTTGGCGGCCGTTTCAATTAGCTGCGCTACGGTTTTGGGGTTGGACACCATCACCACGTGCGAAGCGCCTTTAACCACGACGGTCTGCTTGGAGTGGCTGCGCCAGGTGGGGGCGATGAGCCGAGCCCATGTGTCGGTCGAAGAAGAGGCGCGCGGTGTGTGCCTGGCCTGCCGCGTGGCACCGCTGGAAGACCTGGCGGTCGAGGTGGTGGGCAAGATGACCAAGGCGTTCACCCTTGCCAATGTCGTCGGCGCTTCATCCTGAAGTGTCGGCGTTCTAACCAGTCAATAAAAGGAGATAGGTGATGGGCATTATGCGAATCGGCCATGTCAGTCTGCGGGTGATGGACATGGCAGCCGCCGTCAAGCACTATGAAAACGTGCTGGGCATGAAGAAAACCATGGAGGACAAGGAGGGCAACTTGTACTTCAAGTGCTGGGACGAGTGGGACAAATATTCGCTGATCCTGACGCCGTCGGATCAGGCCGGCTTGAACCACGTGGCCTACAAGACCGAGCACGACACCGATCTGGATGCCTTGCAAAAACGCATAGAGGCCTACGGTATCGCAACCAAGATGTTGCCCGAAGGCACGCTGCCGTCCACGGGACGCCTGTTGCAGTTCATGCTGCCCAGCGGCCACGAAATGCGGCTGTTCGCGATGAAAGAATGCGTGGGCACCGAAGTCGGTTCCAGCAGCCCTGACCCCTGGCCCGACAACCTCAAGGGCGTGGGTGTCAAATGGCTGGACCACCTTGCGCTGGTGTGCGAACTCAACCCGGAGGCGGGTGTCAACCGCGTGGCTGAGAACGTCAAGTTTCTCAAGGAATGTCTGGACTTTTACCTGAGCGAGCAGATCGTCGTCGGCCCCGGCGGCGCAATCCAGGCGGCGGCCTTCATGTTCCGCGCCACCAAGCCGCACGACATTGCCTTTCTGCCTGGCCCCAAAGCAGGGCTGCACCACATTTCCTTCTTCCTCGACTCCTGGCACGACATCCTGAAGGCGGGCGACATCATGGCCAAGAACAAGGTCAAGATTGATCTGGCGCCGACCCGCCACGGCATCACGCGCGGCGAGACGATCTATTTCTTTGACCCCAGCGGCAACCGCAATGAAACCTTTGCCGGGCTGGGCTACCTGGCGCAGCCTGATCGCCCGGTCAACACTTGGTCCGAAGAAAACATGTGGCGCGGCATTTTCTATCACACGGGCGAGGCGTATCCCGCTTTCAGCGAAGTCTACACCTGAGGCCTGCCGTGGCCCCTGTGTTGTCCGGCGCTGCATGGCTTCGGCGGCTGCATCAGCAATGGTGCAGGCGGCGCTGCGCGCTGGCGCCCAAAACATGCACCAACTATCTCTGGAAAACCCGGATCGACATGCCCCCGGCGGCCATCAGCCCTTTCTGTGTACCCTCGGTCAACCTCATCAAGCACGTGGGCAAGGGCGAGATGCCACCTTTGATGGAACAACCGGGCCGACGCGGCTCATGCTGGGCAGCGACTACCCGTTCGCGATCATGGACCCGGACCCGGTCGGCCGCCTGGCGACCCTGGCGCTGGCTGGGCTTGGAGGGCGCGGCATGAGGGCTGATCTGGTTCATTCGATGCCGGCGGTGGCCGGCAGCCGGGCGCCGGTGGGCGTGGTGATTGGCGACCCCTGCGGCGTGGGGCCGGAGGTGGTGGCCAAGGCTTGGGTGTCAGGGCGGCTGCATGCGGTGTGCCGTCCGGTGCTGATCGGCAGTGCCGCCAGCATGCAGCAGGCGATCCGGATCGCCGGGTCGACGGCGAGCGTGCGCGTGGTCGCCGGGCCCGAGGACATTCTGGACCGCAGCGATGTGCTCGACATCATCGACTCAGGTGCACTGGCGCCGGCTGACATCACCCCGGGCGTTGACAATGCGGCCTGCGGCCGGGCGGTTGCCACCTGGCTCGACGAATCCGACCACCTGGCGCGGGCCGGTCGCCTGGGGGCCACCGTCATGGGGCCGATCAGCGCCGAAGCCATGAGCATGGCGGGCGTGCTCGACCGTGTCATCAACGTCAAGCCCGGCGAGAGCTATCTGCTGCTGGCTTCGGGCCCGCTGCGGGTGGCGCATTTGACAGACCACCTGCCACTGCGCGAAGTCGCCGGCCTGATCACGGCCGAGCTGATTGCGCGCGCCCTGCACCAGCTGGATGCCGCGCTGCGCCAGTGGGGTATTGGCCAGCCCCGCATCGCGGTGGCGGGCTTCAACCCTCACGCCAAGGGGCTGGAAGACGAAACGCAGATCAAGCCGGGTGTGGCACAGGCCCGCGCCGAGGGCATTGACGTGGTCGGCCCGGTCAGTCCCGACACCGTGTTCCGCCAGGGCATCGAGGGCCGTTACGACCTGGTTCTGGCCATGTACCACGACCAGGGCCATATCGCGATCAAGACCTGGGGCTTTTCCGGCAACATCGCGCTGGTCGTCGGGCCGCCCTATGTGCACGTCACGGTGGCGCATGGAACCGCCTATGACATTGTGGGGCGTGGCGTGGCGGACCCGTCGATGGTGCTCAACGCCATTCTCACCGCCGCCTCGCTGGCTGCCGGGCGTGGCTTTGCCAGCCTGGCATGCGCATGACCTGCACCTTGAAACAACTTTATCTGGAAATCAGGAGTCTTTTGTGAGTATTGCGACTATGACCAAGCCAATGACCTTCATCGCGCGCACCACGGACGTGGAGCCCGGTTGCGCTCTGCAGGTCAATCTCGAGGGGCGTCCCCCTCTGGCCCTGGTGCGCCTGGACAATGAGTTTTTTGTGATCAATGACACCTGCACCCACGGCGAAGCGTCGTTGTCGGACGGTGAAATCATCGATGGTGACATCGAGTGCCCGTTTCACAGTGGCTGCTTTGATATCCGCACCGGTGCCGTGACCGCTTTTCCGTGCGCCAAGGCTTTGACGGTGTATCCGGTCAAGGTCGAAGACGAGCAGGTGTTCGCGGCGCTCGATGCCGGCAGTTGTGCCGACACCCCGGTTTGAATGTTTTTATGGAGGTGGAGGCCATGCCACCACCGGTCGTCAACCTGAAGGAGAAAATCTTATGAGTACTGCCACGAACCCTTTGTTGGAAGAGTTCATCCACCACGAAGACGGACTGCGCGCCGTTGACCGTCGAATTTTTGCTGACCCGGAACTGTTCGAGCTTGAACAGAGCCAGATATGGGAAAAAGTCTGGGTCTACGTCGCGCACGAGAGCCAGTTGCCCAAACCCAAGGACTACCTCACCAGTTGGATCGGTCGGGCGCCGATTGTCGTCAACCGCGACAAGAGCGGCAAATTCAATGCCTTCGTCAATATCTGTTCCCACCGCGGCGCCACGCTGTGCCGCACCTCCAAAGGCAGCGCCAGCAACTTCGTCTGCTCCTTCCACGGCTGGGCCTTTGATGCCCAGGGCAATCTGCTGGCGGCGATGAACGAGAAGGGGGCCGGCTACCCCGAGGATTTTGACAAGAGCAAGCGCGGTTTGACCAAGGTGCGGCTGGAAAATTACCGCGGTTTTCTGTTCGCCACGCTGAACCAGCAGGCCGAGCCGCTGGAAGACTATCTGGCCGAGAGCAAGACCTTCATCGACCTCGTGGTCGATCAGTCGCCCCAGGGCATCGAGGTGCTCAAAGGCCGCTCGGTCTATACCTTCAACGGCAACTGGAAGCTGCAGGCGGAGAACGGCGTGGATGCCTACCACGTGGATTCGGTGCATGCCAACTACGTGCAGATGATCCAGAACCGTGCCAAGATCAATGCGGCGGGCAAACCGCTCAAAGTTCTGGCGGTGGGCGATTACAACCTCAACGCCACGGGCTACTACGATCTCGGCAATGGCCATACGGTGATCTGGACCCAGATGACCAATCCGCAGGACCGGCCGGTTTATGCCCAGCGCGAAGAGCTGACCCAGCGCATAGGCCAAGTCAAGGCTGACTGGGCCGTCAACCGGGCGCGCAACCTGTTGCTCTACCCCAACATGTTCCTGATGGACCAGATGGGCACGCAGATCCGCATGTTCCGCCCGATCTCGGTCGACAAGACCGAGGTCACGATTTACTGTTTTGCGCCGGTGGGCGAAGCGCCGGTCGAGCGCGCCAAGCGCATCCGCCAGTACGAGGACTTCTTCAACGCCTCCGGCATGGCCACCTCCGATGACCTGACGGAATTCAATGAGTCGCAGAAGGGCTGCAGCAATTACAGCGTCATGCGATGGAGCGACATGTCACGCGGTGCGGCACACGAGATTGCCGGCCCCGACGAACTTGCTGCCGGCCTCGGCATTGCGCCGACCACCAGTGGCGTGAAAGCCGCTGACGAAGGTATTTTTATTGCCCAGCACCAGCGCTGGGCCGAGCTGATGAAGACACCAAGCATGGGAGAAAAATGATGAGTGATAGCGCATTGCTGAATTCTGTGGCCGCCTTTCTGTACCGTGAGGCCGAATATGTCGATGAGCGCCGCTGGGACGAATGGCTGGCCCTGTTCGACCCCCAGGCGGAGTACTGGATACCGTCCTGGGATTCGGAAGACGAGTACACCCGCGACCCGCAGAACGAAGTCTCGCTGATGTACTACGGCGACCGCACCGGCCTGGAAGACCGCGTGTTCCGGCTGCGCACCGGCCGCTCGGCCGCCTCGACGCCGCTGCCGCGCACCTGCCACATGGTGTCTAACGTGCGCGCCACCCTGGACGCAGAGGGCCGCTGCATCGTCAAGGCGAACTGGGTCACATATCTTTTCCGCAACAGCGTCTCGCAGAGCTTTTACGGGCACTACGAATACCTGCTGCTGCCGCAGGGCAAGGACGTGGGCGGCGACTGGCGCATTGGCAAGAAGAAAATACTCGTGCTCAACGACCTGATCGATACGGTGCTTGACATCTACAGCGTTTGACGCGATTCACGGAGGGGCCATGGCCACAACTCAAAAGACAGAAAAAAACACCGTGACAAAGACCACAACCCGGGCTGCCTCCCAGCCAAGCCGCTTGCGCTTTACCGGCAAGACCGCCGTCATTACCGGCGCGGCGCAGGGCATTGGCCGTGCCGTGGCACTGGCCATGGCCGGGGAGGGCGCCCATGTGGTGCTGGTCGATCGGTCGAAGATCGTGCTGGAAGTGCGCGACGAATTGCTGGCCGCCGGTCACCGGGCGACGGCCTTGCTGGGCGACGTTGAAAAATACGAAGACTGCAAACAGGCGATAACCGAGGCGCAGTCGCTGGACGGACGCATTGACGTCCTGGTGAACAATGTCGGCGGCACGATCTGGGTCAAGCCTTTTGAACATTACAGTGCGGAGCAGATCAGCGCCGAGATCAATCGTTCGTTGTTTCCCACGCTGTGGTGCTGTCACGCGGTGCTGCCCCACATGCTGGCGCAAGGCGGCGGCAGCATCGTGAATGTTTCTTCGACCGCCACGCGCGGCATCCACCGGGTGCCCTACTCGGCGGCCAAGGGCGGGGTCAATGCACTCACGGTCTGTCTGGCGTTCGAATATTCGCAGCAGGGCATCCGCGTCAATGCCGTTGCTCCGGGTGGCACCGATGTCGGGCCCCGGCGCATTCCCCGCAATGACGAGTCCATGTCGGAGCAGGAACGCAGCTGGTACCAGGCCATCATCGACCAAACCCTCGATGCCTCCTTCATGAAACGCTACGGCACGCCCGACGAACAGGCAGCGGCCATTTTGTTTCTGGCTTCGGACGATGCCAGCTATATCACCGGCGTGACGCTGCCGGTGGCCGGCGGCGACCTTGGTTGATGCCGTCAGTGCAGGGCACCGCAAGCCTGGCGAGCCAGCATGCCGGCCAGTGGCGAGAGGTCGCTCAGGTGGTCGAGCCGTGCCACCAGGCCAATCAACTCGTCGCTCTTGTCAGGTGTGAGCACGGACTTGACCAGCCGGCGAAACTTTTCCCCCAGGCGCTGCTCCTGCTCCAGCAGGTCGCTGGCCGGGCGCCCACGGTCGTGGCGCTGGCGCAGCACGGT
>LNAP01005259.1_pt1 | contig 11581 bp, 9 predicted proteins | sample 602601 | NCBI WGS metagenome assembly LNAP01 (sample SAMN02440304, study PRJNA202911) | soil metagenome | biome: Subtropical and temperate rainforests or woodlands; isolation source: soil samples (1 kg each in a 20% v/v slurry with milli Q water) were... ... | reverse complement strand
GGCGCGCGCTCCTCGACCAGCTGCATCACCTGCTCGGGGCCGTTCTTGCGGTTGAGCAGGACGAGGTCGGTGGTCGCCGGCCGCCGCTCGGCCTCATAGGCCAGCAGCGCCGCCTGCGTCGGTCCGTGCGCGAGGATCTCGCGCGTGATGGTGCGGGCATCGAGGATCGCTTGGGATGCGCCATTCGAGCCGATCGGATACATCGGATGCGCGGCATCGCCCATCAGCGTGACGCGGCCGAAGCTCCATTGCGACACAGGATCGCGATCGACCAGCGGATATTCATAGGCGTGCGGGCAGTTCCTGATCAGGCCGGGCACGTCGAGCCAGTCGAACTGCCAGCTCTCGAACCAGGGCAGAAACTCTTCCAGCCGCGCGGTGCGGTTGTAGTCCTCGCGCCGCCACTGATAGGTCGGCGGCATGTGGCGCTCGGCGACCCAGTTGATGAGCTGGTTCCCGTTTGCATCCGGCGCCTTGCTGATGGGATAGCAGACGAATTTCAGGATCTCGTGGCCGGCCATGATCATGGTGCGGCCGGTGAGGAACGCCTTTGACGGCGTGACGCCGCGCCAGAGGATGCGGCCGTTCCAGATCGGCGGTCCCTCGTTGGGATAGAGCTTTTCTCGTACGGCGGAATGAATGCCGTCAGCAGCGATCAGGATTGCGCCTTCGTAAGTGCCAGCGGCCTTGCCGCTCGCCTTGTTGATGAAGTCGGCGCGCACGCCGTCGGCCGTCTCGCTCCATCCAGTCAGATGATGGCTGGTCAGAATGTTCTCGCGGCCGAGCCGCTCGACCGCGGTATCGAGCAGGAGTTGCTGCAGCGTGCCGCGATGGATCGAGAATTGCGGCCATTTGTAGCCGGCTTCGAGCCCGCGCGGCTCGCTCCAGATCGGCTTGCCATGCTTGGAGAAATAGGCGAGCTCGCGGGTGCGCACGCCGCTGGCATCGAGCTTGTCCATCAGCCCGAGCTCGATCAGCTCGCGTACCGCGTGCGGCAGCACGTTGATGCCGACGCCGAGCGGCTTCAGCTCGGCCACGCTCTCGAACACTTTTACGGGAACGCCGATGCCGTGCAGGCTGAGTGCAAGCGTCAGCCCGCCGATGCCGCCACCGGCGATGAGTACGGTCATGACAAAACCCCTCCGATTGCAGGCGTCTTGGCACAGGCGGGCGGCAGTGGGCAACTGCGAAGAGCAAAGCACGTAGAATAGCGTGCTATAGACCTCAGGGACGACAGCCGTTATTTTCCAGCTTTCCCATGAGGTCAGACATGCTCAAGCTCTACTACGCCACCGGGACCTGCGCGCTTGCCACCTACATGACCCTGGAGGAGGCCGGCGCCGACTACACGGCTGAACGGCTGAGCTTCAAGGACAGCCAGCAGACCAGTCCGGACTATCTCGCCATCAACCCGAAGGGGCGCGTGCCCGCGCTGGTGACCGATCGCGGGGTCCTTACCGAGACGCCGGCGATGCTGGCCTACATCGCGCAGACCTTCCCCAAGGCGAAGCTTGCGCCGCTGGACGATCCCTTCGACTTCGCCCAGGTGCAGTCGTTCAACTCCTATCTCTGCTCGACCGTGCACATCAACCATGCCCACAAGATGCGCGGCGCGCGCTGGGCGACGCAGGAGAGTTCGTTCGCCGACATGAAGGCGATGGTCCCCAAGACCATGGCCGCCTGCTTCGCCCTGATCGAGCAGAAGATGTTCAGGGGGCCTTGGGTGATGGGCGATCAGTTCACGATCTGCGATCCCTATCTCCACACGCTCTCGCTCTGGCTCGAAGGCGACAGCGTCGACATCAACGCCACGCCGAAGATCGCCGACCACTTCAAACGCATGTCGGACCGCCCCACCGTGCGCAAGGTGATGGACGCGCAGAAGGCATAACAAACTCGGTGTCGTCCCGGGCAAGCGTAAGCGCAGACCCGGGACCCATACCGCGGAATCTATCGATTGTGCTCGATAGCAGTACCGAACGATCAGTCTTCGTCGAACTACACCCTGGGGCTATGGGTCCCGGATCCGCGCTCCGCTTCGCTGCGCTTGTCCGGGACGACACTATTTGTTTTGAAGCTGTGTCCTACCCAGCACGTCGCTCTTTCTTCTCCAGCTCCCGGCCCGTCTCCAGCATCAGCCGCCGCAGCCAGATCGATCCGGGGTCCATCTGCGCGCGGGTCGGATGGAACATGAACTGCTCATCGATCCCGGGGTCGAGCGGCGGTGTCACCGCGACGAGGCCGAACTGCTTTGACAGCGCCGCGATAAGCCGGCGCGGCACGAAGGCGACGAGATCGGTGCGGGCGGCGACGTGCAGCGCTTCGAGATAGCCCGGCACCACCAGCGAAATATGCCGCTCGATGCCCTTGGCTCGCAGCCAGGTGTCGATCAGATCCTCGGGCTGGCCGCGAATGATCACGCCGACATGACGCGCGGCCAGGAAGGTCTCGCGCCGCTTTAGTTTCGCGGCTTGCGGATGGCCGCGCCGCACCGCCAATGCGTCGCTGTCGGTATAGAGCAGCTGGCGATGAAAACCTTTGAAGGCGTTGCCGATCGAGATCACGAGGTCAATGGTGCGGGCGAACTCGGCGTGGAAGATTGCAGGCCCCCGCCACGGCACGACGTCGATGCGAACATTGGGCGCTGCCCGCGTCACCTTCTCCATCAGCGGCGGCATCAGCAGTTCGACCGCGAGATCCGGCATCATCAGGCGGAACTGCCGCTCGCTGCGCGCGGCATCGAACTCCTCGGGCACAAAGAGCCCGCGTACCTGGTCGAGCGCCTGTGCCAGCGGCGCGCGCAGCGCTTGCGCCCGCGGCGTCAGCTCCATGCGCGCGCCGGTGCGAACCAGGAGTGGATCGCCAAAGATGTCGCGCAGGCGCTGGAGTGCGTGGCTCGTCGCCGGCTGCGACAGGCCGATCCTCAGGGCCGCGCGACTGACATTGGCCTCGCGCAGCAGCGCGTCGAGTGCGGTCAGCAGGTTGAGGTCAAGGGAATTCAAATTCATGAGGTGAATAGATATCATATTCGCTATCGATTTGAAGAATGATCCTGACCCCGCGATGATCTCCGTGTTGCCACCAAACGGAGATGCCGCCATGAGCGCGAGCGCCAACAAGAAACTGATGCAGGACATTTTCGCCGCGGCTGCCGATCCGGATCCGGCCGCGCGCGACCGCGCCCTCTTCACCGCAAGCCTTGCCGACGACGCCCGATGGGTCGTGACCGGTCAGTATTCCTGGTCGAGGACCTTTTCGGGCAAGCAGTCGATACTCAACGATCTGCACGCCTATGTGCGCACCCGCCTGGTCGACCGGACCCGGACGGTCGCCCACCGCTTCATCGCCGACGGCGACGTCGTCGTGGTGGAAGCCAAGGGAGACAACGTCACGCCGGAGGGCATCCGGTACGACAACGACTACTGTCTGGTGTTTCGTCTCGAGGGCGGCAAGATCAAGGAAATTCGGGAATACTGCGACTCGATCCTGACCGAGAAGGCGCTCGGTCCGTTTCCGCAGAGACACGTGAGGGCCGCGGGCTGACCGGATTGAACCGCGTCGCGTCCGCCGGTCGGTCCTGTCCGTCACAGCCGGCGATGGTCATGCGGGCCTGGCGGACGCTTGTGGACATCGTGCGGGTCCGGCGGGAGCGGTCCCGGGCCCGGTATCAGCTCGCAGCCATGACCGAACGGGAGCTGCTGGACTGCGGCATGACCCGGTCCGAGATCGAGTACGAGTTGAGCAAGCCCCGGCGGCGGCCCTAGGGCGCCGCCGCCGTTTTTCCGGCGCCGGGTGGGAACCTTTGGGTTTCCCCCGGCGTTTCGTCGTTCCGGGGCAATCGCGCCCCCGGCATCGCGCGCGTTGGGAAATCTATGCTGGCTGGGGCTTCGGACGTTTCGACACATGTGGGCCGCAGCTTCTCCGGACTCCGCGAAAGACTAAGAGACGCCACTGCGGCTGCGCACCGGGACCTCGATGCGCAGCTGACGTCGTTCGATCTCGCCGCCTTGTCCGGCTATCGTCGTTTTCTGCAAGCCAGTGCCGGCGCGCTCTTGCCGCTCGAGGCGGCGCTCGTCGAGGCCGGCGTCGCCAGAATGTTTCCGGACTGGCCGGAGCGGTCGCGCAGCGCTGCGATTGCGGCTGATCTCGGGCGGCTTGGGAGCGGCGCGCAGTCCACGGTGTCGGTGCGGCCTCTGACACGAAGCGGCGTGCTCGGCACGATGTATGTGCTGGAGGGCTCCCGGCTCGGCGCCAAATTCCTGCTGAAGGCGGTCGCTGACGCTGCAGATCCGCGCATCGGTGAGGCCTCGGCGTATCTCAGCCATGGTGCGGGCCAGCGGCTCTGGCAGAGCTTCCTGGCGAAGCTTGGAGCCGAAGGTGCGTGCGACGAGGACGACGCGATCGAGGCGGCAGGCGCAGCCTTCAGAGCGTTCGAGCAGGCGGCGGACCGCGCATGAACGAGGCGGTCAATCTCACCAATTGCGATCGCGAGCCGATCCACATCCCCGGCAGCGTGCAGCCGTTCGGCTTCCTGCTGACGCTGCTATCCGATTTCACCATCTGCATGGCGTCGGACAATGTCGGCAGCTTTCTTGGCGTCGAACTTTCCGATCTTTTGGGGCGACCGATCGCCGACGTCTTCTCGTCGGTCGCGATCGAGACGATCCGCAACCGTGTCGACCAGCTCAGCGGCCCTGATGCAACCGAGCGCGTGTTCGGCGTCGAGATCCAGTCCGGCAAGCCGCTCTACGACCTCTCGATCCACTTCTCCGGCGTTTATCTCGTCATCGAGGCCGAGCCCAGCGTCATCGAGCCCGACGTCAATTCGGGCGAGCTTGTGCGCCTGATGCTCGAACGTGTCCGCAAGACCCGCGGCATGACGGAGCTTGCCCGCGAGGCGGCGCGCCAGCTCAAGGTGCTCACGGGCTTCGACCGCGTCATGGTCTACCAGTTTCACCCGGACGGATCGGGCGAGGTGATCGCGGAAGCCGCGGAAGCCGGGCTCGAACGATTTCTCGGATTGCACTATCCGGCTTCGGACATCCCCAGGCAGGCGCGCGTCCTCTATGAGCGCAACTGGCTGCGCATCATCGCCGACATCAACGCAAAGCCGGCCGCGCTGTTCTCGGTCGCCACGCACAATGCGGGTCTGCTCGATCTCTCCATGAGCGTGCTACGCTCTGTCTCGCCAATCCACATCGAATATCTGCGCAATATGGGCGTCGGCGCCTCGATGTCGGTGTCGATCCTGCGTGAAGGCAAGCTATGGGGGCTATTTGCCTGCCATCATTACTCGCCGCGCTACATTTCGTTCGAGAAGCGAACGGCCTCCGAGCTGTTCGGGCAGATGTTCTCCTGGATCGTCGAGGGAAGGGAGCGCGAAAGCGGTGTCGCCTACGAGGCGCGCGCCCACAAGGTCCAGGAGCGACTGATCGAGACCGCCGCGGTCCATGAAAACAGCCGCCGCGCGATCGTCGATTTCGTCGGCGATTATCGCAAGATGATCGAATGTGACGGCGTTGCGGTCTGGTCCGACAACAAGATCACGCTCGACGGCGAGACGCCGACCGAAGAGGAAGTGAAGGAGCTCGTCACCTTCATCAACCGGACATCGCCGGGACGGATATTCGCCAGCGCCGAGATGGCCAAGGTCTACCCGGCCGGCGAGCCCTTCCGGGACCGGGCTGCGGGCTTCCTCGCCATCCCGATCTCGCGGACCCCGCGCGATTGCCTGATCTTCTTCCGGCGCGAGGTGCTGCGTTCCGTCAACTGGGCTGGCGCTCCCGAGAAGGTCTATGAGGAGGGCCCGAACGGCCCGCGCCTGACGCCACGCAAGAGCTTCGAACTCTGGCAGGAGACGGTGGCTGGCCAGTCGAAACCGTGGTCGGCGGCCGATATCCGCATCGCCGAGAGCCTGCGCGTGACGCTGCTCGAGGTGATCCTGCAATTGTCCGATGTCGCTGCGCGCGAGCGCCGCGGCGCGCAGGAGCGGCAGGAACTGATGATTGCCGAGCTCAATCATCGCGTCCGCAACATCCTCAGTCTGGTCCGGGCTCTGGTGGCGCAGAGCAAGGATACCGCCAAGAACGTCGAGGAGTTTGCCAGTGTGCTCGGCGGCCGCATCCAGGCTCTGGCACGCGCCCACGACCAGATCACCAACCTGAATTGGGCGCCGGTGGCGCTGCGCGCGCTGATCGAATCCGAGGCCGGCGCCTATCTCGGCGCGCGCGCTGACCGCGTGAGGATCGACGGACCGGACGTGGCGCTCGATCCGCGGGCGTTCGCGACACTGGCGCTCGTCGTTCACGAGATGATGACCAATTCCGCCAAATATGGCGCGCTCGCCGATTCCACCGGGCAGGTCGAGGTGGTGTGGCGTATCGACCCGAATTCGAGCCTCGAAATCGAGTGGAAGGAGAGCGGTGGCCCTCCGGTGCAGCCGCCGTCGCGCCGCGGCTTCGGGACCACCATCATCGAGCGCTCCGTTCCGTTCGATCTCAAGGGCGAGGCCGAGATTCGTTTCGATCTGCTCGGCGTGCAGGCGAAGTTCATCATTCCACCAAACTTCGTCGAGTTGGTGACAGCAATCGCAGGAGCCGCAATGCGCGTAGAGGAACAGCAATCCACCCGTCCCCGCATTTCCGACACGGCGCTGATCGTCGAGGACAATCTCATCATCGCCATGGCGGCCGAGGTCATCCTGCTCGATCTCGGCGCCCGCCAGGTCGACACGGCGGCGAGCGTCGACCAGGCGCTGCGCACGATCGAGCGCGCGCGGCCGAGCTTTGCATTGCTCGATCTCAATCTCGGCAACGAGAGCAGCATCAAGGTGGCGCAGAAGCTGAAGGAGATCGGCGTGCCCTTCATCTTCGCGACCGGCTATGGCGAGCGTGCGCCGATCCCGGCGGATCTGGCCTCGGCGCCGGTGGTCCAGAAGCCCTACACGCTGGAAGTGGTCGAGCACGCGCTCGGCAAATTAATGCCGGCGGGCAGCTAGCAAACGTTCAACCGGACGGGATTTGCAGCGGGCTGCATACACATGCGGACGCGCGCCGCCTTCTTGCGCAACTGTCTATAAAATCAGCAAACATTGCGCCCTTCGCTGCGAGTCTGCGCGAACTTTTGGAAGGTTCAATTAACGAGTGTCCCGCATTGTGTCGCAGTGCAGCGTGGGGCGCCGAAACGACTCGCGGCTGCCAGGGTGGCCGTGACGATCGCCTGACGCGTTCAGCCGCTCGAATTCACATGCTTTTGGGTGGACAGTGGGAATGCCGAACTTTCGTTTGCGGATCAGGGGACGCCTGTACGCAGGTTTCATGGCCTTGGTGGCGGTTGGTCTCGTGATGGCAGTGGTCGCCGTCTGGAATTTACGGGCGGTGCAGGACCAGGTCGCAAAGGCCTCGGCATTTTCGGACAGCACGGCGCGGGTGCTGGAGATATCGACCCACCTTCAGGCGATCCAGCGGGCCAATCTGCGCTATATTTACGACGCCAACGAGCCTGCGATGCGGGAGGCGGCGGAGCGCGAGACTGCGGCGACCGAGCTTTTGCAGGTCGGGGCGAAGGGGACGCTCTCCGAGGAACGGCGCAAGCTCTACAACGATCTGATCGCCGACATCGCCAAAATGCGAAGCCTGCGTGACAATCTCGGCGACGCCGTCAACGAGGCGAGAACAGGCAAGGCGACGCTGTTGCCGAGCGGCGACGAATTGACCGTCAAGGTGGGCAAGCTGGTCGATACGGCGCGCGCGGCCGTCGATGAAGACACAGCGGCTCTGGTTGCGGATCTCGAATCCAGGCTGCTCCTCGTCCAGATCGCAAACTGGCGTTTCCTGGCCTTGCGCGACACCAAGGGGCCTGCCAATTTCAGGACGAATGTGGACCGAGCCATGCAGCGGCTCACAGCTCTCGAAAAGAGCCCGCAGGCGACGGAATTGCGAACCACGCTTGCGCCGGTGAAGACGTCGCTCGGAATCTACAAATCCGCGTTTGAGACCACGTCCGCCGCGATGCTCCAGGCCGACGAGATCTATCACAAGAACCTCGCGCCCCTCATCGTCGACAGCATCGCCAAGCTCAAGGTCGCGGAAGCCGCCTTGAAGAAGGATTACAAGGATTCGCGCGCTACCGCCGAGGCGGTGATCGACGGGACGACGACCATCCAGGAGATCGCGGGCGGGCTTGCCATCCTTTTCGGCGTGATCGTCGCCTTCCTGATCGCCCGCAGCATCGTGGGTCCGCTGACCTCGATGACGCGCGCGATGGGGCTGATCGCCGGCGGCAATCTCGAGGTCGAGATCCCCGGGCGCGGCAAGGCCGACGAGATCGGCGACATGGCCAAGGCGATTGAGGTGTTCAAGACCAACATGATCGACACCGAGCGCATGCGCGCGGAGCAGGTGGAAGTTGAGGCGCGCCAGGCGGAGAGCCGCAAGGCCGACATGGTCCGGCTCGCCGATCAGTTCGAGCAGGCGGTCGGTGAGATCGTCAACACCGTATCGTCGGCGTCGCACCAGCTCGAGGCGTCCGCCGGGACGCTCACATCGACCGCGACGCGTGCGCAGGATCTATCCACCGAGGTCGCCTCTGCGTCGCAGGAAGCCACGGCCAACGTGCAGGCCGTTGCCTCGGCAACGGAGGAACTGTCCTCCTCGGTCTCCGAGATCGCGCGCCAAGTGCAGGAATCCGCGCGCATCGCCAGCGATGCCGTCGGCCAGGCGAGCAGGACCAATGAACGCGTCGGTGAGCTCTCCAAGGCGGCCGCCCGCATCGGCGATGTGGTCGAACTGATCAGCACCATTGCTGGCCAGACCAATCTGCTGGCGCTGAACGCCACCATCGAGGCCGCGCGCGCCGGCGAAGCCGGCCGCGGCTTTGCCGTGGTCGCTTCCGAGGTCAAGGCGCTGGCCGAGCAGACCGCGAAGGCGACCGGCGAGATCGCCCAGCAGGTCTCCGGCATCCAGGCCGCGACCGAGGAGTCGGTCGGCTCCATCCGGGAAATCAGCGGCACGATCGCGCGGCTGTCGGAAATCTCGTCGACGGTTGCGGCGGCGGTGGAAGAGCAGGGCGCCGCCACGCAGGAAATCTCCCGCAACGTCCAGCAGGCCGCTCACGGCACGCAGCGCGTGTCGACCAATATCGGCGACGTGCAGCGCGGCGCGTCCGAGACCGGCTCGGCCTCCTCGCAAGTGCTCTCGGCGGCGCGCTCGCTGTCTTCAGACAGCAACCGGCTGAAGCAGGAAGTCGCCAGGTTCCTGAACTCCGTCCACGCCGCGTAGAAAAGCCAGAGGCCACGCGCATGCGCGTGGCCTCTCATAGCGGCGCGATGCGATCAGGCGACCTTGGTCGTCATGTGCCTGAACATGTTGGCGCGCGCCTCGTCGTCCATCTCGGCCTTGAAGGTGAACTTGTCCTTTAGCGCGATCGCACGCGCCGCCGCCGGGCGCGCCGAGATCTCGTCCACCAGCCGCTTCACGTTCGGGTATCGCGCAAAGGCGTCGTCGCCGAGCTTGAACGGCACCATCCGCGCCCAGCCCCACAGTGCCATGTCGACGATCGAATAGCCGTCGCCGACCATGTAGCGGCGGTCTTTGAGGTGATCGTCGAGAATCCGGTAGTGGCGATCGGTCTCGTACTGGTAGCGATTGTGGGCGTAGTCGTGGTTCTGGTCCTTCGGTGCGAAATGCTTGAAGTGCACGGCCTGGCCCGAATACGGCCCGACGCCGGTGGCGATGAACATCAGCCATGACAGCGTTTCGCCGCGCACGCTGGCGGGAGGCAGGAACTTGCCGGTCTTCTCGGCGAGATAGAGCAGGATGGCGTTGCTGTCGAAAACGATCGTGCCGCCATCGTCGATCGCCGGCACCTTGCCGTTCGGATTGATCTTCAGATAGTCCGGCGCGAACTGATCGCCCTTGCGGGTGTCGATCTTCACCGGCTCGAAGGGCAGGCCGGACTCTTCGAGGTAAAGCGCGACCTTGGTCGGGTTCGGCGATCCGTTGAAATAGAATTTGAGCATTGAGTATCTCCCCAGTCTTTACTGGCGCAGACCGCAGCGTTTTGGCCGCCAGGCGAATTTGTCTTGCCTGAGCTTCGTCCGAGTGAGCAACCGGCGAATTTGTCGGGTGGTGTCTGCGCGGCACGCAGAACAGCCGGCGTAACAAAGGCTCATCGCTCCCGTAGTAGCGGCCTCGCCTTTACTCGTGCTGGCGCGCCTGGCAACGATCGGCAGCGGCTTGGCGGCCCCGGCGAAAGACAGCGGTCTGATACCAGTTAAGTAATGCAATCAAGCCGAGCACCATCATTAAGGCCAGACCGAAGAGCACCAGCATGAAGAACAGGATGTGGAAGAAAGCCAGGCTGTCACCTTTCTGAACAGCCATCGAGTTGTAGCCATGTCTGTAGAACTCCAGCACATGGAGCATGCGCAGGACGAAGAACACGACGATGGGAGACCCCAGGAGGGCAAGTGCAGCGTAGCCAAAGAAACTGAGAAGCCAGAGGGCGGCCACCGGCGACAGATAGATGGCGTAATTTACGATGTCGTTGAAGCCAAAGCTGAGTTGCCTGAATGTTCCTGCCTGATACTGCGTGCCAAGGATCGTCAGGATGTGCAGCATTGAGAGAACCAATGCTGCGACTGCGCGCCCCGTGCTGAGTTGGACTGGACCGCCGTACATCTGACATCGCTCTCGCCAACCAAGGAATGCAACATCGTATATCGGGCGAGCATCGGAGTCACTCGATGACGGGAGCGCTGCAGCCGCGCAGGCCGGGCAAGCCGAAGCGTGCCCACCGGTTGTCTGGGTGATTGCTCGCAATGGTGGCACGGCGCCTTGCGCCGTTGCCCTGCCCGCAACGTCATCCCGCCGCCATGCCGGCGCGGATTTCGGCGCGCAGTTCGTCGATCAGCTTGAGACCCTTCTTGGTCTCGACGTGCCAGAAGGTCCAGCCGTTGCAGGCTTGTGCGCCCTGCGCCACGGCACCCATGCGGTGGATCGAGCCGACCTTGTCGCCGAACATGATGGCGCCGTCGGCACGGACCAGCGCGCCGAGCTTCTTCTTGGCGTCGAACAGTTTCGTGCCGGGCATGATCATGCCGCGCTCGATCAGCTCGGAGAACGCCACGCGCGGGGCTTCGCGCGCGGTCGTGAACGGGGCGAGGCTTGCTTCCGGCAGCGGCTCGACCTTGGCGATGCGCGCTTCCGCCGCCTTCGCATAGGTCTTGTCGCGCTCGAAGCCGATATAGGAGCGGCCGAGGCGTTTTGCGACCGCGCCGGTCGTGCCGGTGCCGTTGAAGGGATCGATCACGAGGTCGCCGGGCTTCGACGACGACAGCAGCACGCGCGCGAGCAGGCCTTCAGGCTTCTGCGTCGGATGCACTTTCTTGCCGTCGGCGCCCTTGAGGCGCTCCTCGCCGGTGCAGAGCGGGATCAGCCAGTCGGAGCGTGCCTGCACGTCCTCGTTCGCTGCCTTCAGCGCCTCGTAATTGAACGTGTAGCCCTTGGCCTTCTCGTCGCGCGCGGCCCAGATCATGGTCTCGTGCGCGTTGGTGAAGCGGCGGCCGCGGAAATTCGGCATC
>LNAP01005258.1_pt1 | contig 11581 bp, 9 predicted proteins | sample 602601 | NCBI WGS metagenome assembly LNAP01 (sample SAMN02440304, study PRJNA202911) | soil metagenome | biome: Subtropical and temperate rainforests or woodlands; isolation source: soil samples (1 kg each in a 20% v/v slurry with milli Q water) were... ... | reverse complement strand
TAACGCTACCTATAACTCAATGCGCTATACCTTCTCTCACTGGGCACGTGAAAAAGAATACTTACGTATTGACGGGGTTAGCGGCAACAGACAAAAGACCATTGATCGTTTTAACCAGGATCCCAAGTTTAAACTCATGTTAATTTCAACCAAGGCGGGGAACATGGGAATTAATTTGCAAGCCGCAAATCGTGTGGTTATTTTTGACACGTCGTGGAATCCGGTGCACGATCTGCAGGCGATGTATCGGGCGTACAGGTGAGTTTTGTTTTGTGTTTTTATTTGATTGTGTTTGTTTGGCAACGAAATTGTCAATGGTATTCTTATCATATTTTGTTGTTTCCGCTTTATGCTTTGTTGTACTAATGTACCATTCCTTGTATTCATAAACCTTATGCAGGTACGGACAGAAAAAGAGTGTGTTTGTGTACCGTCTGCTCAGTGCGGGCAGCATGGAAGAAAAAATATACCGAAGACAGGTATGTTTTTAATTTTATATTACACATAATTCTTTGTCACATTGTCAAAGCATTTTTGTTTCGGTAAACTTCTGTTTATGAAATAAGATTTGCTATAGTTAACTTTATAACTCTATTTCCTTCTTTGATAGGTCACCAAGCAGTCTCTGTCTGCAAGAGTGGTGGACGCTCAGATGCCAGACAATCATTTTACGGATGAAGAATTGATGACCTTTGATAGCGATACAATTAGCGGCACCTTGGACAAGGCCGAGCAGGTAGGCTTATTATTGTATTGTATTGTATAGTTTGTAGCGTATACTTGATACATAATTATGTGGACGAATTGTGTTCATTTGCAAATCAGTTCAACTCATTTAATCGATACACCTTCTTTACTATTGAATCTAATATTGCCAATATATTATGTACTTGTAATCTGTACAGGTACTACAAAAAGGTGCAGGAGATGCGGTGCTAAGTCGATTTATCCGATACTTTGGATCCGACTTGTTGGTTTCGATTGAGGACCACGGAGGCATGCTGGAAGATAACATAGGTATTCCCATTATACTAAGAATGTGTTTTAAAACTATTCTTTCTTTCAATAAACATGTGACACTTGTCCATTCGTATTTACATGCTTACTTAATCGCAATGCTTATTTAAACTTTCCATCTTTATTATTTCACAACAGATGAGCATCTGACCGCAGAAGAGCAGGCCCTCGCAGTGGCAGAGCTAGAGAATGAAATGAAAACAGCCCTATTGCCTCCACCTGTGCCGACTGGCTATGTAACGGGTGGTGCCATAGCGGTTAATGTAGTACCTGGTAATGGTAATAATAGTGGTAGTATTGGTAGTAGTGCAAATAGTAGTGGTAGTGGTCAACCAAATAGTAATGTGGATATCAGTATGAATATCAATATAGGTAGTACTGGTGCTAATAGTAATAGTAGTGGAGGTGGCAGTGGAAGTTATAGTAGTGGTGGTAAAGCAAGCACCAACAGCTCTGCTAACGCTAGTGCGTCTAGTGATCCTGGTATGCAGAATCTCAAAGATCTGTTTACTACGGTATTTAACCGCCAGCGCTCCGACGTACCTCGCAGTATCCCTAATAGTGTACCCACGAGTATTCCCAGTAACCGAGATTCTGCTGGTAATAGGCCTGTGCAAAGCAAGCAAAAAGCAGAAGAGGTTCAGCAGGAGCTTCAGCAAGAGCAGAGACGGTTCTATGGATTGAACGATGCAACTACGAATGTGCATAATAGTAGTAGCAGTAACAACCACGGAACCGCCAATGTCGAAGGTAATACACAATCAACTCATATATTTAAAAATATTGTGTAAGTTAACTGTTGTGTGTTTTTCATAACAATATTCACACAGATCTCCGCTCGGCACAGAAGTTGCAAACCAAATGTGATCAGCTCATTGTGTTCGCTCAAACTGCCTCTCATGACCCATCTTTTGTACTAACATTACGTCTGTTGAAACAGATTCTCCCAAATACCCATCTCACTGAAGCCGATGTACGGGATCGGTTTACCGAATTAGTCATAACCGGTCGCGCCGCGGAGCTAAGGGCGCTGCCACACATGCAGCGCGCGATAGCGCAGAAAATGGCCAATGACAGTAGTGTGTAAATATTTTGAGTGCTGCAGTTTATCTGAGTTGATAAATCTGTCAGATATTTGTATAAAATAATCATTGTTAAGCTTAAAGTTACGACCCTGCTGCTGGTGTTGAAACCTTTGCGAACCAGCCCAACTAATAATTATAGTCGAAGACTGAGACCCAACCCAGAAGTCCTGGAAGTACAACCCACAGTCCAGAATCCAATCTAAGCTACTTTCGGTTGTCAGCAGCGTGTTATCAATCAAGCTAACATGAATGTGTCTCCTGAGCAGATAGTGAAGCGGGTTGGTAGGCTTTGTAACCTTGTCTCAAAGCCGGAGCTGAATGGTGCCTGCATCATGATTAATAGCTACGATGCGAGCAAGGATCGTTATGCAGTCACAACACTCAATAAACCAACAGAAGAATCACCACCTGTCTCCATTCTGGTTAAGCTTGCTAACATTAAGGTCAGCGTGGATCCTTCTGAGTTGAGGGCTCGACTTTACACAGAACCACCAAAGCTGGTCTTGCCGCTGTTGACGGAATTTGGTCGTTATTTGGGTGAACCTTGTGACTCGCACAATCCCGAAAGGCTCTGTCCCAAGACATCCATAAAGACGGCGTTGATTGTTGGACCTAGAGACGACAACGCCGTTGTAGTATTCGAAGATTACGATTTCTCTTTCGATGGGAGGGTTGACGAGGGATGTGCATTGATGATCACCAAAGGGCACGCCATTACCTTCCGCAGATGTCGCTTTCATGGAGCCTTCTATGGAGTGTTGGTGGGATGCAAAGAAGGCACGGGGGTTGAAGTGGTGGATGAATCGCTTCGAGAAGAACCCAACAATCCGATTTTGCAAGGCACACCCAGAGTAACGTTCGAGTCGTGCTTATTTGAGAACTGCAAGCGTCCCGACAACTGTGCTTATGGAGCCGTGATTGGAACCGACGGATCGGCTACGTTTCTGAACTGTGTGTTTCGGAACTGCAGCGGTGGCGTGTTAATTAAGCGAGGAGGGCGAGCAGACTTTGTTCACTGCACATTCACCGAAGTCCACAGTGCTGGTGTTGAGCTTCCCCGCTACGGCACCTGCAGCATGTTACACTGTTTGATTGAGAAGATCATGATGACGGGCGCCTTTGCCATGCATGGGAGTCATTTCTCCATGATGAAGTGTCGTGTGGAAGGGAACAGAGGATCCTATTCGGCTGGTCTGCTCTTCTGCGGAAAGAAAGTGTCTACCGTGATGGTCACCGACTGTGTAGTTGCGAACTGCGTGTTTGGCATCAAAGTTGACTTTCATCACGTTAATGTCACTGTGACCAACACTAGTATCATTGATTGTTCCAGTTATGGGATGGTCATCGGAGATGGGGTACTGGGTACCGTCGCTGTGAACAATTGCACCTTCACGCGCGCGGTGTTGGCTAACGCCAGCGGTGAAAAATGCACGGTGACGGTGGATGGCGTGCGTCGCGCGCCCAGCACGCGCCCCGCGGCCAGGTGCAACTGTGGCCGCTGTGGGTCGTGTCTCTCGATGCGTCGTGCTACCAAGACAGCTGGTTTGGGCACGGTTCACTGTGCCAAATGTAACGTGACCGAGCCGGCTGAAGTGAAATACAAGGCCTGTAGCAAGTGCAAACAGGTGTGCTACTGCAGCCGGGAATGTCAGAAGGAGCACTGGAAGGAACACAAGTTAACCTGTCATCCCAGTGGTCTTCTGCAGAACCCTGTAATTTAGACCAGTCCATCTATTTCAAAGTTTACAATGCTTTTGTACCATAGTGTATGCATTTGTTTAGTTGGTGTGTTTACGAGTAGTCCCCAGTAAATTGAAAGGAGAGCATATTAAAACGCATTTTAAGTGCCCTTAAGTCGAACCAAAAATGGATATTTAAAGGCACCTTACGAGGACAGCAGTTTTGACAACGGTGTGCGGCGTTCGTGGAGGAGATTGGTTTGTGGCCACCTGTTAAATAATTACACGTGGGGTTGCATTCGGGAAGAACACCCATATTAAACTGATTGTAATGGAAATGAAGCCTACATCGTCAGAGACCGGAGACGGAGATGATACCCTTGCTCACATGGAAGCGTCGCGAACCAGCAGTGTTGATTACGAATCTACCTTCAAAAAGGCCACACAGATGAGTTGTTTTATCAACCTGGCAAACACCATCATTGGAAGTGGCATGTTGGGACTTCCTTACGCTTATTCCGCCTCGGGATGGTTTGTGGGTACCTTTTTGTTGCTCATTTGTGGTGCGTCCAGCGGGTTTGCTCTCCACACCCTCTCCTTATGTGCGTTGAAGATCGGAACCCCGGCCTCTTTCTACTCTGTAGCTACCAAGGCTATGCCGCCATTGACGCTCGTGATTGACGCTGCGGTGGCAATCAAGTGCTTTGGTGTTGCCACTTCTTATTTGATTGTCATTGGTGACTTGATGCCTGATTTCATGAAGCAGTTGGGTGCTCCTGAGGTGGCACAAGATCGCCTCCTCTGGGTTGGACTGGGTTTCGTCGTAGCCGTTCCGTTTTGCCTGCTTCGTAACCTGGATTCCTTGAAGTTCACCTCCACATTGTCGTTCTTCTTCATTGTGTTTCTCATGCTTTTGGTGTTCCTGTATTCCGTCAATGTGCCTGGCTTGGATGCCTGTGCAGCGGTGGACGATAACGATTCCTGCGTCGGCGACACCACCGTAGCCACGGTAAATGTGCATACCTTTCAGGTATTGTCGATCTTCGTGTTCGGCTTTACCTGCCAACAGAACATCTTCGCGGTGACGAACGAGATGGATCGCCCCACCCCCGCGCGCATCAACACCGTCATCTTCTGGTCCATCGGCTTGGCCTTTGGGGTCTATTTGATCGTTGCGGCGTGTGGATACAAGACCTATGGAAGTTTGGTAGAGTCCGATATCTTGCTGAACTATCCGAACAACTACACCACCAGCGTGGCGCGACTGTTCGTGTCTTTTTTGGTGTGTTTTACCTACCCGCTTCAGTGCCACCCTTCGAGGCGTAGTATTCTGTCACTATTGCATCACTGGGACAATTATCGCTACGGCAAGACCGACACGCCTGCCGAGGCAGCTGCTGAGAGCCACACTGTGGTGATTTCTCCGCTTAGTGAGAGTCAGCACAACTCCCAGACCATCGAGAAGACCGCCATCAAGACTGAGTATCCTCTGAAGCCGGCTGGGCTGGGCCACCAGCTCACCGAGGACGAGGCGAAGATCCGCTATACTTATGTGACCTGCGCGTTTCTGGGTTTGTCCTTGCTAATCGGCATGACGGTGAGCAATCTAGGTGTGGTCCTGGCTTTGGTCGGGGCAACCGGCTCCACCACGGTGTCCTACATTCTACCAGGGTTCTTTTACTACATTTTGTTCAAGGATGAAGGACCTGCGTGGAAGCGTAATTTGGCTTTGGCGCAGGGGATCGCGGGTCTGATTTTAGTGCCGCTGTGTTTGAGTTTCATCTTTATCTAACGTGTTTGATGTTAGATATTTTTGTGATTTGTTTATGTTTTTTCTGCGAATACTTCTGTTGGGATTTTTTGAATACAGTGCTCATTCATACATGAAAAAAGAGTTTTGAGTTAACTGTTTTACTCTGCTGCTGGTTTTAGCTCACCAGCAGCTTAAATGTTGCCTATTTTGTCTCTTTTAGCCTATATTTCACTTTTAGCCGTTTCATTTATTGACGAAACTGCCGTTGATGAAGAAGGGCTCTGCAGCGTCGCGTCATTTTATCTATCAAAGAAAGTCAAACACACACGAAAAATGGGAGCCGCAGCAAGTATCGATCCTGCCGTCTTTGCCGAGGTCAAGACGGAGTACGAAGCGAAAAAGGCAGAAGGAGTTAGCGACGAGGTTCTGTTCGAATCCATGAAAGCGTTTATTGAACAAAAGACTGCTGAGACGAAGACTGCTTCCAGTACAACGGAAGTTGCCGCCGAGGCTATCTCGGAAGCACCTGCTGCAACTGAAGCAGCAGCAGAAGTTGAAGCACCAGTTGCTGTTGAGGAAGCGAAACCTGCAGATGGGGACGCTGCTGGCACGTCAGTTGAGGCGGAGCCTGTCGTAGCAGAGGCGGTTGCCGCCGAATAAAACCACAATCTTTCAATCCACGCATTTGAATGTCCTGAGAAAGTGTTTATATGTACAGAATGAAGTGTACTGGATGTATCTTCCTTCTGTACTTGTTCGGTAGGGCTTGCATGACAAAGTGTTTTCTGCGAAGTATCCCTGCAATGATTCTATTTCGAAACGATTCTCAAAAGCATTATGTAGGTATATTATCAAAGTATCATGAAACCTTTGTATGCGTTTATGACATGCCAGCAACCTATTTAACAAAGAAAAGAAACTTAGAATCTTAATGCCATTTGCTTAAATACTCTGCGCCACAAAACACTTTCCAACTAAAGTACTACAATACAAATAGTGCTTGAACGAATTAAATAGAGGTTAATCGAGTTATAATTTTTTTGGATGTGTCAATCAAAGATGTTGACCATCGTAGGACACATACGTTTAATATTTAATAACAACAATGGCAGTACTGCATTTTTAAAGGAATTATTAAACCAGACGCCGCCTAAACTTATCATAATGTCTGCTTTCTTTTTGTAAAGAAGAATTACAGGAATTGCGATTCGTCATGTCAAATGCATACGTTGACTCAAACATTATTATCCGGAAATGAAACTTTGCATACTTCACACATTGGAAACATCGTCAGCAGTCACACCGAGGACCAAACCTCACATCGACTGTCGACATCTTTTCTTGCCAGAATGAAGATCACAACTGTTACAAAGTTCGTAATACATAACTCAGTGATCACTTAAAATGCTTCGCGGTGTGTCTCGTTTACACAAAAATACTGTGGGGCTTGTAAATAATGTAACACTGCCAGATTCCAGAGGATTGTTTTCAAGCTCCCTGACCAACCTCAAAAACAAATTTGTGGGGACCGGCTGGCACGCGGATGGTGTTGTTGTTTTTGGAACCAGTGCCTTCTTTTATGCAGTTGTTTTATCTGCTGGGGAGGCCTACGATGCCAGAAATAAACCTGATTTTAATGCTACGGCCCATGCGAGGACACTGTTCTACCGGTCAGTCACTTATCCTGTGAGCTTTGGGTATGGGTGGCCTGGGTGGTTCTCCTTATCCCTTGTAGGTGAATTTTTCTTCATGTCACTAAACAGTTATCGTAGAATTTCGGAAATCCTTGAAGAAGTTAAGTGAATACTCGTTGCATTGAATGTTGTAGTAAAATGAAGAGAAAACAAAATCACTGTGCAAGAAAGGTGTTCAGGGTTGTTGATTGTTCATTCTAAGCAAATTATTGTTTAAACTTTTACGAAAGATATTCAATTACGAAGAAATATTTCTTTGATAAAACTACTAGCGGGGACAGGCAGTGATCGAAATAAGCACAATCAAATTGTAATCATTGAAGGTTATCTCACACTTTCTCCTCTCAAACTCACTTTTCTTAAAAAGTGCACTGGCTATCAGCTCTGAATTCAAAGAAGGAGCGCGGTGCACCGAGGTGGGTCGACTGTTGGCACCTGTGGGAGGTGGCAATGTGCCTGTAAACAAATATACAATCAGCGGTATTAAGTATAAAAAACTAATTGTAGGTTATAAACAATATATCTAAGACTTAGAACTAATATTGGAAAGCCACAAAAGCAAAACAGAAAAAGGTATCAAATACTTAAACAAGCGTGTACCTGTGCGGGAGGCTTCCACACGGAAAGACTCATTGCCCTTGCTCCGGGGAATCTGAATTATATCCACCTCCGCCTCTTTTGCACTGGTATTCACACCACCACTGGGCGTACTACCTTGATCCACCCCGCCGACAAACAAGGAGGTATCATCGGCATCTGAACTGCGCGGAGTGTTGGTGCGGTCGTAAATACTAAATCCGGTGAGATCGATCTCGATCTGGCCTGCGGACTTCCTAGGCTGCGCGGCGGTGGCGGTGGCAGAGGCGGTGGCAGCGGGATACGGATGACTGGTAAAGCTGCGCGAGCGGGTATTGTGTGGTGGTTGTTGGGAGTGAGACGACCATGGCGCTGGGACAGACATTGCGGCGACCGAGGAAACGTGAAGGGTGCCTTGCTGGTGATGATTGTTGGCTGTAGATAAGTTAGAAGAAATGAGAAGAAATGAGACGTCAGTTGTAAAGAAATACAATGAAAAGGGGTAGCAAGTAGTGACCATAAACCACTTTATTTCACACAAAGAATCAAAGAGACAAAGGTTATTACCGGCCATCTCTGCCACATTTCGCACGATTTGATTTCCAGAGTGTTGCTCCAAACTTCTCGTGCCCTTAAGTGACTTTTCGTGCTCTTTTACCTGATACACACGAATAGACGAATAAATAAATTGACGATTGTATTGCATATCAGGTACTACAAGATACGAAAGGACGAGATACGACAAACACAACAAAAATAGAACTCTAAAAAGTACTATTACGTCGTAATAAAAACACAAATGTACCTGTTTGAAGGACAGCGACAAAGGCGTATCGAATACACTCGTACCAGTGAAGGTGTAATACACGGTAACCACTTTGTTGTTCACCTCTGCGGAGATTAACTTCCACATTCCATCCGGATAGGACTCATAGAGCAAGGAAAACAACATCATTGCTTCGGCTTTCCCACTGACTGACTCACTCAGCTGACAAAACTGCACCGACATGGAATCACAGAAGCTCTCACTCACGAGCTTGGACAATGCGTTCATATCCCCGACATTCATATACCGGAAGATCTTCTTGCTGGTGGCTAATCTCTCCTCGTCGTAGTTTTTTGAAGTGTCGATTTTGAGGATGTTTTTGTCGCTAACGGCAGAGGCTTGGGAGGTATAAGCTAGAATACGGTCCAGAGAATCATAGCGCATGGCTTTGATATTTTGAGGATAATCATTGTCGGTGCTTTCATCGCGAGAGTGCTTGTGCGACGGAGCACTAAGTAATACAAAAGTTACATATAAGTGTTAGTCTGAACATCAAAGGAACGGTGCAACGAGCCATACCTGGTGGTTGTCACTGCTTGAACAGGGTTGCTTTCGGGGACAATTACATTGGTCGATGAGTTCATGGCAGAAACATTCAAAGAATCCCAATCAAGATCCATTGATTCGAACTCCCAGGCATCCAATGTGGCAGTACCGGTTTCCCACGCATTCAACAAGGAATTATCACCAATATTTGGCGTAGCATTGTCTTCACCTAATTGTAGTAATGTTGTCTTTGAGTTGGACAACTTCCTTTCTGCACTAATGGTCGTAAACGCATTGATGATTCTCTGTTGAGCAGCAATGTCATTTCGCATAGAGTTAGTCAAGTCAATTAGTTGTCGTATTTGCTCTTCTGCGGCTGTAACCCGCTGTGTGAGGATTTGAACTTGACTCTCCACTGGATGATTGTTAGGATCCATGGAAAGACTGTGACGTTTTTACTATTGAAGATTCTAGTTTGATTCTTGCACTGCTGCACGTGGCATGCCGAATGCAATTTAAGTAACAACTGTTATTTTGAAAGGGACGAACGAGTGCTTTTTCCTTCAGGGACTACGCTTTATTAATATTTCATACAAAAATATCACACAACAATTGCTTGCATCTTTCAATAAAGACACAAACCCCCACAAACTACGATTTCAAAGTCAACGGTATGCCAATGTTTTATGTGCGCAACGATTTGGAAGGTGATGTGGGCAGTAACTCCACCGCGCTCTCAGAACCATTGCGCCAGTCACGTAGCAACATCCCTTCCTCGGCGTCAAAAGGTGGTACAGGTGGAGTCGCCTCGCTGCCAATGACCTTGCACACCACCGCGTGAACCAATTCACCAGGTGGAACCTCAACAGCTGGTGCGTTCACTTCGGTACACACTTCAGCGCCGCTCACAGCGGATGCATCCCCAGAAGGCAATGCTTTCCGCCCGGTGGCTGGCGATTTCAATGCTCTGACTGCTGTGATACCCGTCCCTGCTGTGGGGTTGGCAGTATCCACCACTGGTACCTCTCCACCAGGAATAAGGATAGGAACGAAGGCATTTGTGGCACTGATTTGTGCGGCCTCCGCCTTGCGGGCACGAATGACATCACGAAGACTCTCCACTTTCTTCGAGGACACTTCTTTTGGTTTTAACGATGGTTCGGGACATTCCCTTGCTTTACACGTTGCAGAAGGTTCCGTGCTGCTGGCTTGGGAATTAGCAACCGGTCGGCGGGGCCCGCGCATTAAAAATGGTTTTTTCGGCTTCATTTCATTCTTCTCTTTCTCGTCGTCGGTAGGAAACATATCTGGCAAACGAATTGCATTCAGCTGTTTGGAGGCCGCGATAATGGGAATGCAGTCGAAATCCGTCTCCGCCGAGAAGATGCCACTCCAGCAGAAGTTAATGGAGGAGATAAAAGCCAGCATTTCGGCATCCGTGGAAAAAGAGGATGTACCAAAAAGGGTTTCTTCGTAGGCACGTAACTGTTCACGAAAGGAAGGGTTCGGGAGGACGTAGGGACGCTGGGTGACGACGTGATGCACAGCTTCTTGGAGCGATTTAACCTGGCCGTGAGTCATCAAACACACCATCACCAACGTCGAGGAGCGAGAAATGCCGGCACGACAGTGGATTAGTACTTTGCCCTGCGCGGCGCGGGCTGCTTGGACAAATTCCAGGACCGTGGAAAAATGATGGGTTATATCGACTCCTTCCATATCCCACACTGGGATATGTAAATACGTTAGGTTTAGCTTTTCCGCAAGGGCTTGTGACATGTGCTCGCTGGTGGCATCCACCACATGTGTGATACGCATATCAGACATAATTACTTCGTCGGTGGCATCGTAGAAACTACCCAAATACATGAAACCGGATACAATTTCAGAAGAATAATGCTTGAATATTCTCTTCGTGGAAGGGTAGTTTTCTCCTTCATACAAAGAAGTGCAGGCTGGGTAAGCTTCGAAGAAAGAAGGAAAGGCGACATGTTCCACGGTGGAGAAATTAGACCAGGTAAGCGTTAGTGATGCCTCTTTCTTTGCCTCAGCCTTTTCGGCTGCGCTGACGAATTCCTCTATCTCCATGAACATATGCCGGAATATCTCTTCATTCACAGAACCATCCGTGACAAATATGAGCATATAGGAATTACGTTTCGACACGTGCGAAAGCGCAGTAAGGAGGCCACCAGCTTTGCATTGCTCCAACTTTACCAAGTGAGCATTTCTCAGATGACAGGTCTTAAATGTGCCCTCTTGGCGCAGATCCACAAACAAAGTTGGGTTTGAATGGTTGATGTGGTTGAACAGTGCTAGATGCGATATAGATTCCTTCATGACTTGAACTGCACTGGTATTTCAAAATTTGTCCACATTGAGACGCTTCATCACCAGCAGGTTCAACGGCTCGATCGCTCAGAGAGGGTTATATTGGACGAAACGGTCATACCGGTGACGACACA
>LNAP01005256.1_pt1 | contig 11586 bp, 7 predicted proteins | sample 602601 | NCBI WGS metagenome assembly LNAP01 (sample SAMN02440304, study PRJNA202911) | soil metagenome | biome: Subtropical and temperate rainforests or woodlands; isolation source: soil samples (1 kg each in a 20% v/v slurry with milli Q water) were... ... | reverse complement strand
GTGGTCGATCAAGCCGTTCTTCAACGGCGACATGCAGATGCCGCTGATCATGAGTGGCGCGGCCATCGCCTGTTACTCGTTCCTGGGCTTCGACGCCGTCAGTACCCTGACCGAAGAAACCCGCGATCCACGCCGCACCATCCCGCGGGCGATCATGCTGATCACTCTGATCGGCGGGCTTGTTTTCGTCGGCGTATCGTACTTCGTACAGATTGCTCATCCGTCGTTCCAGTTCGCCAGCGTCGACTCGGCGGCCTATGAAATTGCCCGCAACATCGGTGGCGACCTGTTCGTCTCGATCTTCCTGATCGGCCTGATCGTCGGCCAGTTCGCCTCGGGCCTGTCAGCCCAGGCCAGCGGGTCGCGACTGCTGTACGCCATGGGCCGCGACGGCGTACTGCCGAAGTCGTTTTTCGGCACCTTGCACGAACGCTTCGGCACGCCGATCAACAGCATCCTGCTGTGCGCGGTGGTGGCTTTGCTGGCACTGAAACTGGACGTCACCACCTCGACCTCGTTCATCAACTTCGGCGCATTCCTGGCCTTTAGCCTGGTCAACCTGTCGGTGATCTTCCATTACTGGATCGGTGGCGAAAACAAAGGTCTGCGCGAATTCGTGCTGTTCCTGCTGTTCCCGTTCATCGGCCTGGCGGCGGATGTGTGGCTGATGGTCAGCCTCGATCACCTGGCGGTTTATCTGGGGTTGAGCTGGCTGGCGATCGGCGTGGTGTACCTGGCGGTGTTGACCGGCGGGTTCCGTCGACAGCCGCCGGAAATGGATTTCCAGGAAGCGCTCTGAGGCGCGGTCAGGCGGCCGGTCGGGTCTGGCGTAGCGGCAGTTGTACGCGAAACGTCGTACCGGCCCCCAGTTCGCTGCTCACCGAAATATCGCCACCGTGTTTTTTCACAATGCCATAGGACAGGGACAGGCCCAGCCCTGTCCCTTGGCCCACCGGTTTTGTGGTGAAAAACGGATCGAAGATTTTTGGCAGGGTGTCGGGCGCGATACCTGATCCTGTATCGGCGATTTCGATCCACGCCGTCTCGCCTTGCGTCCCGGTACGAAGGGTGATGGTGCCGCGTTCGGGGCCCATGGCCTGCGCGGCGTTGACCACGAGGTTCATGATGACCTGGTTGATTTGCGAGGGCAGGCACTCGATTTCCGGCAGCGCCTGGTAGTCCTTGACCACATCGGCCTTGTACTTGAGTTCGCTGGCGACGATGTTCAGTGTCGACTCGATGCCCTGTTGCAGATTGGCCCATTGCCATTCCTGACTGTTGTCGACCCGGGAGAAATCTTTCAGGTCCCTGACGATCTGCCCGACCCGGCTGATGCCTTCCTTCGATTCCTTGATCAACAGCGGCACGTCCTCGCGCAGATACTCAAGTTCGATCTGCTCGCGCATGTGCTCCAGTTGCAGAGCGGTCGGGCTGCCCGCCAGAACCTGTTCAGCGCTGTGGTAGGCGTCGAGCATGGTCAGCAATTGCTGAAAGTAACCGTCCAGGGTGCCAAGGTTGGAGGAGATGAACCCGATCGGATTGTTGATCTCATGCGCGACACCGGCCGCCAGTTGGCCCAGCGAAGCGAGCTTTTCCGATTGCACCAACTGGCCTTCCAGTTGCTTGCGCTCGTCGATTTCCCGCTGCAAGGCCTCACTGGCCTGCTTGAACTGGGCGGTGCGCTGATCCACCAGGTGTTCCAGGTGATGCATCTGCAACGAGGCCCGTTCGGTCATTTCCCATTTGGTCAGCAAGGTGTTGGCCATCTGCTGGACCTCGATGTTGTCGAACGGTTTCTTCAGGATCAGCAGCCGGTCATGGGCATTCAGGCGATTGAGCAGATCGTCCCAGGAATAATCGGAGTAGGCGGTACAGACCACTACCTGCAGTTGCGGATCCTGCTGCCACAGGTGTTCGATGGTTTTTGCCCCGTCCCAGCCGTCGGGCATACGCATGTCGACAAACGCCAGCGCGTAGGGGCGTTGTTCCTGTAGCGCGCGGTTGAGTTTGCCCAGGCCTTCTTCGCCACCATAGGCCGAATCCAGTTCGAACATCGGGCGCTCGGGTTGGGCCTGTTCGCCAAACAATGCGGCCTCCATCTCGTCGAGTTCTGCCGAGTGAGCCTGGGGCGGGGCGAGGATCTTGCGAAAATCGTCGTGGATCGACGGCATGTCGTCGATCAACAGAATGCGGCGGTTCGAGAGCTCACTCATGCGTTCTCCGTTACGGTGATCAGCGGTATCTGCAAGGTAAACAACGCGCCCAGGCCCGGGCCATCGCTGTGGGCGGTGAGGTGGCCGTTCATCTCGATGGCCGCCAGCGCGCAGCTGTGCAGGCCGAAACCATGACCTTCCTTGCGGGTGGTGAAACCGTGGGCAAAGATCCGCGTCATGTTTTCCGGGGCGATACCTTCGCCATCATCCCTGACGCTGATTTCCAGGAAAGTGTCGTCGACGATTCGCACACCGAGGGTCATTTCCCTTGAGCGGTTGCTGAGGTCGGACATTGCGTACTTGGCATTGCTGATCAGGTTGATCAGGATCAGCAGCAAGCGGTGCTTGTCCCCCATCACCTGAGGCACCTCGCTGTATTCCTTGATCACCGTGACGTGATGCCGGGTCAGCGCACCGGCATTCATGCGCAGTGCGTCTTCGAGCAGTTCGCTGATGTACAGCGGTTCGGTGATGCTGTTGGCCCCGGCATAGGATTGCTGGGTGGCAACGATGTCCTTGATATGGTCGACGCTCTTGCTCATCTGCCCCAGTTCGTCGGTCATCTCCTGCTGTTCCTGGGCGATGGCGCCGACCAGTTGATTGAGATAACCGGGCAGTAGCTTGCCCTTTTCGTCCTCGGTCAGGAAATGGCCAAGATCCTCCGGATGGCCGTTGATCAGTTGCATTGCCTTGCCCAGTCCGAGGGTCTTGCTGCTGCGAAGCTTTCGCGCGATCAGGTCGGCAGAGATATTCACGCTATTGAGCACGTTGCCGACGTTGTGCAGCACGTTGGTCGCGATTTCGGCCATGCCGGCCTGGCGTGCGGTGGCGAGCAATTCGCTCTGGGCATTCCTGAGCTCGCGGGTACGTTCCTCGACCCGCTGTTCGAGCACGTCGTTGGCGGTTTGCAGAGCGCTGTTGACCCGATTGATCTCGGCGAAGCTGCGGATCAGGCGAAATGCCAGCCACATCAGCAGCAACACCAGCAGGCCGGAAAACGCCAGCAGGTAGAAATGGTATTTCTTGTCGATTTTCTCGGCCCGTTGCTGATCCTGGTTGAGCATGTTGGTGATGTCGTCCAGACGATCCGCCACGGGAACCTCTTCGATGTCTTCGAGCAAAGCGTTGACAAGCGGCTGCTCGCGCAGGATCAGGGCGACGTGATTGCTGAGGATCCTGATCGGGGTATGAAACTCCCCAGGCAAGCGTTGCGCGTTCACCGCCAGTTTGCTCAGCCCCACCTGAATGTCGGCGGCTTTGTCGACGGAGGTGACCTGGGCGAACTCCAGGGCACTGAGCAACAGGTCATAGGTATCGGTGGCGATGTTTTGCACTTGCAGCTTGTCGAGGTCAGGCAGGTCGGCCAGTTGCGCCTGGATGTCGTCCTCGGCGGTGGGCAGGAAGGCCAGCGAGTTGCGCAGTAAGGCGTTGTGCGACTTGAACTGCTCCACCAGGCGGGTCTTTTCCTGCATCGTCTGCAGAAAAGCCTCGTGGGCGTCGTTCCATTGCTGTGACTCGTTGCGCCCATGACCTGACTCCATGGTATCGAACTGCTCCCATAGCCGGTTCATCTCGTTCATTGGCGAAACCAGAGGGTCGTAGTTATGCGAAATCGCCACCCGGGCCTTGAGAACCTCGTTTTCCCACTGGGCGTCCTGCTGTTTCATCAGACGGATCAGATCCCGGGATTCCGAGTAGTTCACGGTCTGTTCCGAGTTGGATTTGAAGTACAGAAAAACCAGGGTCGAGGCCAGGAGCACGGCGACGAGCGCGAGTAACAGCAGGCTGAAGCGGCGTGACAGCTTTATCATGACTTACCCTTCCATTCGCCGGTCAGGGTCTTGAGAAACTTCACAATCAGCGCTTTGTCTTCAGCGCTCGGCATGCGCCCCAACTGATACTGGAACATGACGTCCACGGCTCTTTCGAGGGTGGGCGCCGAGCCGTCGTGAAAGTAGGGGGCGGTCAGGGCGACATTGCGCAGGCTCGGGACCTTGAACACCGAGCGGTCCGCTTCGTCACCGGTAATGTTGAACCGTCCCTGGTCGGCGGCGGTCGGGTTGCCGCGATCGGCGATGTAATCACCGAACACCCCGAACTTCTGGAACATGTTGCCACCGATGTTCACGCCCTGATGACAGGCGATGCAGCCGTAGTCCTTGAAGCGCTGATAGCCGTATTTCTCGTCGAGGGTCAGGATGCTCGTATTGCCCAGCAGGTATTGATCGAAACGGGATCCGGGTGTCAGCAGGGTGCGCTCGTAGGCGGCCAGTGCGCTCTGTATGTTGGCCTTGGTCACTGCATTCGGGTACGCCGCGCTGAAGCCTGCGCGGTAGTCTGAATCCTCGTTGATCCGCTGGACGATGGTGTTCCAGTCGCTGCCCATTTCGTGGGGACTGGTAATGACGATGTTGCTTTGCGCCTCGAGCGTTTCGACGCGGCCGTCCCAGAATTGGCGAAAGTTGAGGCTGGCGTTGAACACCGTCGGCGTGTTGATCGATACCGGTTGTCCATCGAAGCCGAGGGACAGTGCGCGGGTGTCCGCTCCGCTCTTGTCCAGTTGATGACAACTGGCGCAGGACAGGGTGTTGTTGACCGACAGGCGCGGATCACTGAAGAGCTTGCGACCGAGTTCAACCTGACCGGGGTTCTGTTTCGGTATCTCGGGCAAGGGTTTGAGCGGTTCGTCCAGCGGCGCGGCACCGGCGATTGCACTGAACCCGTAAAGCAGGATCGCAAGGGAGCGGGGGACAAGGGACATGGGCCATCGTCTCGCGAATTTACCGCCGGACTGTCGTTTCTGCCTGTTCATGATTCGTCTCGCTGTTCTGCCCAGCCAACGGCCAGCAGCCGCGCAAAAGCGTCTGCCGGCAGGGCCTTGCTGAAGTAGTAACCCTGGCCTTCCTCACATTGATGGGCCTTGAGAAACGCCAGTTGCTCCTCGGTCTCGACGCCTTCGGCGATGACATTCAGATCGAGGCTCCTGCCCAGGCTGATGATCGCGCTGACCAGGGCGGCATCGTTGGTGTCATTGCTCAAGCCACGAATGAACGACTGATCGATTTTCAGCACATCGATGGGGAACCGGCGCAGATAGCTCAAGCTGGAATATCCGGTGCCGAAGTCATCGATGGCCAGCCGCACCCCCAGCGTCTTCAGTCGGTTCAGCGCGGTCATGGTCGTCTCGACGTTCTGCATCAGCACACCTTCGGTGATCTCCAGTTCCAGCAGGCAGGGGGGCATTCCCGTCTGTTCGAGTATCTGTTCGATGCCTTCGACGAAATCACGTTGACGAAAGTCGATGGCCGATGTGTTGACCGACATGCGGATCGCCGGCAGTCCGGCCGCTTGCCAGAGCCGTGTCTGGCGACAGGCTTCGGCCAATACCCACTTGCTCAATGGCACGATCAGACCGCTGTCTTCGGCCACGGGGATGAACTCGGACGGATAGACCAGGCCATGCCCGGGTTTTTGCCAACGCACCAGCGCCTCCGCACCGACTACCCGTCCGCTGCTCAGTTCGATTTTCGGTTGGTAGTGCAGGACGAATTCGTGCCTTTGCAGGGCCTGACGAATGCCCGATTCGATGCTCTGCTGCTCCCTGGCACGCTGGTTCATGGCTTCGATGAAGAAACCGATGTCGTTCGGACCGCTTTCCTTGATGTGGCGCATGGCGGATTCGGCTTTTTTGATCAGATCAATGGCCTCGAACCCGTCATCGGGGTAAACGCTGATGCCCAGACTGGCGGTGATGCTGATCTCCTGGCCGGCGATCGACTGTGGGCTGCGCACGGCACTCAGCAATTTTTCGGCGATGCCGCGGGTCTGCTGGGGGTGGTTGATGTCGCTGAGGATCACCACGAATTCGTCGGCGCCATAGCGAAAGACCGAATCGGACTCTCGCACGTACTTGAGCAGTTGTTGCCCGACCCGTTTGAGCATTTCGTCCCCTGCCGGGTGGCCCAGAGCGTTGTTGATGCGCTTGAATCGGTCCAGCCCGAGAAACATCACCACCAGATGCTTGTCATGGCGTCGGCAAGTGGCCAGCGACTGGCTCAGGCGATCACCCAGCAATGTGCTGTTGGGCAACCCTGTAAGGGCGTCGTACTGCAGCAGGTGCGATACCTTGAGCAGTTCGTGTACCCGTGCCTCGATGGTCTGCTCAAGGCTCAACAACTTCAGCGCCGCGTCCTGTGCCAACTGCCATTTCCAGGTCAGGGCGTTGGCCATCTGGCGGATTTCCAGGATGTCGAAAGGCTTTTTCAGAATCAGCAACTGGTCACCGAACTGCAGTCGTTCGGCCACGGCTTCCCAGCTGTAGTCGGAATAAGCGGTGCACAAGGCAATTTGCAGGTTCGGGTCGGCATTCCACAGGTGTTCGATGGTTTCCAGGCCGTCCCAGCCGGGCGGCATACGCATGTCGATAAATGCCAGGGCATAGGGGCGGCTATCGGCCAAGGCACGTTCGACCAGCTCCAGGGCTTCCTTGCCCTGATAGGCGGAGTCGATCTGGAAGCTGAGACGCAGTGACGGCCGAGTCCCGAACAGCGAATGTTCGAGACTGTTCAGATCTGCTTCGGAGCCGGTATCCGGGGTGAGGATCTTGCGAAAATCGGCATGGATCGCCGGTGTGTCATCGATGATGAGAATACGTCGGTTGGTCTGGGGGGAAAGTGTTTTCATCCCTCATCCTCCCTGAGGGACGGAGGAGCGATGCTGCCGTCCTTGAGCAATCGGGCCGCTTGTTCAGGATTCACGGCCTCGCTGAAGTAGAGGCCTTGTGCGCTTGATAGCGGGGCGGCTGACTCTGGCGTGCGGGGCCGATCCGACGGCTGGACGCCTTCGGTAATGATGCCGATTCCCAGGTCCCGGGCGAAGTTGACGATTGCCCGCAGGCTGTTGGCGCCAGCCGCATCCTGGGTCGCGCCGTCGATAAAGGATTGGTTGAGCTTCAGGTGATTGACCCGGTAGGTTTTCAGGTAATCGAATGATGAATATTCGGTGCCGAAATCATCGATGGCGATTTTTACCCCCAGCTCACGTAGCCGTGGCAGTACATCGTTTTGGGTCCACTTGGTTTGCGCCAGAGTCGCTTCGGTCACGTCGAAACGCAGGTCCCAGGGGGCGAGCTCCCATCGCGCAGTGGTGCGCAGCACGTCGTAAATGAGCTCCGGACCACTCTTTAGCTGCGCCAGGGACAGTTTGATCGCCATCACGGGGGGTGCCATTCCCTCGTTACGCCACAGGCTCATCTGCCGGCAGGCCTGGTTCAGCACCCAGCGTCCGAGAGGGATGATGGCGCCGGTCTTTTCCGCCGCGGGCACGAAAGCCGGCGCCTGCAGTTCGCCGCGCTGGGGATGGCACCAGCGCACTTGCGCTTCCATGCCCAGGATCCTGCCGCTGTGCATATCCACTTCCGGAACGTAATGCAGCGCCAGTTCATCGCGCTCGATGGCCGTCATCAAGTCATTGGCGATGGTCATGCGCTCGGCCACCTCCTGAGTGATCTCCTGCGAGTGGAAGTGATATTGGTTGCGGCCCATTTCCTTGGAACGGTACAGCGCCATGTCCGCCTGGCTCAGCAGGCTGTCGGCGTCGAGGCAGGCGACGCCGTAGCTGCTGATGCCGATGCTGACTGAAATATGCAGGGCATTGCCGGCGAGGTTGTACGGCGTCAGCAGCGCATCGCGGATATTGGCTGCCATGGCGGCGGACTGGGTCGGGTCGCTGACGTCCAGTTGCAGGATCGCGAACTCGTCCCCGCCCAGGCGTGCGACCACATCGTTTTCCCGCACGCCGGATTTGATGCGCCGGGCCACTTCCTGCAACAACAGATCACCCACCGGATGGCCGAGGGTGTCGTTGATCCGCTTGAAGTGATCCAGGTCCAGATAAAATACCGCGAATGCCTCTGCGCCTCGACGTGCGGCAGCAAAGGCCTGATGCAGGCGTTCGATCAGGGTGGCGCGATTGGCCAGGCCGGTGAGCCCGTCGGTGCGGGCGAGCAGGGCCATTTTTTCTTCGGCCAGCCGGCGTTCGGTAATGTCGAGAATGATCCCCTCGACTTCCAGCAGGCGACCGTCATGGTCGCGTACGGGAATGTAGCGGTTCTCCACCCAGCGCCATGTACCCTGGCCGGTGCGCAGGCGAAACTCAATCGAGGCGCCCAGCGCATGGCGGTCCAGCACCCGGGCCATGGCCGCATCGACACTGGCCTGGTCTTCCGGGTGGATCAACTGCTGGGCCCAGTTGGCCGAGCTCACCAGATCGGCGGCGACGTGTCCGTAGCGGGTGATGTTATGGGAAATGTACATCAGCGGAAACGATGGCTCGCCGCGCAACCGGTAAAGGATCGTCGGGCTGTTCTGCACGATGATATTGGCGTCGGACAGTTCCCGGGTACGCTCCTGGACCGCCTGTTCCAGCAGGTTCATCTTGAGCGCGGCATCTTCGGTCATCTGCCATTTGACCGTGAGTGCGCTGGCCATCTGGCGTATCTCGATGGCGTCGAAGGGCTTCTTCAGAATCAGCAGGCGGTCGTTCAGCGCCAGCCGTTGGTCGATGTCCTCCCAGGAATAGTCGGAGTAGGCGGTGCACAGCGCCACCTGCAATTTGGGATCGACCTGCCATAACCGTTCGATGGTCTCCAGGCCATCCCAGCCAGGTGGCATGCGCATATCGATGAATGCCATTGCATAGGGACGATCATCGGCCAGGGCGGCTTCGAGCTTGTCCAGGGCTTCGCGGCCCTGAAACGCCGAGTCCAGCTCAAAGTGTTGGGTCTGAGTGGGGGACTGGGTGCCGAACAGGAGGTTTTCGGTTTGTCCCAGGCTGTCGTCCTCGGCAATGCCGGGGCTGAGTATTTTGGCGAAATCGGCATGAATCGACGCGGTGTCGTCGACAATGAGGACGCGGCGATTGATTTGCGGCGGCCGGATATTCATTGATCGGCACCCGCCGGGGTACACGCGTTCAACTTCGGGAGCATCCTTTTCCCCTCCACACGTCTGCACACAGGCCGGTTGTATCATCCAGTGTGCTGAGCATAGTTGCCAGTTCGTCATTTTGCCTGTCGGGTTCAAGCGGTGATTTGCGCCCATGGCGGAAAAATCATCTAGCCTGTCACTCAAGCAAGGGCAAGAAAGGACGTAGGCCCGCGCCAACTGACACATTCACGGTTCACTTGAGGCCATGCCATGGAAGAGCAGTCCGCCCCGCCTTTGCCCCGTCGACCCAAGGTGTTGCTGGTCGATGACGAGGAATCGATCCTCAGCAGTTTGCGCCGCCTGTTGCGCGGCCAACCCTACGATGTGCTGCTGGCCGGCAGTGGCGCGCAGGCGCTGGAAATCATGGCGCAGCAGCCGGTGGATCTGGTGATGAGCGATGCACGCATGCCCAATATGGACGGTGCCACGTTGCTGGCGCATGTCCATCGGCTCTATCCGCAGACCACGCGGATCATGCTGACCGGGCACGTCGACCCGTCGGCGATCATCAAGGCCATCAACGAGGGGCAGATTCACCGCTACATCAGCAAACCCTGGAATGACGACGAAATGCTCCTGACCCTGCGCCAGGCCCTGGAGCACCAGCACTCGGAGCGTGAACGCCAGCGCCTGGAACAATTGACCCGGGTGCAGAACGATCAGCTCAAGCTGCTCAACAGCACACTGGAAAAACATGTCGCCGCCCGCACCGCTGAATTGCAGCAGACTGCCGACATGCTCGACCTGGCTTACGAGGAGCTCAAGCACAGCTATGTCACCGGCACCGAAGTGTTCTCGCTGCTGGCCAACCTGCGCCTGCCACCGACCAAGCAGACCAACCGGCAGATCATCGAACTGTTGCGCGGCTACTGTACGAAACATGGGCTGGATGAAGCCGCCAGCCGCGACCTGACCATGGCGGCCGCGTTGTACAACATCGGCAAGCTGAGCTGGTCCGACAGCATGATGGTCACCCCTTCGGATCTGCTGAGGCACACTGACCGCGACCGCTATCGTGGCTATCCGAAGCAGAGTGAATCGCTACTGATGACCCTGGATCCGTTGAAGGACGCGGCGCAGTTGATCCTGCACCATCAGGAACGCTGGGACGGCAGCGGTTTCCCCGACCGGCTCAAGGGCAATGCCATTCCGTTCGGCTCGCGATTGCTGAAGCTGGCGGTCGACTTCGTCGAGTTGCAGCGCGGATTGATTCTCGAACGACAGATGAACAGCGACGAAGCGCTGCTCTACCTGCGCCAGTACGCTGGGCGGCTTTACGATCCTGATCTGCTCGAGGATTTCATTCAGGTCTGCGTCACGTTCGTGAGCGATATCGCTCAGGCCGATCCGCAGGTCAAGGTCCTGACTACCCGCGAGCTGACGGCCGGAATGCTGCTGGCGCGCAATCTCAACGCCGACAACGGCATGCTCCTGCTCAATGCCGGAAAGGTGTTGAACGGCCCGCTGGTGGAAAAACTGATCGCGTTCGAAGCCATGGAAGGCGGCAAGTACAGGATTTTCGTGAAGGTCCCGCAGGATACGCCGCAGGTGCTTCAGGCCAAGGCATGACGGCGGACGGTCGGACATGGGATCCTTGTGATTTCCATCAGGGTCCATGGCTGACACATGACATCTGCATCCACTGTTTCACCGCACATTATCCATATCGCCGCCGCCCTGCTGATCGGCCCTGATGGCCGCACACTGTTGGTACGCAAGCGCGGCACCACGGCGTTCATGCAGCCGGGTGGCAAGATCGAACCTCACGAGTTGCCGGTCCACGCCCTGGCCCGGGAGCTGGAAGAAGAGCTGGGTCTGGGCATCGACCCGGCGCAGGCCGCTTACCTCGGTCACTTCTCGGCACCGGCCGCCAACGAGCCGGGCTTTGTCGTACACGCCGAGATTTTTCAGCTGCACATCGATGTCGACGTGACGCCCGCGGCAGAGATCGAAGAAGTGATCTGGATCGATCCGGCCACCGACGGCGGTGTCAGCCTGGCACCATTGACACGGGACCTGATCCTGCCGTTTTATCGAGCGTCGCTGACCGCGATCGCCTGATCATTACGCAAAGGACCTCGCCCATGATCCCGCTTCAAGACCTGCTGATTTTTGCTGCTGCCGCGTTGCTGATGGTAGTGACACCGGGGCCGAACATGATCTACCTGATCTCCCGTTCGATCTGCCAGGGGCGCAAGGCCGGGGTGATCTCGCTGCTTGGGGTGGTCGCCGGATTCTTCGTGCACCTGTTTGCCGCCGCCGCGGGTTTGACTGCAGTGTTCCTGGCGGTGCCGATGGCTTATGAGGTGTTGAAGTGGGCCGGTGCGCTGTACCTGTTGTGGCTGGCCTGGCAGGCGGTCAAACCCGGTGCGCGTTCGCCGTTCGAG
>LNAP01010944.1_pt1 | contig 11587 bp, 11 predicted proteins | sample 602601 | NCBI WGS metagenome assembly LNAP01 (sample SAMN02440304, study PRJNA202911) | soil metagenome | biome: Subtropical and temperate rainforests or woodlands; isolation source: soil samples (1 kg each in a 20% v/v slurry with milli Q water) were... ... | reverse complement strand
GTTCCAGGAAGAAATCTTTGGCCCGGTGGTGAGCATCACCACCTTCAAGGACGAAGCCGAAGCCCTGGCCATCGCCAACGACACCGAGTTCGGCCTGGGCGCCGGCCTCTGGACCCGCGACATCAACCGCGCCTACCGCATGGGCCGCGCCATCAAGGCCGGTCGTGTGTGGACCAACTGCTATCACCTGTACCCGGCTCACGCCGCGTTCGGTGGTTACAAAAAGTCCGGCGTCGGCCGTGAAACCCACAAAATGATGCTCGATCACTATCAGCAGACCAAAAACCTGCTGGTGAGCTACGACATCAATCCGTTGGGCTTCTTCTAAAAACCGGGGGCGATACAGGTAGTTCTGTATCGCCCTTCGAACCGCCTTCGCGAGCAAGCCCGCTCTCACATAGGATTTCCGGCGTGCCCACTATCAGGCACACCACACCCCCAATGTGGGAGCGGGCTTGCTCGCGAAGGCGCCCTCAATGGCACACCAATTATCGCCCTGATGCTCTGGCACGGGCTTTGCTTGCCCGAATTACACGAAAACGCCATACCCGAAAGTCCAACAGATCAAACAATAAAAAAGACAGAGAGGACTTATGACTTCTACTACACAGCTCAAACCCACACTCGGCACCCTGCACCTATGGGGCATTGCCGTCGGCCTGGTGATTTCCGGCGAGTACTTCGGCTGGAGTTACGGCTGGGGCACCGCAGGGACCCTGGGTTTTCTCGTCACCGCCCTGATGGTGGCGACGATGTACACCTGCTTTATCTTCAGTTTCACCGAATTGACCACCGCCATTCCCCACGCTGGCGGGCCGTTTGCCTACAGCCGACGGGCCTTCGGCGAAAAAGGCGGACTGATCGCCGGCATTGCGACCCTGATCGAATTCGTCTTTGCGCCACCGGCAATTGCCATGGCCATCGGCGCCTACCTCAACGTGCAATACCCGGAACTGGACCCGAAGATCGCCGCCGTTGGCGCCTATTTCGTGTTCATGGGCTTGAATATCCTCGGCGTGAGCATCGCTGCCACATTCGAACTGGTGGTCACCGTACTGGCGGTCGCCGAGTTGCTGGTGTTCATGGGCGTGGTCGCACCGGGCTTCAGCTTCAGCAATTTCGTGCTCAATGGCTGGTCGGGGACCAACGAATTCACCATGGCCTCGATCCCCGGCATCTTTGCGGCAATCCCCTTTGCGATCTGGTTTTTTCTCGCCATTGAAGGCGCAGCCATGGCCGCCGAAGAAGCCAAGGACCCGAAACGCACGATTCCCAGGGCTTACGTCAGTGGCATTCTGACCCTGGTGTTCCTGGCCATCGGCGTCATGGTGATGGCGGGCGGTGTCGGCGACTGGCGTCAATTGTCGAACATCAACGATCCGCTGCCCCAGGCGATGAAAGCCGTGGTCGGCAACGATTCAACCTGGATGCACATGCTGGTCTGGATCGGCCTGTTCGGCCTGGTGGCGAGTTTCCACGGGATCATTCTTGGCTATTCGCGGCAGTTCTTCGCTCTGGCTCGCGCCGGTTACCTGCCCAAAGGGCTGGCCAAACTCTCGCGCTTCCAGACGCCGCACCGGGCGATTCTGGCGGGCGGCGTGATCGGCATCGCGGCAATCTACAGCGACGGCCTGGTCAACCTGCAGGGCATGACGCTGACGGCGGCAATGATCACCATGTCGGTATTCGGCGCCATCGTGATGTACATCATCAGTATGCTGAGCCTGTTCAAATTGCGTAAAACCGAGCCGAACCTGGAACGCACCTTCCGCGCACCGGGTTACCCGATCGTGCCGGGGATCGCGCTGTTTCTGGCCGTGGTGTGCCTGGTGGCGATGGCGTGGTTCAACACCTTGATCGGGTGTGTGTTCCTCGGGTTCATGGCGGCCGGCTACCTGTATTTCCAACTGACGGCCAAGCAGCGTTCCGACGCGCCGGCGGATGCAATGCTCGAAGGTATCTAATTGCACCGGCGCCGGGCGCACGCCCTATTTGGGAGCGCCCCATTCCCGTAGGAGCGAGGCTTGCCCGCGAAGGGCATGATGCGGTCTGACTGATACACCGCGTTATCGTTTTTCGCGGGCAAGCCTCGCTCCTACAGGTCATCAATTAACCAGGAGGACACCATGGCCGTATTTGCCCATACCGTCGGCGCCCATACCTACCGCTTCGACAGTCTCAAAGACGTCATGGCCAAAGCCAGCCCGGCGCGCTCGGGGGACTTTCTGGCCGGCGTTGCCGCCCTCAACGATGGTGAGCGGGTGGCCGCGCAGATGGCCCTGGCTGACATCCCGCTGACTCACTTCCTGCAGGAAGTACTGATTCCTTACGAGGCCGATGAAGTCACCCGGCTGATCATCGACACCCACGACAAGCAGGCTTTTAAAGCGGTCTGCCACCTCACTGTCGGTGGCTTTCGCGATTGGCTGCTCAGCGACGCCGCCGACGAACAGAGCCTGCGTGCCCTCGCCCCGGGCCTGACCCCGGAAATGGCCGCCGCCGTGTCGAAGATCATGCGCGTGCAAGACCTGGTGCTGGTGGCGCAGAAAATCCGCGTGGTCACGAAATTCCGCGGCACTCTGGGCTTGCGCGGCCGGCTCTCGACACGCCTGCAACCCAATCACCCCACCGACGAACCGGCCGGTATCGCCGCGAGCATTCTCGACGGCTTGCTGTACGGCAACGGTGACGCGATGATCGGCATCAACCCGGCCACCGACAGCATCGCTTCGATCTGCGCCATGCTGGAAATGCTCGATGCAATCATCCAGCGCTACGAAATTCCTACACAGGCCTGCGTATTGACCCACGTCACCACCTCCATCGAGGCGGTGAATCGCGGCGTTCCGCTGGATTTGGTGTTCCAGTCGATCGCCGGCACTGAAGCGGCCAACGCCAGTTTCGGTATCAACCTCAACGTCTTGCAGGAAGGCTATGACGCAGGCTTGAGCCTGAATCGCGGCACGTTGGGCCAGAATCTGATGTATTTCGAGACTGGCCAGGGCAGCGCCTTGTCGGCCAACGCCCATCACGGCATCGATCAACAGACCTGCGAAACCCGCGCCTATGCCGTGGCACGCCATTTCAAACCGTTTCTGGTAAACACCGTCGTAGGCTTCATCGGCCCCGAATACCTCTACAACGGCAAACAGATCATCCGCGCCGGTCTCGAAGACCACTTCTGCGGCAAGCTGCTGGGCGTGCCCATGGGTTGCGACATCTGTTACACCAATCACGCCGAAGCCGATCAGGACGACATGGACACCCTGCTGACCCTGCTGGGCGTGGCCGGGATCAACTTCATCATGGGCATCCCCGGCTCTGACGACATCATGCTCAATTACCAGACCACGTCGTTCCACGACGCCCTCTACGCCCGCAAAACCCTGGGCCTGAAACCGGCGCCGGAGTTTGAACAGTGGCTGGCGAACATGGGCATCTTTACCCAGGCAGACGGCCAAATTCACTTCGGCGACAACCTGCCGCCGGCCTTCCGCCAAGCCATGGCGCAACTGGGATGAGTATTGAGATGGATAAACCACCTGTCGATCCGCAAAACCCATTGCTGGAACTGCGTCGCCTGACCCCCGCACGTATTGCCCTCGGTCGTACAGGCACCAGTATGCCGACCAGCGCGCAGCTGGATTTTCAGTACGCCCATGCACAGGCCCGGGATGCGGTGCACCTGCCGTTCGACCACAGGGGGCTGAATTCGCAACTGGCCGAGCGTGGGCGTGAGAGTTTGCTGTTGCACAGCGCCGCCACGGACCGGAACAGCTATCTGCAGCGCCCCGATCTGGGGCGCAAGTTGAGTGATGAGTCGGCGCAGACCCTGCGCGACTATGCTCAGAATCATCCTGGCGGGGTGGACTTGGCGGTCGTGGTGGCCGATGGCCTCTCGGCATTGGCCGTTCATCGCCACACCTTACCGTTTCTGGCGCGCATGGAAGAACAGACAGCCGCTGAGGGTTGGTCCCTGTCGCCGGTGATTCTGGTGGAACAGGGCCGAGTTGCAGTGGCCGACGAGATTGGCGAGCTGCTGGGCGCGAAGATGGTGGTCATATTGATCGGCGAACGCCCGGGCTTGAGCTCGCCAGACAGCCTGGGGTTGTATTTCACCTATAATCCCAAAGTCGGACTGACAGACGCCTATCGCAACTGCATCTCGAATGTTCGGCTCGAAGGCTTGAGTTACGGCATGGCGGCACACCGCTTGCTGTATTTAATGCGCGAAGCCTGTCGGCGGCAGTTATCGGGGGTCAGTCTGAAGGACGAAGCCCAGGTTCAGACGCTGGAGTCGGACATTGGTGCAGATATGAAAGGTAATTTCCTACTGAGCCCGTCGGATACCTGAACCGTTTCCGCATTGCGTTTCTATTCAGGTTTCAGGCAGGATCGATGCACGGCCGCCAGGGTTTCCCGTCGCCGTCACCACGTAAGACAGCCACTTGAAGACGAGACCTACCATGCGGATTATTCAAGCGACCCTCGAACACCTCGACCTGCTGACCCCGTTGTTCGTCAAATATCGTGAGTTTTACGGTTCCCTGCCGTATCCGGACTCGTCCCGGGCGTTCCTCGAGAAACGCCTGCGGCGCAAGGAGTCGGTGATCTACCTGGCCCTGGCCGATGACGACAACAACAAACTGATGGGTTTTTGTCAGTTGTACCCCAGCTTTTCGTCTCTTTCGCTTAAACGCGTGTGGATCCTCAACGACATCTACGTCGCCGAAGACGCCCGCCGCCAGTTGGTGGCCGACAACCTGATCCGTACCGCGAAAAAAATGGCCAAGGAAACCAATGCCGTGCGCATGCGCGTTTCCACCAGCAGCAACAACGAAGTCGCGCAGAAAACCTATGAATCCATCGGGTTCAGGGAAGACACCGAGTTCAAGAACTACGTGTTGCCGATCAGTGAGGAGCTGTAAGCACTGGGGCCTTTGTGGCGAGGGGGCTTGCCCCCGTTCGGCGGCGCAGCCGTCGTAAAACCTGAGCATGCGGTGTATCTGAAAAACCGTGATTACCTGGTTTAGGGGTCGCTTCGCAACCCAACGGGGGCAAGCCCCCTCGCCACAAAGATTGTGCAATGCCAACAGACCTATGATCGTTCCATCGACATCCCCCGCTACAAACTCGAGGCGTTTTTCACTTCTCTCCCCGTATAATGCCCATTCTTCCGGCTCGTAAGAAAAATCACAGTTAGCTGTAGTCTTACGCGAAGCCATCCGCACAGGCCTGCAGAGTCGGGCCATCACCACAGGTGCTTTCCATGGATTTCAACCCGATCGACCTTATCCTGCATCTCGATGTTTACCTCGACTTGCTGGTAACTAACTACGGGGCATGGATTTACGCCATTCTGTTTCTGGTGATCTTTTGCGAAACCGGTCTGGTGGTGATGCCATTCCTGCCGGGCGATTCCCTGTTGTTCATCGCCGGCGCCGTGGCGGCCGGTGGCGGCATGGACCCGGTGCTGCTGGGCGGCCTGCTGATGCTGGCGGCGATTCTCGGCGACAGCACCAACTACATAATCGGTCGCACCGCCGGCGAAAAGCTGTTCAGCAACCCGAACTCGAAAATATTCCGCCGCGACTATCTGCAACAAACCCACGACTTCTACGACAAGCACGGCGGCAAAACCGTGACCCTGGCGCGTTTCATGCCAATCATCCGCACCTTTGCCCCGTTCGTCGCCGGTGTCGGCAAAATGCCTTACCCGCGCTTCCTTGCCTTCAGTGTTCTTGGAACCATTCTCTGGGTGGGCGGCCTGGTCACCCTCGGTTACTTCTTCGGCAACGTACCGTTCATCAAGAAAAACCTGTCGCTGCTGGTAGTGGGCATCATCCTGCTGTCGCTGCTGCCGATGATCATCAGCGTGATCCGCAGCCGCCTCGGGAATGCCGCGTCCAAAGCCGAACCCCGCTGACTCACGATGTGGTCCCTTAGCGCCTGGCGACGCCGGCGCACCCTGGCCAGGCATCCGATTGCCGACGACATGTGGCAACGGGTGCGCCATCACCTGAGGTTTCTCGATGGCCTCAGCGCAGCCGAAGACCAGTGGCTGCGGGAAGCCTGCGTGCTGTTCCTGCAAGACAAACACCTGACCGCCCTGCCCGGCGTCGAGCTTCACCAGGAGCAACGCCTGCTGCTCGCCGCCCAGGCCCAATTGCCGCTGCTGCATCTGGGCGATCTGAACTGGTATCAGGGCTTTCACGAAATCATCCTCTACCCCGACGATTTCCTCAGCCCCCAGCGCCATCGCGATGCCAGCGGCGTTGAACACGAATGGAACGGCGAACACAGCGGCGAAGCCTGGCAGCAAGGCCCGATCATCCTCGCCTGGCCCGGCGTAATGGCCAGCGGTGGCTGGGAAGGCTACAACCTGGTCATCCACGAACTCGCGCACAAACTCGACATGCTCAACGGCGACGCCAATGGCTTGCCACCGCTGCATGCCGATATGCGCGTCAGCGACTGGGCCAGCATCATGCAAGAGGCCTATGACGACCTCGACCGGCAACTGGACCGCAACCCGGACGCCGAAACCGCCATCGACCCCTACGCAGCGGAAAACCCCGCCGAGTTCTTCGCCGTCACCAGCGAATACTTCTTCAGCGCACCGGACTTGCTGCATGAGGCATATCCACAGGTTTATGAGCAGCTGAAGTTGTTTTATCGGCAGGATCCGCTGGCCCGACTACGGCAACTTCTGGCTGAAAACCCGGTCTATCAGGCACACGACTAAGGTCTACACGACCTCTGGCGCATGGCAACGGTGGCAGAATATGCCTATAATCGCCGCCACTTTTTGGTCAATCCGGCCAAGTTTTTCTGGTCAACTAACGGGGGCACCGCCCAATGAGCTACAGCAAGATTCCGGCTGGCAAAGACCTGCCGAACGACATCTACGTCGCGATCGAGGCCGATCAAATACGAAATCGACAAAGACAGCGATTGCCTGTTCGTTGACCGTTTCATGGCCACCCCGATGTTCTACCCGGCCAACTACGGTTACATCCCCAACACCCTGGCCGACGACGGTGACCCCCTCGACGTGCTGGTCGTGACCCCTTACCCGGTTGCCCCAGGCTCGGTAATCCGCGCGCGTCCAGTCGGCATCCTGAACATGACCGACGACGGCGGCGGCGATGCCAAAGTGATCGCGGTTCCACACGACAAGCTGTCCCAGCTGTACGTCGACGTGAAGGAATACACCGATCTGCCTCCGCTGCTGATTCAGCAGATCGAGCACTTCTTCGCGAACTACAAAGATCTCGAAAAAGGCAAATGGGTCAAGATCGAAGGCTGGGCCGGCGCAGATGCCGCCCGCGACGCGATCACCAAGTCGGTTGCTGCCTATAAAGGCTGAGAAGCCGCAGTAAGCTTCTAGCTGCGACGTTTGAAGAAGAACCCCGGTTGATCCGGGGTTTTTTGTGCGCGCTTGCAAAGCCTCTTTTAAACCGGTCGCTTAACGCTTGGGTGCATTGGTTTTTTCTCGTTTAATTTCCACTAAAAGCGCCTTACATCCAGTCTTAAATTTCCCTCGAAATTTGAACGGATCGTTTATTCAAACCCCCGTCCTGCGCCAGTAGACTCGTGTTTATGAAAAAGAACACTAGCGGCCCACGGTTTAAAGCACTCCTTGAAGCAGCGAAAATCACAACCACTGGATTTGCCGCTTTCTTCGACACGGAAGCGCAAAATATCCACAACTGGTACACCCGAGGTGTGCCCGCCTACCGCATGGAAGAGGTCGCCAGACTACTGTCTGTAAACAGCGACTGGCTGAAAACCGGCGAAGGCCCGAAAGAGTCCTCACGCCTGCGCGTACTCGACGAGTCAGGCAACACCTTCGACGCCCAGGCCATCCGCGGCATCTACACGGTGATCGAGCCCATCGACGTCGAATTGCCCTTCTATAAAGAAACAGCCACCGCCCCGGGTTCCAACAAAACCCACGTCGTCAAAGACCCCAGCCAATCCATCCGCCTGCCTCGCAGCCACCTGGACTCCCTGGAAATCAACCACGCCAATGCTATCTGTACCCACATGATCGGCAACAGCATGGGCGAAAAGATTGAAGATGGCTCGACGCTTGCGATCGACCGTGGGCTGACTCAGGTTATTGATGGGGAAATTTATGCGATCGAGCATGACGGGATGTTGCGGATCAAATACCTGCACCGGATGCCGGGGAATGCGTTGCGATTGCGCAGCTATAACAAAGCCGAGTATCCAGACGAGATCTTCAGTGCCGAGCAGATCGATAAGCAAAACATCAGGGTATTGGGGTGGGTATTCTGGTGGTCGACGCTCAACAAACGCCGGCCGTCGGTGCCCTTCCTATAAGCACGCACCCCTGCGATCCACTGTGGCGAGGGGGCTTGCCCCCGTTCGACTGCGCAGCAGTCGCAAACCATTCACTATGGCGGACAGTATGGTTACCGGGTTTACGACTGCTTCGCAGCCGAACGCAGCCTTCGGCAGCTGCTACACCTCTCCGCAATCGCCCTACCCCACACGCCAAGCTGGGAATTCCTCAAAAAAATCAGTATGCTGCGCCCCACATTTGCGCATCGACCCTTCTTCAGGCTCAGATCGCACCGACAAAGCAGATCACTTTCTCGACGCAAGATCCGGGTGTACGTTTTGAAGGCTGGCGCGGTTTACCAAAAATAAACCAAGCCAGTCCCCGAGAAGCCGGCCACAAGCCGGCTTTTTAATGTCTGAAAATTAATCCCGAATTCACTATGACCGCATTGAACTGCGGCCAACCCACATGTTGCACGATTCAGTCGCAGCCGCACGTGAGGCGACACGCTGTCCGACAACTGGACGGTGAGCCGAATAGGCGTCATATTCGGCTCACTATATGAGCCGAATAGCATTTTTAATCGGCTCACTCATTCCAAGAGCACCGATTCCATGGCACCTCACTGGATCTGGCAGCAGCCTGATTGGCCAAATTTCCAATGGCAAGCCGAGCGTTTGGCGCCACTGTTGCGCGACTGCGTTCAGGCGCAGGGTCGGTTGATGGGGATGGCCAGTTCGGTAGGCAGTTCGTTGAGCGCGCAAAACGAACTGGATGCGTTGTTGCAGAACATCGTGACCTCGTCCGCTATCGAGGGTGAACAGCTTAATGTTGGCTCCGTACGCTCCTCTCTGGCGCGACGGTTGGGGTTGGACCTGGTCAATGGCGATAAGGTGAGCCAGCGCAGCGAAGGCCTGGCGCAATTGATGCTCGATGCCACCCGGCATTTCGCTGAACCACTGACATTGGCTCGATTGCTGGATTGGCATAAATGGCTGTTTCCTGAGCAAAACACGGATCTCGCCGCCCGGTCGATCCGTGTCGGTGCCCTGCGCGGCGACGAGCCCATGCAAGTTGTTTCGGGGAGACTCGACAGGCCGACCGTTCACTTCGAAGCGCCACCTCGCCTTGGTCTTGAACGACAACTCGAAACCTTCCTGACCTGGTTTGAAGCCAGCCGAAATCAAGTCGGACTCGACCCTTTGCTGAGGGCCGGCGTCGCACATTTCTGGTTTGTGACGTTGCATCCTTTCGACGATGGCAACGGTCGTCTGACGCGAACGATCACTGATCTGGCCCTGGCTCAGGGTGAGGCTCAGGCCATCCGTTTCTACGCCATGTCGGCGAGCATTCTGGATGATCGTTCTGGCTATTACCGAGTGCTGGAAACCAGTCAGAAAGCCACGATGGATATCACCGAATGGCTGGAGTGGTTTCTTCAGACTTTGCTGCGTAGCTTGCAGCAGGCCATGACGCGGATTGAGTCGGTACTGGGCAAGGCGCGTTTCTGGCAGGCACATCGGGAATCCGGACTGTCGACCGAGCAGACCAAAGTACTGAATCGCTTGCTCGATGGTGGGGAACGAGGTTTCGATAACGGCATCAGCGCCGCTCAATATCAGGCAGTGGCAAAGGTTTCCAAAGCCACCGCAACCCGTCATCTGGCCGAACTGCTGGAGAAGGGCTGCCTGAAACGCCTGCCCGGCGGCGGGCGCAGTACTCGATATCAAATCAGCTATCCCGATGACTCAACAGATTAATCATGATCGATACCGCGCAGTGGTGAGGGGCTTGTCGGAACGACGCATCGCCCCGTCCGGCTGCGTAGCAGTCGCACATTGCTGAATGCGGTATGCCTGAAGAAACACGCCGTCTGGTTCAGGGGTCGCTTCGCAACCCAACGGAAACAAGCTCCCTCGCCACAGGGTGTGTTTTCACCCGGAAACTGTGGTGTCAAAGGCCCCGCTCATTTGCCCATAACCCCTATGTCTGCTAGTGTCGCGCCGGTTTAACGTCAACCGGAAATAGCCGCCATGGCCCGCAAAAAAGCTGCACTGGATTTCGAACAATCCCTCGCCGACCTGCAAACGCTGGTAGAGCGTCTGGAGAATGGCGAATTGTCGCTGGAAGACTCGCTGACCGCTTTCGAGCAGGGCATCGGTCTGACCCGCGATTGCCAGGCGGCACTGGCTCAGGCCGAGCAGAAGGTTCAAGTGCTGCTCGAGCGTGATGGTGAGCTGGCCGAGGAACCCTTCGACGCGGATCAGCCAGAATGATTGCGGCGTATTCGGCGACCAGCCAGGCTCGCGTTAACGCGGCACTGGAAACCCTGTTCAACGCGCCGAGCCCCGAGCTCGCCCGCCTCTACGAAGCCATGCGCTACAGCGTGATGAACGGCGGCAAACGTGTGCGCCCGTTGCTGGCCTACGCCGCGTGTGAGGCGCTGGGCGGCAAGGCCGAGCAAGCCAACGGCGCGGCCTGTGCGGTTGAACTGATCCACGCCTATTCGCTGGTGCACGATGATTTGCCGGCCATGGACGACGACGATCTGCGTCGCGGCCAGCCGACTACGCATAAAAAATTCGATGAAGCTTGTGCAATCCTCGCCGGTGACGGCTTGCAGAGCCTGGCCTTCAGCGCCCTGCTCGACCCACGCCTTAGCAGTTGCGACGCCGAAACCCGTCTGCAGATGGTCAGCGCCCTGGCGTTGGCGGCGGGCCCGGCGGGCATGGTCGGCGGGCAAGCTATCGATCTCGGTTCGGTGGGTCTGAAGCTCGATCAAAAAGCCCTTGAATACATGCACCGGCACAAGACCGGCGCGTTGATCGAAGTCAGCGTCAAGCTCGGTGCCCTGGCCAGCGGTCATGCCGCGAAGGACGAACTGAAGTCCCTGCAGAGTTATGCACAGGCCATTGGTCTGGCATTTCAGGTCCAGGACGACATTCTCGACGTTGAAAGTGACACCGAAACCCTCGGCAAACGCCAAGGCGCCGATATCGCCCGGGACAAGCCGACCTACCCGGCCCTGCTCGGTCTCGACGCGGCCAAGGCCTATGCCCTGGAACTGCGCGACCAGGCCCTGCACGCGCTGCGACCGTTTGACGCGGCGGCCGAGCCATTGCGCGATCTGGCCCGGTACATCGTCGATCGCCGCAGCTGACGGCGTATCCGCCAAAAAAAACCAACGCGTGGGCAGGGGGCGATGCATCAGGTAAACTGCCGCATCTTTTATACCTATAACGATTCGCCTGATGCCCACGACGTTTCATGAGATTC
>LNAP01009741.1_pt1 | contig 11588 bp, 10 predicted proteins | sample 602601 | NCBI WGS metagenome assembly LNAP01 (sample SAMN02440304, study PRJNA202911) | soil metagenome | biome: Subtropical and temperate rainforests or woodlands; isolation source: soil samples (1 kg each in a 20% v/v slurry with milli Q water) were... ... | reverse complement strand
GTCGTGCACGAAACGCACGATCAACCCGAGAATTTTGTGCTGGTATTTCAGCACTAGCAGATCGAAAGCTCGCTTGTCGCCGCGCTGAACGCGCTCGACGAGCTGCTGATCCTCTTCCTGGGTTAGCATGAACTCTCCTCGATAAGCTCGGAGGAAGCTTGCATAACTAAACGACCAGACTTGCAAACATAGACTCGGGCTTTTCGCAAAAGTTCTCCCCCTCCAAGCAAGTTTCCTGCGGGCTCTGATTGGCACGCACGAAAAGCGCAGCTCGAGCTAACCCGGCTGCGCGAATAATCTTGTCATCGGATTCGACAGCAAGGATCAATCCGCAATCCCACGCTGAAGCCGACACTGTCCCTTGATTCAGGCAACGGTCTATTGATCTTGGGCCTTTGGCAAAAGTTCCAAATATTTATAGCTGTGCCATACCGACATTGTGCAACCCTGAACGGAAAAAGACTGTTAAATCCACGATACAGTCTTCTTGTCGCCGAACGGGTCGAAAAACCATCCGACGAAACGTCAGGTCTTTTCTGTCACTGTAGTTTCACAATGCCATGTCAGCCCGGCTATTGTGCCGCTCCCCCCCTCTATATACTAGTGGGCTGTGTGGCCGCCTTGACTCCTCGTTCCAGTAGTCTGGCGCCAACCCCGACCCGGGTCGCTTTGAGCGGAATCCTGAAATGAGCCAACAGTTTCAACACGATGTTCTGGTCATTGGCAGCGGTGCAGCCGGTTTGAGTCTTGCGCTGACCTTGCCCGATCATTTGCGTATCGCCGTACTGAGCAAGGGCGACCTCGCCAATGGCTCGACATTCTGGGCCCAGGGCGGTGTCGCTGCCGTTCTGGACGACACCGATACCGTTGAGTCCCACGTCGATGACACCCTCAACGCTGGCGGCGGCCTGTGCCACGAAGATGCTGTGCGCTTTACCGTCGAGCACAGCAAAGAAGCCATTCAATGGCTGATCGATCAGGGCGTACCCTTTACCCGCGATGAGCAGTCCGGCACCGAGGACGGGGGGTTCGAGTTCCATCTGACCCGCGAAGGCGGTCACAGCCATCGGCGCATCATTCACGCCGCCGACGCCACGGGCGCAGCGATTTTCAGAACCCTGCTCGACAAAGCCAGACAACGTCCCAACATCGAACTGCTGGAACAGCGCGTCGCGATCGACCTGATCACCGAGAAACGCCTGGGCCTGGACGGCGACCGCTGCCTCGGCGCCTACGTGCTCAATCGCGGCACAGGCGAAGTCGACACCTACGGCGCACGCTTCGTGATCCTCGCGTCCGGCGGTGCCGCCAAGGTCTACCTCTATACCAGCAACCCCGACGGTGCCTGCGGCGATGGCATCGCCATGGCCTGGCGTTCGGGCTGCCGGGTGGCGAACCTGGAGTTCAACCAGTTCCACCCAACCTGCCTGTATCACCCACAGGCCAAAAGCTTCCTCATCACCGAGGCGTTGCGTGGTGAAGGCGCCCACCTGAAACTGCCCAACGGCGAACGTTTCATGCAGCGTTTCGACCCGCGCGCCGAGCTTGCCCCACGGGACATCGTCGCCCGGGCGATCGACCATGAGATGAAGCGGCTCGGTATCGACTGCGTCTATCTGGACATCAGTCATAAACCCGAAGCCTTCATCAAGACACACTTCCCGACGGTGTACGAGCGTTGCCTCGAGTTTTCCATCGATATCACCAAGCAACCGATCCCGGTGGTTCCCGCGGCGCACTACACCTGCGGCGGCGTGATGGTCGATCAGCAAGGTCGCACCGACGTGCCGGGGCTGTATGCGATTGGCGAAACCAGTTTCACCGGCCTGCATGGTGCCAACCGCATGGCCAGCAACTCGCTGCTGGAATGCTTCGTTTACGCGCGCTCGGCGGCTGCAGACATTCTTGAACAGTTGCCTCAGGTTTCGATTCCCGCCGCCCTGCCCGTCTGGGACGCGAGCCAGGTCACCGACTCGGATGAAGACGTGATCATTGCGCACAACTGGGATGAACTGCGGCGATTCATGTGGGACTACGTTGGCATCGTGCGCACCAACAAGCGCCTGCAAAGGGCGCAGCACCGCGTGCAGTTGTTGCTGGATGAAATCGACGAGTTCTACAGCAACTACAAGGTCAGCCGGGATTTGATCGAACTGCGTAACCTGGCCCAGGTCGCCGAGTTGATGATTCTGTCAGCCATGGAGCGCAAGGAAAGTCGCGGCCTGCATTACACCCTCGACTACCCGAACATGCTGCCGGTTGCGCTGGACACTATTCTGGTGCCACCCACCTACGCCGACTGAACGTAAGCCGGACCCGCAGGCGTCGGTGCAGATCCGCCGCCTGCGAATCCCGTGGCACGCAAATCGACCGGATCCGCCGCTCGCCCCGCAAACGAAAACGCAACACCACGACCAACGGCAACGCCAGGCTGTCCCGCCGCAGTTGAATCACCTGCCAACCGGCCGCCTCATTCCACAGCTGCCAGCCATCGGCATCGCGACGCAAGCCGCTGAACGCCTGCGGATGTGTCAGCAAAATCTGTCTTGGCAATGCCCAAATGCCATGCGCCAGGCAGCAAAAAGCGCCGAGCAAGCTGGCCCAGACTGGTATGGAAAGCAAAAACAACGAACCCAGTGCGAAGAACTGGGCCAACAGATACGCCGCCAGCAACTGCCGTGAGGCATGCCAGCGGCATTCGAACCCATTACTTGGGCTGGACACGATCCAGGATCATGCGAACCATGCGCTGAAGCTTCGGGTCTTCCGATTCGGCGCGTTCCATGAACCAGCCGAACATGTCCTGATCTTCGCATTCGAGCAGCCTGCGGTAGCAATCGCGGTCGTCATCATTGAGGTGCGGGTAGACCTCTTTCACGAACGGCACCAGCAACACGTCAAGTTCAAGCATGCCGCGGCGGCTGTGCCAGTAGAGGCGATTCAGTTCAACATCTTCGACCATGGAGCGCTCCTCAAATAGGCGGCAAGTATACAGCCCCGGACACCATCGAACAGTCGGCTTTGGTCGGGCACTGCCGAGCTTTTGTGAACTACCCATTTCATGGGCGCCCCCTTATGATGTCCCCCAGACTCTTTTACCCTGCGATGTCCCATGGCCGATTCTGCTTTTTTCTGCACCCTGTCTCACGAAGGCGTTCTCGCGGTCCGCGGCGCGGATGCCGGTAAATTTCTGCAAGGCCAACTGACCTGCAATCTCAACTACCTGAGCGACACCCAGGCCAGCCTCGGCGCCCGCTGCACCCAGAAAGGCCGGATGCAGTCGAGTTTCCGCATCCTGCTGCAGGGCGACGGCGTGCTCATGGCCATGGCCAGCGAGCTGCTGGAGCCGCAATTGGCGGACCTGAAAAAGTACGCGGTGTTCTCCAAATCCAAATTGACGGATGAAAGCGCCGCGTGGGTCCGCTTTGGTATCGACCATGGCGATGCTGCATTGACCAATCTGGGTCTGGAACTGCCGGCAGACACCGACAGCGTCGCGCGTAATGACGGGCTGATCGCCGTCCGCGTTTCGCCAGACCGTGCAGAACTCTGGGTTACCGCCGATCAGGCCGATGCCATCAAAAGCCGGTTATCCGCCCTGTTGACCGAAGGCGCTCTCAACGAATGGCTGCTGGGCCAGATCCGCGCAGGGATCGGCCAGGTCATGCCGAGCACCCGCGAGCTGTTCATTCCGCAGATGCTCAATCTGCAAGCCATCGGTGGCGTGAGCTTCAAAAAGGGTTGCTATACCGGCCAGGAAATCGTCGCGCGGATGCAGTACCTGGGCAAACTCAAGCGTCGCTTGTATCGCCTGAAGCTGGACGCCAGTGATTTGCCTGAGCCCGGTACGCAACTGTTCTCCCCGACCCACGGCAGTTCCATCGGCGAAGTGGTGCTCGCCGCACACACCGGACAAGACATTGAACTCCTGGCCGTGCTGCAAGCCGAAGCAGCAGAAAGCGGTGATGTTCACCTGGGCACACTCGAAGGGCCTGCCCTGCATTTGCTCGACCTGCCTTACGAACTGGATCGCGATCGTGAAATCCAGCGTTAACGGCAGCACTTGTCGCAACACCTAGAGAAAAGAAATGAGTGAGCTGGCGGATAAGGTCCAACAGGATTTGGTTGAGGCCATCGATAACGATGACCTGGTTCTGCCAACATTGCCGGAAGTGGCCCTGCAGATTCGCAAGGCCGCTGAAGACCCGGAAATCAGTGTCAGCACCCTGAGCAAAGTGATCGGTCGTGACACCGCGTTGTCGGCGCGCCTGATCAAAGTGGTCAACAGTCCACTCCTGCGCGCAACCCAGGAAGTCACTGACTTGCACACGGCCATTACGCGCCTGGGCGTCAACTACAGCAGCAACCTGGCCATTGGCCTGGTCATGGAGCAGATTTTCCACGCGCGTTCCGACGTGGTGGAAAAGAAGATGCGCGATGTCTGGCGCAAAAGCCTGGAAATCGCCGGCATCAGTTACGCGCTGTGCCGCAGCTACACGCAACTCAAACCTGATCAGGCGGCTCTCGGCGGGCTGGTGCATCAGATTGGCGTACTGCCGATCCTGACCTACGCCGAAGACCACTACGAACTGCTGTCGGACCCGGTCAGCCTCAACCATGTCATCGACCAGATTCACCCGTTGCTGGGCGACAAGCTGCTGCGGGTCTGGGAGTTTCCGGAAATGCTGGTACAGGTGCCGGGGTTGTATCTGGACTTCAAGCGTGAGTCCGAGCGCGTCGACTATGTGGATCTGGTGCAGGTGGCCAGTTTGTATTGCCACAAGGACACCGACCATCCCATTGCCCGTATCGACCCGCTCAGCGTGCCGGCCTTCAAGAGGCTGGGGATCGATCCGGAGAACGAGGCGATGTGCAGGGATCTGGAAGAATCGCGGTCGATGTTTTATTGATTGTTGTGGCGAGGGAGCTTACCCCGCGATAAAACTCACCCGCACCTTCAACCCCGCCTGTTCACCGTCGTGCAGGCTGATCTGCGCCAGGTGTGCGCGGCAAATCTCGCCGACAATCGCCAACCCCAACCCCGAGCCGGCGACTTGCTGGTTACGTCGATAGAAGCGTTCGAACACCCGGTCGCGTTCTTCCAGTGGAATCCCCGGTCCATCATCCTCGACCTCCAGCACCGCCGGCGCCGAGACCCGCAAGATCACATTGCCGCCGGAAGGCGTATGGGCCAAGGCGTTATCCACCAGATTGCTCAATAGCTCGTTCAGCAGCGTCGGCTCACCACGCAGCCATACCGGCTCGTCCGCCTCCAACGCCAGCGCCACACCGCGGGCATGGGCCAGCGGCGCCATGGCCATGCCGAGCTCGCGGGCCAGCTGACTCAAGTCCAGCAACTGCGCGCCGCCCTCGGCGATCGCCCGCGCACCGTTCTCGACTCGCGCCAACGAGAGCAACTGATTGGCCAGATGGGTCAAGCGGTCCGTGCTTTGGGCCGCCGTTTCCAATGTGTTGCGCCAGGTCTCGGGTTCGGTCGAGCGCAGGCCCAGCTCAAGCCGGGCCTTGAGCGCCGCCAGTGGCGTGCGCAGTTCGTGGGCGGCATCGGCGATGAATTGCGCCTGTCGCTCGAACTGCCCACGCAGACGTTCGGTAAAGTGATTGAGCGCACGCACCAGCGGCCACAATTCGTGCTGCACTTCCACCAACGGCAGCGGCCGCAGATCGTCGGACTGCCGCTCTTCCACCGCCGTGCGCAAACGCTCCAATGGACGCAACGCCGCACTGACCGCAAACCACACCATCAGCAATGCGCCGACCGCCAGCATGCCCAATCGCAGCAACGTGTCTGCTGCCAGGCTGCGGGCCATGCTGACGCGCGCTTCATCGGTTTCCGCCACGCGGATTTCCGCCATGCCGTTCATGTTCGGCTCGCTCACGGGTTTGAGCAGGCTCACCACCCGCACGTTCTGCCCCTGATACGTTGCGTTGTAGAAACGTGCGAGCGCCGGATAGTCATCGGTGCGCGGCGTTCCCGGCGGGGGTGGCGGCAGGTTTTCGTAACCGGAGATCAACTTCTGATTGATGTCATTGACCAGATAGAAAATCCTCCCGGCGCTGTCGTAGGCGAAGGTATCGAGGGCCACGTAAGGCACATCGGCGCTCAGGCTGCCATCGCGCTGGGACACCCCGGCGGCGATGGTGCGTGCCGAAGCCAGCAAGGTCCGGTCGTACGCGGTGTCGGCAGCCTCGCGCCCGTTCCAGTACGCGCTCAAACCACTGGCCAGCATCAACACCACCAGCAACAGCGCCAGATTCCACAACAACCGCCAGCGCAGGCTGCTGGGCTTATGCATCGCGGCTTTCCAGCAAATAGCCGAGCCCGCGGAAGGTCACGATAGCGACCGGTTGGCCGTCGAGTTTCTTGCGCAAGCGGTGGACGTAGATTTCGATGGCGTCGGGACTCGCCTCTTCATCGAGACCGAATACCTGGGCAGCCAGTTGCTCCTTGCTCATCACCCGACCGGGACGCGCTATCAGCGCTTCGAGCACCGCCTGTTCGCGAGAGGTCAGGGTCAGCAATTCTTCGCCAAGGGTGAAGCGCCGGGTGTCCAGATCGTAAGCCAGTACGCCGCAGGTCTGCTGGCGCTCGCCGCCGAGCACGCTGCGGCGCAGCAAGGCTTTGACCCGGGCTTCCAGTTCGGTGAGTTCGAAAGGCTTGGCCAGGTAGTCGTCAGCGCCAAGGTTCAAGCCATGGACCCGGTCCTTGACGTCGCTGCGCGCGGTCAACATCAGCACCGGCAGGTTCTTGCCCCGGGCCCGCAGGCGAGCCAGCACTTCGAAACCATCCATGCGCGGCAGGCCGACGTCGAGGATCGCCATCGCGTATTCCTCGCTACTCAAGGCCAGGTCGGCAGCCACTCCGTCATGCAGCACATCCACGGTCAGCCCGGTGCTCTTGAGCGCCTGGGCGACACTGTCGGCGAGTTGCAGATGGTCTTCGACGAGCAGAACACGCATGGATCTTTACCTCATTCAGGGATGTTCGACGCCATTCTTTGGCGCGGAGTTTACAGCCGCATCCGCCGCTGTGAAGCCCGAAAACCGTGAAAGCCCACTGAAAGGTTAGTGAAAGGTTCGACCGTTACAGTCGGCCCACGGATGGTTTCGACTGTAAGCCACCAACCTTGCTTTGAAATGTAGCTCCCGAAAAACGCCTTGATGCGTTTTCGCCAATAAGAACAATAACGAGGTACGTCGCCATGCTGTCCACACAGCTCCAGGTTTTCCCGCCGCGCCCCTTTTCTCGCTTCCCATCGTTTACGCTCGTCAGCGCCGTTTCCGGCTGCGCGACGCGAAACCGCTGCATCTGAAACATCCCCAAAAACAACAACTCCCGTGGAGAAAACAATGAACCGATCACTGCGCCGTTTCGTCCTCGCCGCCAGCTGCATGCTGGTTGCCGGCCAACTGATGGCCGAGCCGAAACGCCCGGAATGCATCGCCCCGGCCTCGCCTGCCTGACCTGCAAACTGGCGCAGAGCGCGCTGGTCAACGAAAAGCTGCTGACCAAACCGATGCGCGTGACCTACATGCCCGGCGGTGTCGGCGCGGTGGCGTACAACGCGGTGGTCGCTCAGCGTCCGGCCGATGCCGGCACGCTCGTGGCGTGGTCCAGCGGTTCGTTGCTGAACCTGGCCCAGGGCAAGTTCGGTCGTTTCGATGAAACCAACGTGCGCTGGCTGGCCGCCGTCGGCACCAGCTATGGCGCCATCGCGGTGAAAAGCGATTCGCCCTACAAGACTCTGGATGATCTCGTTCAGGCCCTGAAGAAGGATCCGAGCAAAGTGGTGATCGGTTCCGGCGGCACCGTCGGCAGCCAGGACTGGATGCAAACCGCGCTGATCGCCAAGGCCGCCGGAATCAACCCGCGCGATCTGCGTTACGTCGCCCTCGAAGGCGGCGGTGAAATCGCCACCGCCCTGCTCGGCGGCCACATTCAGGTCGGCAGCACCGACATCTCCGACTCCATGCCGCACATCCAGAGCGGTGACATGCGCCTGCTGGCGGTGTTCTCCGAGAAACGCCTGGACGAGCCGGAAATGAAAGACATCCCGACCGCCAAGGAGCAAGGCTACGACATCGTCTGGCCAGTGGTTCGCGGCTTCTACCTCGGGCCAAAAGTCAGCGATGAAGACTACGCCTGGTGGAAAGACTCCTTCGACAAACTGCTGGCGTCCCCCGAGTTCGCCAAGGCGTGAACTGTTCCCGTTCGCCATGACCGGCCCGGAACTGGACACCTACGTGAAGAAGCAGGTCGCGGACTACAAAGTGCTGGCCAAAGAGTTCGGCCTGATTCAGTGATCGCCTCTGTCTAGCGGCTGCGGCCCCCGTTCCGTGGGGCCGCGGCACAGGAGTTTCCTATGCTCTTACAACGCATTTTTGCGTCGGTGCTGTTGCTGGCTTGTGTCGGCCTGGCGCTAATGGCGTGGCCGTACCAAGCGGCCTTTTCTTATGAACCGGTGGGTCCTCGTGCGTTTCCGCTGCTGATGCTCGGGCTGATGGGCATGGCCCTGTTGTACATGGTGTTCCGTCCCGCACCGATCAAGCACAACCCCGACGAACCGCCGATGGACCGCGAAACCCTGACCAAAATCGGCATCTGCGTGGTGCTGTTGCTGGTATTCGCGGGCACGTTCGAACCGCTCGGTTTCATTGTCGCGAGCATCTTGATCGGCGTCCCCATGGCGCGCCTGTACGGCGGCCGCTGGCTGCCCAGCGCGATCATCATCAGCCTGATGGCGATCGGTCTTTACCTGCTGTTCGACAAGTTGATGGACGTACCGCTGCCGCTGGGCGTGCTCGACGTTCTGGAGAACTGATATGGATACTCTTGGCTATTTGGGTCAGGGTTTCGGCGTCGCGCTGAGCCCGTACAACCTGGTGACTGCCCTGTGCGGCACCTTGATCGGCACCGTTGTCGGCTTGTTGCCGGGCCTGGGCCCGATCAACGGCGTGGCGTTGCTGATCCCGATCGCATTCGCCCTCGGGCTGCCACCGGAGTCGGCGTTGATTCTGCTGGCCGCGGTGTATCTGGGTTGCGAGTACGGCGGCCGGATCAGCTCGATCCTGCTGAACATTCCGGGCGAAGCCTCCACCGTCATGACCACCCTCGACGGTTACCCGATGGCCCGTAAAGGCCTGGCCGGTGTGGCGCTGTCGCTATCGGCGTGGAGTTCGTTCATCGGTGCGTTCATCGCCACCTGCGGCATGGTGCTGTTCGCCCCGCTGCTGGCGAAATGGGCGATTGCCTTCGGGCCGGCGGAATATTTCGTGCTGATGGTGTTCGCGATTGTCTGCCTGGGAGGCATGGCCGGTGATCGCCCATTGAAGACCTTCATCGCAGCGCTGATCGGTCTCTTTCTGTCGACCGTCGGCATCGATGCCAACAGCGGTGTGTACCGCTTTACCGGGGACAACATTCACCTGACCGACGGCATTCAGTTCGTCGTGCTGGTGCTGGGCCTGTTCTCCATCAGTGAAATTCTCCTGCTGCTGGAAAAAACCCACCACGGTCAGGAGGCAGTAAAAGCCACCGGCCGCATGATGTTCAACTTCAAGGAAGCCTCGGCGGTGTTCGTGGTGAACATTCGTTGCGGTCTGCTGGGCTTCATCATGGGCGTGTTGCCGGGTGCCGGCGCGACCCTTGCCAGCGCCGTGGCCTACATGACCGAGAAGCGCATTGCAGGTACCAAAGGCACATTCGGCCAAGGCGACATGCGCGGCCTCGCGGCACCGGAAACCGCTATCGGCGGTGCCGCGTGCGGTGCACTGGTTCCCATGCTGACACTCGGCGTTCCAGGCTCGGGCACCACCGCGGTGATGATCGGCGCGCTGTCGCTGTACAACATCACCCCGGGTCCGCTGCTGTTCCAGCAGCAACCCGACATCGTCTGGGGCCTGATCGCCTCCCTGTTCGTCGCCAACATCATGCTGGTGATCCTCAACATCCCGATGATCCGCATCTTCACCCGCATCCTCGCCGTGCCGAACTGGGCACTGGTGCCGGTGATCGCCANCGTCTACGCGGTGCACGCCACCACGTTCGACCTGTTCCTGATGATCGGCATCGGCATCTTCGGTTACATCCTGCGCAAGCTGGACTTCCCGTTGTCGCCTGTCCTGCTGGGCTTCATCCTCGGAGGCTTGATGGAGCAGAACCTGCGTCGCGCCCTGTCGATTTCCAACGGTGCGCTGGAAATCCTCTGGTCGAGCCCGATCACGTTCGGTTGCTGGGTCCTGACGGCGATCATGCTGTTGATGCCACTGCTGCGGATCTGGCGTAAACGTTCGGCTGCTCAACGCGCCATTGCCGATGTCTGATCGAACACCTTTCAAAGCCTGGTGGGGTACGCCGCTGGTCGGCGCGCTGGGCGGTTACCTGGCCAGCCTTGTCGGCTGGCCGCTGCCATGGATGGTCGGCTCGTTGCTGGCGATCATCCTGGTGCGCTGTCTGACACCGTGGCAATTGGCGGAAATCCCCGGTGGCCGCAAGTGCGGCCAATGGGTTGTCGGTATCGGCATCGGCCTGCACTTCACCCCGGTGGTGATGGAGCAGGTGCTGAGCCACTTTGGTCTGATCTTCTTCGGTGCGTTGGTCACCAGCCTCTCGGCCATCGTCGGGGTCTGGTTGATGCGGCGCACCGGTGAGGATCGCGCCACCGCGTTCTTTTCCAGCATGCCCGGCGGTTCCGGGGAGATGGTCAACCTCGGCGCGCGCAATGGCGCCGTGCTCAGTCGCGTAGCGGCCGGGCAAAGTTTGCGGGTGCTGGTAGTGGTGTTGTGTGTGCCGGCGGCGTTCAAGTATTTGCTGGGCGACGGCGCGCCCATCGTTCATCCGACGGCCGTCAACGGGTGGTGGCTGGCCCTTCTATTCCCGGCAGGCGCGTTGGCGGCCTGGCTTTGGGAACGTCTTCGTCAACCCAATCCGTGGCTGTTCGGACCGCTGCTGGTGAGCGCGGCGGTGAGCATTGGTTGGGATTTGCATATCGGCTTGCCCCATGGCGGCAGCCAGATAGGCCAATGGCTGATAGGCAGCGGCCTGGGCTGTCACTTCAACCGGCAGTTTTTCCGGCGGGCGCCTTCGTTTATGGGGCGGACCTTGATCGGAACAGTGCTGACGATGTTGATCGCCACGGCGGCAGCGCTTGGGTTGAGTGCGCTGACACATCTGGATTTGCGTTCACTGACCCTGGGCATGATGCCCGGCGGGATTGCAGAGATGAGCCTGACGGCGGAAACCCTGCAATTGTCGGTGCCGCTGGTGACAGCGATGCAGGTGATGCGGTTGTTGTTTGTATTGTTTCTGGCCGAGCCGTTGTTCAAGTATTGGAATCGGGTGCCGGAGCAGCCCTGACTCGATCCCTGTGGCGAGGGAGCTTGCTCCCGTTGGGTCGCGAAGCGGCCCTCTGCATTCTCCCAGTAAAACCAAATCTGCAGGATTTTACGACTGCTGCGCAGCCGGGCGGGAGCAAGCTCCCTCGCCACAAAAGCCCTCTGTCGTGCCTAAACCGGCGGCAACCGCCACTCAATCGGCGTCTCGCCATTCTGCTCAAGAAACTTGTTGGTCC
>LNAP01005255.1_pt1 | contig 11589 bp, 11 predicted proteins | sample 602601 | NCBI WGS metagenome assembly LNAP01 (sample SAMN02440304, study PRJNA202911) | soil metagenome | biome: Subtropical and temperate rainforests or woodlands; isolation source: soil samples (1 kg each in a 20% v/v slurry with milli Q water) were... ... | reverse complement strand
GAACTCGCGCGGCTGCTGCTGCGGCTCAGCCTGTTCGCCCATGCGCCGGATGCAAGCCTGGCCCAGGCCAGGCTGCTGTTGCAGGAGTACGCCGCCGCCGGGCGCAGCGCCCTTACCGAACGCGAGAGCAAGCATATTCTGCATCTGGTGGGCTTTCCCGTTACGCGCGAGCTCTCCGCGGAAAGCGCGGAGCAGGCCGTGGCCGCGGCCCGGTCCATAGGCTACCCGGTGGCGCTCAAGGGCGAGCATCCGCAGATTCTGCACAAGACCGAGCTCGGACTGGTGTTCCTGGGACTCGAGGAGCCTGCCGCTGTGAGCCAGGCCTTCGCCCAGGCGATGGCCGGCATGAGCCGGGCGGCGCCGGGGCCCGGCAAGGTCCTGGTGCAGGAAATGGCGGATTCCGGCACCGAGCTGATCCTGGGCGTTACGTCGGACCCGGAGTTCGGGCCTGTCGTGGTGCTGGGTCTTGGCGGGATCTTTGTGGAAATCCTGCGGGACGTCTCGATGCGCGTGGCGCCTTTCGATCAAGACGAGGCCATGGGCATGATAGACGGGTTGCGTGGCGGCCGCTTATTGCAAGGCGTGCGGGGGCAAGCAGCGGTGGACCGCGGCGAACTCGCGCGGCTGCTGCTGCGGCTCAGCCTGTTCGCCCATGCGAATGCCGATCTGATACAGGAGATTGATGTCAATCCGCTGGTCCTGGACAAGCGCAGGAAAGGGCTGCTCGCCCTCGATGCCCTGATCGTATTGAAGCAGGCCGGATTCGCCGCGCCTGGATTGCAGCTTGAGCTGGCTGAGTAAGGAGTAGCAATGGAACTGGACCGGTCTTTGGTTGGCGGCGCGACAGCGCCTTTTGTGGTCGAAGTGGAAAAGGGCGCGATACGCGCATTCGCGGATGCTATCGGCGATGGCAGCCGCCTGGCGCGCGATGAGGATTTTGCCCGAAGCAGGGGCTATGGGGGGCTGGTGGCGCCGCCGACATTCCCGGCGAGCTTTCGCCCGCCGGAGCGCCAGCCCTGGCTGCTCAACCTGGACGAGGGCCGGATACTGGCGGGCGAACAATATTTCAAGTATGCGCGCCCTGTCGTGTCGGGCGATGTGCTGACATGCCGGCTGCATTTCGTCCGCGTGGACGAAAAGGCCGGGCGCAGCGGCGCCATGCTCCTGGTGGTGCAGGAATTGCGCGCCGCCGATGCGCATGGCGACTTGGTGGTCACCAATGGCCGCGTGGTGATCTACCGGGCGGCAGGCCGCCTGCCGGCGGCCTGACCGCGCTTCTTCAAGGAAACAGAATGAACAATGACATACATCTACGCGATATGTCCGTCGGCCAGCAGCGCCAGACGACCCATGGGCCGATAAGCACGACGCAATTGGTCAAGTATGCCGGCGCCTCCGGAGACTTCAATCGCATACATTTCGACTACCCCTTTGCGCGCGAAGCCGGATTGGAAGGCGTGCTCGCCCACGGCATGCTGACGATGGGCTTCGCGGCTTCCTGCCTGGCGCAGGCAATCGGCCCCGACGCGCTGGTCACCGAGCTGTCGGCGCGCTTCCTCGCTCCTGTCATGGCGGGAGACAGCGTCACGGTCACGGTGACCCTGGTCGACAAGGAAAACGGCGCGCTGCGTTTCGATCTGCAGGCCAGCGTGGGCCGGAAGACGGTGCTGCAAGGCAAGGCGGCTGCCGCGCCGCATGGTCTGGAACGACGGGACGGCCGGTTATGACGATCAACGGCAAGGCCTACATCGTGGGCGCTTACGAACACCCGACGCGCCATGCGCCCGACGCTTCCACCGCGCAATTGCACGCCGAAGTGGCATTGGGCGCGCTCGAGGACGCGGGCCTGGAGCGCCGTGATGTGGACGGCTATTTTTGCTCCGGCGATGCGCCGGGCATGGGCCCCACTTCCATGGTCGAATACCTGAATCTGAGCGTCAGGCATGCCGACTCCACCGATATTGGCGGGGCATCGTACCTGTCGCTGGTGAGCCATGCCGCGCAGGCGATCGCGGCGGGAAAATGCAATATCGCGCTTGTCACCTTGGCGGGACGTCCGCGCAGCGAGGGAGTGGCCACCGGACTGCAGGCCAAGGTGCGCAACCCCGCGCAGCCGGATTTCCAGTGGGAATATCCCTACGGCTTGAGCAATGTCAACGGTTATGGCATGTGCGCGTTGCGCCACATGCATGAATACGGCACGACTAGCGAACAGTTGGCATGGATCAAGGTGGCGGCATCGCGGCACGCGAGCTTCAATCCCAACGCCATGCTGCGCAAGGTGCTGACTGTCGGGGATGTGCTGGCTTCGCCTGTCGTGGCCGACCCCTTGCATCGCCTGGACTGTTGCGTCATTACGGACGGAGGAGGGGCGGTGGTGGTTGCCCGGCCCGAGATCGCACGAAGCCTGGCTCGCCCGCTCGTGAGGATCCGCGGCGCGGGCGAAACCATCAAGCACTTGAGCGGGGGGTATTTCGACCTTACGCATTCCGGCGCCGTCGTGTCGGGAGCCCAGGCGTTTGCGGAAGCCGGCGTGGGTCCCGCCGATATCCAGTACGCCAGCATATACGACAGTTTCACGATAACCGTGCTGATGCAGCTGGAGGATCTCGGCTTCTGCAAGAAGGGCGAGGGCGGGAAGTTCGTCGCCGATGGGAACCTGATTTCGGGGATAGGGAAGCTGCCCGTGAATACCGATGGCGGCGGGCTTTGCAACAACCATCCCGGCAATCGCGGCGGCATGACGAAAATCATCGAGGCCGTGCGCCAACTGCGCGCCGAGGCCCATCCCGCGGTGCAGGTGCCCGGCTGCCGGCTTGCGCTCGCCCATGGCACCGGCGGGCAATTGGCCGCGCGCCATGGCAGCGCGACCTTGATCATGGAGCGCGAATAATCATGAACCCCATATCTACGAGAAAAATTCCGGCGCCCTTGTCCAACCCCGAAACGGAGCCGTTCTGGGCGGCGGCCAGGCAAGGGAAATTCTTGATACGCCGCTGCGCCTCGTGCCGGCAGGCGCATTGGTATCCGCGCGCGATCTGCCCGTTCTGCGGCGGCGCAACCGCCTGGCAGGAAGCCAGCGGCAAAGCCGTCATCTATACATACAGCGTAATGCGTCGGGCGGCGCAGCCTTTTGCCGCCGCGTATGTGACCCTGGATGAAGGGCCGACCTTGCTTACCAATATTGTCGATTGCGATTTCGACAAGTTGTCCATAGGCGGCAGGGTTTCAGTGGTGTTTGTGCCGGTGGACGAAGAGGGGGCTGTCGTTCCCATGTTCGCGCCGGATTGAGCGCCATGTCTTTTAATGACTAGGAGAAAACAATGGATTTGGGATTGACGGACAAAATAGTATGCATCACCGGCGGTAGCCGTGGAATCGGCCTGGCCACGGCCTGCGGCTTTGCCGCCGAGCGCGCGCGCGTGATCATCTGCGCGCGCAACAAGGACCGGCTCGACGAGGCGGTGGGCCGTATACGCGAGGCCACCGGCGTGACGGTCGACGCGGTCCAGACCGATGTGACGAGCACGGCCGACATCGACACGCTCGTCAAGCATATCGAGCGGCAATATGGGCGCCTGGATATCCTGGTCAATAACGCGGGCACCGGGATATACAAGCCATTTTCCCAAGTCACCGACGATGAGCTGCTTGAAGGGATGTCCATCAATTTCTTCGCGCAGTTCAGGACCACGCAGCGCGCGCTGGCCTTGCTGCAGAAGGCGGAGCGGGCGGTGGTGATCAATGTGTCGGGGCGCACGGCATTGCGCGGCAATTTCCCGCCGGGCTCCAGCTGCACCGGGCCCGCCAAAGCGGCCGAGCTGCGGTTTTCCATAGACCTGGCGACCGAACTGGCCGAATACGGGATACGGGTCAATTGCGTGGTGCCTGGCGTGGTCAAGTCCGACGACCGGTTCCAGCTGTGGGAGCGGCAGGCCATAGGCGGCGACTTGGACAAGCAGGCGACCGACGCCGTGCGCCAGGAAATGGAAGCGGTTTCGGTTCCCGCCGGACAAGGCTGGGGCAGGCCGGAAGAGGTGGCTGACGTGATTGTCTTCCTGGCGTCTTCACGATCATCCTACGTGAATGGCGTGGCGCTGACCGTGGATGGCGGGCCGCATAACAAATCGTATGTCACGCAGTTGTATGCCCGCCCGCCGGCTCAGGATAAAAAATAGCGGTATACTTATGTATACAATTAAATCCAATCAATGAGCCAGTCGGTTTCTGGCCAGGGAGAGAGTCTGGTGAGTGGATCATCGCTATATGACGTGCTGGTCATCGGCGGCGGGAATGCGGCGCTGTGCGCCGCCCTGATGGCCCGCGAGGCGGGCGCGAGCGTCTTGTTGCTGGAATCGGCGCCGCGCGAATGGCGCGGCGGCAACTCGCAGCACACGCGCAACCTGCGCTGCATGCACGACGCGCCGCAGGACGTGCTGGTGGACGCCTATCCCGAAGAGGAATACTGGCAGGATTTGCTGAAAGTCACCGGCGGCATCACCAATGAAAAGCTGGCGCGCATGGTGATACGCTCCACGGCGACGTGCCGGGACTGGATGCGCAAGCACGGCGTCAATTTCCAGAATCCGCTGTCGGGCACACTGCATGTGGCGCGCACCAACGCATTTTTCATGGGCGGCGGCAAGGCCCTGGTCAATGCGTATTACCGCAGCGCCGAGCGGCTGGGCGTGCATATCCGCTATGACTCGCCCGTGGATGCCATCGAGCTGGACGGCGGGCGTTTCATTGCGGCGCGCAGCGGCAAAGAACGCATCGAGGCCCGCAGCTGTGTCCTGGCGGCGGGCGGCTTCGAGTCCAATCGCGAATGGCTGCGCGAGGCATGGGGCCAGAACGAGCGCGGCGAATGGCCGGCCGACAATTTCCTGATTCGCGGCACGCGCTTCAACCAGGGCGTGCTGTTGCGCTATATGCTGGACGCGGGCGCCGATGCCATCGGCGACCCGTCCCAATCCCATTGCGTGGCCATCGACGCCCGCGCGCCCTTGTACGATGGCGGCATCTGTACGCGCATCGACTGCGTGTCGCTGGGGGTCGTGGTCAACCGCGATGCGCAGCGGTTCTACGACGAGGGCGAGGATTTCTGGCCCAAGCGCTACGCCATCTGGGGGCGCCTGGTGGCGCAGCAGCCGGGCCAGATCGCTTATTCCATCATCGATGCCAAGTCGGTCGGCCGTTTCATGCCGCCCGTCTTCCCGGGCACGCAAGCCGATACGCTGCCCGAGCTCGCCGGCAAGCTGGGGCTGGATCCCGCCGCCTTCACCCGCACGGTGGAGGACTACAACGCGGCTTGCCGTATCGGCACGTTCGACCATACGGTGCTCGACGACTGCCATACCGAAGGCCTGGCGGTGAGTAAAACCCATTGGGCCAGGCCTATCGATACGGGGCCGTTTTTCGGCTATGCCTTGCGCCCGGGCATCACGTTCACATATCTGGGCCTCAAGGTCGACGAACACGCGGCCGTCCACTTCAATGGCATGCCCAGCGACAACCTGTTCGTGGCGGGCGAGATGATGGCCGGCAACGTGCTGGGCAAAGGCTATACGGCGGGAGTCGGCATGTCGATAGGCACCGCATTTGGCCGTATCGCAGGCGACCGCGCGGCGGCCGCCGCGAAACAACAAGCAACGCTTACAGGAGGCGAGCGCAATGCCGCTTGACAAGTTGATGAGCGAGGCCAAATCTCTGGCCTCGGGGGAAATGCAGGCCGCCGCGGAATTCTCGCCAGGCGCGGGCGCGGCCTGTGGCGGGGCGTCGCCCGCGCTGGCATTGCTGACGGCCGATGAAGCCGAGGCGGCGCGCATTTTGCAGATATGCAATGCCTGCCGCTATTGCGAGGGGTTCTGCGCCGTATTTCCGGCCATGACCCGCCGCCTGGAATTCGGCAAAGCCGATATCAATTACCTGGCCAATTTATGCCATAACTGCGGGGACTGCCTGCACGCCTGTCAGTACGCCGCGCCGCATGAATTCGACGTGAACGTGCCGAAGGTCATGGCCAAAGTTCGGCTGCAAACCTATACGGACTATGCCTGGCCGCCATTCCTGGGCGCTTTGTACAAGCGCAACGGCCTGGCCCTGTCGCTGGCCATTGCGGCTGCGCTGGCGCTGTTCCTGGCGCTGACCGTGGCCATGACCGGCACGCTGCTGCACGAACCGCTGGCCGGCGATTTCTATGCGATCTTTCCGCATAATATGCTGGTGCTGATGTTCGGCGCGGTATTCGGCTTCGCCATATTGGCGCTCGGGCTGGGCGTGGCCAGCTTCTGGCGGCAGGTGTCGCCCGGCAAAGCGTCGGGCGCGGCCCTGGCGGAGACGACCCAGGACGTGCTCAGCTTGCGCTATCTGGATGGCGGCCATGGCAAGGGCTGCAACAACCAGGACGATGCCTTCACCCTGTGGCGCAGGCGCTTCCATCACTTCACTTTCTACGGTTTCATGCTGTGCTTTGCGGCAACCAGCGTGGCAACGCTCTACCACTACCTGCTGGACCTGCATGCGCCTTATTCCCTGTCCAGTTTGCCGGTGGTGCTGGGGACGCTGGGCGGAATCGGCCTGTTGATCGGGCCCGCCGGCTTGCTGTGGATGAATCTTGTGCGCCACCCCGAGCATGGCGACGCGGCGCAAAAGCCTATGGACCGCGGCTTCATCGCCCTGCTATTCTTGATCAGCCTCAGCGGGCTGGCTCTGCTGGTTTTGCGCGATACCCGCTATATGGGCCTGTTGCTGGCGCTGCATCTGGGCGTGGTGATGGCCTTGTTCCTGACCATGCCTTACGGCAAGTTCGCCCATGGCATATACCGTACGGCGGCCTTGCTGAAATGGGCAATTGAAAAGCGCCAGCCGCTCAAGCTTAAACTGGGATCGGATTGACCGCGAGCCTGAGCGCAAGCCTCGCCCTTCAGGCCGGAGTTCTTCACACATAGTCATTACCCGCTGGAAACCCGTAAATTCAAAGTCTGGAGACATGCATCATGAGCAAAAAAGCTTTTCTCGCCCTGGCTGCCTGTGCCGCGCTTGCGCCGCCGCTGGCGCCGGCGCAATCCGCGTATCCGCAACACGCCATTCGCCTGATCGTGCCGCATCCGGCGGGCGGCACCTCGGACATCCTGGCCCGCACCATGGCGGCGGAGATGTCCAAGGAGCTCGGCCAGCAGATCGTGGTTGAAAACAAGGGCGGCGCCAACGGCAGCATCGCGGCCCAGAGCGTCGCCGGCGCCGCGCCCGACGGGTATACGCTGCTGCTGGCCACCGCAAGCACGCACGGCATCAATCCATCTTTGTACCGCAAGCTGAGCTACGATGCGGTCAAGGACTTCACGCCCGTCACCCTGTTTGCCACGGTGCCCAATGTGCTGGTGGTCAGCGAAAAGAATCCCGCCAAGACGATCAACGAGCTGGTGGCTTATGTGGCCGAGCATCCCGGCGTGGCCAACATGGCATCGGCAGGCGCGGGAACCCCCGGCCACCTGGCCGGCGAAATGCTCAAGTCCGCCAAGAAGCTGAGCTTCGAACATATTCCCTACAAGGGCGGCGCGCCGGCCATCACCGACCTGATCGCGGGCCAGGTCGATTTCCTGTTCACCACCATACCGGGCGCCATGGCCCACCTGAGGGCCGGCACCTTGCGCGCGCTGGCGGTCAGCTCGATAGACCGGTCCAGCGCTTTGCCCGATGTGCCCACGGTGGCCGAAACGGCCGTGCCGGGTTTCAATGCGGTGTCATGGCACGGCCTGGTTGCGCCCCAAGGCACGCCGCCTGAAATCGTGGACGCCCTGTACAAGGCGTCTTCCAGCGCGCTCAAAAGCGAGGAAGTCCGCAAGCGCCTGGATCAGGAAGGCGCACGCGCCCAGGGCGACGCGCCGGCCGAATTCGGCGCCTTCATCAAGGAGCAGATCGCCACCTGGCGCGGCGCCGTCGAGGCATCGGGAGCGACGGCGGAGTAGCACGCCACGGGGCTCGCGGTTCCATGAGCCGTGCCGGCCGATGAAGGCGCCGCATTGCTGCGATGGCTAGGCCTCGATCCGGGGCTCGGCGTGGGTAGACGCATAATCGAAGAGTTCGGCCTTGACCTGGGCGCGCGTCTTGGAGCTGTGGTCATCAGTGGCCGCGGGCGGGTAGTCCAGTTCGCCGGTGCTGATCTGTCCGGCCTTGATGGCGGCGGCCAGTTCGGCCTGCACCCGCGAGCGGCTTTCGCCGCTGGCGGCGGGGAGGGCGGGCGGATAATCCAGTTCGCCATGGCTGAGCAGGCCGGCCGATTGGGCCTGTTGCAGTTCGGCGGCCACCTGGGCGCGCGTCTTGGCGGGTTCGTCGGCCGCCTGGGCTGCGGCGGCGAATACAGTAGCGGATATCATAAGGGCGCTAACGAGGGTTTTCATACTGACTCCAATATCAATTAAAAAGGACCGAAAGGGCGCGGCGCTGGTTGCGAAATGCGTGCCATGCAAACCGTGTTTCGATGGAGCCAGTATGTGACCGATTCATGTCAGGATAAACCCTAGTACCGTGGATACATATTTCCATTTTTATGAATAATCATATGGATTTCATAGGATGATAGCCGTAGTCTATTGATGTTTTTGGAATAAACAATCGGATTCCACGGAATCATGGAAATGTAATAACATACGTTACTATATGGACAAGACTTCATCCTTCCAGGCATTCGAGCAGGCCATGCAGGATCTTTCCCTGCGTCTGTCTTCGCGCACCGCCATGCGCGAATCTGTCATTGCGCGCCTGTTCCAGCATGTGGCGCTGCGGCTCAATGACTACATGGACGAGCCGTTCAAGGAACACGGCCTGAACACCACTTTGTGGACGTCGCTGGTGGTGATCTATGCCAGCAGGGATCACCGGCTCAGACCCTCGGAGCTGAGTGTATTCATGAACTCATCGCGCACCAACAGCACCCGGGTGGCCAGGGACCTGGAACGCCACGGTTTCGTGCAGCGGGTGGTCGACCCGAGCGACCGGCGCCAGCTATTCCTGCAGTTGACGGAACACGGCAGGGCGTTCGTGGAGGCTGTCCTGCCCTCGCGCCGCGCCTACGTCAGGCGGGCGCTGGAAGAATTCGATGCGGCCGAGATAGACGAATTCGAGCGCCTGCTGCGCAAACTCCTGCGCAAGCTTGGGTAGCGGCCCATCGGCCGGATTTTTTTACTTATGTAGTAACGGACGTTATTAGTTCAACCTTCAGGCGCTATAGTGACCGACTCCCGCGCGTTTTCTCCGGAACCGAAACGTTTCATGATCACGTTGGCCATCATGCTGGCCACCATCATGCAGACGCTGGACAGCACGATAGCCAACGTCGCGCTGCCGCATATGGCGGGCGGCCTGTCGGCGTCGCAGGACCAGATCACCTGGGTGTTGACTTCGTATATCGTCGCCGCGGCGATCGCCACGCCTGTCACCGGCTGGCTGTCGGGCCGCTATGGCCGCAAGACCATCTTCCTGATCTCCATCGCCGGCTTCACGGCGAGCTCGCTATTGTGCGGCATCGCCGGCAGCCTGGCGGAAATCGTCGCCGCGCGGCTGCTGCAAGGCCTGTTCGGCGCCGCGCTGGTGCCTCTGTCGCAGGCCGTGATGCTGGACATCAACCCGCCCGAACGCCATGCCAGGGCGATGGCGGTATGGGGCATGGGCGTGATGCTGGGTCCTGTGCTGGGGCCGACCCTGGGCGGCTGGCTGACTGACAATTTCACCTGGCGCTGGGTCTTTCTGATCAACCTTCCGGTCGGAATTCTGTCTTTTCTGGGCGTCTATTACTATGTCCATGAAGCCAAGTCGAAATTCCTGTCGCGATTCGACTGGTTCGGCTTTTCGATGCTGGCCATTGCCATCGGCATGCTGCAGCTATTCCTGGACCGCGGCGAGCAGGCCGATTGGTTCGGCTCGATAGAAATACGCGTCGAAGCCGCATGCTGTGTCATTGCGCTCACCTTCTTCATCGTGCATACGGCCACCAGCGGCAGCGATTCCTTTTTCAACCTGAAGCTGCTGCGGGATCGCAATTTCGTGACCGGGCTGGCTTTCTATTTCCTGCTCGGCCTGTTGCTGTACGCCACGCGCGCGCTGCTGCCGCCTTTGCTTCAAACACTGCTTGGCTACCCGGTCATGACCACCGGACTGGTCACCGCGCCCACGGGCATAGGCACCATGGTTTCGATGCTTTTTGCGGGGCGTATGGTGGGGCGCGTCGACAGCCGGCTCATCGTCGCCTTGGGTTTCGGCCTGACAGCGGCCTCTTTGTGGCAAATGGCGGGGTATACCCCACAGATCACTGAGTGGGATGTGGCATGGCCTGGGTTCATACAGGGCCTGGGCCTGGGTTTCACTTCAGTGCCGTTGACCACGATGACTTTTTCCACGCTGGAAAAGCACTTGCGCCCCGAAGGCACGGCCATCTACAGCCTGTCGCGCAATATAGGCAGCAGCATCGGGATCTCGGCCATGCAGACCTTGCTGGCGCGCAATACCGCGAGCATGCACAGCTCCCTGGCCGCCTATGTCACCGCCGATACGCTGGTGTCCCGTCCGGATGCGCTGTCGCGGGCCTTCGACTTGAGCACCACCGCCGGCCTGGCCGGACTGGATGCCGTGCTGTACAACCAGGCGTCGTTCATTGCCTATCTGAACGACTTCCGGCTCATGTTCTGGTTCACGGTGCTGGCCATTCCATTTTTGTGGCTGATGCGCAAAAGAAAGGCCGGCGATGGCGAGCCCGCGCCCGAACCCGCCGCCGTGGCGGCCGAATAAGCGCCATGGCGGCGGGTGGCCGGGAACCTGGCAATGCCTTTTTATAGCGGGATGTCGTAATCGATCGTCAGCGGCGCATGGTCGCTGAAGCGCTGTTCTTTATAAATCGTTGCGGTCTTCGCCGTGGCGGCGATGTCTTTCGTGGCGATCTGATAATCGATGCGCCAGCCCACGTTCTTGGCCCAGGCCTGCCCGCGGTTGCTCCACCATGTATAGCCGTCGCCGGTCGCGTCGGGGAACAGCTGGCGGTAGACGTCCATCCAGCCCAGTTCATCGAACACCTTGGTCAGCCAGGCCCTTTCTTCCGGCAGGAAGCCGCTGTTCTTCAAGTTGCCTTTCCAGTTCTTCAGGTCGATTTCCTTGTGGGCGATGTTCCAGTCGCCGCACAGGATGACCTGGCGCCCGCATTTGGCCAGTTCGGCCAGGTGGCCGAAGAAATGTTCCATGAAGACATATTTGGCGGCCTGGCGGTGGTCGCCGCTGGAGCCTGACGGCAGATACAGGGAAATGATAGACAGGTTCTCGTACACCAGTTCCAGGTAGCGGCCCTCGGCGTCGATTTCCGGCACGCCCAGGCCTTCGATGACTTGCAGCGGCTGGCGGCGGGCATACAGGCCGACACCGCTATAGCCCTTCTTTTCGGCATAGTGGAAATAGCCGTAATAGCCGGGAGGATTGAGCATGTCGATCGTCATGTTGTCGACCTGCGCCTTGAGTTCCTGCATGCAGATGAAGTCGGCATCCTGCGATGCGATCCAGTCCAGGAAACCTTTGCTGACGGCCGAACGTATGCCGTTCAGGTTGGCT
>LNAP01005254.1_pt1 | contig 11593 bp, 12 predicted proteins | sample 602601 | NCBI WGS metagenome assembly LNAP01 (sample SAMN02440304, study PRJNA202911) | soil metagenome | biome: Subtropical and temperate rainforests or woodlands; isolation source: soil samples (1 kg each in a 20% v/v slurry with milli Q water) were... ... | reverse complement strand
CGTACCGAGGGTCTCCGCGTGCGTCGCGCGGCGTTGCGGTCCATCGCGGCCGCCACCAAAACGCTCGACCGCATGGTCGTCGCCGTCGCGGCCGCCAAATCAGAGGCCCATGCGTATGCCTGCCGACGCAGCAAATATTTGGAGGCACCCCTGGCGTAGGCGCCATCGCGGCCTCTTTGACCTCGGATGGCGTCGCACGAACCGGCACCCAACGACGACGGCCTACCAGCGACGTAGCAGTATCTCACGAGGTGGCAGACGATCAGGGCTCTCTCTCTCTTCCCCCCCCCCCTTGTGGTCCCCATGTCCTCCCGACTCGATCCTCTGTGCTGGGTCGGATGGGCGGACAAAGGTAAATAGAAAAAAAAGGAAACGCGTCGATTTCTTTTTCCAAACCAACGCACGGAACAATATCGAAAGAAAAAAAAGGAAACGCGTCGATTTCTTTTTCCAAACCAACGCACGGAACAATATCGAAAGAAAAAAAAAGGAAACGCGTCGATTTCTTTTTCCAAACCAGCGCACGGAACAATATCGAAAGAAAAAAAAGGAAACGATGGGTTTTCTTTTTTGCCAGGCACGATCGACGGACCCGAGAAGAAAACCATGCTCAACGAGAAACACGAGCCCCTGCGGATGCTTTGCTTTCCGGTCGAAAAAAAAAGTTTTGACCCACATTGAAGTGGCAGACAAAAGAGGAAAACTCGAAGCACAGACGCGCTTCGAGTTTTTCGCGTTGTTTGTGTCGAACGCGCTGCTCGCGGTTTTCATCCGAGTAGGCCATGCAGAGAGAAAGAAAAAAAAAGCGAACTGCGGAGCGGACGTGCGCCGTGCCCGCGGCAGCAAAGGCGCACCCTTTAGCCTGACGAATAGGAGTCTGGTTGTGTCGCGCGCGTGCGCGTGATTGGCGGTGACCGTTTGGCGGTCGCAAACGCGAACAGGATGGAAAAGGAGAGACGCCAGAGACGGTTGCGCGCGTACACACGTGGACTCGTGAACGGTGTCGAGGCCTGAGCGTGGGACCGCTCCCTGTCCTGTGCGTGTGGCCACGGGCGCAGTTCCTTTTCACATCACCTTTTTCCATATACTCCCCACCTGCCAACTGGCCGGTCGAACCTCGCGCAAAATCGAGCCGCACGGCATCGGAGGCAATGTCACTGTTGTCAAAGAGCGAACAGCGCAGGGAGATTGAGGCGGCGACCAGCGCCAAGTCGCGGCGAGACATGGCGGCCATGTGCCGTGCACTGCACAACCTGCGCAGGCACTTTGGGGCCGCCGGGCAGCGACGAGATCGCCGCCGACGACGGCGACGACGACAAGATACACCTGCAGCCGCCCTGCCCGATGGCAGCGCCGGTGGCACCCACGACGACGACAGCGAAGACGGTCTGACAAAGGTCGACGGCACCCAAGACGAGGACGGCACGCAAAGGGCCTATGAATCATTCGGCGACCTGTGCACCAGCGAGTTGGGCCTGTGCAAGAGTGCCGCCGAGGGGGCCATCAAGGAGGCGCTCATCGCGCGGCTCTTTTGCGACACAGTCTTGGTCGACGCGGCAGACAGGGCGCTGGCGGCCCGCGTGGCGTCGTCGTCCTATCGATGCCTGATCGCCCTGGTGAGCGACTGGAGCGCTCCGGTAGAGTGGATGGAGTGGTCGATGGACGAGTTGACGACGTGGTTCGTGGCGCCGGCGAGGTCGGACCTGTGTCGCACCTTTGTGTCGGTGTGGAACCGAGCCAAAGCCAAGGCCGGTCAGGGTGGCCCTCGCGGCGGCCGTGCGCCCTCGCGGCGCCACTTTACGCAAGCCTATGCCGAAGAGAAGGCCAGCAGGCGCTCGGTCGAATCGGCCAGCGCGGGAGCGCATGGGTCGCCTTTGTCTGCGTCATCGCCACCATCACCGCGAGAAATCGCGGGCGCAAACTTTGCGCACATTGACGTCTCGACGCCAGCGCGGGACGATGGCGGCATAGGCATCGGTTCACATCCGTGCGCTTCCGACGCGCTGGGAGGTCGCGGTCGACTTTCACTGTTTTCCCCCTCATCAACGCGACCGCCATTACCGCAGCCGTCATCAGACGATGGTTCGTGTTGCCACCACGGTTTGGACGCCGTGCAGGGCGCAGGCGCAACGAAAAAAAGAAAAAGAGGGAATGACGCGGACGCGCGGTACGACGACTGCAGCACGGCGCTGCCGCAAGGGGACAGCGGACGCGAGGAGCCGGGGGACGGGACGCCCTCGGATGGCGACCAGAGCGAGCGGGCAGAGACCGACGGCAATCACGTGAATGTCAGACGGCGCACGGTTGCCGCGGTCGACGAAACCAAACGGTGTGCGGGAGCGCATGCAACGCAAGGGCAGACGCGTGTACCGACCGTGCCGAGGTACACGGTGGGGGCCGTGGATCGGCCGGAAGCGCCTCGCGTGCGCACGGCTGACCCACAATTGATGGGCCAGGCGCTCGCTGCCATGGCTTCGCTAGGCGGCGCCGACCTCATGTTTGAAACGCTCGCGCACATGTCTGCCGCCCTCGCGCAGCAACAGTCGTGGCCCCAACGATCGCCGTCGCCGCTGGCGGTCGCGTCGGAACCTCTCGTGGGGGACGACCGACGGCGGCGGCAAGATCCCTCGGTGACGCCAAAAGACAATGTCGAATAACAAACGCTTTTTTTTCCTTCCCCATTTTCGTTTATTCATGAAAAGCCTCTTGCGTTTTTGTGAGGATGACGGTCTCTTTCAACGATGCGCCTTTGGCGTGACCGAGGACACTGCCCTTTTGGGAACGCGTCGTTGGACGCCCGTGCGCGACCCTTCTTGGAAAAAGAAAAAAGTCTGCCGATTCCAAGGTGTCCCATTCGGACTCGGGTCTCTGCGGGGCGCCAACGAGATATAGTGCAAATATTTGTGATTTGCTCACCCTTGTAGCAGGCCACAGCAGTAAAGTTGAGAAATGTTTCGTCAACGCCGTCGCTGATCCAAGTCCTGCGTCGCCGCAACCAAATACTCAAGTATTGGATCGCGGATTTTTTTGCTCGATGCGCTTTTGCTTTTTCCGAATACTCAAGTACGGGGCCGGCGGTGTTTTCCCAGTCACAGCAATTTTCCTTTTCCAAATACTCAAGTATTGGGCTACCATGTTTTCTCAGTTTTCCGAATACTCAAGTATTGCACTGCGGACTTTTTTGTTTGATGCGCTTTTGTTTGCTCTCGAATTTTGTTTTTGTGGAGCCGACCTTTTTTTTCGAGAGACTGATGTGCGTCGTCACTGGCTACCACCCTGATGGTGCCTTTTTTCCGGGGGCATCGTTATGATACATCCCGGATTTATCGTGGATGCCCTTTTAGGAAAAGACCGTCGCGTCGGGAAAAAATAAAACGCCAACGAGAAATGGCGTTTTTCCTTTATCGTGCGTGATGCGACGGCCAAGGGACGAAAAAAAAAAATCGAAAGCGCTTTTTCCGTTTACGTGCGCTGTTGCGTCGTTCGAGCCTCTCTCTCTTTTTTTTGTAACGACACGGCAGCGCTTTTCCTTTGTGGGTGCGCGCGCATGTGGGATTTATCATCGGTCCCTTATTTGGAAGGTGGACGACGTCCCAAAGGCTAAAGTGTGTCCTCAAAAAAAAAGTGTGACGCAAACATCTCTGTGGTGCGCGCCCACGGAAACGAAAAAAAAACAACGTAAACTTTTTTCGTTTCGATGCACACCCGCGTGTGGACGACGACAAGACGGCCGCCTTTTTTTCTGGGAGCATTGCGTTACAACTGGGATTTATCGTGGATGCCTTTTTTGGAAGTACGTGTTGATCGCAAAAGGAAATGGACGTGAAAAAAGATATTTTCGTTTTTTCTTTTGTCGCTCTGTATTGCGTGTCGTGCAAAGAGATGGAAAAAAAGGGTGCCTCGTTTTTTTCGTCCTCTGTGCGCGGCGTCGCCGTTGTGTCGCTTTTTTTTTTCGATCGATCGCGGTGGCGAGAAAAGGGCGGTAGGGACTGGTGCGGTCGTCCGTCTTTTTTTTATTTGGTAGATTTCCGAAAGATATTCGGTCGTATGGGAAGCCACGCGGTGTAAAATTTTTCAATGTCCTCTTGAGGAGCGCGCATTAGGTCTTGGCGGCGGCGCTTGGGCATCCCGTAGACATTTTGACGAGGATGACGCCACGCGTGTGCACGGTGCCCCTCTCGCGGTGCTGCTCCACGTGGGCCGCGACGGTGTCAAAGAGCCTGTAGCGAAACTCGTCGTCGTCGAGGATGGCTCTGGCTGTCTCAAAGTCGCATTCCTGGTCGCGCCTTCGGGCAAAGAGCGCATCGCGGGAAAGGTTGACCAAGGGTTGACGACTGATGGCTAGCCGGCGAGCCAATGTTCACAAGCCAGCCGGCTGAATCTCGACATAGTCGAACCCGGAAAACCATGACTTTGACGACGCGAAACGAAACGGATCTCTAATGAAACGTTTGGAAGTTGGGCGCATTGTCGCTCCATCGTACGAACGTGGTCCACATTCGACACGAACGACGTTTTTTTGAATTTGCGGATGTCTGTGCTCGATTAAAGCACGATTATCGTTTTTGTTGGTGGGTCCGGATCACGTCGAGCACTCGGCTCGCAGCCTAGGCTAAACGGGCTCAGACCGCTCGCGGCCGGCTTCGCGCTGGCTAGCCATTAGCGCTAGCATTGGTTGCGCCGCGAGGTCGCTCAAGTGGACAGGAGTGTGAGGCGCGGTGGGAGTTGACACCGTCCATCCCTTTTGCAGAAAGGATCGACAAAGGCCCAAATTCGGTCGCAGTACAAGTTAAAGCCTGCGTGGCCAACCCCTGCCGGCAACATCGACGCACTTTGGCCATCCAGAGGGAAAAAGGGATTCAGCGAGGCGGCGAAAAGCACCGATCCTACGCGCATGCACCATCGCCGTGAAATGGAAGGGAGTTGGGGTGATTGTGGCGACCAAGACGCAAGAAAGTATTACGACTATTGCGGCACCAATCCCCAGGACGATGTGCTGTGTGCGTTGGGCGACGGAGAACACGTCCACCATGTGTGTGACGACGACAACGGCGAAGACGAAATGCGGCAGGCCGACGGGTTCTGCAGGGACCACCTCTCACTCCGTCTCGAGATGGAACCGCTGTTGGTCAGGGTCGAAGAGGCGCGCATCGAGCGGGATGGGCTGCGCGAGAGGTTGGTGGGATCTATGAAAAAGGATGGCGTCGATCGCGTGCCGGCAGGACTCGCGCCGGGTCCTGCACTCGTAGCGCGCATCGCTCCGGCCGGTCATCCGTCTTACGATGTGTCGGACGAGATCCTCGATGCCGCCGTCAATGAGCGCATGACCGCCGAACCGACCGAGCGACGCATATCGATAGACGTCGAGAGCGTGTGCGAGGCGCCCACGACCAACAACACACGCACCACCAAGCGTCCGCGGCGTGCCAGGACGCGCACGGGCAGCCACAGCAGTGTCGGCGCTGGTTCGGCCTGTGGTGATGACGGTGCGCCCGATGCGACCCCCGTGTTGCCCCCAATGCACGAAATCGCGTCTTGGCCAAAGTCATTCGACGCGCTGTCGATGGGCGAGGGGTCCGAGTCTCTGCCGCATATGCAGAGGGCCGTTCCCAAACGTGCCGGCGGACGGCGGCTGCCACTCAAGCCTCTGCTGGTCCTGGAGCGGACCGATCCGATGGCCGCACGCGGAGGACCGATGGCGGCGTCGATGGTGATAAACCAAACGGGCACCACGGGCATCGCCTCCGTGGCGCCCGATCGGTTTATCGACGATCCCACGAGCAAATCTGTGGAGTGCAAGTCAACGCTGTACGTCGTGCTGAGCGAGGCACTCATTCGCGCGACCCGTCAGGTGCAGGACCGCGTCAACGCCGAGCACACCGAGTCGGTGGTGGATCGCTTCGACCCCGGAAAGGGCGATGCCACCGTATCCGGAACGGGGAGCGCACCCTCCAGGCGCAAAAGGGCGTCGACGACGGCGGCGAACGGAAGCGCCGACATGGGAACTGCCGCGAGCGTGACGACGATGGCCAACGCCGCCAACGGCGCACCGCCCTTCACGACCGACGCTTCCCGAGGCAAAGGGACAGACGAGGCCGCCGGTGGGCCGTGCACCCGCACGATGCCCGGTGAGTCGTCATCGGCATCGGCAGAGATCCGGCAGCAGGTCGAGCGATTCGACGAGTTGTCGAGGCTCATCGTGGCCCTGGGCAAACAGATTCAGCCGATACGTGCCGCGCTCATGGCTCTCACGGTCGATCCGACTTGCGAGACCGCATCGGCGGCGCCGACCGTGGCGCAGAAGCCGAGACGCCCACCCGGACCAACGTTGGTCATAGACAGGATCGACGGTGTTGACACGGCAGAGACGACACTCCCAAAGGCACCCCCACCACCACCAAAGAGGACGCGCGCAGAGTGGAGCGCCGAAAAGCAAGCGCGTCACGCCCCGCACACGCCCACGAGGGATGCGGTCGTCGATTACCTGGAAAGGTGCGGCGCCTCGGATCGCGGCCTCGCTGTCAGGTTTTCGGACGACAAAGGGGGCACGCTCTATCGTCTAAAGGCGGGCGTGAGGACGAAACCTGGAGCGATCAACACGATCACCTATCCGCCGCTGGCCAGGCGCGCCGTGGCCGATGCCCTGGCGAGGATCGGCGTCCGCTCGGTGGGAGCGTCCTGCGCGTCGCCGACTGCCACCGACTTGTTGGCACCCGGCCACCCATTTCGCAAGGAACTGCTCATCGCCATAAAAGCACGCGTCGCCGAGCATCGCCGGGAAAATGCCGTGCGCGTTCGTACCGTCAGACTCATCAGGGTGCCGTCGGTCGACGCCGTGTAGTCTCTTTTTGGCAGAGGCAACGATGGGGGTGGCGTCTCCTCTTTTTTTTTGTCCGATGGCATTTGGGCACATCCAGGCCTCATCGGGAATACGCGACATCGGACGATGTAAGTATGCCCGAAAAACGAAAGCGTCCATATAAAGGGAATGTGCGATGTGCGCGCGGATGGCCCCGTTTTTGCTTTGCGGGGTGTATGCGTGGCAGTATCGAAAGGGAAAACCGCAAAACGGTTTTCTTGTCTGGCGTGTGTTGGTCGTCGGCGTGCGCATCGCCGTCGCCATCATCGTCATGACATGACGACGGCACGATGACTTTTTTCCTCGCAAGGCGTTCCTGGGACATCCCGGATTTATCGTGGATGCGTTTTTAGGAAAAAATACCAATGCCGGAAAATAAAGAAAAAGTATCGAAAGGAAAACGGGTGCGAAAATGGTGCGCATTTCCCTTGCCGTGCGTGCGCGCGCACATGGAGCGTCGCGGGCGGAGGGAGAATCGAAAGCGTTTTTTTTTGCTCTGCGTGCGCCGTTGTCGGCACCAAGGCGCCACTTTTTTTTCTGAGGGCGTCATGGCGCATCCTGGATTTATCATGGATGCTTTATTAGGAAACGACGTCCGAAAAAGCGGAACACGGTCACAGAATGAAAAGGAGCGCGAAATGGCGCTTTTCCTTTACCGTGCGTGGAGCGCGGTGAGGCATTGCAGAGAAAAAAAAACACAAATGCTTTTCGTTTTGCGTGCGCCTGCTGTCGGCATTTTGTCGTCGCGTCGTCCATGGCGGCGGCAACGATGACGACAAGACCGCGCCTTTTTTTCCGAGGGACTGTTATGGCACATCCTGGATTTATCAGGGACGCCTTTTTAGGAAGATATGGATGTGTCGACGTGGCGGCATTTCTCTCTGGAAGCATTGTGACACATCAGGGACAAAACTGGATGGCGAGTTTTGGTAAATTGTGTTGGCCAATGGGGACGGATGTTGAGAAAAAATGCCTCGCAGAGAAAATGCAAAACGACATCGGCGACAGCAACAAAAAAACTGCGGACTGACGTCGCGGTGGCAAAAGTCGATGCGCTTTTTTCCGTTTGCCGCTTTGGTCGGCCCATGGGAATTTTGGGCGCGCGCATTTGTCGGACCACGGCGAACCTTGCAGAGACTGCGTTGCACGGATCGAGAGCGTTTCTCTCTCTCTGTCTTTTCTTTTTTTTCTCTCTGTCTTTTCTTTTTCTTTTGCAAACGCCGAATGGACGCGCCGCCTTGCGGGTGGCGGCATCGAGATACAACGGGGGAGACCCAACGGACTAAGGGCAGTCGCGCGCCTTGGAGATGACGAGGGCGCGGATCTTTGTGGTGCCATGCTCGCGATGCTGGGCGATGGCGGCCTTGATGGCGGCGCCCAGCCTCTCGCGGAGGTCCCACGTTGCGAATATCTCGCCGGTGGCATCGTACGAGTAGGGCCGGGTCGCTTCGAATCCAGAGTCGGACAGCACGGCGGCGGCGGCATGTTGGACCAGCGTCAGGTACCGGGCGCGCGTGAGCGTCCCCCGGCGGACTTTGGTCACAACCCCGATGCGGTAGTCGCCATGCGCGGGGCTGATTTCGGGAGGCACGTGCCAGGGGACGCCACCGCGCTCGTTGCTCGGATGCGCGCCTATGTGCTTGGCGACGACGTCGCGCAGCCCCGTGTAGTGCGCGTGGAGTGCACGCTTGTCGACGGCCGCCTTGGTGGGAGCGCGCGACCCTTCGACCGCGACCTCTGGCAGCGGCGCGAGGTCGAGCGTGAGGGCGGCCATATGGGCGCGCCTGGGTCGCAACTCCTTGTTCAGATCGGCGATCTTCTCGCCCAGGGCGTAAAAGTCTCTGGCCCATCGGGCCGCCGTGACCGACAGTCGATGTACCGATGGAGCCGACGTCGGCGACGCCTTTTCGCGTTCTCCCCGTGCGGCCATGGCCATGGCGATGGCATCCAGCACGGGGTCGCCGCCCATCGGCGAGACCACCTTTCCATCGCCGACGTTCGCGTCTACCGCAGGGGGAGCGGCCTGCGCGCCGCCGGGAATTCCTGGCAGGTTCATGGCGAGGTCGGCGTCCTCCTTCCCGATGACGATGGGTTCGGCCCCGGCCGCCTTGTCGTACTTTATGACCTTGAGCGACGGTCTGCCTCTGGCGGCGGAGCGCGCCTCCTGGACGCTGCGCGTCGCACAAACGATCAATTCGGCCACGGTGTCGCTCAACGATGGACCCTTTTGTTCGCCCCGTTTGCTTTGCGCCGTGGGTGCCGAATTGCACACGATGCCGCCGACTGGTGAGAGTATGTCGGACGGCAGTGTGTCGGACGGTGAGGTCCGCGGGCGCTTGGCCGGTCGATCCTTGCCATCGCCATTGTCGTCATCGAGATCGATTCCATCATCATCGCCGTCGTCATCGTCATGGAGCAGCGCGTGCTGGTGGAGCGCTCTTTCGGCCTCTTTCTTTGCGCGCTTGGCCTCCTCCTTGGCCTGCTTTTCGGCGCGATTTTCGACCTCGGCGGCGCAGTCGTTGGCCCTGGTCGGCTTGACGTGCTCGCGGATGGCCTTTTCTATGATGCCGTTGGCGGTGGAAGAGGACGCGCGAGGATTGCCGATGCGCACCTCCACGTACTTGCCGTCGGTGAACAGCCTGCGCGCACGCGTCACCCTATTGACGCGCATGTAGTCGAGCAGATGGTTGCGAAGGACGATCCGCTGCGCGCAGAGGTCCTTTTGTTGGGGCGCCAGTTTGGATCCCTCCACGCTCTGCGCGAGCCACTGGCAAAGCAGGACGTTGGTGCAGTTTTTGCCGAGTTGGGTCCCGCTGTCATAGTCGGCGTCGGCATGGATCACCTCGTCCTGTTCGTCGTCGCCCACGGGTTCCGCTTCGGCGTCGGTGCCGCCGTCATACTCGTCCTCGTCGTCGTACTCGCTGCCCTCTTCATCACTGCCGCCCTCGTCGCCATACGCACTGTTCTCATAGTCGCTTTCGCCATCCTCTTCTTCTTCTTCATCGTACCGGCTGTCGTCGCTGTGGGCATCGCGCGCGTCGTGATGATGTTGTTGGCTCTGGTGCGGGGCTCGGTGAGTGGGCGGGTTCGCGACGCTCCCGCCGGTGCGCTGTTGAGCGATCGGTGGTGCAGGCGCGGGTGCGCGGTGGCCCCTCACGGCGCTCGCCGGCGGTGGTGCCGTCGTGCGACCATTTCCGTTGACGCTCATTTTTTCCTTCAGACGTCACCCATTCCGTGGCGCACGACAGACGGCCGTGCGAGCGCGTGTCCGTTTGCATCTGCACACCCTGGATTGCGGTGGGGCGGGAGCGCGTGCGATACCAATTGCGATCTATGCGCGAGACGATGGGGAAAAAAAAGGAGAGAGATGCAGAGAGCACACAAGTGTCGTCCATAAACGGGGGGCTATTGGGTTCGAATGCAAGGATAGCATGAGCCTCGCAGAGCGGTCGAAAAAAACTTGGAAGGAGGAGAAAAAAAAGGAGTGGCCTTGCCCGGCCACTGGCAAGCGGGAGCGAAACAAAGCGTGGCGTGGATGGACATCCTCACAAGGCGATATCGCCTCGTGCCCGATTGGAGCCTGTGTGCGCCGTTGGCCGACCAAAGCCAATCGGTTTTTTCTTTTTTGCCCGTGCGCATGGAGCGTGCGCAAACCCGCCAACGGAACGGTCCCCTTTTTTGGTGTTCCTGAATGGGTTTTCTTGGTGCTCGGGAGAAGAGACCACGTGCGCGCGCGGTATCCTTGCTGCTACTGGGGAAACGAACGCGTCTTATTTGTGGGTTACGTTTTCAACGTTGTTGTGGTCGTTGTCATAGTGACGATATGTGGCACGGCGATACAACGATAGCGTCGACTTGATGGAACGATCCAACGGACGCAGATGATGCGCGAGAAGCATGCGGGGCAGCACCATGGCGTCGTTGCGTCGTCCAGTTCCCCTTTTTGTAGCACATTCCGTCTTCATATGTGCTTTTCTGTTGATGGGGGATCTATAGTAGCGCAATGCAATCATGTCGTATGAGTTTGGCACAACGACGACTTCATAATAGGGCATCGATGGAACGTCCGATACCGTAAGAAGGCCCATAAGAGATAGGACAATAGAATGCAGCCAATGGGGGAAGAGGCTAATGATAGGGTCGTCTCGTATGGTCCTCCATGATCGATCCGTCGCATGGAGACGCCAGATCCATAGGACACATATAGGGGGCAATCTGGTATAAGACGTCATACCCACCTCATGTAACCCCAACAACGGTAAGAGTCAATCTCCGATCGATTCATATGAATACCAAACCTGACATGGGCCGCACATGGGGATGGACGAGATCTCATAACGGTGGTCGCGACCATCGTGATCTCCCCGTGGTATGGCGGTCGTTCGACGAGACAAAAAAAGTGGGACGCCTCTTATATGAATGACTGGTGGTCGCCTCTATACTCGATCATAGAGGATGGGTGTCGTAATATAGATCGTATGTAACCGTCATATGACGATGTAACGTAGGACACGACCATCGGTACATCGGTATATGGATCGTAATATATCCTAGGTGATCGGAATATACCCTATTTGGAAATACGGGATAAGGTAATTGTTTCATGGTAACGGTGGTCAAGGTCACCGGTGCCTAGGATACCCATCGTAATAAAAATATGACGGTGGTCACGACCGTCGTCGCAAAAATCGTCCCAAGGTTCAGACACCGAGATATATGGTTATATATAGTATC
>LNAP01006043.1_pt1 | contig 11599 bp, 8 predicted proteins | sample 602601 | NCBI WGS metagenome assembly LNAP01 (sample SAMN02440304, study PRJNA202911) | soil metagenome | biome: Subtropical and temperate rainforests or woodlands; isolation source: soil samples (1 kg each in a 20% v/v slurry with milli Q water) were... ... | reverse complement strand
GGCCTTGACGCTGTTGGAACAACGTCCCGCCAGCGTGCTGCTCGCCGACTGGCTGATGCCGGAAATCGACGGCCTGGAACTCACCGGCCGCGTGCGCCAGCTCGACGAAATGGCCGACCACTACACCTACGTGATGCTGCTCACCGGCAAAGAAGGCGAAAACGTGCTGAGCGAAGCCTTCGACCGTGGCGTCGATGACTTCGTCAGCAAGTCAGCCATGAGCGAGCAATTGGTGCCGCGCGTGTACGCTGCCGACCGGCTGTGCAATACCTTGCAGCGCCTGCTGCAAGAAAACCGCATGCTCACGCAAAACATTTCCAGCCTCGAGCAGCGCAATCTGGTCGACCCGCTGACGGGCCTGGGCAACCCACGTTATCTGCACCAGATGATGATCGACAGCATTCGCCAAGTGGAATCCCGTGGCGGTGCGGTTTGCTACCTGCTAATCGGCCTGCAAGACGCGCCGAATCTTCGTCAGCAGTACGGCGAAACGTTCTACAACGAGTTACTGCATGGCGTTGCCCGCCGCTTGCAACAGCTGGTGCGTCCGCTGGATGTACTGGTACGCCTGGACGACCACCACTTCGGCTTGTTGACCCTGCTGGAAGACCTGCAAGAGTGCTCGCCAAGCAGCTTTAAACGCCTGCACGAAGGCCTCAACCTGAAAGCGTTCAAAACCAGCGAGGGTTTTATCACCCTAAAAGCCGGCATTGCCCTGGTGGGTATGGACGCCAAGGCCTTGCCGATCCAGCCCGAAGTGCTGATCGAAAAAGCCACCGAACTGCTTCCGGAAGCCTACGGCAGCGGCCGCGTCGCGGCGATTCGCCTGCCGCTGTACAAGTAAATGCATTGGCACATTCTTGGCGCGGGCAGCCTCGGCACCTTGTGGGCCGCTCGCCTCGCCCGGGCCAATGTGCCGGTCACTCTGCTGCTGCGTAACCGCCAGCGCCTGGCCAGCTACCGCCAGGGCGGCGGCCTTACGCTGGTTGAGCAGAACCAGAGCAGCCTGTACCCGGTGCCCGCGCAAAGCGTCGACGATACCAGCCCGATCCGCCTACTGCTGCTCGCCTGCAAGGCCTACGACGCCGAAGAGGCGGTGGCTGGTGTGGCCCACCGCTTGACCTGCGATGCCGACGTGGTGCTGCTGCAAAACGGTATGGGCAGCCAGGATGCCGTCGCTGCCCGATTACCCCGCGCCCGCTGTGTTTCCGCCTCCAGCACCGAAGGCGCCTTTCGTGATGGCGACTTTCGCGTGGTGTTTGCCGGCCATGGTCATACCTGGCTGGGCGACCCACTCAACCCAACGCCACCTACCTGGCTTGCCGACCTGCAAAACGCCGGCATTTCCCACGAATGGACACCCGACATCCTCGGCCGCCTATGGCGCAAGCTGGCGCTGAACTGCGCCATCAACCCGCTTACGGTGCTGCATGACTGTCGCAACGGCGGGCTACAGGAACATCCCGCCGAAGTCGCTACCCTGTGCGAAGAACTGAGCGAGGTACTGCACCTGTGTGGCCAACCCGATGCAGCCGAGCATCTGGCCGAGGACGTGCAACGCGTGATCCAAGCCACCGCCGCCAACTATTCGTCCATGCACCAGGACGTTGCTCAGGGGCGGCGTACGGAAATCAGCTACCTGCTTGGCCATGTTTGTGCGGTTGCGCAGCGCCACAACTGCAAGGTGCCGCATCTGCACATGCTGCTTAAACGCCTGCAAGCTGAGCTACATAACCACGGCCTGCCCACTACGTAGGTTGGTTCGGTCCGCGTTCGGTTAGCCATAGGCGAAGCCCAACATGGTTTGGCTGGCGTTGCATCGCTTGTTGGGCTTCACCTATGGCTAAACCAACCTCCACAACTGGACCCGTTCCGAAGTCGTTGAGCTCCCCCTGAGCAGGCGCTACCCTGCCAACCTCTCTGGAAAAGGTCGCACCCCGCTTATGACCCTGCGCAAGCGTCTGGAAAACCTGTCCGTCGGCCGCAAATTGTTGGCGGCGTTGTTGGCGTTGCTGACCACCGTACTGCTAGTAGCCAACCTGGCGTTTATCAGTGCCGCGTATTGGATCTCCCAGGAAAACATGGCGCCGCAGGCGTTGCAGACGCTGGGGCGATTGCTGTCGACCCCCGCGCTGAGCAATGAAGCGCTAAGTTCACGCGCCACCGCCGAAGCCTTGCTGCAACGCCTGGATAGCTACAGCCCGCTGCGTGCGGCTGCGCTGTATGGCAGCGATGGCCGCCGCCTGGCGCAACTGGAACACGGTGAAAAACTGCACCTGCCGCGCCGCATCGAGCAGCTCTCCACTTGGCGCTACGGCGAGTTCCGCACCAACCAACTTTTCGAACTGCCGCAGGAAGGCAAACCGCCAGGCCATCTGTTATTGGTGGCCTCAAGCGAACTGCCCGGTGCGTTTTACACCGGCACCCTGACCGCCAGCCTGGTGATCCTCGCCTGTAGCGTGCTGCTCTGGTCGCTGGTAGCGCGGCAGATTCGCCGTTTGGTCACCCGTCCTATCCGCCGCCTGGAAGAGCTGACGCGCCAGGTCACCCGTGAAGAAAACTACGCGCTGCGCGCAGCGCGCGGCCATCAGGATGAAATCGGCAGCCTGGCCGAAGCGTTCAACACCATGCTGTCGCGCATCGAGGCTCGTGAGCAGCAGCTCAAGCGCGCGCGCGACGATGCGCAAATGTCCTTTGACCAAGCCCAGCGATTGGCTGAGGAAACCCGCCACTCCAACCGCAAGTTGGAGCTTGAAGTGCAGGTACGCAGCAAGATCGAGAAAAAACTCACCGGCTTTCAGAACTACCTCAACAGCATCATCGACTCGATGCCCTCGGCCCTGATCGCGTTGGACGAGCAGTTGTATGTCAGCCAATGGAATCAGGAAGCCAGCGCCCTTTCCGGCACCCAGTTGGACGAAGCCTTAAATCAACCGGTGTTCCTCGCCTTTCCGCCGCTTAAGCCTTATCTACCGCAGCTAAAACGCACGGCAGAGCGCCACACAGTGGAGAAAATCGAGCGGGTGACCTGGTTCCGTGGCGACGTTAAATGCCATTACGCCCTGACCTTCTACCCGCTGATGGGCGGCGCCGGCCGCGGGGTGGTGATCCGTATCGACGACATCAGCCAACGTCTGTCGTTGGAAGAGATGATGGTGCAGTCGGAGAAAATGCTCTCGGTAGGCGGTCTGGCCGCCGGTATGGCGCACGAAATCAACAACCCATTGGGCGCGATTCTGCATAACGTGCAGAACATTCGTCGGCGCCTGTCCAGCGAACTGCCGCGTAACCAGGAAGTGGCAGACGCGGTGGGTGTCTCTCTGGAAACCGTTAACCGCTACCTGCAAGGCCGCGAGGTACCGAACCTGTTGGACGGCATTCAGCAGGCCGGTTCGCGCGCGGCGAAAATCGTTACCCATATGCTCAGTTTCAGCCGCATGAGCAACCGCCAGCTGGCGCCTTGCCAGTTGCCCGCCCTGCTCGACCAAGCGGTGGAAATCGCCGGCAATGACTTCGACCTCACTGAGGGCTTCGACTTCAAGGGCCTGAATATCGACCGCGAGTTCGATCCCAAGGTTGGGCTGGTACCAGGCATCGCCAACGAGCTGGAGCAGGTATTGCTCAACCTGCTGAAAAACGCCGCCCAGGCCATTCACCAGCGCGAAGCCAAGCCGGGCTCATTGCTGGAGCCGGGGCGCATTACGTTGCGTACACGCCTGGCCGAGCCTTGGGCGGAAATTCAGGTAGAAGACAACGGCGTCGGCATGCCAGAGCTGGTGCGCAAACGCATCTTCGAACCGTTTTTCACCACCAAGGAAGTGGGTCAAGGCACCGGCTTGGGCCTGTCGGTTTCGTACTTCATCATCACCAACAACCACAAAGGGCAAATGGAGGTGCAGTCGGCATTAGGCCAAGGCACCTGCTTCACCCTGCGTTTGCCGCTGGCAACGCCCCCTGATCATTCTGAAGAGAACTAAGCCATGGGTTTTCGCCTGTCGAAGATTTACACCCGCACCGGCGATGCCGGCGAAACCGGTCTGGCCGACGGCCGTCGGGTGCCCAAAGACCACCCGCGCGTGGAGGCCATGGGCGAGTTGGATAGCCTTAATAGCCAATTGGGTTTGCTCCTGGCGGGGCTGGCCGAGCACGAGGTGATGTGGTCGGGCTTGAGCGAAGTGATCGACGTGCTCGGCCCCTGCCAACACCGACTGTTTGACCTTGGCGGTGAACTGGCGATGCCGCAGTACCAGGCGTTGAACCAGGCTGAGGTGGAACGCTTGGAAGCAGCAATTGATGTGTGGAATGAAGAGCTAGGGCCATTGGAGAATTTTATTCTGCCGGGTGGCTCGCTGTTGGTAGCGCAGGCCCATGTGTGCCGGGCGCAGGCACGGACCGCTGAGCGGCGGTGTCAGCAGTTGAATGCGCTGGAGCCGTTAGGCGGCGTGGGGTTGGCGTATGTAAATCGGCTGTCGGATTTGCTGTTTGTGGCGGCGCGCTTGATTGGCAGGCGTATGCAAATCAACGAAGTGCTCTGGGAGGCGGCGCCGAAACCCGAGTGAGGCAGACCCTCTCCCCCGGCCCCTCTCCCGCAAGCGGGCGAGGGGAGACAAGCCAGCCGCATTCCAGCCCCCTCTCCCGCTTGCGGCGAGGGGAGACAAGCCAGCCCTCGTTCCAGCCCCCTCTCCCGCTTGCGGCGAAGGGAGACAAGCCAGCCCCGTTCCAGCCCCCTCTCCCGCTTGCGGGAGAGGGTTGGGGAGAGGGCTACAGTTGCGGCCAGAATGCGCGAATACCAGCCACACCTTGCGCACCGACTTGCCAGGCTTTTTCGGTCTCCGCCGCGCCAACCCCGCCGAGCAAATAAACCGGCTGATTAAACCCGGCGATCATTTCCTGCGCCGCGTCCCACCCCAATGGCTGTGCCTCTGGGTGAGTTTGTGTGGCCTGCACCGGCGACAGGGTGACAAAATCCACGCCCATCTCGGCCGCCAGTGCCAGCTCTTCAGCGTTATGGCAGGACGCCGCCAACCACCGATCTTTTGGAAACGGCCGCCCGCCGCTGACCAATTTGCGCAACTGCGTAGACGTCAGGTGCCAACCGGCAGCCGGGAAATCCCCGAGCCATTCCAGCGGTCCCTTGAGCATCAACTGCGCACGGCCAGCGCACAGGCCAACAGCGTCCACCGCCAGATCGCGGTACTGCGGGTCATACATATTCGGTGCGCGTAGCTGGACCAAACGAATACCGCTTTCCAGCGCGGCCTTGAGACCGAGCAACAACTGCTTGGGCTCCAGACCCTCGGGTGTAATCAAGTAATGCTCGGGTAAGCGCGCAGCAGCGACGATAGGCCGGTTGGCGGCGGGAAATTCGTAGTCGCTCAGCTGGCGATTACTCACCCACGCCAGCGGCTGACCTTCAGCGCCATGGGGTTCGCCGGTAAAGGCGCTGACTTCCCAGACATCCAACAACACGTGTTTGTCCGGGTAGTCATGGCGCACTTGAATCAGTGGCCGCGCCGTCGTCACCTGAATGCCGAGCTCCTCAGCCAACTCGCGAGCCAGAGCGCGCTGTACCGACTCGCCCTCCTCGACCTTGCCGCCGGGAAACTCCCACAGGCCACCCTGGTGTTTATCGTCGGAGCGGCGGGCGAGCAAAATGCGCCCATCGGTTCCACGGATAACGGCTGCCGCCACATGCACTCGTTTCACGTCGCTTATTCCTCTCGTGCTGCCTGTTGCCAGCGCTGAAAGGCTGGCCACTGGTAAATAGTTTCAACATAGGCGGCGGCCTCAGCCGACGGCGCCACCCGGTACCCGCGAAAACGAACGGCTACTGGGGCAAAAAAAGCATCGGCAATGCTGGCGTGGCCAAACAGGAACGGACCGTCCTGGCCAAACTCCTGGCGGCAACGGGCCCAGATGGCGCTGATGCGTTCAATATCGGCTAACACGTCAGCAGGCACTTGCGCCAAGGCTTGGTCACGCGCCAGGTTCATTGGCATGGCCGTGCGCAGCGGCACAAAGCCGCTGTGCATCTCCGCGCACACACTGCGGGCGATGGCTCGGGCATAGGCGCCAAACGGCCACAGATGCGCTTCTGGGAAGGTTTCCGCCAGGTACTCGCAGATCGCCAGGGAATCCCAGATCGCGCCCTCGGCGGTCTTTAGCAGCGGCACTTTGCCGGTGGGCGAATGCTCGAGGATACGTTGGCGGGTATCGGGCTGGTCCAAGCGAATCAACTGCTCGCTGTACGGGGCACCGGAAAGCTCCAACGCCAGCCAAGCACGCAGCGACCACGAAGATAAGTTCTTGTCGCCGATTACCAGAGTTAAAGCCATTTGCGCCACCTGTTGCGGGAGGGCCCGCCTGCTAAGTCATTGAGTGAACAACGACAATAGGCAGGGCCCAGGCTCAGGGCAAATTCCGATTGTTCATGCCTGGATAAGCCGGGGGAATAGCCGCCGCAGAGCGCGGCGGCTAGCCGTGCTTACGAGCGATATTCGGCGTTGATACGCACGTACTCGTGGGACAGGTCGGTGGTCCAGATGGTTTCGCTACAGGTGCCGCGCCCCAGCTCGATACGGATACCGATTTCCTCTTTGGCCATCACCGCAGCACCTTGTTCTTCGGTGTAAGTGCTGGCGCGGCAGCCACGGCTGGCGATGCACACGTCGCCCAGGAACACATCGATTTTGCTCACGTCCAACTGCGCCACACCGGCACGGCCAACAGCGGCCAAAATGCGGCCCCAGTTCGGGTCGGAGGCGAACAGTGCGGTTTTGATCAGCGGCGAGTGGGCCACGGCGTAGGCCACGTCCAGGCATTCTTGGTGAGTAGCGCCGCCATTGGCCTGCACGGTGACAAACTTGGTCGCGCCTTCGCCGTCGCGGACGATGGCCTGGGCCAGTTCCATGGACACATCCAGCACCGCCTGCTTCAGCTCAGCGAACAAGGCGCCACTGGCCTGGGTGACTTCCGCCAACTTGGCTTGGCCGGTGGCAACCAGCATGCAGCAGTCGTTGGTCGAGGTGTCGCCGTCAATGGTGATGCGATTAAAAGATTTGTTGGCCGCGTCGCGCAGCAGGTCTTGCAATACGCCCTGGGAGACTTTGGCATCCGTGGCAATGTAGCCAAGCATGGTCGCCATATTCGGCTTGATCATGCCGGCGCCCTTGCTGATACCGGTGACGGTAACGGTCACGCCTTCATGCACAAACTGGCGGCTGGCGCCTTTGGGCTGGGTGTCCGTGGTCATGATGCCGCTGGCAGCTGCCGCCCAGTTATCCACAGACAGGTCGGCCAAGGCAGCTGCTAAAGCGCCTTCGATTTTCTCAACTGGCAGCGGTTCGCCGATAACGCCGGTGGAGAACGGCAGCACGGCGCTTGGCGCCACGCCAGTCAACTCGGCCAACTTGGCGCAGGTACGCGCAGCGGCCTGCAAGCCCGGTTCGCCAGTACCGGCGTTGGCATTGCCGGTGTTGGTCAGTAGATAACGCACTTCACCGACGACGTTTTTCTTGGCCAGAATCACCGGTGCAGCGCAGAACGCATTCAGGGTAAATACGCCCGCCACGCTGGAGCCTTCGGCACAGCGCATCACCACCACGTCTTTGCGCCCCTCGCGCTTGATGCCGGCAGAGGAAATGCCGAGTTCAAAACCGGGAACAGGGTGCAGCGTAGGCAGAGGACCGAGACCAACAGGCATGGGGTGAGCTCCTTGGCACAAACCGAGTAAAAAACCGCGCCCGTTTGGCGCAGCGTAAATTCAAGCAAAAACGCCGCGAACGGCAAACCGGTCACGGCGTTTTATCACACAGCTTTTACATTGCGCGGCTTACGAGATTTGACCGTGGCAATGTTTATATTTTTTCCCACTGCCGCAGTAGCAGAGTTCGTTACGGCCAATTTTCTGGTCGTTACGTGCCGGTGCATGGGTAGCCACAGCGATTTCGCCTACTGGCTCCAGCTCAGGCTCGTCCAACGCTGAGGCTTCAGCGTGTTCGAACTGCATACGCGCGGCCAGTGCTTCGGCTTCCTGACGCAGGCGTGCTTCTTCTTCGATCGGGTCTTCGCGGCGCACCTGAACGTGGGAGAGCACACGAATGGTGTCGCGCTTGATCGAGTCCAACAGTTCCTGGAACAGGGTGAAGGACTCGCGCTTGTACTCCTGCTTCGGGTTCTTCTGCGCATAACCACGCAGGTGAATACCGTGGCGCAGGTGGTCCATGGTCGACAGGTGGTCTTTCCACAGATCGTCCAGTACGCGCAGCAAGATTTGCTTCTCGAAGGTACGCAGGGCTTCAGCGCTGGCTGCGTCTTCCTTCTCGTTGTAGGCGGCCAACAGCGCTTCGAGAATCTTCGCGCGCAATGGCTCTTCGTAAAGCTGGGCGTCTTCGTCGAGCCACTGCTGAATCGGCAGCTTGATACTGAAGTCGTTGAACAGCGCGTTTTCCAAACCGCTCACGTCCCACTGCTCGGGCAGCGATTGCGGTGGAATGTGCTGGTTAATGGTGTTGTCGAGGACTTCCTGACGGAAGTCGGCGATGGTTTCGCCCACTTCACTGGAGGCCAGCAAGCTGTTGCGCATGTGATAGATCACTTTGCGCTGCTCGTTGGCCACGTCATCGAATTCCAGCAGTTGCTTACGCATGTCGAAGTTGCGGCCTTCAACCTTGCGCTGCGCTTTTTCGATGGCGTTGCTGACCATGCGGTGTTCGATGGCTTCGCCAGACTGCATGCCCAGGGCCTTCATAAAGTTCTTCACCCGGTCAGAGGCAAAGATGCGCATCAGGTTGTCTTCCAGCGACAGGTAGAAGCGGCTCGAACCCGGGTCGCCCTGACGGCCGGAACGGCCACGCAGTTGGTTGTCGATACGGCGAGACTCATGGCGTTCGGACGCGATTACATGCAAGCCACCGGACTCAATAACCAGTTGGTGACGCTTGTGCCAGTCAGCCTTGATCTGTGCGATCTGCTCTTCGCTAGGGTTTTCCAGCGCCGCTACTTCGACTTCCCAGTTACCGCCGAGCAAGATGTCGGTACCACGACCGGCCATGTTGGTGGCGATGGTCAGTGCGCCCGGGCGACCGGCCTGGGCGATGATTTCGGCTTCTTTTTCGTGGAATTTGGCGTTGAGCACTTTGTGCTCAATGCCTTCCTTGTCGAGCAGCTTGGACACGTATTCCGAGCTGTCGATGGAGGCAGTACCCACCAGTATCGGCCGGCCAACGGCCTGGCTTTCTTTGATGTCGGCAACGATCGCAGCGTATTTCTCTTCCTGGGTCAGGTACACCAGATCGTTGAAGTCTTTACGCGCCAACGGACGGTTTGGCGGAATAACAACCACCGGCAGACCGTAGATTTGATGGAATTCGAACGCTTCGGTGTCAGCGGTACCGGTCATGCCGGACAGCTTGTTGTACAGACGGAAGTAGTTCTGGAAGGTGGTGGAAGCCAGGGTTTGGCTCTCGGCCTGGATGTTCAGGCCTTCCTTCGCTTCGATGGCCTGGTGCAGGCCCTCGGACAGACGACGACCCGGCATGGTACGGCCGGTGTGTTCATCGACCAGCAATACCTGGTCGTTCTGCACGATGTATTCAACGTTGCGATGGAACAGCTTGTGCGCGCGCAGGCCGGCATACACATGGGTCAGCAGGCCGAGGTTATGCGCCGAGTACAGGCTCTCGCCTTCCGCCAACAGGCCGGCGTGGGTGAGCATGTCTTCAATAAATTGGTGACCGGCTTCGTTGAGCTCGACCTGACGGGTCTTTTCATCAACGGTGAAGTGGCCTTCCTGGGTAACCACGCCTTCCACTTCCTCAATGTGTTGCTTGAGGCGTGGAATCAGCAGGTTGATTTGCATGTAGAGCTTGGAGCTGTCTTCGGCTTGGCCGGAGATGATCAGCGGAGTACGGGCTTCGTCGATGAGGATAGAGTCCACTTCGTCGATTACGGCGAAGTTCAGCTCGCGCTGGAATTTCTCTTCAACGCTGAACGCCATGTTGTCGCGCAGATAGTCGAAGCCGAATTCGTTGTTAGTGCCGTAGGTAATGTCGGAGGCGTAAGCCGCGCGCTTTTCTTCTGGCGGCTGGAACGGGCTGACGATGCCGACGGACAGGCCGAGGAACTCATACAGCGGACGCATCCAGTTGGCATCGCGGCGGGCCAGATAGTCGTTCACGGTAACCACGTGTACGCCTTTGCCGGACAGGGCGTTGAGGTATACCGCCAAGGTACCCACCAGGGTTTTACCTTCACCGGTACGCATCTCGGCGATCTTGCCTTCGTGCAACGTGGCACCGCCAATAAGCTGCACGTCGAAGTGACGCATGCCCATTACGCGCTTACCCGCTTCACGAGCGACAGCAAAGGCTTCAGGCAGCAATTGGTCGAGGGTTTCGCCTTTGGCCAGACGGGCCTTGAACTCTTCGGTCTTGGCGCGCAGTTGATCGTCAGAAAGAGCCAGCATTTGCTCTTCGAACGAATTGGCGGCTTGCACCACCTTCTGCATGCGCTTTACTTCGCGCTCGTTCTTGCTTCCAAAGAGTTTCTTTAACNNNNCAGGATCTTCCACACATATGGATGGAGGGCGGCCCCGTGAGTCGCCCGCGCAGCCTTCATGGCTGCTTGCGAAGCGGGCATTCTACCCGGATTCGTTATTGAGGAAAGTAGCGTTGTTGCACTGTGCCAGCAGCATTACCCTGCTTGGCGAAACTGACTACACGGTCCGCGGGCATTAGTAACAGGGCGGACCAAATAACAGACCAGCAGTTTTTCCCAAGCCCTGTATATGGGGGCGAAACTCAGCCAATCAACCCCTGCACCGGTTGTCGCTCTCGCGGGTCTGCTACCATGAGCGCCCGGTCATTTCAGGCACCTCGCCATGGCATTTCGCCCGCTCCCCGCCAAAGGTCATACCGCGTTGCTGCGCGACGCCAAACCTTTGCAGGCCCTGATAAATCAGGCCCACCGCCTGGACCATCTGCAGCGCCTGGTGGAAAGCCAACTGCAACCGGCGGCACGCGAACATTGCCACGTGGCGTCCTGGCGCGAAGGGTGTCTGCTGCTGATTGTCACGGACGGCCACTGGGCCACCCGCTTGCGTTACCAGCAGCGCCGGCTGGAGCGGCAACTCCAGTTGCTGGAACCCTTTCGCGGGCTAACGCGCATTCTGTTTAAGGTGCAGCCACGGGTGGGCGTTGCCACGCTTCGCGGGCACACCATGCAGCTTTCCACCGAAACGGCGGAGGGGATTCAGGAAGTGGCTGAGGGGATTAGCGACCCGAGCCTACGGGCGGCGCTGGAGCGGTTGGCGCGGCATGGGAAAGATCCGGCCCCGTAGGTTGGGCTGAGCCGCAGGCGAAGCCCAACATCTGCAGGCCCTCGGTTTGTTGGGCTTCGCTGCGCTCAGCCCAACCTACGTGTGATAAATCCCCATAAAAAAAGCCACCCGAGGGTGGCTTCAAAAAAGCAAAAACTAAGGAGGGGTATTACTCAACCCGCAGCAACGGGTCGCATATACGAAATCGGCGCGCTCTTCACGTCGTCGAAAGTCACCACTTCCCAAGCGTCACGTTGCTCAATCAAGGTGCGCAACAGACGG
>LNAP01005252.1_pt1 | contig 11601 bp, 9 predicted proteins | sample 602601 | NCBI WGS metagenome assembly LNAP01 (sample SAMN02440304, study PRJNA202911) | soil metagenome | biome: Subtropical and temperate rainforests or woodlands; isolation source: soil samples (1 kg each in a 20% v/v slurry with milli Q water) were... ... | reverse complement strand
GTAATATACGACGGAGCTCAGCTTCGTATCTGTCCAATCGGTCCTTGTCATAGTCATAGAAAGAACTGGTCACACCCATGATCACTTTATCCACAATTCTTCACAACTCTGGAACTGCTTCTGAGAATCAACCAGCTGTGTTCCTTATTGTTGGACGTGGTATTTGTAAAGATTTTTGCAAACTGACTTTATTCGCTGAAACAGTTCGGGACCAAACAAGAGATAGAAAAAAATAGTTTTTTGCCACAATCCCAGAAGCCCAGCTCGGAAATATATATAAAAAACAAAGCCATGTTTTGCTCGTTTGATTAGGTAAATTACAAGTCTAAATCCAACAGAAAAGGCGTCCAACACCCGACCTGACCCACCTAAACACATTTGCCGCATAAAAGGTACATCGCGCGGACTTAAAAACTACCAATCGAATAATGATACATGCGCCAACTCCCCTTGTTTTGCCCCCACCAGAGGCGCCTTTATGCACGCATTCGAAGCTCTTACGAATCGTGATAAAGAACATACTATGTACAACCAATCTCTATATACAAGGCGAACTTGGCATACTGTCGCCAACGCTACGTGATCTTCATACAAACTATGCCAAAAGATCGGCAATCGAGACAGGCGAGCTCTCCTTCTTCTCGCCCAGCACGCCCTTGACAGCGGGGGTGGTGAAAAGAGGCAGTTTCGCTCTCGCCATGGCGTCCGCTGCGGACTTGGTAGGGGTGTTTTCGTCATTGCCGTAGACATCTTCTTCCTTCTGCAACAACAGCGCATCCACCGCGGTGGACAGGCTCTCCAACACAGCATCGGTCTCTTGAGACGTCTCCTCGATGGTGGAGGCGGGTTGGTCTTCCTGGAGGGCGAGCTCTTCGTGGTGGGTGAGCGCATCGAGCAAAAACAGCACTTTTTGTACCGACTTGCTTTGTTCCGCGTCGTGGCCAGTGAGCCGGCTCAGCGCGCTGGTCCAGATGGGCACACAGCCCGCGGTCTCGCGAGTGTGGTAGAGAATGCCGGTGGCGATGGCAGAGGCCGCCAGGGGCTTGAACGAATGGTCCAGCATGCACTTGGTAGCCATCGATGTCACGGTAGTGTAGAACTCAGAACTTGCGAAGCTAGAGGGGTTGATAGGATTAGCGGGGTCCTCGGGCAGTCTCTGGGCCAGATATATGTAAGAGTCCAGAAAGGCCATGGGTGTCCGTGCTGTAAAATATGATTGTTGGTTGTTTTAGGATCAAGTGAAATCTACAATGTGAGTAAAAACGCAATTCTTACCATTTAACTTCCATCCCATTCTCTTAAGAGCCCACAGCTCGTAGTTTAACACACACTCGTTCGTCATCGCTTGTTGAGTGATCTCTTCCAGCTTGTGAAGTGCAGGGACGTGTTCCTCGCACTCATTATACTTGGACGAAATGATGAGGCAGCAGATGGCCATCATCTGCCATTCAAAACGGGAGTACTTCTCATTGGGCTGAAGGCGATCCAAATAAGCGATCGCCGCATGAGTTGTTGTCATGTGGAGGTTGAAATAGTCAGCAACATCGACCATCCACTCCACCACGACCCGGCGATACTGAAACAGGTTTCGAGGTACATTTGAGTTAGTTGTGTCTGCGCTAGGGCAATCAAGGACAAAACAAGCATTTACCTTGATGTATGAGTCTGTAAACTTGAAATATACATGGTCGCTTTGATCGTTCAACATCGATCTCAAGACATCCTCAACATAACTGGATGACGAGTCCAGTTTAGGAATGGTTGGGCTACAGGGGCTGCCAAGCGACTTAGCTTGGGCAAACGAGCTCATAGCGGATTTAAGTTATAATATGGATAATATGTAGGAGCGTTCTCTAAACGGCTACTTGATCTTCACAATGAATCAGGATGGCAGACCTGCGATGCCAGCCAACGGGTTTTCGTTGATGCGACTTTCTCCAACGGTATTTTTCATTCCCCTGATCCCTCCCATTTGAATTTCAAAACGTGTGATTATTGCACTGCGAACAGCGTTCAGTATTGTACGTACGAAAAACAAGATCGGGAACATGGGAACTCCCGTTTTACATTTTTGTTCTTTCCTTCGCTCGTTCAAAGTTTGCTGCAGTCTTGCTCATAATTTTCGTTGCATTCATCAGTTTGAATCAGAACCATTGTTACATAATTCTTTCATTTACTATCTGCATAACTCCATATCAAAATGAGCATGAAGGTACATTGCTTCTTCGTCTTTTTATGTGCAAGACCGGCAACCTGAACTTTTGTCACTTATTCCGCTAGATTGAGGAAGTTCAGTCCACCACGAAAGCAGCACGCGTCGCTGCGCATACCCACGTAAAGGGTCTAGGTTTAGATGAGACTGGTCGGGCGTTTTCGACTGGAGCTGGTCTGGTTGGCCAGGAGAAGGCTCGAGAGGTACGTTTTGCTGGAGGTGACCCATCCACTATTTCGCTTGTAACATAATTACATTTGCATTTTCAGGCTTGCGGTTTGGTTGTTGACCTTATCAAGGCAAAGAAGATGGCTGGTCGTGCATTGCTGATGGCAGGTGCACCAGGCACAGGCAAGACTGCCCTCGCTTTGGCCATCAGTCAAGAGCTGGGCCCCAAGGTTCCCTTCTGTCCCATGGTCGGCTCAGAAGTTTACAGTTCGGAAGTAAAGAAGACTGAAATATTAATGGAACATTTTAGAAGAGCCATTGGTCTTAGAATCAAGGAAAGCAAAGAAGTGTACGAAGGAGAGGTAAGCAAAGCATTACTATACACCTTTTTTGAAACCCTGCAACTAAAAACTCCTTTTCCACTCACTGTACCTCATCACTAGGTTACTGAGATTACACCGGAAGAGACGGAGAACCCTCTGGGCGGCTACGGACGCACCATCAGTCACGTCGTGATTGGTCTGAAGACCTCCAAGGGCTCGAAGCAGCTGCGCTTGGACCCGTCTATCTTTGAGGCCCTGCAGAAGGAGAAAGTTAGTGTCGGCGACGTGATCTACATCGAAGCCAACAACGGTGCCGTGAAGCGCGTGGGCCGCTCCGATGTCTATGCAAGTGAATTCGACCTGGAGGCTGACGAATATGTGCCTGTACCAAAGGGAGATGTGCACAAAAAGAAGGAGATTGTTCAGGACGTGACTCTGCACGATCTGGATATGTCGAATGCGCGTCCCCAGGGAGGCCAGGATATTCTGTCTGTGATGGGTCAGGTGAGCGTTACATTTGCTGTGCGTTTTTCTGAATTGTGCCCAGTGGTCTTATTTGTAAGGGCCGATTTATCTCTTTGTCTAAACCATCTGCACCTTCCATTCTATTCTCCACTTATCCATTTCTTCCTAGTTGGCCAAGCCTAAGAAGACGGAAATCACCGAAAAGCTTCGTTCGGAGATCAACCGCGTGGTGAACCGTTACATCGACCAGGGCGTGGCCGAGCTGGTGCCCGGTGTGCTCTTTATCGATGAGGTACGTCATATTTATTTTTTAATTTTTATGGTGTAGATTGTTCATGTTACAATTATGGAACGTTGTCGTGATCATTCTCAGCATTTTTGTTTACACAATTTTTGTTCATTACTTTTCGCCGTTACACAGGTGCACATGTTGGATATTGAGTGCTTCACTTTCCTCAACCGCACCCTGGAGTCGCCCCTGTCCCCCATTGTGGTGTTCGCCACCAACCGAGGCGTGTGCACCATCCGCGGCACCGATGTGCTGGCTCCGCACGGTGTGCCCGTGGATCTCCTCGACCGTATGCTGATTATTCGCACCATGCCCTATTCTCTCGAGGAGATGGTGCAGATTGTTTCGATACGCGCGGAGACGGAGACCATCCAGGTGGACGAAGAGGCCCTAGCCGCGATGGGCGAGATTGGCGCGCGCACGAGTCTGCGTTACGCCGTGCAGCTGCTGACCCCGGGCAACATCCTGGCGCAGACGGCGGGGCGAGAATGTATCAATGCGAGTGACGTCGAGGAGGTGGACGAGCTGTTCAAGGACGCCAAGGCCTCAGCCAAGCTGCTCGCCCGCAGCGATGGCTATCTTAGTTAGTTGCTTTTTTGTAGTGTTGTTAACCATGTTGGGATACATTTTGTGTCTCTTTGTTGTTTGAACAAAAGGGACGAAAGAATTTGAAAATATTTAAACAACGATGACTTTTTTGTGCGTTTTTCTTTATTGCCATATATCACATGGTTTCGCACCAACTTACTATTCACAGGGATTAACTATTACGGTCATCCAACTATTGCGCTCGACGGAACGGCCTTTTGTTTTAGTGCAAGTTCTCAAAGGAGAGTCTGTACACAGTCTTTTTTCTACGTAGAATCTGAATCAATGTTCTTAGTCCCGGTGCCACCGCCACTGCAACCCTCTTCACTGTTCGCTTGGTCATCAGCACGCAAAGAACTTTGACGGTTGATGTCAGGAGTGGCCCCTCTGGCGACCCTTCTATTGATCAGCATTTCTCTGAAGCTTTCCATTTCAGCAATTAAATCCGCCATCCCAGCATCAAAAGCGATGGACTCAGCGTCTGAGGCCCAATCCAGTTCGATAAGGTCATTGACGGTCCAATTCTGACACCAAGTATCTTCTCCGCGCATGTATAGCCCAATCAAAACGCGCACTACGAGTTGGTGCAGACTCACACTGGGGTCTAAATCCACGTCTAAAAATTCAAAAAAGAGCGATTAAAAGTTGAGCAAGAAGTTGTTCGGTTAGACGGAAATAGACAAAGAGGTTGCCATCTCACCATAGAAAACTTGCAGTATGTTGCCTTCTGTCCATGTTTCTCCGCAAATAACAGGAATGTTATCCTTGACAAAATGAAAGTCCTCTTGTGCAGCACGATGTAACAAAGCGGTTACGAAAGGTTTCGATTTATGGAAAGAAATGACTTTCGGGACTGGAACGTTATTAGACGGGTTAGTTGACATCTCTTACAGTGAACAAAATGAGAAATTGGGCCGCGTTGATCGCATTCTGCGTTTGTGCTGAAATAGCAATTTGCCTTAATAAAGGTTCGACCGTTTCGTTTCCACCAAATAAATGCTCCCGGTGCAATGAACTTCAAATTCAATGGCTCACGTCTTCCAACACCCATTCAACTTCTGGACTGATCGGAACCCATTTCTTGAGTCACTTGAAGCGTTCCTTATTCTTTCAAGGGAATTAAATACATCATAGCTTAGTACTGGTTTAGTCAGCGGATTCTATTTTCTTCAACAATATAAGATAAACTATGTTCCGGAGAATATTGCAAAGCGGCGGCAGACACGGTGGTTACAGCAGTTCCGTCAAGAGCTTTAAATTCAATGTTGTTGCTCTTAGTGTAGCAAGTTCAGTTACTTTATCAGCTGGGTTGTATAGCCGGGACCAGCGGACGCAGTGTGATGTCATGCAAACGATTCCTATTGCCCTTCCGAATGTCACACCCACAGTTATCAATGTGAACACAGCCATTGCGCCAACAGAAAGCTTTCTGCAGTCCGTGATTAGATCAGTTCAGAAGACTACCTGTGAAGTAGCCAAGGGAGCCGTGAAGACTGTGCGATATGCGCAGCGAATATTGCTGTACACCCTGTACGGCATTCCCTTAACCGGTCTCTTGCCCGCAAATTACATGCTTGGCTCTTCCGTGCCCGCTGTGGAAGAGTTCACATGGGACTACATCATGTGGTCCATCCAACGCCTTGGTCCTTGCTTTGTGAAGCTCGCGCAGTGGGCGTCCACCCGTCCGGATCTATTTCCTCCGCGCTTGGTGGAACGGTTGGTCAAGTTGCAGGACGATGTCGCTGTGAACCATCCCCGCGACACGATTCACAAGACCCTGAGTGTGGCCTTTGGCGAGAACTGGCAGGAGGTGTTGGAGCTGGACCCCGTGCCTCTGGGTGCTGGCAGTGTGGCACAGGTGTTCAAAGGTACCTTAAAGAAGAGCATGAAGACGGCGGTGGACCCCATCGAAGGCGACACAGGCGTGAACATGTATGGTTTCAAGAACAGAAAAGCACCGGAGATTGTGCCCTCGGGCCGCCAAGTAGCGATTAAGATGATCCACCCCCATGTGGAACAGCTGGTGCGCACCGACATGGAATTGTTGTCTTTGTTTGCCAATTTCATGGACAGATTCCCTTCGTTGGAGATTCTGAGTCTGGGTGAGACCTGTCGCCAGTTTGCGGATATCATGAACAAGCAGCTCGATCTGCGTGTAGAGGCCAATAACCTGATCAAGTTCACCCAGAAGTTTGCCAGTGACAAGTGGGCGGCTTTTCCAGCCCCCATTGAGACACTGATTAGCCACAACGTGATGGTGGAGACCTTGATGGAGGGCAAGCCGATCAACTATTTCATGGACCTGAAGAGCGAGGTGGGCGACAGCGTGCACAGTCTGAAGATGAAATTGAGCGATTTGGGCTGTCGGTTGATCCTAAAAATGGTGTTTTTTGACAACTTTGTGCACGGCGATCTCCACCCTGGTGAGTATTTTAACTCTTGTTGCATTTTTGAATTTAAAACATGTGTGGTCTTTTGCTGTTCTCTCCGCATATCTGAGTTTGCAATTACTTTTTTACCCTTACCCCACACTGATTATAATGACATGCATTTTCTTTCCAAAGGCAATCTGCTGGTAGACTTTTTGCCCAATGGAGAGCCCCGCTTGTTGGTCCTGGACTGCGGCATCATCTACAGCGTGAAAGGCGAAAAAGAATACCAGAACCTCGTCAACGTGTGCACCTCTTTCATGAAGCACGACGGACGGGCGGCGGCTCGCTACATGATCGAGCACACCTCTTCAGAGACGGTGCAGCACGCAGGTGACTTCTGTGAGGCCGTCCAACAGATGGTGGTGGACACCGAGCAGCACAGTTACTTCGAGCACCTTGGCGAATACGTGGCCAAGGTGTGCGACCTCGCCAGAAAGCACAATGTCCGTCTGGACCCAGCCTATTTCAAGATCGCCATGGCTCTGAAGGTAGCGGAGGGAATCTCCTTGGCGTTTAACAAAGATCTTGACCTGGTGTCCAAGTGCATCCCAATCATCGTCAAGGCCCAGGCACTGAAGGCCATGGGCGTGACAAACTTCCCCAAGCCCGAGGACGATCCTAACCGAGACAAGGACAGCAAGAAGGATCTTGCGAAGTAATGAGGAGAGGGGCGCTAGGGGACGGAGCGTGTATTGTCTGAATAGTTTTTTTTGATAGTTTGCACCATGAGTTGAGGAGGATTGGTTGCGTTTTAGAGTGTATGTCACAATGTGTGACAAACGGTAAATAATTCAAAAAGGTAATTGGAATATAATCCAGTTCATAGCATTTTTGATTGAAAGATTTTGTGGGGTACGCCTGCTGCAACAATTTTAGTCAATCGATTTTTATTGTTACACAAAATATACAAAGCAATCACATCGGAGCATGTCGTGGAAAAATTGCTAAGAATTTTGCACTCTCATGTTCTCTCTTCAAAAAACCTTCTTATACGATTGGTCACACAAGCGCGCAACACACCGTGTTCTATTGTAGTCTTTTTTATCGTCGATTTACCGTTCCCAATACGACTCTTCGAGACTGTCTTCACGCTCAGGCAGACCACGTGTGAGGCGCGGAGAGTGCTGGTTGAGGACCTGGAAACTCACGCGGTTCGCGTACTTGCACACCTGTGCGAGGGAGGAGTACGTAAGGTAGCTGCGCACGTGCTTGCTACTGTTTGGGACATTGCTGCGGTGGTAGTTGTTGGCAGTGATGTCGTGCAACAACGCAGCCAATGCGCCATCGCCGGCCCCGTTGGTGTTCATGATTTTCTCCGGGCCGCCCATGTACGGCGCAATGTGGGAGAAGATGCGCATCGGCTCGACGCAGTCCTGGCGGCGCATGGCCCGACTGAACTCATATTGGTTAAACTCTGGGATGGCGCCAGGCAGCAGAGGGTGCTGGGTGATGCGCTTGTCCGACTCCTCCGTGTACGCCGCCATGTACAGACCGTTGGGCCCCGCGGTGCACAAGACCAGGTCCACCCAGTCGAGGGCCACGTTGGCCGCCTGGAGCGGATCCTTTTCGCCGGTGAGTTCGAACGCTTCATCTTCGTTCATCGCCACCACGGACACGTGGTCGCGCAAAAAGTCCCGCCAGAACTGCGGGTTGTCGGCGATGACGTACTTGGTGCCGAGGGTGAGCACCACGGGAACATTGTACTTCTTGGCCCAGGTGATGGCCTGCATGGTGGCGGCAGGCATGGGCTCCCCAGGCTTGCAGCGCATCAAATACGAAGTAATCACCAACGCCGAGGCGCCAGCAATCACCTCCTCGGGGATGCTCTCTGGTTGAAGCTGGTTCATCAGACCAGGGCTGATGGCGAAGGTGCGCTCGCCGTTGTCGCCGATCAAGGTGAAGCAGCGACCGATGGGTCCGTCTACGCCCTGCAGGTAGTTCAGGTCTGTGCGACTGGAAGTATTGCACAGATACCGATACGCATAACTACCAATCTTCACATTGGTGCACATGACACCGAGCAACACCGAGCGGTCATCCGCGAGCACGGAATAGTTGTGCATTGTGTTACCAATCGTACCGCCAGCAAACTGATGAGTAATAAGGTTCTTGCTGGTCAGCTCATTGTACAAAGCTTCAGCGACATCATCCTCGATCACTAAAGAATGGCCCAAACTTAAGCCATAGCGTGTCACAAAGTCATCATCGACCTTTGCTTCAATGTCAACCAATATCTGGTCAATGCCGACAATCCAACTGTTCGTGGTCTCAACTTTGGGCTGAGCCGGCTGAAGCAGCGGATCGCGGGCACTAACAGGGAAGTAATGCTTGGATTTACGCTTGCCAGGGAACTTCATGTTGTTGAGTCTATAGCAAAAACGACGAATAAACTTGTCGGCACCAGTGCCTTGAATGTTCGCAAAGTGACTGGCGTTCCGTTGCTTCGGGAAACTGGGAATATATGTTTGCACTTTCACACCTTTCGTTTTTGGATGGAGAGCAAAATAAATACACAATAAAAGCAAGCAATCGTAATTTTTCTTACACAAAATGAAGCTGTGTGATATATGCAGCGCAAAGGGGTAGTAGTGTGTGGGTGCGCGATTTGATAAATGCGCACAATTCAACACCATTCGCGACAATATTCCACTTACAAGCCACGGCATACTCAATACACAGGCGCAACTTTGCATCGTAAGCAACAACGCGACCCGGCTGGAAGGAAATCGACTTTAAATGGTCGCTAAAGGCTTGGTCTGAAAGTTTGCAATCCAAATAGCGGCAGTTTTCGCCGATTAAATACTGCATCACACTGAGGTTGGCGTACGTAAATGCATACAAAAATTCGGAACCATCTAACGAAAGTGGTAGACCCCTTTCTTGGATAAGATATTGCAAGCACTGCAACCCGCTCGTAGATTCAGTGCGGAGGGTATACAGCAACAACTCCTCCAGATAAGGACAGCCGTGCTCTAGTGCGTAGCGTAGTGCTTCCAGGTGACCGTGACTGGCGGCCCTGGCAGTGGTTCCTTCGTCCCAGGGACAGCCATTCTCATGCAAGTATCGTAAGCAATCTAAATGACCCTCATTGGCGGCCACCTCGGTGGTGTATCTGTCCCAAGAAAGTGGTAGCTGGTGTTGGAGCTGGTGTTGGTGCAACAACTGCAGACAAGCTAGGTGGCCCTTGTCGGCAGCATAATAACAAGGATTGTCGTCAGTAGGGCAGCCAACTTCCAGCAAGTATCGTAAGCATTCTGTATGACCATATTCTGCTGCGGCGATGACGGATGTTTCGTCCAGCAAACAATCGTGCTCGACGGCATACTTTAGCATCTCAATACGGTCATCTTCAACCAAGCGCTCTGCTGTTTCCGGATGCCAAGGAAGGCCCTCTTCAAAGGCGTATTTTAAACAGTCCGACCGATCAAAAGCAGCTGCTGTGAGGTATATGTAGTTATCCCAGGGACAACCATTGGTGTGTAAATATTGCAAGCAATGCAAGTGGCCCCCTCGCACGGCGCTGTCGCACACAAATATCTCCCACGAGTGCCCAAGCTGGCGCAGCAATTGCAAGTAATCCAGCCGACCCAGTTCCGCCGCTTCGCTCATAGCCTCACCCCTGTCAGTGTACTTGGTAGCTAGGTACTCGACAATCTCCATTACACCCGACTGTACGGCAGCTACAAGGAAAGATTCGCCTTGCCAACGCAAAGTAAAAATGGAGCGCAAAGATTGGGCAAAAGGTAGCTCGGCATGTTCATTTTGAAGCAATGCATCCCATATGTGTACTTCGTTGAGGTCACAAAACTCAATAATTGACATAGGTATTCTCTGCAACCCCCAGAACGCAGTTACCCTCAGTACCTGTGCAAAGTCACAAAAGTTCTCGATAATATCATTGTCTTTGTAGCACTTAGATGGAATTTGTATTTCACTGTCCGGCTCTTCGTTGTTGAGCGACAAATAGAAAGATCCTTTACGCAAGAATGGTGGAATGCTGGAAAAGTAAATGGACAACATACGGGAGCAAAGCTGTAAAAAACTTTGGTGCAAGCAGCTCCAGAGAGATCCAACGGCTCGAAAGGGTTATACATACTCGTAGTGTGATTTTACAAACAACCATGCTGCAAAACATAATGAAGTGTATGTTGGAAAAAGGCATAGATTGAAAAGACACAAAAGAAAAAGATGCAATATTGGCGTGATGACAAAAGTAAGATACCAACGTGTATTACGCCAACTGCGAAATTTCGAATGCTATAAGGAGATATATTGCATGGTTAGCTACCGATACCATACTTTGAGCGCTACACTCGGTCAGAAATAGCTGGCAGTTCCTTACCCATAGGAATGTTTATAAAATCCGCATGGCTGAGCACGAAAGTATCCTCTTTTGTAAAACCCATCATCGTGTAGGTATCGTAGTTTGGAAAACCCCGCCTTTTGCCTTGGTCAATGTAGTAAAACGCCCGCCCGCCATCGGAGACAGGCCAGTGTTCATACATGGACAGGTTGAAGGGCGCATAGTTTAGCAGTAAATTAGTTCGTTCCTCTAACATCTTTTTTATGTAATGCGACTCGCTTCGTTTCTTGTAGTGTTTTGACGCACGTAGCTTGAATTGCGCATGGTACTCCACAAAGTCGTGCATGCCTAGCACGCGCCAGTCGGCTTCTACGATCTCTTTATTTAAGGTGAGTTCTCGGATCGTAGACGTCCACAGGTCCGGCCCGGTCGCGCACACAATGTATTTCCAGGTGGGCTCCGTGGGCAGACGATACATGGCAAAGCCGCCTAAATACTCCAGCCGTATCACCTCCACCATGTTCTCCAGAATGCGGCGCAGCACAGCGTGGCGCGGAGCTGCGAGGAACATCCACTGCAGAAAGCGGCGATTCCCGTAGAGGTGAGATAAGTCATCAAGGTGGTGTTTCTGTTTCATGGCGAAACCAGAAAGATGAAACTGTTTGTGGTAGCAGTGATCGTTGAAAGCCACGCGCTCGCGAGCTAAGATGAGTTTGTCAGTGGGTTGTACGATGTCCTCCAGGTGGTGATACACCACTGAGTCGTCGTCCATGTACAGGCCACCAAAAGCATACACTGCAGCGACTCTCCAAATATCACTC
>LNAP01010441.1_pt1 | contig 11602 bp, 12 predicted proteins | sample 602601 | NCBI WGS metagenome assembly LNAP01 (sample SAMN02440304, study PRJNA202911) | soil metagenome | biome: Subtropical and temperate rainforests or woodlands; isolation source: soil samples (1 kg each in a 20% v/v slurry with milli Q water) were... ... | reverse complement strand
GCTGACTTCATCGAAATCGGCGACATGATCGAGATCGATACCCGCGAAGGCGGTTCCTACAAAGGCCGTGCTAAATAAGCACTGCTTCAGGAATGAAAAAGCCCGACCATCGAGTCGGGCTTTTTTGTGCCTGTCGGAAACACACAGGGGGGGTGTTACTTCAGGTGTTGCTTGAGCTCTTGCGACGCCTGCAACATCGCCGAACGCACTGCCGGCACCTGGCTGACCACGTTGAGCAAACCATAGTCGTGGATCATGCCGTTGTAGCGTACCGAGGTCACCGCCACGCCGGCCTCGTCGAGTTTGCGGGCGTAGGCCTCGCCTTCATCGCGCAGTACGTCGGCTCCGGCGGTTTGCACCAACGCAGGTGGCAGGCCCTTGAGTTGCGCCGGGGTCGCCCGAAGCGGCGAAGCGTAGATCTCGTTACGCTGCTTGGGGTCGGTGGTGTAGTTGTCCCAGAACCACTTCATCATGTTGCGAGTCAGGAAGTGCCCTTCGGCATACTGGTTATAGGAACCGGTGTCGAAGTTGGCATCGGTCACCGGCCACAACAGGACCTGGAATTTGATTGCCGGTGTACCTTTGTCTTTTGCCATCAGCGCGACCACTGCCGCCATGTTGCCGCCAACACTGTTGCCGGCCACCGCCAGGCGTTTGCCATCGACGTTGATCTCCTTGCCGTGCTCGGCCACCCATTGGGTCGCGGCGTAAGCCTGGTTGATCGCCACCGGGTAGTGCGCTTCCGGTGACGGCGTGTAGTTGACGAAAACCGCTGCCGCCCCCGAGCCCGCTACCAGATCCCGAACCAGACGCTCGTGCGTCGGGAAGTCCCCCAGAACCCAGCCGCCGCCGTGGAAGAACATGAACACCGGCAGCTCACCCTTGACCCCGGCCGGCCGGACGATGGTCAGGTCCAGCGGTTGGCCATCGACCTGGATGGTCTTCTGGCTGACATCGGCTTTTGGCAACGTCAGCTTCACCCCGGATTGCGCGCCCACCAGCACGGCGCGAGCATCTTTGGGCGTCAGCTGTTCCATCGGTTTGCCAGTGCCGGCATTCAGCACATCGAGAAACGCCTGGGTGTTGTGTTCAACGTCGCCGGCGAATGCACTGTGGACAGACAGGGCGAGAAGGGTACCGGTCAAGACTTTGCTGAAAGTGTTCATGTTCATTTCCTGTTCGGGCCTGAGTGGAAAGCGACGTTAGACAGTTACGTGCAGACGCACTTCGACGTTGCCGCGGGTGGCGTTGGAGTACGGGCAGACCTGGTGGGCAGCCTCGACCAATGTTTGTGCGTCGGCTTGTTCAAGGCCCGGCAAGCTGATGTGCAAGTCGATATCCAGGCCGAAACCGCCAGGGATCTGGCCGATGCCGACGTGGGCCGTGATCGACGCGTCATCCGGAATTTTGCGTTTGGTCTGGCTGGCGACGAATTTCAGCGCGCCAATGAAGCAGGCGGAGTAACCGGCGGCGAACAGTTGCTCAGGATTGGTCGCCGCCCCGCCAGCACCACCGAGTTCTTTCGGGGTGGCGAGCTTGACGTCGAGAACGTTGTCGCTGGAGATCGCACGACCGTCGCGGCCACCGGTGGATGTTGCGATAGCGGTGTAGAGAGTTTGCATGGTGAAAGCCTCGTTCGGGTTTGGATGTTTGCGCTAAATGTTTGCGCGCTAAGTAAGTGCGAGATGAATGTATCGCGCTAATGTTTAGTGCGCAAGATATTTTTATGAAAAAATTCGGATCAGTTGAATTTTCACCGCAAACGCAAAACGACTGTGGGAGCGAGCCTGCTCGCGAAAGAGGGTGTGCCAGGCAACATCAATATCGCCTGACATGCCCTCTTCGCGAGCAGGCTCGCTCCCACAGGGGAGGATTTTCGGGAGGTTTGAAAATCAGAGGCTGTCTTGCAGATGCCGGCGCAGTTCCTGAAGTTCTGCCTGGAGTTTCTGCAAACGTTCCAGCGTCATGCCGCTGGCACCGAGGATGCATTGCGGAATGTCACGGGCCTTGTCGCGCAAGGCGCGGCCTTGTTCGGTGAGTTCGACGATCACCACGCGCTCGTCCTCACGGCTGCGGGTGCGGCTGAGCAGACCCTCGGCCTCCAGACGCTTGAGCAGTGGCGTGAGCGAGCCGGGATCGGTCAACAGGCGCGCACTGATTTCACCTACGGTCAAACCGTCCTTCTCCCACAGCACCATCATCGCCAGGTATTGCGGATAGGTCAGGCCCAGCGCCTGCAGCAAGGGCTTGTAGACCTTGGTCATCATCAGCGAAGTGGAATGCAGGGCGAAACAGGCCTGGTTGTCGAGCAGCAGGTCGTCGCAGTTGTCCGGGGTGTCGCGCTTGGTGGTCATTGGGAAACCTTGATCAGTGATCTTCATGAATCTAGCGGGCAAATCTTTAACGCGCCAGACAATTCTTGGCTAGTGCCGTCCCAGATGGGTTTGCAGCTCCAGGTCCCAGGGCGGAATGGGGCTGAAACGGGTTTTCAGGTATTCCAGGAGAAGGCGACTGCGGGAGTTGGGTTGTTGCTGCAGTCGCAAGGCGTAGATCCCGGAGCTTTCCGGCTTTGGCAGGCCGTTCTCGCAGAACAACGGCAGCAGTTCGCCGCGCAACAGGTATTCGCTGACGAGCCAGGTCGGCAAGTGGGCAATGCCCAGGCCGGCCAGTGCGCTGGAGATCAACGCTTCGGCATTGTTGGCGCTCATGCGCACGCGCGACGGCCGATGCAATTGCATCTGGCCGTTCCGTTCAAAGCGCCAGGCGAAGGGAGGGGCCAGGCCGGCCCAGTCCAGGCCATCATGCTCGACCAGTTGCGCCGGATCATTCGGCACGCCGCGGCGTTGCAAGTAGGCGGGACTGGCGCAGGCAATGCGAACCATGCTCGCCAGCGGCGTGGCCACCAACCGGGTATCGGCCAATTGCCCGGCGCGCAACACCAGGTCGACCTTGCCCAGGTTCAAGCCCTGCATGTCGACAAAGCTGTCGATCAACTGCAATTGCACGTCGAGGCCGGGATAGAGCAGCAGGAAATCGGCAATCACCGGTGCCAGGTGACGCCGCCCGAACGCGGCCGGTGCGTCGATACGAATCAGGCCTTCCGGAGCACTGCTCAGGGACACCGCTTCGGCCCGGGCCAGGCGCAATTCGGCGACGATCCTGCGTGCGCGCTCAGCGAACGCCATGCCCGCAGGCGTCGCGCGCACCGCATGGGTGCTGCGTATGAACAATTGGCTGCCGACGGCGCCTTCCAGACTGTCAATGCGCCGTGCCACAGCCGAGGGCGTCAGTGGATGACGGCGTGACGCGGCGGAAAAACTGCCGGTTTCCAGAACGTCGAGAAACAGGCCCAGTTGATCGGTCAGTTGGTTGGGATTCATGAGTGGCTCGATGCTTGTGCGAGTTTGGCATAGCCATTGTGCGTTGCTGTGCGTTTCGCCGCCAGAACCAGTTGCGTAGGATGAATCGCCTGACGTTTGGGAGAGATACACAGTGATTGAGTTTGTGCTGTACCTGGTTTTCGGCGCCGCCTTGGGAACACTCGGCGGCCTCTTTGGCATCGGCGGGGGATTGATCGCCATTCCTATGCTGGGCGTGTTATTCGGTCTCGATCAGCAGATTGCCCAAGGTACGGCGTTGGTGATGGTGGTGCCGAACGTGATGCTGGCGCTGTGGCGCTACCACCAGCGCAACAAGATCGAGTTGCGCTACGCGCTGCCGCTGGCCTCGATGGGCTTTTGCTTCGCCTGGCTTGGATCGATCTGGGCGGTGGGTATCGATGCACAAAGCATGCGCATCGGTTTTGTCGCGTTCCTGATCGCGTTGTGCGCCTACAACCTGGTGCGGATGTTCTTCACCAGTGCAGCGCCTTCAACGCAGATGAACCATTCCTGGCCATGGCTCGGCGTGCTCGGTGCCGCATCCGGCACCATGGGCGGGCTGTTTGGCGTGGGCGGGGCGGTGGTGGCCACACCGGTGTTGACCAGCGTGTTCGGCACTACACAGGTGGTTGCCCAAGGGTTGTCCCTGGCACTGGCACTGCCGAGCACCGGTGTGACGCTGGTCACCTATGGCGTCCATCACCAGGTGAACTGGATGATCGGTGTGCCACTGGCGATCGGCGGGCTGATGAGTATCAGTTGGGGCGTGAAGATCGCCCACAGCCTGCCGGAGCGCCTGTTGCGCGCCTTGTTTTGCGGCTTCCTGCTGTGCTGTGCGGTCATGCTTGTGTTTAAAGCTTGAAGCCTTCGACGATATGCTCTGCCAGGCACTCGGTGATCGGTGACGGATTATGCAGGTTGCGCACCAGCATGATGCTGGCCTCGGGTAGCACTGGCAGGTCCTCGGCTTCACCCAGGATGCGCATGTCCGCGGTGATCAGGCTTTCAAGCTGCGCGGTGACAGCCAGGCCAGCGCTGACGACCGCCATGATCGCCGACAGACTGTCGCTGTTATACGCCACGCGATAATCGCGCCCTTGGGCATCAAGGGCGTTACAGGCCCACATCCGGCAGAAGCAATCAGTGTTGAACATCGCCAGGCGCAACGGCGTCTGCTCGTGGGCGCTGTAGCATTGCGCCTCGGCCCAGACCAAACGCTCCTTGCGCAACAACTGGCCGATTTCGCTGCCCGGTTCACGGGTGACGATGGACAGGTCGAGATCCTGGCGCATCAGCAGTTGTTTTGATGATTCACAATGCACTTCGATCTGGATCAGCGGATAGGATTGGGCAAACTGACGCAGGATCCCCGGCAGAAAACGCATCACGTAGTCGTCCGGGGTGCCAATGCGAACCGTACCGACCATGTGTGGCTCGCGCAGCGTGTTGAATACTTCGCTGTGCAGCTTGAGGATACGCCGCGCATAACCCAGCAGTACCTGGCCTTCGGCCGTGAGCCGCACCTGGCGTCCGTCGCGCTGGAACAATTGGCGCTGCAGCACATCTTCTTCCAGCCGCTTCATCTGCATGCTGACGGCTGACTGGGTACGGTTGACCAATTCACCGGCACGAGTGAAGCCCCCCTGGTCAGCGATGGCGACAAAGGTACGCAGCACTTCGGTATCGATACTCGGGTAGGCGGACATTCATCAATCTCCGAGATGGTTACCATCAGAAACATTCGTTGGATTGATCTTAGACCTGGGCAGAGACTTGAGCCATCCAAACGGAGGGCAACAAGATGAAAGGTCATCATGAAATTCACGGCACTGAAAAACATTCGGTTCACCTGATATCCGACCTGTTGCACAAGTTCAGTCGCTGGTACGAACTGCACCGTGAGCGCGAAATGCTGGCGAGCATGAGTGATGAGGCGTTGAAGGACATCGGCTTGAGTCGTGCCGACGTCGCCCACGAAGCTGAACTGCACTTCTGGCAAGACCCGATGAGCAATGGAAAATAGGCTCGACGACCCATGGAAATGTCCTGTCACTACCCCATTATCCCGGCCAAACCCCGGGCTGATGGGGTAGGCGCGAGTCCGAAACAGATGGTCATAGAGCTTTGCTGGAGCCTGGTTCTGCGCTGGCCGAAGATCCCCTCCCCAACATTGAGGAGTGGTGTCATGGAACGACAAGGCATTGAACGAAAGCGTGCGAGGCATGGCGTGCGCGATGCGCTGCTCAGGCTCCGACAGCCCGTTTGGGCGGTGGTCACGCAATTGCAGCGCTGGCGCAAACTGAACAGGGATCGAACCGAGTTGGCGCGACTGAGCGACGAGTGCCTGCGTGATATTGGCTTGAGTCGAGCCGATGTCCGCAGGGAGTCTGCCCGGCCATTCTGGAATGATCCTCTCAAGCGATGAGGCGTTGGTAGTGGCGTTTTTCCCGCCTGCCGCTAAGGTGGGAAGACCCTTGCCGAAGAGTCGCCAGATGCCTGCATCCCTGTCTTTTTCCTTGAAGCAAGCCAGACGCCTGGCGCTGACCGCACAAGGTTTTGTCGGGCGCCAGCCCCCTGTTCCGGTCAAGCCTGCCAGGATCAATCGATTGATCGAGCGCCTGGGCATTTTGCAGATCGACTCGGTCAATGCGCTGGTGCGTTCGCACTACCTGCCGCTGTTTTCCCGGCTTGGCCAGTATCGCGCCGACCTGCTAGATCAAGCCGCCTGGAGCCAGGGACGACAGCGTACCTTGTTCGAATACTGGGGGCATGAAGCGTCCTTGCTGCCCTTGTCGATGTACCCATTGATGCGCTGGCGCATGCAGCGGGCAAGCCGTGGCGAAGATATTTATCAGCAACTGGCGCGTTTCGGTCGTGAGCAGCAGGACACGGTTCGCCGGGTGCTGGCCTGCGTTCAGGAGCAGGGCGCGTTGGGCGCTGGCAGCCTGTCGACTCGCCAGGAACGGGCAGGGCCCTGGTGGGACTGGAGTGCGGAAAAGCATGCACTGGAATGGCTGTTCGCCGCCGGTGAAGTGACAGTGGCAGGCAGGCGCGGCTTCGAACGCCTCTACGACCTGCCGGAGCGGGTTATTCCTTTTGCAATACTGGCCCAGCCGCTGCTGAGCGAGGCTGAGGCCCAGCGCGGGCTGATACGGCATGCTGCGTCGGCCTTGGGCGTCGGCACCGAGAAAGATCTGAGAGACTATTTTCGCTTGGGTCCTGGGGACAGTCGTCCGCGCCTGGCGGAGTTGGTCGAGGCAGGCGAGTTGCTCTGCTGCGAAGTCGAGGGCTGGCGGCAACCTGCCTATTGCCTGCCTGAGCCAAAGGTGCGGCGCAAGGTCGAGGCCAGTGCCTTGCTTTCACCGTTCGACTCACTGATCTGGGAGCGCAGCCGTACCGAGCGGCTGTTTGATTTTCGCTACCGGCTGGAGATCTACACGCCGCCGGACAAGCGGATCTATGGCTATTACGTCCTGCCGTTTTTGCACAATGAACGGATTGCCGCGCGGGTTGACCTGCGTGCCGAGAGGGCGGCCGGGCGGTTGGCGGTGCATGCGGTACATGAGGAAGCGTCGGGGCTGGATGACGAGGGGATGTTGGCGTTGGCGGTGAATTTGCGGCGGATGGCGGATTGGCTGGGACTGGAAGCTCGCTCGTATCGTATTCGCCCTGCTGAAGGGGCAGAGTGAATACCAACCGAAAACCAGTTGAGGGCTTCCCCTCAACCATAGAATCTCCCACAGTAAACCGAGTTGCCCTGTAGGACGCGGTCCACTGTGGGAGCGAGCCTGCTCGCGAAGAATTCAGCGCTGTTTAACGCCGAACCTGCTTCAATGTCTCAGCAATCAAAAACGCCAATTCCAGCGACTGATCGGCATTCATCCGCGGGTCGCAATGCGTATGGTAGCGATCCGACAAACCGTCCTCGGTGATCGGCCGCGCTCCACCGATGCACTCGGTGACATTCTGACCGGTCATTTCGATGTGGATGCCACCGGCGTAACTGCCCTCGGCTTCGTGAACCTGGAAGAACTGCTTCACCTCGCCAAGGATCTGCGCAAAGTCGCGAGTCTTGTAGCCACTACTGGCCTTGATCGTGTTGCCGTGCATCGGATCGGAACTCCAGAGCACCTGCCGGCCTTCTTGCTGCACGGCGCGGATCAGTTGCGGCAAATGATCGCCAACCTTGTTCGCGCCCATGCGGGCGATCAGGTTCAGGCGCCCCGGATCGTTGTCGGGGTTGAGCACGTCGATCAGGCGAATCAGCTCCTCGGGATTCATGCTCGGGCCGACCTTGACCCCGATCGGATTATTCACCCCGCGCAGGAATTCGACATGCGCGCCATCGAGTTGGCGGGTGCGATCGCCGATCCATAGCATGTGGGCCGAACAGTCGTAATAGTCGTTGGTCAGGCTGTCGCGACGGACAAAGGCTTCCTCGTAATTGAGCAGCAGCGCTTCGTGGGCGGTGAAAAAACTTGTTTCGCGCAGTTGCGGCGAGCTGTCCATACCACAGGCGCGCATGAACGCCAGTGTTTCATCAATGCGGTCGGCGAGGTGGCTGTATTTTTCCGCGAGGGCCGAGTTGGCGATGAAGTCCAGGTTCCACTTGTGTACCTGGTGCAAGTCGGCAAACCCGCCCTGGGCGAAGGCGCGCAGCAGGTTGAGGGTGGCGGTGGACTGGTGGTACGACTGCAGCAGGCGTTCCGGGTCCGGTACGCGGCTTTTTTCATCGAAACCGATGCCGTTGACGATATCGCCACGGTAGGCCGGCAATGTCACGCCGTCGATGGTCTCGTCGTTAGCCGAGCGAGGCTTGGCGAACTGTCCGGCCATGCGCCCGACCTTGACCACCGGGCAGCCGGCCGCGAAAGTCATGACAATGGCCATTTGCAGCAGCACCTTGAAGGTGTCGCGGATTTTCGCAGCGGAAAACTCGGCGAAACTTTCGGCGCAATCGCCGCCCTGCAGCAAAAACGCTCGTCCCTGGGTCACTTCGGCGAACTGACGGCGCAATTCCCGGGCTTCCCCGGCAAACACCAGCGGCGGGTAGCTGGCCAGGGTCTGCTCGACGTGCTGCAGATGCGCCGCGTCGGGGTATTGGGGTTGTTGCTGGATCGGCAGGGCGCGCCAGCTGTCAGGGCTCCAGGGTTGGCTCATCATGATCTCTAGTGTTTTCCGCTCGGACGACCATGTTATCAGCAATTAGTGCGTGACCTGTTCCCGTCGATTCGCGGACAATCGCGCCTTTGCCGCTTCCGCTGCGGTTTATCGCGTTGCTGTTTGCCCAAGAAGGCCCGGCAACGATCAGGAGACGAAATGACTGAGGAGCGCGTCGAGCATCTGCTCGCCGAGGTGCAGGACGAATATGGCGTGATTCGCGTGCTGGAAGTGGCCGATTACCGCTTCCTCGAATTCGGTGATGCCATCGAACAAAGTTGCGTGTTCACGGCCGATCCGAGCTGGCTCGAGTACGACTATACCCGGGCGATGCTGATCGGTGCGCTGTGCCATGAGCAGCCGGAAAGCGCGCTGTTCCTGGGGCTTGGCGCCGGAACGCTGACCCAGGCCTGCCTCAAGTTCCTGCCCCTGGAGGATGTCGAAGCCATCGAACTGCGCCCGGATGTGCCGCGCCTGGCCATCGAGTACCTGGGGCTGGACGACGACCCGCGCCTGTATATCCGCGTGGGCGATGCGCTTGAGCTGCTCGACACCGCCGAGCCTGCGGACCTGATTTTTGTCGATCTCTACACCGACGTCGGCCCGGGTGTCGGGCATCTGGCCTGGACCTTCCTGGAGAACTGTCAGAAGCGCCTGAATCCGGGAGGCTGGCTGGTGATCAACCAATGGGCCACCGACGATGGCAAGCCACTGGGCGCCGCGTTGCTGCGCGGGCTCTACCATCGGCATTACTGGGAGCTGCCGGTGAAGGAGGGCAACGTGATCCTGATCGTGCCGTCGGAACTGGATCAGGCGCTGGACATGGAAAGCCTGACCGCACGGGCCGAAGCATTGGCGCCGCGGTTGGGGTATTCGTTGCAGTCGCTGATCAAGGCGATTCGCCCGGCGACCTGAGAACACAAATCCCCGTGTAGGAGCTGCCGCAGGCTGCGATCTCTTGATTTTGTTTTTTTAAGATCAAAAGATCGCAGCCTGCGGCAGCTCCTACAGGGGTCAACAACCTTTGAAAATTCCGGGCCGGCGCTCCACCAGTGACCGCACACCCTCCTGTGCATCCTCGCTGGCCAGTAATTTCTTCACCAGCGCCGGCAATCCCTGCGCCGCGGCCGTTTCCCCTTCATAACGGGCCTGCCGGGCAGACATCAGCGTTGCCTGAACCCCCAACGGCGCCTGCCGGGCAATGCGTTCGGCCAGTTCAATCGCCCGCGGCAGCAAATCCTCGCTTGCCATGACTTCCTGCACCAGGCCCAGGTGCAAGGCATCATGGGCATCGAATTCGTCGCCGGTCAGCATCCAGCGCATGGCATTGCCCCAGCCGGCCACCTGATGCAGGCGCAAGGTGGCACCACCGAAGGGGAAGATGCCGCGTTGCACCTCCATTTGCGCAAAGCGGGTGTTGCTGGCGCACAGGTTGATATCGGCGGCCAGCATCAACTCGATGCCGATGGTCAGGCAGTAGCCCTGGGCGGCGACGATCACCGGTTTGCTGACCCTGGGCCCGGCGAAGACCCCCCACGGGTCGCAGCCACCGGGTGGGGCTTGCCAGCCTTCGGTCAGTGCCGCGCTGGCGCTGACCAGGTCCAGGCCGGCGGTAAAATGATCGCCATGCCCGAAGACCACGGCCACCCGTGCTTCGCTGTCAGCTTCGAATTCACCGTAGGCCAGGCTCAACTCGTTGAGCAGGTCGATATCAAAGGCGTTGCGCTTGGCCACCCGGTCCAGCCCGATCAACAGGACATGACCACGCTTTTCCCGACTCACACGGCTGGTATTGAGCTCTTTCATGGTGCATTTCCTCGAGCGGCTGAGGGCGCGCAGACTCAAGGTCTGTGGCGGGTGGGTGAACCGTTTTAGCGTCATCGCCCGCAGGGCAGGGCCTTTGAAAAGTAGACGCTCGAGCGATTATCCGCAAAGCCTGCGATAGAACGCCGTGCGCGGGAGTTTTGCGATAAAAAAAGCTCCCTTTTTCGGCAAATTCCGGTATAGTGCGCGCCGGCCTTTAGCCGGGCCGCGTTTAGGTGGCGCAATTCCCCGAAGTCAGATTCGGTTGCACGTTCGCCCAGCGAACTCTTCCTAAACGATTCTTTCATTCATTCGTTTTCGCAAATCCCCGCCGACAAAGCTGCCAGGGCGACTCTTGAGTCTCAACACGGCATGCGCAGCTTTGGAGCATGGGTCTTTGCGGATGCACTTAGAGGCAGACCCATGACCCAGGAAATCGGCGGCTTCGCCGCTCTTGAACTTCACCCTAATATTGTCGCTGCAGTAGTCGCTACCGGCTATGAAGAGCCTTCGGCCATTCAGCAGCAGTCGATCCCGATCATTCTCGCCGGTCACGATATGATTGGCCAGGCGCAAACCGGTACCGGTAAAACCGCTGCCTTTGCCCTGCCTATCCTGCACCGCATTGATCCGTCCAAGCGCGAGCCGCAAGCTCTGATCCTGGCCCCAACTCGTGAGTTGGCGCTACAAGTTGCAACCGCTTTCGAAACCTACGCCAAGCAAATGCCGGGCGTGACTGTTGTGGCTGTCTACGGCGGCGCGCCGATGGGCCCACAACTGAAAGCAATCCGTAATGGCGCACAAATCGTTGTCGCCACTCCGGGTCGTCTGTGCGACCACCTGCGTCGCGACGAAAAAGTACTGGCGACCGTGAACCACCTGGTTCTCGACGAAGCCGACGAAATGCTCAAGCTGGGCTTCATGGACGACCTGGAAGTCATCTTCAAGGCCATGCCGGAAACCCGTCAGACCGTACTGTTCTCGGCCACCTTGCCTCAATCGATCCGTGCCATCGCCGAACGCCACCTGCGCGATCCGAAGCACGTCAAGATTCAGAGCAAGACCCAGACCGTTACCGCGATCGAGCAGGCTCACCTGCTGGTTCACGCTGACCAGAAGACTTCGGCCGTTCTCAGCTTGCTGGAAGTGGAAGATTTCGACGCCCTGATCATGTTCGTGCGCACCAAGCAAGCGACCCTGGACCTGGCCAGTGCCCTGGAAGCCAAAGGCTACAAAGCCGCTGCGCTGAACGGTGACAT
>LNAP01005249.1_pt1 | contig 11605 bp, 8 predicted proteins | sample 602601 | NCBI WGS metagenome assembly LNAP01 (sample SAMN02440304, study PRJNA202911) | soil metagenome | biome: Subtropical and temperate rainforests or woodlands; isolation source: soil samples (1 kg each in a 20% v/v slurry with milli Q water) were... ... | reverse complement strand
TGGGTCAGGATGAAGGTCACGCCGCCGAAGGACCCGAACCGTGATGCATCGCCGCCCGCGCCGCCACCGCCCCCGCCGCTGGACACAATACCACCGTTGACGCCAGCGCCGCCGACGCCGCCATCACCGCCAATCGACGTGAATGGGGTGCCCGGGTCCGGGAACGGACCATTGGCGCCGCCGCCGCCGCCGCCGGCACCAGCCCCGCCGAAACTCGCCTCACCGGGGCCGCCGGTGCCACCGTTGGGAGATCCAGATGTTCCGGCCGAGCCTCCGAGGCCACCGAAGCCGAAGCCGTTTTGGCCGGCAGTGCCGGCCGCGCCGCCACTCCCGCCCGTGACGTCGACGTTGCTGGTGCTGAAACCCGTACCCCCGGTACCGCCGGTCGCCGATTGCGCCTGAGCCTTCGCCGTCGTCAAGACGGCGATCACGAACGAGAGGGCCAGCGCGGCAATCGACACCGAGCCGAGCACAACTCGCGCGTGCCGACGCTGAATTGCGATCCGCTGCGCCCGATCAGCCGTCACGCTGGAATGATCGACGCTGGACAACCCCTCACCGCTGTCCCGCTCGAGTCCGGTGGCCGCCCAACCGGCCGCTGTCGTCGTCATCGGTGCCCCTTCGGCAACTTGGACGGCACCGCGGCCGCAAAATCAGTTCAATTCAGGCAATGGCGCCCGATCGCGCCCAGTCACGTTCCACCCGGCCAAGCGGAGCACACCGGAGACGGAAAAAGCGCCCCGCATGATGCGATGCAATTATCGCTCAGCGCCTGATCCGCTGCCTATCGCGCCAGGCGCAAGCATGTTGCGCGCGATGCAAGTCGCGGCTTGCTCCGTTCGCGAACCGGAGCAGTGGGACGGCCGACGAAGATGGCCCTGCTGCATCTCCGTAGCGCGTCCCACTGCCCCCAGCAGAGAGAAATAACGAAACAGCAAATTGACGCTGTCCGCATGTGGAGTGTCGAACGGAGCCTATTGCACCTCGATATTCGCGTCCTTGACCAGCTTGCGCCAGCGCTCCTCTTCCTGCCCGACATAGCGATCGAGCTGTTCCGGGGAGCCCCCCACCATGATGAGGCCTTCGTTCGCCTCGAGCTGCTTGAAACCACCGGACTGAACAGCCTTTGCGACCGCCCGATTCAAGCGTGCAATCACGGGAGCGGGCGTCTTGGCCGGCGCGTACAATCCGTACCACGACTCGGCAGCGTAGCCGGGCACCCCCGCCTCCGCGACGGTCGGCAACTGCGGAAACGCGGTCGAACGCTCGGCGGATGTGACCGCCAGCGCCCGGAGCTGGCCCGCGGACACCAGCGAGGCCGCGCTCGCCACGGTGGTGAACATCACGTCGATCTGCCCGCCCAGGAGATCGCTGATCGCAGGCGCCGCGCCCTTGTAGGGCACCGCCGTCATCTTGACCTTCGCCATCGCATTGAACAGCTCGCCTGCGAGATGGGCCGAAGTACCGGTGCCGAACGTCCCGAAATTGAGCTTGCCCGGATTGGCCTTGGCTTCAGCGATCAGATCGGAGATCGAGTTGATCTTGGATGCAGGGTTGACGACGACGATGTTGAAGGATCGCGCAATCAGCGAGACCGCCGCGAAATCCTTGTGCGGGTCGAACGGCAATTTGTTGTACAGGCTCGGGTTGACCGCGTGGGCGAAGGTCGCCATCAGCAGCGAATAGCCGTCGGGCTCGCTCGTGGCGACCGTCTGGGTGCCGATGATGGTCCCGGCGCCGGGCTTGTTCTCGATGATGACGGCTTTGCCGAGGTCCGTTTGGATTTCCTGCGCGGTCGTTCGCGCGATGATGTCGGTGCCGCCGCCCGCGGCGAAGGGCACCACGATCTTGACGATCTTCTCGGGATATTCGGCGCGCGCCGGCGCTATGCCAGGCCCCGCGACCACTGGCACGACGGCACAGGCGAGCACGGCGAGATTCAGCCAGCGCCGCACGGCGGAACCCCTGTTGCGAGCGCCGTCGTGATTGATGATTTCGCCAATGGCCATCTGGAGCTCCATCCGATTTTGTTCAGTCATTGAGAACAACCAATCCGTCCGTCGCCTTCACGCCCTGGCCCGCCGGCAGCACGAAAACCGGATTGATTTCAGCCTCGGCGAGGCGGTCGCCGAGTTGCGCAACCATGCGAGAGAAAGCGACGATCGTTTCCGCGAGGGCTTCGACATCGCATTTCGGCCGGCCACGAAAACCGTCCAGCAACGGCCACGTGACGAGATCGCGCGCCATCGCGCGAGCCTCGGACAAGCCGAGGCCGCCTTCCGGTGGAAGCAGACGCATCGTCGTGTCCTTGAACAGTTCGGCGGAGACGCCGCCCATTCCGAGAAGGATCGCTGTCCCCAAGGGATCGCGATGCATCCCGAGAATGATTTCTACGCCGCCTGAGATCATTTCCTGAACCAGGAAGCGTTCGGCTCGCTTGCCCGTCCTGGCCTCGACCTCGTCCGCCATCAAGGTCAGGCGGCCGCCAATCGTATCAGTGGTCAGGTTGACCGCGACGCCGCCGACATCGCTCTTGTGCGCGATCTCGTGCGAGAGAATCTTGAGCACGACCCGGCCACCGAGGTCGCTCGCCGCCTGCTCCGCTTCGCTTGACGTTGCGACCACCTTCTCAACCACGATGGGAACGCCGAAACGGGCGAACAGCGCCTTGGCCTGTGCTTCATCCAGCGATCCCGCCGGGAAGTCGCTGATATCGGCCGCCGGCTCGATCGAGCCGGATGTCCGGACCTGTTCCGGCACTCCGGCCTGCAAGAGCCCGTCGAGCGCACCAGCGCAGCTCTCGGCGGACGTATAGGCCGGAACGCCTCGCCGGGTGAGGACGGAGACCACGTCGGGCGCGTAGGGACTGACATAGGCAATGACGGGCTTGTCGCTCATCGGCAGGCAGTCGTGGATGGCATCGGCCATCAAAGTTGGCGATCCCACGGCTGAAGAGCCGACAATAATGGTCAGCGCGTCGTAGGAGGGACTTGCGAGCAGGATGCGGATTGCGGCGCGGAGCAGATCCGGCTGCAAACCGGCCAAGGTCACGTCGATCGGATTGCGATCGAGCGTGGCGTGCGATCCCGACTGAAGGCTACGCAATTGCGCTGACGTCTCGGTGTCGGGCGCGGGCGTTGCAAAGCCGGCCACGCCGAGACTATCGGACACGATCGTGCCGGCGCCGCCGGTCGAGGTGAGAATCGCCACACGCCTGCCGGACAGCTTGCGCCCCGCCGCAAGGGCCGCGGGAATGTCGAGCAGGTCATCAAACGTCTTGGCGCGGATCACGCCGAGTTGCCTGAACAAGGCGTCGTACATGCGGTCGGAACCCGCAAGCGCCCCGGTGTGCGAGACGGCGGCCTTTGCACCCGCCTCCGATCGCCCGATCTTGAAGGCGACGACGGGTTTGCCGGCGCGGCGCGCCCTGAGGACCGCCTGGCGAAAGCGAGCCGGATTGCGGATCGCCTCGATATAGAGCGCAATGACTCTGGTCGCACTGTCGTCGGCGAGAAAGTCGATGAAATCCGCGAGCTCGAGATCGGCTTCGTTGCTGGTCGACACCAGCTTGGACAGCCCGACCCCGCGCGCCGCGGCGCGCGACAACAAGGCGCCGAGAATGCCCCCGCTTTGCGAGACCAGCCCAATCGCACCTAGCGGGAAGTGATCCATCGCCAGGGCGCCGGATGCCGAAAGCACGATATTGTCGGTGAGATTGACGAGGCCGATCGTGTTCGGCCCGAGAAGGCGCATGGATCCGGCGGCTTCCATCAGCTGCTTCTGGCGCTCGGCGCCGTCCGCGCCGGCCTCGGTGTAGCCGCTGGCAAGAACGATCGCCGCCGCAGCGCCTCGCTCGGACAATTGGCGCACCGCGATATGCGCGCGCTCCGCGCCAAGCAGGACAATGCCGACATCAGGCACTTCAGGCAGCGAAGCGATGTCGGCGTAACAAGCCAGACCGCCGATGTCCGCGACCTTCGGATTGACGGGATAGATCTTGCCCGCAAAGCCGTGCTTCTGGAGATAGGAGACCGGCCGCCCCGCCGTCTTGCTCGGGTCTGCCGACGCGCCGATGATTGCGACGCTGCGCGGCCGGATCAGGCGTTCGATCGCATCCATCGCTCAATCCTTTGACGCGGATTGCGCGAGGAACGCCGTCACGGCGTCCCGATGCTCTGCGCTGGTGTAGCAGATGGCCTGGGCCTGGCTGCCGAGACTGAAGATGTCATGTGCGGAACGCTCGAAGGTCTCGTTCAGGATCTTCTTGCCCAGCGCCAGCGCCGTGGGAGATCCCTGAGCCAGTTCGGCTGCCCAGGCCTGCGCTGCCGGGAGCAGTTCAGCCGAGGCCACCTTGCGATCGACGATGCCGAGCGACAGCGCTTCGTCGGCCTCGATCATGCGCCCGGTGAAGATCAGCTCCTTGGCCTTGGGAAGCCCGACCCGGCGCGGCAGGAAATACAGGCCGCCGCCATCGGGTATCAGGCCTCGCTTGATATACGACCAGGTGAATTTCGATCGTTCCGTTCCCATGACGAAGTCGCAGGCAAGCGCGGTGTCCGCACCGAGGCCCGCCGCGGCACCGTTGACGGCGGCAATCGTCGGTTTCGGCAGGCCGAGCAGGAACGACTGCACATGGTGCACGCCCTGCTGACGGCTCCATCCGTTGAATGCGACTTCGCCCTGCGGCGACTCGAGCCGCCGCTTCATCCCGCTGATGTCGCCGCCGGCACAGAAGGCATTGCCGCGCCCGGTCAGCACCAGGGCCTTGATCGCCTTGTCGCGGGCGACGGTCTCGAGCGCATTGACGAACTCGGCGCGCATCTCGTCGCTCATGGCGTTGCGCCGTTCCGGCCGGTTGAAGGCGATCGTCGCGACACCGGCTTCTGCGGAAAATTCGATGAGCTGATAGGCCATGGCAAGCTCCGTGGTTGGAGTCGGCTCCCGAATGCCGTTCAGGCCGTGCCATTTCCTCAATGAGCCGTGCGCGGCCGGGCATTCTTCTTGCCCGTGCCTATATCGGCTTGCGCCATCAGGCACATCCCCCTAATTCCACTTAGTGGAAATGGCTTAGCGGGAATTCCTGGGAGGCTGGAGATGGCGCAGGCGCGCAGATATGCGGGCGGGGTTGATGGCAACCGGTCGCTCGAAAGGGGCGTCGAAATCCTGAGGGCCTTCCGGCCCGGCGTCGACACGCTGGGCAACGGCGAGATTGCGGAGCGAACCGGTTTGCCGCGATCGACGGTCAGCCGGCTGACACGAACGCTGGTCAACTCCGGGATGCTCGACGAAGTCCGCGCTGAACGAACCTACCGCCTTGCCGCATCCGTCATCAGTATCGGCCACGCGATGCGGACGGGATCACCCGCGCTCAACGCGATCGGGGCCATGATGCGGGCGGAATCCGCGAAGCGCCGGCTGAACGTGGGGTTAGCGACCGCTGACAGAACCATGATGGTCTATCTTGAATCGATCCGCTACAGCCCCCGCGCGGCGCTGCGCAACGTGGTCGCCGGGCAGCAGGTGCCGATGGAGTTGACGTCGCTCGGTCGCGCCTATCTGGCGGGCATTGCGGAAACCGAGCGCGAGCGATTGCTAAAACTGTTCAAACGGCGCAGCGCTGCGGCCACGAAGGCGCTGCTCGCGGACGTCAGGACATCGATCAGCGCCGTCGAACGCGACGGCTATTGCGCGGTGTCGTGGCAGCCAGCCGTTCTTGCCGTCGCAACGCCCATCGTGCTCGACGGGCTTCCGGTCTACGCATTGAACATGAGCCTGCAAAATGTCGATCGATCCGATGCGCTGGCGAGCGAGATCGGCTCATACCTCAATGCCTTCGCGGCCAAGTGCAAGGAGGTGCTGGCGGGCCGTTGATGGCAACGATGCCGCTGCGCCCCGGTCCTCGAACCAGGCGCGCCATTCAGAATGGACCACGAGGGGTGCCTTCGTTAGCGGCCGCCGAGCGCCCGAAGCGCATTCACGATCACCGCAACGTCGATCGCCTCTTGTATCAAGGCCCCTTGTACCGGCGTCAGGTAACCCAGCGCGGCGGCCACCATTCCGATGACCGAGAGCCCCATTCCGGCAAAGACACCCTCCAAAGCGATGAAACGGGAACGTCGGGCGATCTCGATCGCCGGCACGATGCGGTCGAGATGATCCACCAGAATGACGACGTCGGCGGCCTCGGCGGATGCAGTAGCGCCCCTGGCTCCCATGGCCACGCCGACGTCGGCCGCGGCAAGCGCGGGCGCGTCGTTGACGCCGTCGCCAACCATCATGACGGGGCCGTTTTTCCGCTCTGAGAGCACGACCAGGACCTTCTGATCCGGCGTCAGCCCCGCACGAACCGAATCGATGTCCAGACCGGCCGTGATCGCCTTGGCCACCTCGCGGCGATCTCCCGTTGCCAGAACGATCCGCTGGACTCCCAGGGTTCTCAAACGCTGAAGGAGAAATTGTGTGCCGGACCGCAGCTCGTCGGCCAGCCTGATCTCGCCCGCCATATGACCGTCGATTGCAACGGCAACAGTGGCGGCGCCGGCATCCCTTGACGGCTGGACGGAATTCTCCACGGCCTGCGTCAATTTCGAGGTTACGAACCTGACACCACCGACCGCGACGGATTGCCCTTCCACGACGCCCTGGACGCCCTCGCCCGGCGTTTCGGCGACGCTGGATGGGATGGTGAGCTTGAGCTGACGGCTCTGAGCCTCGGCAACGATGGTCTGGGCGATGATGTGCTTGGACGCTTGATCAAGCGAGGCTGCGAGGCGCAACACATCGTCGGGATCGGCATTGGCCGATACGTTGACGGCCACGACCTTCGCCCTGCCGTCGGTGAGAGTGCCGGTCTTGTCGAGGACCAGCGAATTGATGCGCGCGAGCGCTTCGATCGCCTTGCCTCCCTTGATCAGAATGCCATGTCTCGCCGCCCGGGACAGGCCGGACACGATGGCAACCGGCACAGCGAGAATGAGGGGACACGGCGTCGCAATGACGAGAACGGCGACCGCACGGACCGGATCGCCGGTGAAGAACCAGGCGGCGGCCGCGATCAGCACGGTCATCGCGAGGAACACCATCGCAAAGCGATCGGCAAGCCGCGACATCGGCGCCTTGGAGCGCTGCGCGCCTTCGACCAGGCGCACGATGCTGGCATAAGTGCTTTCGGCGGCACGGCGCGATACGACGAGATCGAATGCGTCGCCGGCGTTGGTCGATCCGCTCATCGCCTCGTCGCCGGCATGTTGCTGGACCGGGATCGGCTCTCCCGTGAGCGCGGATTGATCCAGCACCGCGAGGGTGCTGGCCACCACGCCGTCGACCGGGACGACATCGCCCTGCCGGATCAACAGACGGTCGCCCGGCGCAATCAGGTCCAGCGCCACCTCTTCCAGTCCGCCGTCCCGATACTGAACGGCCGTTCGAGGCACCCGCGCCAGCAGCGCCGTCATCTCGCCGCGCGCGTGGCGTTCGGCAAAGGCTTCGAGAAATTGCCCACCGGCATACATCAGGGCAACGACGATCGCCGCCAGCTCCTCCCCCACGACGAGGGCGGCAACCATCGACAAGGCTGCAACGATATCGAGGCCGACTTCACCGCGTCGCAGGCTCGTGACGATGTCGTACACGAGCACGATCAGAACCGGAATCGTGAACATCGCCCAGACACCATCCTGCCACGCGGCCTGTCCGAGCAGCGGAATGGCAAAGCCAAAGGCAAGACCGAACGCCGGCAACACGACCAGCAGGGCTCGAACCAGGAAGCCGGCAAGCATTCAATCGACCTCGTTGCGCGACCAAAATCGGGACGGCTGTCGCCAGATTGCCCACGCGGAGCGTCCCGGATTCAATCGCTGTCGGCGCTCTCGAGACGGGCGCCCGGCCGGAATTCTACACCACCGTACCAAACAATTTTCCGATACCGGCGGTCAGCGCCAGCGCAAACGCGCCCCAAAACGTCACTCGAGTGGTGGCGCGCAGGACGTTGGCGCCGCCGGCCTTTGCGCCGATCGCCCCCAGCACGGCGAGAAAGGCCAGCGATGCCGCGGATACGACCGGCACCAGCGCGTTGACCGGGGATATGGCGACCATCAGCAAGGGCATGGCGGCGCCCACCGAGAACATGGCCGCCGACGCGAGCGCGGCCTGGATGGGCCGGGCTGCGGTGACTTCCGAGATTCCCAATTCGTCGCGTGCATGGGCCTTCAATGCGTCCTTGGCCATCAACTGCTCGGCCACCTGCCGCGCCAAGTGCCCGTCGACGCCGTGCTTGACGTAGATGTCGGCAAGTTCGTCGAGTTCAAACGCCGGGTTCTCGCTCAATTCCCTGGCTTCCCGCGCAAGATCGGCCTGCTCGGTATCCGACTGCGAACTGACGGAAACATATTCGCCGGCTGCCATCGACATGGCACCGGCCACCAATCCCGCAATTCCCGCGATCAAGACGTCGTTTCGCGTTGCGGCTGCCGCGGCAACGCCGACAATCAGACTCGCGGTGGAGATGATGCCGTCATTGGCTCCGAGAACGGCGGCTCTCAACCATCCGATCCTATCGACCAGATGATTTTCGGGATGCGCGCGAAGGCGGCTCATGTCCAAATAATCCCTGAAGCGCCTAGAATGCCGCCCGCGCTATCTGTCGGAGTGAGGCAGCATTCGCACGAGCGTGCGATCGCGAAATATCCAGTGATGGACCAGCGCGGCGGCAGCGTGGAAGGCTGCGAGAATCACCAGTGCATGGGCGAGAATTTCGTGCACCTCCTTCACATTCCGGGCGAAGGCACGATCATTCAGCCAAGGCGAAGGAATCTCGGCCAGACCAAACAGCGGCAGGGCATCGCCGCGCGCAAACTGAAGCACGATGCCGACGACGGGAACCGCGACCAGCAACACATAGAGGCTGTAGTGCGCGATCCGGGCGGCAGGATCCAGCCACTGTCCCATCCAGTCGCCAAATTCGGTCGCTTCCGGCTGTGGAGACGGATCAACCAACCGCCAGGTCAGGCGCGCGACGAGAAGGGCGAGCACGGCTATTCCCGCAGAAACGTGAACGAACAGTCCGGATTCACGCGGCCCTCCTTTGGGCAGCACATCGCCAAAAATCCCGAGCGCCCAGGCGAGAGCAACAAGGAACACTGTCAGCCAATGCAGCGCCTGCGCAACCGCACCGTAGTCCTTCGTTGAATTGAATAGCTGCATGTTCAAAGGATATTCCCGCACGGCTGAGATGCATTGAGGTGGATCAACCTGATCGCTCCGCGGCGGCAAGGCGCGCTTGTTCAGGCGGAGCGGCTCACGCGCGCCGCAAACGGCTTGATGCGCCGCTTGCCCGCGGCAGGGCATGAGATCTTGGCGGGATTGTCGATCGTCGAGAAATGGCGCGCCCGGAACGATTCGAACGTCCGACCCTCAGATTCGTAGTCTGATGCTCTATCCAGCTGAGCTACGGGCGCGTTTTTCGCGAACAGTGCGAGCCTGAGCCCGCAGGCAGCCTCCGGACAACGCCGGAGGGGTGCGAAAGAGCGCTCTGACTAACCGCTCTTGCCGCGATTGGCAAGCGCCGGGATGGGGAGATTTTGCAGGGGGATGACAGTTGCCTCGTCATTCCGGGATGGCCCGCAGGGCCAGGCCCGGAATGACGGAAGATAGTCGGGAACGGCCCCTGAAAATGAAGACGCAACTCGGCCTCTGGCCGACTTACGCCCGCGCCCGCTCGTTGCGGATGGAGAGGAGTTCCACCGGGCGGTCGGGAATGACGATCCGGAAGGTGGCACCAATGGTGCCTTCGACCAAATGGATGTCGCCGCCATGGGCGCGGACGAGTTCGGCGGCGATGGCGAGGCCGAGACCGCTGCCGCCGGGGCGGCCGGAGGTCTGGAACGCCTCGAACAGGTGATCCCGGGTCCTTTGGGGCACGCCGGGGCCGGTGTCGGAGACTTCCAGAATGGCAACCGCGCCTTCGCGCTTGCCGGTGATCCGGATTTGCTGCGCGCTGCCCTCGCCCGCCGAATGGCTCTCGAGCGCCTGCGCCGCGTTGCGAACGAGGTTGAGCAGCACGCGGAACAACTGGTCGGGATCGGCGTCGACCGCAAGCCCGCGCTCGATCGCGGCGACCCAGACGATTCCAGCATCGGAGGCGAGGCCCGCGGTCTCGCGCACCTCCAGCACCACCGGCTCGATCGGGATCATCCGCCGGTCGGGCGCCGCCTCCTGGGCGCGGCCGTAGGACAGCGTCGACTGGCAAAAGGCGATGGCGCGCTCGAGCGAACGCACGAGTTTGGGCGCAAAGCGCTGCACCCGCGGATCCGGCACGCTGGCGAGCTGGTCGGACAGAAGCTGGGCCGAAGCCAGCAGATTGCGCAGATCGTGGTTGATCTTGGACACCGCGAGGCCGAGCGCGGCGAGCCGGCTCTTCTGATGCAACATCGACATCAGATCGCGCTGCATGTCCGACAATTCGCGCTCGGCGACCCCGATCTCGTCGCTGCGCTGGCTCGGGACGATGATGCGCGCCGAACTCTCCGGATTTTCGTGGAAGCCGACCAGGCTCGCGGTCAGCCGCCGCATCGGCCGCACGAACAGGTAATGCAGCACGAGATAGACGAGGCCCGCGGTCAGCACCGCGATGATCAGCGCGACCACCACGACGTTGCGGGAGAAGCGGTACATCTGCTGCCGCAGCGGCAATTCGTCGGTGACGATCTCGACGAACTGGGCATTGCCGACGCCGGGCCCGACGATGCGGATGGCCTGGTTGCCGGTCTCCAGCATCATCTGGAACGAGCCGGTGATCGCCTCCCAGGCGGTCATGTCGCGCAGGTCGACGTCATGCTCGATCGCGGCCGGCAGATTGTCGCTGGCGAGCAGCCGGCGCTGCTGACCCATCTTGATCGCGACCGCGCGGGCATTGATGCTCTTGAGGATCTCGCGGGACAACGAATCGGGAACCATGCCGAGCGGGGCGGCGTCGAGCACGAGGGCGGCCGTGTTGGCCGCCGCGACCCGGTCGTTGAGCCGGTTCACCCAGAAGTTGGCGATCGCAGGCACATAGAGCAGGCTGGCCGCGATCATCACGAGGGGGACGGTGAGCAGCAGCAGCTTGCCGGACAGGCCGAGCCCGGCCGCCCCACGCGGCCGCGTCGCCGGCTGGTCCGGCTGATCCAGATCCTGGACCGGCTGGCGATCTGTCGCTGCCACGAAATTCGCCCCTGTTGGCCTTGGGTGATGGAGGATGCGACCCGCCCCGGTGTCCGGTCAAATTACGGATCGCTAATCTGCCGAGGTGGGATGTAAGCGTTGATATGGCGAGTCGCCACCTCAAGGGTTAAAAACCCCGCGCGAGCAGCGATATTCACCGGAATCGCGCGCTCTTGCGGCGTTGACGAAAACAAGCCGCTCGCATATAAGCCGCGCAATTGTCCGCGATGACCCGGTGTGACGCCGGGAGCGGCTCTCTTGGGGCCGAAAAAGGCTCGTTTTGGGCAGCATCTTCCGGGCTTTATCATCAATTCTACAGGCAAATTGCCCGGTCAGCGGAGAAAAACCCGTGAAGCGGACTTATCAACCCAGCAAACTGGTGCGCAAGCGCCGTCACGGTTTCCGT
>LNAP01005248.1_pt1 | contig 11606 bp, 10 predicted proteins | sample 602601 | NCBI WGS metagenome assembly LNAP01 (sample SAMN02440304, study PRJNA202911) | soil metagenome | biome: Subtropical and temperate rainforests or woodlands; isolation source: soil samples (1 kg each in a 20% v/v slurry with milli Q water) were... ... | reverse complement strand
GGTCATGGCGGCCGAGCAGGCCGAGTACGACCAGGGCGTCCGCATCGACGCCAGCGTTCCGCTCGGACAAGGGGTGTTCCGGTCGATCAACCTCGAAGGGCGTCTGGCGACCCAGCGCTATACCGGCAACTGGTTCGACCGCGACGCGTTGCTGGCGGATGTACCGCTCCACTGGAAGCTGGTCGACCTGAAGACGCGCGCGGTGCGTGATCTCGCGGCCGCCGACGTCCCTCCTGCGTCGCTGGGACCTTCCGACTTCGCTGCCGGCACGGGAGAGCAGCCTTGGCGGCTGGCGGTGGAGCCGCGAACGGGCCGCATCGCGCTGTTGACGCGCATCGGTGAAGGCGATGGCCTAGCGCAGAAGCCGGAGGTTCGCCTGTCGGTACTGGTGGATCGGCGCGCGCGCCAGTCGATCCGCTGCACGGCCGAACTCTGTACCGGCAAGGCCATCACCGCGCTCCAGTGGCGTCCGGGAAGCGACGAGGTGTTGTTCACCATCACCGAGCCTACGCAGGCGCAAACGATCGCGCGGTGGAACGTCGGGAGCGGGGAGGTACGGCCTGTCGCCCGCTCCGTAGGCCTCATGAGCGGCGGCCGCGATGCCTACACGACGTGCGGAGTGTCGGTGGCCGCGCTTGCTTGTGTGGCCGCCGAGGCCGGGCGGCCGCCTCGTTTGGAGCGGATCGACCTCGCGGATGGCGCACGACAGGTGCTCTTCGATCCGAACGCGCTGCTCGCGCAGGAGATCGCGCGCACCTTGGCGGTGCGCCAGCTGCACTGGCAGGACGGGAACGGCCAGCAGTACACGGGGCAGTTCTTTCTTGCCCGCTCGCTGGACGGCCAGCCGCCGCCGTTGTTCGTTACCTACTACAGCTGTCCGGGGTTCCTGCGTGGCGGCGTAGGCGACGAGTGGCCGCTGGCGTCGCTGGCCTCGCAGGGTATTGCGACGCTGTGCATCAACCAGATGCCCAGGTTCTCCCAGGACGCGGTTGCGCGCTACGGCGATGGCCTGTCGGCCGTGGCCAGTGCCGTCGACGTGCTGGCCGTTGCCGGCGAGGTCGACCGCAACCGCGTAGGCATGGGCGGGCTCAGTTTCGGCAGCGAGGTCACGTTCTGGACCCTCATGCACTCCGACCTGCTTGCTGCCGCATCGGTCAGTTCGCCGATGCCGTCGCCGCTGTACTACCTGATGGGCAGCTTGAAGGGCGAGGACTTCACCTCGGAGATGCGACGGCTGTGGCAGGTCGAGTCGGCAGGTGCACCATGGGAACAGTGGCGGAGGTTGTCGCCTGCGCTCAACCTCGATGCGATCCGGGCACCGCTGCTGATGCAGATGCCTGAACAGGAGTACCTGTATGCACTCGACTACGCCGTGCCATTGCTGCATGCCGAGCGGGCGGACCTGTACGTATTCCCGAACGAGCCGCACCAGAAGTTCCAACCCCGGCACAAGCTGGCGGTCTACGAGCGCAACCTCGACTGGTTCCGGTTCTGGCTGATGGGGGTCGAAGATACGGATGCCGCCAAGGCTGCGCAGTACGACCATTGGCGGCGAATGAGGGAGCGTGCATCAGGCCTGGCACTGCCTGTCGCCGGACATGTTTGCAACTAGATCCGTGCTCAAGGCCCTGTGAGAATCTGCCGGAAGAGCCTTGGTTGTCGGTCACGTAGGTCGCCAATTTGTCGCGAGTCTGCTGGATGCGTGTGGCATCCTGGCTATACGTTTGTCAGGGTCCACGCCGTTCCATGGCGTTCGCCTAGCGGCCACGCGGCATGCGTGCCCATCATCGCACCCCCTCCCAGCGCAGGTGCTTCTTCAGCGCCCATCCTCGGATCTCCTCGCCATTGGGTCCCTCGTAGATCACTTCCAACCACTTGCCTTGGTGGTCCAGGCATAGAACACGCTGCTCTGGCGCCATGCGAGCAAGGATCTTGCCGTCCGGAGTGAGTGTACGCAGCGGCGTGGCTTGCCGCACTTCGCACGGCAGGCCGGCCATCTGGCGGGCTATCAGCTTCAGGCTTTGCGCGATGAGCGCTTGATTGCGTGTCGATTCGGCGCTCTGTTCCGCCGTGAGTTGCTCGAGCACCGCAATTCTTTCCAGCGTGTGGTGTTGAGCGCGGGAGAGTTCGAGAAGATCCTCGAGTTGGGCCTTTGACGGGGCATTGTCTTCGCCGAACAATTCACGGCTGTCCTTGATAAAGCCCGGTAGCTGCATGAGGCAGGTGATCAGGAAGAAAATGATGGCAAGGCGTTCGGCCTGGGGAAGCTTGGCCCACCAGCCCAGATCGGCTGGGGCGACTAGGCCGTAGGCTGGTGGAGTGACCTCATCGCCGATGTGAACCTCTGCACTGGCGGCGGTAGCCAGTTCGATGGCGTCGAGACCGACAACGACGGGCGCAAGGTCGGGCACTGCGAACAGCTGGCGCAGCGTCTCTTGGACTGACAGGCTGGGCTCACGCAGCGCCGTGGCCGCGGGGCTGAGCTGGCTGAACCTGGCGCTCCGGTCTGCCAACTGCTGAAGCAATTCAGCGTGCCTCCCGAACAAGGATTTGTTGAGGCTCTGCAGGGCGATTTCGCTGCTGAAACGGCCGAAGTGCTTATGGCTGGCGGTCTGTCCTGCCATCTGCTGCAGGCGAGCCGCATGCTGCCCGAGAAGGCCTGCCTGCATTGCTTGGATGGCTGACGGGAGCCTGAGCCTTTCAACAGAGCGGCCCAGCGTAGATGCTTGGTTCAACGTGTTGAACATCTCGGTCATACGGTGTTGTGGCCGGATGAGATCCCGCAGTCGCTGGCTCTGGGAGGTTGCCAACTGTCGGGCAAGGGTTTCACCGACGCGCGGGAGCGCAACGCGCACCGCATTAGCCGCCTCTGTGCCGAGGCCGTCCTTGTGTTGCTTCGTGTTCATGGCACATCTGTCCCGACGTAGGGTCTATGCGTGTAGAGCGGACAACGTACCCGTCCGCGGCGACGGTTACTGATTCGGATGTTGGGTGGAGTAGTACATGTTTGTATGCTCTATGGCACCTGCTGCAAGCTTGGTGTCTCCTGCATGTTCGATCAGGCGAAGTAGCACGGCCTGCATCTCTGTGACGCCCTTGCACAGTAACTTGAAGTGACCGGAAAGAATTCCGCGCCGCCAGGCATCCCAGCTCTGCCCGTCAATCCCGGGCATGGATTCGCCCAAGTCGATGCTGGCGGCGTCCTCGGCCGCGTGTTTCATCACGGCTAGGCCGCTGATCAGCCGCGCGATGTCGTGGGCATCGCCATCGTTCAGTACGTGCAGGCGCGGGAACACTTCCTGGCTGAGCTTCAGGGAAATGGCGCGTACGTCAGCGGCAAACTGGCCACGGGTATGGCCGTTCGCAACGTAGGTATCGTGCTCAATGATATCCAGCCCTGTTGCAAGGTTGTTCAAGGCACCCAAGGCTTGACGGAACTCGTTGTCGAGATAGATCAGCAGCAGGCGTCCCTCACGGGTGGCCGCTTCGCGCCGTAGCATTGCCTCCTGCTCACTGATGGCCTTGGCTTGGCGCGCGGTCGCATTGGCTGCCCGACTAAGCAGGTATACCGCGATGCCCAAGGCCAAGGAGACCGCGACACTTACCCAGTCGGCCATATTGCCTACGTCCTCGGCCAGTGGACAGAACAATGCGGAGTCATGCGTTGTTATGGTGGACATCGTGGCGTGAGATGAAGTGGTCTGGGGCCTGCAAGGGGGGGCTTACATGTTGGAAGCGCACTTGTAGGGCATCACGCCATGGCGTTCTGACCTGCCTGGGCGTTTGGGTTACTGATGGGCCATGTGGGCACTCTTCCAAGCGTCCGTCACCATGATACCGTCGGCGCTGTGCCGTCTTGCAGGCCGCGATGCGCCAGATCTTGGAGAGGGGCCGTTGGCGCGCGCACCGGTTGCGACCAAGAGCGCGCTGATTCCACTACCTTGAATGTCGCTTCCGATTAGAACTGATGGCGAACCCAGTTTTCGACCATGCACAGGTCGATCAGGCGCTGGAGCGCGTCGTCGTCGATGCGCGAACCATTGTCGAACGCCGCTTCCAGTGCCGGTACGTCCAGCAGGTCGTGCGCGCGAAGGTGGCCGGTCAGCAGCAATTCCCGGATCCGGTTCCTGTTGCGCCGGAATGCGCCGCCTGAGTAGCTGACGAAGCTGCCCTTGCTGCGGCGGGCGAGGATATCCTGCGGCAGCCATCCGGTAAACGCGGACCGGGCGACGGCACGGTTGCGGCCACCCTCGATCCACATCCAGCTGGGCACGCGCAGGCATGTCTCGACCACGGGCTGCGACAGCAGGGGCATGCGCAGTCGGCGCAGCGCGCCGCGCGGTGCACTCTCCCGGAAGAATTGGGTGCCGGCCAGGCCGATGATGCGTTCCCGATCACCGGGCAGGGCATCGGCGGGTGCTACGAACCACGGGTGGTCTGCTGCCTCCTCGGGCTCGTGCGCGGGGTTGAGGAACGAGCCGTCCGCCCGGGAGGGGGACTTGGGGGCGGTCATCAGCTTCCTGACCGTCAGGCGGGCGGCTTTCCAGAAGGTGCACTGATGCAATTCGGCCAAGTCCCGGATTGCGGCTGTGGCCGCGGCCAGACCGTTCTGGCGAAAGGCGTCGGCCGCTGGCGCCGCACTGGCCAGATAGCAGAAAACGGTATCGCCGCCGCCGCCCGAGTAGAAGCTCGTGACCTGGTGGGTGTCGCCGGCGGCCTGCATTGCGGTGTCGGTCGCGTACTGGAGCGCGCTGCCGCAGGGAACCACGGCCTGAGGTTGGGGGGCTGCGTCGAAACGCGCCGCTTCGAACGGTAGTTCTGTGGCTTGCAGCGCAAGACCCAGATGCGCCGCGACGAGGCCGGCATAAGGACGTTCGTCGGCTCCGGGGACCGGCGTCAGCAGCGTGCGGCAGTTCACCTGCGCCTGCGTCCTTGCGAGGCAGGCGGCTACCACCGACGAATCCAGTCCCCCCGACAGTTCCAGCAAGACGTTGCCGTCGGTCGCCGCCCAGGTCTGGACGACGGTCGAGATGCTATGCCGGACCTGGCTGGCGGCTTCACGCGGGTCATCGAACTGGTTCGGCGCGGCCACGAACGCCCAAGGGGACCACGCCAGCGTCGTCGTGACGGCATGGCCGCGGAGGTGGAGCGAGCAGCCGGGCAGCAACTCGGTGATGCCGGCCAAGCCAGTGCGGCCGGTCTTGTGGTTGGGGTATCGCAGGAAATGAGCGATGAAATCCCAGTCTATCTGCTTGCGGTACAGCCCCAGTGCCGTCGTCAGTGTGATGTCGGAGGTGAGAAAGCCAGCACCGTGCTGGAGCGAATGGACGCACCTGACGCTGCCGGAGGGATCGCGCAGGACCGCGAGGCTGCGCGGGCCGTAGGCGCCGGGCTGGAGCATCAGGTAGTCGCCCCAATAGTGTTCGAGCAGGTGCGCGTGCTGCACGCTGGGCGAGGCCAGGGGCGGCAAGGATGGGGCGGTAGCGATCGGCCTGCCGTCGCGCGTGAACAGCTCCCCGATGAGCAGGCCACCATCGGGCAGCGCAAGGATGGGGGTGTCCGGGGCGGCGTATACGCGGATGGGGGCTGCCACATGACGCAGCGGCATCCCGGCGGCGGCCAGAGCCGCCTCGATGATGGCTGCTTGCGGGCTGGCGGCGCGTCCCTGGGATTCGACCAGGACGAGGTAGCGATGGCTCATCAGAACACCCGAATCTGCGTATAGGAGGTGGCGTGGCCCACGGTGTCGTTGAGCACCATGTCTGCGGCCTGGACCCAGCAGTGCGCCGAGAATGGCTCTGCCGTGACGCCGAAGACGATGTGGACGCGCAGGCCGCGCCTGGCGAGGAAGTGCGTCAGTGCGATCGAATCGAGCAGGCAGACCGGCTCGATCGGCACATAGGGGCGTGCGCGTCGGAACGTGTCGATGGTTTCGATCAGTCGCGCTTCGTCTTCCTCGGGCGGTTGCGGCTGTCCTCGGTGGCGGGCCGCCATCAGCGCAGCGAGCACGTCCTTGAGCGGGCGTTGTCTCAGCTGTCGACGCACGGTGCCGACGATGGCCAGGACCTCCAGCGCCGCGAGGATTCGTGTCCCGCGAAGTGGGATGGGCCTTTCGATGGCGCTGCGGGCGGGGACCGGCAGCGCCGACACTGGTTCGTGGCCGGACTGCGCGGCGGCATCGGTGAGGATCTGGCGTTCGACGAGGGACGTGATGTCGGATGCCGCATCCTGTTCGAGGTAATTGATGAGGGCGCGCTCCAGGTGGGGAGGCAACCGGAAGTAGCGGTCGTGGCCGACGTCCAGGAAAATCAGGCCATCGTCCACCCGGCAGAACGACAGGTCATCGTGCAGGCGGTAGGGCATGACGTGGACCCTGCGGAAAGAGGCGCACCTTTCGGTGCGCCTCAATGGCATCACTCTTCGGCGATGCCGACGGGGACGGTACCGCCCATCGCTTCCTGCCGGTTCAGGATGCCCTTGGTTTCCAGGCTCGCGACACCGAGCACGATGACCTCGTCACGCGCGTCGGTACGGGGGGTGTTTTCGGTGGTCTTGTTCATCTCGGTCTCCTGTGGTTTGCGTCATGACCATTCATGACGAACCGAGCGTAGGAGGCCCGAATTTTGGTTATCAAGTAACTTTTTAATTGCAACGAGAAAATTATCTGACGTGGCGACACGCCTTGCAAAAGTACATTTTCTTCGCGTGGACGGAAGTTGTTCGGGGCGCGATTTCAGTAGCGAGCGTGGCGGATTTCATCGCGGAGACTGGCGACGATCCGCGGAACGAGCCGCTTGCGATGCTGGTGATACTCGATCAGTGCGGCGCGCAGCGCCGGCATGTCCTGTTGCTGCCAGTGACGGTACAGGTCGGCCAGTTCGGTGGCGGCCTGCGTCATGAGTTGCGCCTTGGCGTGCCGGATGGGGGACAGCCGGCCGTTGGTCATCTGGACGGCGCGGTGCAGGGAAAGGTGGCCGGTGGCGAGCGCGATGCCATCGAACAGCCGCTGGGTCGATGTCGCCGAATCGTCGTCGAGCCCGAGTTCGGTGGAGGGCACGGGCAGTGTCGGACAGGAATCGAAGCCGATATCGCAGGCCATCGTCAGCAGCCGCTGCATCCAGTCGTAGAGATCGCGTAGTGCCAGTTCGGTAGGCAGCGGCACATGGAGGCCGTCGCGTGCATGATCGTCGAGCAGACCCTCGCCCATGAGGCGATACAGGGCGAAACGCACCGGGGTCTGGCTGGTACGGAATTGGCGGGCCAGCGCTGCTGGATCGAGCCGTTCACCAGGTGTGTACCGCCCGGAGTTCAGTCCCGACTTGACGTGGTCGTACAGCAGGGCGCTCTTCGAGTGGGGAAGCTTCATGGCGGGAGTCATCGCGCACTGTGGGTAGCCATGAGGCGGACCGCGCTATTCGGCGATCCGCCACCCCTGCCCGGCGACCCAGTGTTGGGGTAGCCGTTCCTCGCGGGCGATGGCGTGCAGCAGCGGCAGGAGAAAGTGGCCGAGGTCCTGGATGACCTGCCCGAGCGCATCGGCCAGTTCGACCGCACCGATTTTCCGGACGAAGGCGTTCCACTGGACACGATGCCGCTCGGCGAAATGCGCGGTCAGCGCTTCGAATTCCCCGGTCGGTATCGGGGTCGCCCGGTTCCTGAAGGTCGCGACGATGGCCGCGAGCAGCGTCTCCGGGGCGAAGTTCAAGTGCCTCGAGTAGGTCCAGACGTCATAGAAATCCTTCATCCGGCTGTTGGCATCGCCGAGCGATACCATCGCCTGGAGCTTCTCGGTGATCGCGGATTCGACAGGGTAGGCGAGCAACTGGATGGTGTCGCCTTCCAGCACCGCGGGGTATTCGATCAGGCGCGGGCCGGGCACCATGACATCGCCCACGCCAAAGTCGATCTGGATTCGCAGGCGCACGTTGTCCATGCGCGCGTCCAGCAACAGACGCGTGCCCTGGTATTCCGCGTCCTTGGTGATCGTCTCGGCCTGGAGACTGTCGGCGAGGAAGGAAAGCCCGTCCGGCGCGACCTCGAGTCGTGCGCAGTCGCGGACCAGGGCGAGCAGGCTTTCCGTGTCCGCCCGGCCCTGGCGGAGCATGTCGATATCCATCGTGGGGCGGGCACTGGGGATGTCGATCGTCTTCAGCAGCAAGGCGCCTTTCAGGACGACGCTGCGCGCATGCGGCGACAGGGAGAGGCGATACAGGAAACGCTCGATGGCGTAGTGCTGGAGCACTTGCTGGAATGGCGCAGCGTTGGCCTTGGCATGGCTGCGCAGCCTTGCCAGCACCGAGGCGACGACATTCCGGGTCTCTCGCTGCTTCATTCGACGGCCTGCAGATAGGGGGACATGGGCGTGCCGACCCGGAGCAGACGTGCGTAATGCAGCAGTTCGCGGTTCTGCACGCGTGTGCGTTGGCGTGCCAGGCGCAGGGCCTCGATTGCAACGTCCAGGCCCAGCTTGTTCCTGAACTTGAAGCAGTCCGCCACGGTGCGTGCCACGCCGTAGATCCGCAGCGGCATGCCGCCGACTTGGTGGGTTTCCAGTCCTTCCTCGAAGGTTTTCGGGTCGAAGCGGTGCACCGTAGTGGGGATCGACAGTCTGATGCGGTAGTAGCGGCCGCGCGGCACGGCCAGATGTACCGCAGCGGGGATCTGGGTCGTGATGCCGTGGTAGGACAGCGCGCTGGTCAGGCAGACGACGGCATCGGGGGCTTGCGCGGCGGCGACCGCCAGATCGGGATGCTCGGCCTCGCCTATGTCGGATAGGCGGTAGAGGCCGCGGCCGAGTTCGATCACCCGGCCGCTGTCTCGCAGGGCGTACAGGGCATCGGTGTGCACGCCCAGAGCGATGAGGTCGCGGGTGCGCAGCGTACCGCCATGATGCTGGAACGCGCGCAGGGCCGCTTCGGGGGCTCGAGTCTTCATGGCGGGTAATGGTAGCGCCATTTGTATGGATATGGCGCTAAGTTTACCCGGCCATTTCAGGTGCGGTCCCATACGAGCGGCGGCTGCCCTCCTGGTGGCAGGCAAGTCGGGGGCGAGGTGGATGGTCATGGGGGCGCAAGCTCCCGCCGGAGCAGGGGGGTCAGGTCGAGGGTGTAGGCGGGGGACGGAACCACCGCGCTGCTGAGCACGACCACGCATTGGCATTTCTTCGGCAGGGCCTCCAGCGCTGGCGGCAGGTGCTGGGCGAACGAGCGGGCCGCTTGCATCGCCTGCTCGCGCTCGCCCTCGGTGCGGGCCTCGGTCACGCGCCGAGTGAACTCGGCTTCCTTCTCCCGGTACACGGCGTTCAAATCCACCACGCCGATCCGCAGATCGGGGCCGGCGATCCAGCGGTCGTAGACCATCAGTGCCAGTGCGACCACGATCAACGTCACCAGCCCCAGCAGTAATGCCTGGAAGAGCGCGGGTTTCATACGGCGTGACCGCGCTGGCGCAGCAGCGCCTGGATGGCTTCGTCGATCGACAGGCCTTGCGCGCGCAATTCGTCCAGCGGCGCGTTGTCCTCCAGCTTGTTTGAGAACAGCAAATGCGTGGCCGGGTCGAGGATGGCGCGGGCCACGCCTTCGCCCATCGGGGAAGAAATGTAGATCTCCGAGAACGCCCCGGGTTCGGTGCGCAGCGATTGCAGCAATCGCTTCTTGGGTTCGTCCATGCTCAGCCGCCCCTTGCGGTCGAGCATTTCCAGCGACTCGGATTTCTGCCGCAACAGGAACATCCAGTCCGAGCACGCCAACGCGGCCTCCATCTGCGCTGAGCCGAAGTAGTCGTCCGCCGATTGAGTGGCGGTGATCAGCGCGCCACCGTACTTGCGGGCACGCCGTGCGGCTTCCTCGACCACCGCGGCCTTGATCGGGTCGTCGGCGCCGATGTCTCCCAATTGCTGCTTCAACTCGTCGATGAACAGCAACTTGCGCCGGTTGCGGGTCAGGTACATCTCCCCGGTGACCTGGTGCAGCAGCAGGATGTTGACCACCGCATGCAGGTCGGGGCGGCGCTTGAGTTCCTCGTTCTCGATGACGATGAAGTCGTTGTCGAAGTCCACGCTGTTGGGGCCTTCGAAGAAGCGCTCGTACTGGCCGCCGCGCGAGTACGGGTTGAGCATCACGGCCAGGTCCTTGATGCGCTGGTCGTTGACCAGGCCCAATTCCTCGATCGTGCCGGTCTTGAACGCATCGCGCAGTGCCGTGATCGTCAGGTCGTTGCCGTGCGTCCGGAACAACGCCAAGATCATGGCCGAGATCGCCTTGTACTGGACCTCGTCGAGGGTGTGCTGCATCGAGGCCATCTTGGCGATGCCCGGCACCAGCATGTCGATGTCCTCGGCGATGTCGGTGATGCGGCTGAAGGGGTTCAGGCAGATGTGCACATCGGGCCGGAACTCCAGGTACGCACCTTGCGCCTTGTGGCAGAGCTTCTCGAACGAGCGCCCCAGGTCGATCATCCAGACCTTGGCGCCGATCGCCCGGTACGACCACGCCAGTTCGTTCATCAGCACCGACTTGCCGGAGCCGGGTGCGCCGATAATCGCGGCGTTGTAGTTGCCCAGATCGTTGTCGAACAGGTCCAGGGTCATCAGCTGGCCGCGGCGGCCGCCGAACACCAGCGCCGGGGTCCGGGTGCCGCGCCACTCGCCAATCAGCGGGGCCAGATGCACGGCGTTGGCCAGGGTCTTGCGGCTGACCCGGCGCATCTTCGCCAGATCCTTATGGAAGCGCGGGGTCAGGGTCATCGGCAGGCTGGCCAGCAGGGCCTGCCGATGCAGGTAGACGTCGCTGTTGAGCTGGAAGCCGCGGCCGCGCCAGATCGCCTGGGCGGCTTCGTGCGCGGCGGCGGCCTGTTCCGGTGGCGAGAACAGCGCCAGCTGGTGGTACAGGCTGACCAGGCTGCCGCCGGTGTCCAGCGATTGCGCAGCGGCGCTCCAGTCCTGCAGCTTCTTCTGCACGTCCGGCATCACGTTGGCCATCTTGCTGCCGGCGTTCTGGGTCGCGCGTACGTGGTTGGCGGTGACTGTGGATCGGATCGTGTTGGGGTCGAGGATCTGCACGCCCACGGTCAGCAGGAACGGCGTGGTGTATTGCAGCGCCGGCTGCATCAGGTCGCCGATCAGCGAGCCCATTTGCCACAGCGCGAAGCGTTCGGGGAAGCTCTTGACCGAGTAGAAGCGGGCTTCGAGCACATTGGGCAGGCCTTCCTTGCACAGGATCAGTCCCTGCGGCCGGGCGTCCTGGATCGTGTCGAAGTCGACGATCTGGTCGCGGATCTCGCGGCCGTCGTCGTAGTGCAGGTCCGGCGCATCGACCTGGAACATGCGGTCGCCGTTGGTGAACACCGCGCACCAGTTGATCAGGTCGGCGGCATGGCCGACCCGGTTGGGCAGCGAGGCCGAGCGCAGGGTCGAGGCCATCGACTCGCGCAGCGCCACCGCGGCCTCGCGCTGGTTGAGGTTGTCCGCCTGGCCGGGGTAGGTCACGCTCATCAGCAGGCGGAAGTCGCGCACCGTGTAGTGGAAGCCGGCTGTCAGCGAGTGCTGGGCACCCTGCAGCAGGGGGCCCGCGCGCTGCCGCGCGAGCCGCCGGTACAGGTTCTCGTTG
>LNAP01024924.1_pt1 | contig 11607 bp, 9 predicted proteins | sample 602601 | NCBI WGS metagenome assembly LNAP01 (sample SAMN02440304, study PRJNA202911) | soil metagenome | biome: Subtropical and temperate rainforests or woodlands; isolation source: soil samples (1 kg each in a 20% v/v slurry with milli Q water) were... ... | reverse complement strand
CACCAGGTTCTGCATGGCCCGGGTGATTCCGACGTAGGCCAAACGGCGCTCCTCTTCAAGACGACCCGGTTCTTCAAGGCTCATCTTGTGCGGGAACAGGCCTTCTTCCATGCCCACCAGGAACACGTAAGGGAATTCCAGGCCCTTGGCACTGTGCAAGGTCATCAGCTGAATGCTGTCTTCATGCTCGTCTGCCTGAGTATCTCCGGCCTCCAGTGACGCGTGACCGAGGAACGCCGCCAGTGGCGACAGGTCTTCGTCTTCTTCAGCATTTTCGAAGTTGCGCGCGGCGCTGACCAGTTCCTCAAGGTTTTCTACCCGTGCCTGGCCTTTCTCGCCTTTTTCCGCTTCGTGATAGGCGATCAGTCCGGACTGCTCGATGACAGTCTGGGTCATCAGATGCAGCGGCATATCCATGCACTTGGCGGCGAGGTTCTCGATCAACTCGATGAATGCGCCCAGCGCGCCGGCCGCACGGCCGGTCAGGCCTTTGTTAGCCACCAGCAGGCGCATGGCTTCCCACATCGACACATCGCTGTGGCGGGCATGGTCGCGGATCGCTTCAACGGTTTTCTCGCCGATACCGCGGGCGGGAACGTTGATCACCCGCTCCAGCGCTGCATCGTTGCCGCGACCTTCCAGCAAGCGCAGGTAGGCCATGGCGTTTTTGATTTCTGCCCGCTCGAAGAAGCGCTGGCCGCCATAAATGCGGTACGGAATACGCTCGCGTAGCAAGGCTTCTTCCAAAACGCGTGATTGGGCGTTGGAACGGTACAAACGGGCCAAGCCGGTTTTCAGCGCGCTTTCGATGGTTTCCACCACGTAGCGTGCTTCATCGTGTTCGTTGAACGCGGCGTATAGATTGATCGCTTCGCCTTCGCCGCCGTCGGTCCACAGCTCTTTGCCCATCCGTCCCGTGTTGTTGGCGATCAGGGCGTTGGCAGCCTTGAGAATCCCGGCAGTGGAGCGGTAGTTCTGCTCTAGACGAATGGTTTCGGCATCCGGGAAGTCGTCGGAATACTGATAAATGTTTTCGATTTTCGCGCCGCGCCAGCCGTAGATCGACTGATCGTCGTCGCCGACCACCATCAGGCTGTCGCCGCCCTTGGCCAGCAGCCGCAACCAGGCGTATTGCACGGCGTTGGTGTCCTGGAACTCGTCCACCAGAATGTGCCGGAAGCGCTTTTGGTAATGGGCCAGCAAGCCCGGATGATCGCGCCACAGATCGAGGGCGCGCAGCAGCAGTTCGGAGAAGTCGATCACGCCAGCGCGCAGGCACGCGGCCTCGTAGGCTTCATAAATGCTGCGCATGGTCGCCAGGAATAGGTCGCCGCTGGCTTGAATATGTTGCGGGCGCAGACCTTCGTCTTTCTGCCCGTTGATGAACCATTGTGCCTGACGGGCCGGCCAGCGCTGCTCGTCCAGGCCCAGCTCGCGGATCACCCGCTTGACCAGTCGTTGCTGGTCGTCGCTGTCGAGAATCTGGAACGTCTGGCTCAGGCCGGCTTCCTGCCAGTGCGCCCGCAACAAGCGGTGCGCCAGGCCGTGGAAGGTGCCGACCCACATGCCGGCCGGGTTGATACCCATCAGTTGCTCGATGCGGTGACGCATCTCCGCAGCGGCCTTATTGGTGAAAGTCACCGACAGGCGAGGCGTTTTCGACCTGGATCAACCAGGCGATACGGTGCACCAGCACTCGGGTTTTACCGGAACCAGCACCGGCCAGGACCAACTGACGACCCACGCGGGCAGCTACGGCCTGGCGTTGGGCATCGTTGAGGGAGTTCAGCAGAAGGGAGAGATCATCGCGCATCGGGGCATTCTAGGGGGCGGCGTCACACCGGGCAAACCCTGCATTGTTTTAGCCGATGAAAGATAAGTGCAGGACGACCGGTCAGTCACTGGCTGCAAGCGTTGGCGGGGCTCGCTTGGCTGCTTTTACACGGGGTCAGGCCGTCGATACTTTGGTCTATTTATGATCCGGGGCGGTTTGGCCGGGGCATTTGCTTGTGTATGCTCCGTCGACGTTTCGGGCTCATGCTCATCATTATAAGAACAAGAACATTGCCTATGACCCTCAGCACCGACCTGTCGGGCCCCGTTGTGGAACCCCGGGTTATCCGCAAACAGTACGCCATGGAAATGGCGGTCGAACGCACGCGTCTGCTTTATCAGGGCTCGTTGCTGCCCACGTTATTCATGTTGATCAACGGTCTGGTCTGCGCTGGCTTGCTTTGGAGCCCGCAGCGCTACTTCCTGGTCAGCGTCTGGCTGGTGTGGCTGTTGTCGCTGGTGGCGCTGCGGGTGATTCAGGTCGCGGCCTTCGATTCGGCGATACCCAACCGTCAGGCCCATCCGATCTGGCGCCGCATGTTTTTGCTGGGTTCGGCCATGACCGGCCTGACCTTGGCCGGCGCCGGCATTGCGTTGGTGCCCGCCGATAACTTCATGCAACAAGCCTGGGTGTTCGGCCTGATCGGCGCCGCCGCCCTTTCGGCCAGCGTTGCCTATGCGGTCAGTCTGCCGGCGTTCCTGTCCTTTACTTTGCCCTGTCTGTTGCCGGCCATTGGCTATCTGTTCTGGGGCGGCGATGAACAGAGTCAGGGCTGGGGCTGGTTCGGCCTGATTTTGCTCGGCGCATTAAGTGTGGTCGCCTGGCAGGTCAATCGGCTCATCAATAACGGTCTGTTACGGCGCTTCCAGAATCAGGCGCTGATCGAACACTTGCAGCAGGCTCAAAACTGCAGCGACCAGCTCAATCAAAAGCTGGCCAAGGAAATCGACCAGCGTCGTCGTGCCGAAGACGAGTTGCGGCAAATTCAGATCGAGCTGGAAAGCCGCGTCGCCCAGCGCAGCCTGGAACTGGATGCCGCCAACCAGGCCCTGAGCAAGAGTGAAGCGCGTCTCGCCCTGGCGTTGAAGGCCAGTGAGTTGGGCTTGTGGGACTGGAACCTGCAAACCGACGAAGTTCATCACACCCAGCTTCAGGAGCTGTTTGGCCTGGAACCGGAACTCGTGACGGCAATGCTTCGCCACCTCAAGCCGCGGCTGCACCCCGATGACTTGCCGTCGCTCAAGCGCGCGCTGGTCGAGCATTTGAAAGGCCGCAGCGACGACTATCAGATTGAGTACCGCGTCCGCCACGGCGATGGCCATTGGGTCTGGATCGAGGACCGAGGTCGGGCGGTTGAGCGCGGCGAAAATGGCCGGGTGATCCGCATGGTCGGTACCCGTCGCGACATCAGCGTCAGCAAGGCTCTGGAAGAGCAACAACAACTGGCCGCAACGGTGTTCGAAGCCGCCAGTGAAGGCATCGTGATTTTCGATCCGAATTACGCGTTGATCGCGGTCAATCAGGCCTTCAGCCGGGTCACCGGCTATGACACTGACGACATGATCGGACGCAACGTGGTCGAGTTGCCGTGCAGCCGCGATGCCCGCCGACACTACGCTGCGATTCGTCAGGCGCTGGAGCAGCACGGCAGTTGGCAGGGCGAGTTGGTCGAAACCCGCAAGAATGGCGAGTTGTATCCGCAATGGTTGCAACTGAACGCGGTGCGCGATGCTCGGGGAAATGTGAGTCATATCGTAGGCTTCTTCGCCGATCTATCGGCCCGGCGCGAATCCGAGGAGCGCATGCGTTACCTGGCGCATTACGATGAATTGACGGGGCTGGCTAACCGTTCACTGTTCCGCGAGCGGCTAAACGAGGCTCATCAGCGGGTGCGCCAGGGCGGTTACCGCAGTCTGGCGTTGCTGCACATCAATCTGGACCGTTTCAAGCTGCTCAACGACAGCCTTGGCCATGAAATCGCCGACCAGCTCTTGCAGAAAATGGCCCGGCGGTTGGTCAATGCATTACCTGAGGCAGACACCATCGCTCGCTTGTCCGGCGATGAGTTTGCCGTTTTGTTCAATGCCTACGGCAACCTGTCTAGCCTGGCGCGGGTGGCGACCCGACTGTCGTCCAAGCTGCGTTTGCCGATCACTGTCGAGGGCCATGAACTGGTGGTTAGCGCGTCCATGGGCATCAGTCTGTTGCCGGACAACGCGCGAGAAATCTCCGCGCTGGTTCATCAGTCCAACATGGCGATGCAGCATGCCAAGCACTTGGGCGGAAATAACTTCCAGTTTTACACCGACAGCCTGCAAGCCAGCACGCTGGAGCGTTTGCAGCTGGAAAACCAGCTGCGTAAGGCCATCGAAGAGAAGCAGTTGAAGGTGTTTTACCAACCGAAGTTGTGCCTCGCCACGGGGCGGTTGAATGCCGCCGAAGCGCTGGTGCGCTGGGATCATCCAACGATGGGCCGTGTGCCGCCAGGGGATTTTATTGGCCTGGCCGAGGAAACCGGGTTGATCGGCCCGATCGGCGAGTTCGTGTTGCGTCAGGCCTGCTGGCAAGCCTGCGAGTGGCAGCGTCAGGGGCTTGCGCCGATTCGGGTGTCGGTGAATCTGTCGGTGCATCAATTGCGTCAGGGTAAGTTGGTCAGCCTGGTGCGTCAGGTGCTGGAGGAAACCGGTCTGGCGCCGCACTACCTCGAACTGGAACTCACCGAAAGCCAGTTGCTGGACAGCGTCGAGCACATCATCGCGACCTTCCAGCAATTGCGTGATTTGGGGGTCAAGTTGGCGATTGATGACTTTGGCACCGGGTATTCGTCCCTGAGTTACCTCAAGCGCATCCCTGTGGATTACGTGAAGATCGATCAGGCATTTATCCGCGGTCTGGGGGAGGGTAGCGAGGATGCGGCGATCACCCGGGCAATCATTGCCATGGCGCACGGCTTGTCGCTCAAAGTGGTGGCCGAGGGTGTGGAGCGGGCAGAACAGTTGGAGTTTTTGAAAGCCGAGCACTGCGATGAAGTGCAGGGCTATTTGATTAGTCGCCCGGTCGAGGCCGATGGCCTGGCGGCGCTGTTGCGTGCGGACGCGAAACCCTTGTAAGGGCTACATGGAGCGCATGTGGCGTGAAATGGGGACATCGAGTTACGCATTGCCGATTCATGTAGTATAACTACAAGCGTGCTACATCCCCGGCACCTGCCAATAACAAAGAGTCCAGCCCTTTGAATCTGCTGCAACACATCGCCCAGTCACGCCACCTCTTACGCAAGTCGGAGCTCAAGGTCGCCGACCACGTGCTGCTTGATCCTGCGGCGGTGATGCACAGCTCCATGGCCGACCTGGCCCACAACGTGGGCATCAGCGAGCCGACCATCGTGCGCTTCTGTCGCGCCATCGGTTGCTCCGGTTTCCAGGACTTGAAGCTGAAACTGGCACAGAGCCTGGCTGCCGGCGCGAGCTTCGGTCAGTTCGCGATTCATGAAGACGACTCGGTCGCTGACTACAGCCTGAAAATCTTCGACACCACCCTGCACACGCTGATGGAGGTTCGCGAGAAGCTTGATCCGGTGGAGTTGCAGCGTGCCGTGTCGTTGATGTCGCAGGCCCAGCGGGTCGAGTTCTATGGCTTTGGCGCGTCGGGCGCAGTGGCGGCCGATGCCCAGCATAAGTTCTTCCGTTTGCTGCTGACGGCGGCGGCGTATTCCGACCCGCACATGCAAGCGATGTCGGCGGTCACGTTGAAACCGACCGACGTGGCGATCTGTATTTCCCAGTCCGGGCGTTCCAAAGATTTGTTGATCACCGCCAATCTGGTGCGCGAAAGCGGCGCTTCGCTGATTACCTTGTGCCCGAGCCAGACACCGCTGGCCGAACTGTCGACCGTCAACCTGGCGATCGATGTGCACGAAGACACCGAGATCTATACGCCGCTGACCTCGCGCATCGCCCACCTGGTGGTGATCGACGTGTTGGCGATGGGCGTGGCCATGGCGCGCGGGCCGAGCCTGGTCAATCACCTCAAGAGCGTCAAGCGCAGCCTGCGCAGCTTGCGGTTGTCGCCTAAATCGGTAAAAGCGCTGGACGATTGATTCTTCTGGAATTGTGGTGAGGGGCTTGCCCCCGTTGGGTCGCGCAGCGGCCCCAAAATCTTTGCGACTGCTGCGCAGCCGAACGGGGGCAAGCCCCCTCGCCACAGAACAACGTTCATCTCCCTGTAACCCGCCCGCCGCCAAACCGTCATCCCTCGCGCCTATCTTGAAACTCCCGTAAACGCCTTGGGAGACTCGAAATGGCCCAGCCCTACGAAGAACGCAACAGCGCCGTCAGAACCCGTCGTCAGCAGGAAGACCAGCGCCGCATGGAATTTCGCCGCGCTATCGAAGATCGCTGCGAACGTCGCCAACTGCTGGCCGAGATCGGTGATTTCCCTGAGCTGGAACTCAACTACTGGCAGGCGGCACCGGCAGCTTCCCGTCGAAGCGCTCAACCAGCGCGCTGATCTGCACCCGCTCACTGCGAATAAACGCAAGGAATGCGTGCGCCACTGGTGACAGCCGTTTTGCCTTGGCTTGCACCAGGCACCAGCTGCGGTACAACGGCAGCTCTTCGACTGGCAGCTCGACCAACCCGCCGGTCGCCAACTCAAGGTTCAGGGCGTGGCGCGTCAACAGCGCCACGCCCAGACCCGCCACCACACATTCGCTGACGAGACTTCCTGGGTCTGGTTGAAGTGCACGCGCTTCTCTTTGAAATATTCTTCGCAAGCCAGCCGCGTCCCGGAGCCGGATTCGCGCATCAGCAGTGTGTAGGGTTCAAGATCCTGCAAGCGCAGCGGGCCCATGTGGCACAGCGGATGATCCGGTGGCGCCACGGCAACGATCGGGTTGTTGAGGAATGGCAAGAACTCCAGCCCCATGTCCTGCGGCACCATGGACATGATCACCAGGTCGTCGCGGTTGTCCGACAGGCGTCGAATGACCTGTCCGCGATTGACCACCGTCAGTTGCAGGTTCACTTCCGGATGCTGGCGCTTGAACGCGGCAAACAGATGCGGCACGAAATACTTGGCGCTGGATTCCACCGCCAGCTTCAGCTGTCCTTGCAGCGATCCCTGCATGTCTGAAAGCTGCATATCGAGGTTTTCCAGCCGCCCGAAAATATCCCGGCTGGCGCGTTGGAGGGCTTCGGCTGCCTCGGTCATGTAGAGCTTTTTGCCGACATAATCGAACAAAGGCTGACCAATCAGCTCTTCAAGTTGACGAATCTGTAGGCTCACGGCAGGTTGTGTAAGAGACATTTCATCGGCTGCTCGGCTGTAGGACCGCAAATCACAGACTTCATTGAAGATCTGTAATTGACGCAATGTCATACGCATCAATGACTTACGCATTTTATTGGCTCTCTCCACGCAGGCTGATGGCTCAACTATAAGTCTTTACTTATGACTGACCCAATTATTAATCATTTTTGTTAATCCCTTGTGGGGGCTAGTGTGGGGCTGCGACTGAATCGAAACATTTGGTCACGCGTCGACCTGGTCTAGCAGGTCGTGGGTACCACCGGCTCAAGGGAACAAAGATCCTGATCGCCAACCGTGGTGAGATTGCCGTACGAATCGTGCGTGCCTGCGCCGAGATGGGCATTCGCTCGGTCGCGATCTATTCCGACGCCGACCGCCATGCGCTGCATGTGAAGCGTGCGGACGAGGCCCACAGCATCGGTGCCGAGCCACTGGCCGGCTACCTGAATGCGCGCAAGCTGGTGAATCTGGCTGTGGAAACCGGTTGTGATGCGCTGCACCCCGGCTACGGCTTCCTCTCGGAAAACGCTGAACTGGCAGATATCTGCGCCGAACGCGGCATCAAGTTCATCGGTCCATCGGCTGAAGTGATTCGCCGCATGGGCGACAAGACTGAAGCCCGTCGCAGCATGATCAAGGCTGGCGTACCCGTTACCCCGGGCACCGAAGGCAACGTCGCGGATATCGCGGAAGCTTTGATCGAAGGCGATCGCATCGGTTATCCGGTGATGCTCAAGGCGACTTCCGGTGGCGGTGGCCGCGGTATCCGTCGCTGCGACAGCCGAGAAGAACTTGAACAAGCATTCCCGCGAGTCATTTCCGAAGCCACCAAGGCTTTCGGTTCGGCGGAAGTGTTCCTGGAAAAATGCATCGTCAATCCGAAGCACATCGAAGCGCAGATCCTCGGTGACAGCTTTGGCAACGTGGTGCATTTGTTCGAGCGTGACTGCTCGATCCAGCGTCGCAACCAGAAGCTCATCGAGATCGCCCCGAGCCCGCAACTGACCCCTGAACAGCGCGCCTACATCGGCGACCTGTCGGTGCGCGCAGCCAAGGCCGTGGGTTACGAGAGGAGTTCCTGCTCGCCGAGGGCGAGGTGTACTTCATGGAGATGAATACCCGGGTGCAGGTGGAACACACCATCACCGAAGAAATCACCGGCATCGACATCGTTCGCGAGCAGATCCGCATCGCCTCCGGCCTGCCGCTTTCGGTGAAACAGGAAGACATCCAGCACCGCGGTTTCGCGCTGCAATTCCGGATCAACGCCGAAGACCCGAAAAACAACTTCCTGCCGAGCTTTGGCAAGATCACCCGTTACTACGCACCCGGCGGTCCCGGCGTGCGTACCGACACGGCGATCTACACCGGTTACACCATTCCACCGTTCTACGACTCCATGTGTCTGAAATTGGTGGTGTGGGCGCTGACTTGGGAAGAGGCGATGGACCGTGGCTTGCGCGCCCTCGACGACATGCGTCTGCAAGGGGTCAAGACCACCGCCGCGTACTACCAGGAAATCCTGCGTAACCCGGAATTCCGTAGCGGTCAGTTCAACACCAGCTTCGTTGAAAGCCCAACTACTCGATCAAGCGCAAACCCGAAGAGCTGGCCCTGGCCATCGCCGCCGCCATCGCCGCCCACGCAGGCCTGTGAGGAATAGAACAATGAGCAAGAAAATCCACGTTACCGACACAATCCTGCGCGACGCCCACCAATCGCTGCTCGCGACCCGCATGCGCACCGAAGACATGCTGCCGATTTGCGACAAGCTCGACAAAGTCGGCTACTGGTCGCTGGAATGCTGGGGCGGCGCGACCTTCGACGCCTGCGTCCGCTTCCTCAAGGAAGACCCGTGGGAGCGTCTGCGCCAACTGCGCGCGGCCTTGCCTAACACTCGCCTGCAAATGCTTCTGCGTGGCCAGAACCTGCTGGGCTACCGCCACTACAGCGACGACGTGGTCAGAGCCTTCGTCGCCAAGGCCGCGGTCAACGGCATCGACGTGTTCCGCATCTTCGATGCGATGAACGACGTGCGTAACCTGCGAGTCGCCATCGAAGCGGTGAAAGCAGCTGGCAAACACGCCCAGGGCACCATCGCCTACACCACCAGCCCGGTGCACACCATCGAGGCGTTCGTGGCGCAAGCCAAGCAAATGGAAGCCATGGGTTGCGACTCGGTGGCGATCAAGGACATGGCAGGCCTGCTGACTCCGTACGCTACCGGCGAACTGGTCAAGGCATTGAAATCCGAGCAATCGCTGCCCGTGTTCATTCACTCGCACGACACCGCTGGTTTGGCCGCGATGTGCCAACTCAAGGCCATCGAAAACGGTGCCGACCACATCGATACCGCGATCTCCAGCTTCGCCTCGGGCACCAGTCACCCAGGCACCGAGTCGATGGTCGCCGCCCTTAAAGGCAGCGAGTTCGACACCGGACTGAATCTGGAGCTGCTGCAAGAGATCGGTCTGTACTTCTACGCCGTGCGCAAAAAGTACCACCAGTTCGAAAGCGAGTTCACCGCTGTCGACACCCGTGTTCAAGTCAACCAGGTACCGGGCGGGATGATTTCCAACCTGGCCAACCAGTTGAAAGAGCAGGGCGCCCTGAACCGCATGAGCGAAGTGCTGGCGGAAATCCCGCGCGTGCGTGAAGACCTCGGCTTCCCGCCGCTGGTGACCCCGACCTCGCAGATCGTCGGCACCCAGGCGTTCTTCAACGTGCTTGCCGGTGAGCGCTACAAGACCATCACCAACGAAGTGAAGCTTTACCTGCAAGGCGGTTATGGCAAGGCGCCGGGCACCGTGAATGAAAAACTGCGTCGTCAGGCGATCGGCAGCGAAGACGTGATCGACGTGCGTCCGGCTGACCTGCTCAAGCCGGAAATGACCAAGCTGCGTGCCGAAATCGGCGCCGTGGCCAAGTCTGAAGAAGACGTGCTGACCTATGCCATGTTCCCGGACATCGGGCGCAAGTTCCTCGAAGAGCGTGCCGCCGGCACCCTGACTCCAGAAGTGCTGCTGCCGATTCCTGAAGCAGGCGGTGTGACCTCGGCCGGTGGCGAAGGCGTGCCGACCGAGTTCGTCATCGACGTCCACGGCGAAACTTACCGCGTCGACATCACCGGTGTGGGCGTCAAGGCTGAAGGCAAGCGTCACTTCTACCTGTCTATCGACGGCATGCCGGAAGAAGTGGTGTTCGAACCGCTCAACGAATTCGTCAGCGGCGGCAGCAGCAAGCGCAAGCAAGCCACTGCACCGGGCCACGTCAGCACCACCATGCCGGGCAACATCGTCGACGTGCTGGTCAAGGAAGGCGACACCGTGAAGGCCGGCCAGGCCGTGCTGATCAGCGAAGCGATGAAGATGGAAACCGAAGTGCAATCGGCCATCGCCGGCAAAGTCACCGCCATCCATGTGGCCAAGGGCGACCGGGTTAACCCGGGCGAAATCCTGATCGAGATCGAAGGCTGAGTTAACAGCCTCGATACACCGCTTTAAACCTCGGGGGGGCATGTGCTCCCCTTTTTTTCGCCCCGGGTTTTTGGCTGTCAGAAACTCATTCGCCACTGACCCGTGACGCCGTGGTTTCGGCTGTCGGTGCCGACCTCGCCAGTGAGGCCGACGCCCAGGGTGTGTTTTGCTGACAACCCAAGGTCCAGCCCGGCATCGACCAGCAGACTGTCACGGTCCAGCGACGCGCCGGAAACGCTGAAGTTTTTTCCGCCCGTCACCAATCGTTGGCGGGTATCGCTGTAGATGTCCCCGTACGTGTGTTTCCAGCCGGCACTGAACCGCGGTGTCAGTTGCATGCCGTTATCCAGCGTGTTGAGTTTCGCCAATCGCAGGCCGAATGTGCTGTTCAAATTGTTCTGCGTTTGACCCTGTACCTTCAGCGCCGCTGCGCCACCTTTTTCTGTGTAGGTGTCGCGTTGATAGCGTTGGTAACCCAGGCTGGCAAACGGTTCGATGCTGACGTTCGCCCGGCCCAGGTTGTAACCCAATTCTGCAAAGGCCTGCTGGGTGTTGGCAGCGTAACGGCCTTCGGGGCGGTCGCTGAAACCTTTGAAGGCAACCCGGCGTTTAGTGCTGCCGTCGTGGTTGCTATAGGTCGCGCCCAGGCGCAGGGACATTGGTCCGTTTTGCCGCAGGGCATAAGCGCCCAAATGCCAGCTGTCGAGATCGCCGTCGAGTCCTCGACTATCCAGGCGCGTCTCGGATTTACCGCTCATTACACCGATGCGCCATTCCTCATCGATGCCCCAATCCGCTCCCAGTACCAGGCCGTGGGTTGTGTGTTTCAGAGCATCGTAGTCGCGATCCAGCGTCCCACCGTGACCCAATGCTTGCAGCCAGACCCGGCCATTGTCTTCACTGCCGGCGGCCAGGCGTGGTGCATTGCGCTTGCTGGAATTGCTGTAGCTATTGGCGCTGTCCAGCTGACGCATGGCCGAGAGCATG
>LNAP01007510.1_pt3 | contig 11610 bp, 10 predicted proteins | sample 602601 | NCBI WGS metagenome assembly LNAP01 (sample SAMN02440304, study PRJNA202911) | soil metagenome | biome: Subtropical and temperate rainforests or woodlands; isolation source: soil samples (1 kg each in a 20% v/v slurry with milli Q water) were... ... | reverse complement strand
CTCGAACGGCGAACGCGCACCGGGTTTGACCGCCTGCCAGGCCAGCCACAACAGGTACAGCGCACCGGCCCACTTCAACACCTCATAAGCCATCGGCACAGCCAGGAACACTGCAGTCAAACCCGCGGCGGCGGCAAACAGATGCACGAAGAATCCCGCAACCACACCAAGCAATGAAATCACCCCGGCCTTGCGCCCCTGGCAGATCGAACGGGAGATCAGGTAGATCATGTTCGGCCCCGGCGTCACTACCATCAGCAACGCAGCAGCAGCAAAAATCAGCAGGTCTTGAAGCGGGATCATGGGCGAGGTCCTTTGCGTGATGATCAGGCGATCGCGGTCAGCGATGCTCGATAAAACGGCAGAATCAGGTCCCGTGTCAATGGCGCCAGGCTGACATCGCCATTGGTGTCCGGGTCGATCCAAATCACCTCTTCGATTTCTGCCGCCGGGGTGACAGCTGAATCAATGTTCAGTTTAAAAAGCTCGGCATGTACGACAAAACCCGGCTCGTTGGCAGCCGGTGCCGAAAAGTGACCGAGGTAAACGGCCTGCGCGGGATCTATCTCCAGACCCAGCTCTTCTTCCAGCTCCCGGGCCAGAGCGTGGACCGGCAATTCATGGGGCTCGATCTTGCCACCCGGCTGCATGAACGCCGTGGTGCCGCGCTTGCGCACCAGCAACGTGCGGCCGTCAGGGCCGATTAACAGAGCGGCGGCGATGCAGATAGTCCCGGAGGCAGGCATGGAAAACGTCGACATAAACAGAAGGCCCTTGACTCAAAAACGGTAAGGATCACATGTCAGCCCTGCAGGAGCGAGCTTGCTCGCGATGGTCGTGAACGAAAACGCGTAAAACCAGATGCCCATCGGCGCCCTCAGGTTTATCGCGAGCAAGCCCGCACAGGAATCAGCAGCTCCCTCAGCCCACCCGCCTGCTCAACCACCTCCCCCGGCAACCTCAGCCGCTGATCATCCAGATAGCGGTAATCCTGGCGCGCCGCCGTCAGCTGGTTCAGGTCCAGTTCGACCGCAAACTGCCCTTCCTCGCGTCCAGCTTCGAACAACAAGATGCCCAGCGGATCGACCAATGCGCTGCCGCCGGCAAACAACAAACCGCCATCGCCCTCTTCCACCCGGTTGACCATCAGCGCAAACGCCTGGTTTTCCTGGGCGCGGGCCATGATTGCGGTGCGATGGGTCGGACCGTAGGGGTCCATGTTGCCGTTGGTGACGATCAGTAACTCGGCGCCCAGTTGCGCCAGAGCACGGGCGCTTTCGGGGAACTCAATGTCGTAGCAAATCAGCAGGCCCACACGCACGCCGTTCCACAGGCAGGTGGCGTAGCGATCGCCCGCCTCGTAGACACCGCGATCCGAGGCCCACAAGTGAGTCTTGCGGTACTTCAGCGCGATGCCTTCGGGGGTGATCAGCAGCGTGGTGTTGTAGAAGCGGCCGTTGTCGTTTTCGGCCATGCCGATGGCCACGCAGATATTGTGCTGGCGGGCGGCGGCGATCACCGCGCTGACGGACGAGCCATCCAGCGCCTCGGCCACCTCGGCCACGGACTCGGCCGAAGGAAAGCCCATCAAGTGGCCTTCAGGAAACAGGATCAGCTGCGTGTCGGCTGCACATGCAGCCATTGCCGCCAGAGTGCGTTCGAGGTTGTAGGCCGTGTCGTTGTCACGGCCTGCCAATTGGGCGAGTTCGACCTTCATCGGTATTCCTTGTTATGCGCCGGGCGGCAGAAAGATTGCCCGGTCGGTGTCTGTGCGCCAGTATGCGCAGCAAGCAACCGGGCGGGGAATTACGCCACGATAGGGGTAGATGCATGACACTCTCGTTGGACGACATCGCCTGGCACCGCTCGGTGGGGCAACTGATCGACGCCCTGGACAAGCCCAATTTCTGGACCCAGCTTGTACGCCTGCTGGACCAGTACGTGCCCTTCGACAGCTGGGTGGCGCTGCTTTTCAGTGCCAATCAACGCCCCCAGGTATTTGCCGAATGCCCTGGCGAAGACGGCAGCCCTGACCAGTTATTCCAGGACTACCTGCGCGGCCTGTACCTGCTCGACCCCTTCTACATCGCCTGTCGCGAGCAGTCGCGCACCGGGCTGTGTCGCCTGTCGGAAGTGGCCCCTGAGCACTTTGAGCTGACTGAGTATTACCAGCGCTACTTTCGTCTGAATGTGGTGGCCGACGAAATCCAGTTCAATTGCCAGCTCGAAGGCGACCGCACGCTGTGCCTGTCCCTGGGCAGCACCCAGCACTTCAGCGGCCAGCAGATCGCCTTGCTGTCGTTGATCCAGCCATGGGTGCTCGGCCTGTTGCGCCAGCGTCTACCCTATGAAATCAACGAAGTCGTGGCCCTGTCCCCCGCACCGCCGCAAGCTGATTGGCGGGTACAACTGGAAGCCTCGGTGCAGCAACTCAAAGGCGCGCAGTTGACGGCCCGGGAGCTGGATGTCGGACGTTTGATGCTCAGCGGTTGCTCCAGTAAAGAAATCGCCCGCAAGCTGGAAATCTCGGTCGAAACCGTGAAAGTCCACAAGAAACACATGTACAGCAAGCTGGGGATCAAATCCCAGTCCGAGCTGTTTTCGATATTTCTCCAGGCACAAAATGCCTGAATGACCTGCGGAGCACTTTGCTTTTATGTAGGAGCGAGCAAGCTCGCTCCTACAGTGTTTTGTGTTTTGCCCAAATATTGAGTCCGAACCCAAGGAAACCGTATGAGCCTGTCACTCCTGAGCCGCTACGCCTTCTTTGCCGTCTGCGTGATCTTCACCCTCGCCAGCCTGCCGTTTCTTGAATACGACTGGCTCTGGCCAATTACCGCTGTCACTGCCGTCCTCAGCCTGATCGGCCTGTTCGACTTGCTGCAAAGTCCGCACGCAGTGCGGCGTAACTACCCGATCCTGGGCAATATCCGCTACCTGGTCGAAGGCATCCGCCCGGAAATCCGCCAGTACCTGCTCGAATCCGACAGCGAGGCCCTGCCCTTCTCCCGGGCCCAGCGCTCGCTGGTCTACTCCCGGGCCAAGAATGAAACCGCCGACAAACCCTTCGGCACGCTGATTGATGTGTATCAGTCGGGTTTCGAATTCATCGGCCACTCCATGCGCCCCGCGCCCTTGAGCGACCCGAGCAGTTTCCGGGTGACGGTCGGCGGCCCGCAATGCACCCAGCCGTATTCGGCGTCGGTATTCAATATCTCGGCCATGAGTTTCGGCTCCCTCAGTGCCAACGCCATCCGTGCCCTGAACCAGGGTGCCAAGCTCGGCAATTTCGCCCATGACACCGGCGAAGGCAGCATTAGCCCCTATCACCGGGAAAACGGCGGCGACCTGACCTGGGAACTGGGCAGCGGTTACTTCGGCTGCCGCACCAGCGATGGCCGCTTCGACCCGGAACGCTTCGCGGCGCAAGCCCGGACGCCACAGGTGCGGATGATCGAAATCAAGATGAGCCAGGGCGCCAAGCCCGGCCACGGCGGCATCCTGCCCAAACACAAGGTCACCAAAGAAATCGCCGAAACCCGCGGTATCCTGATGGGCGAGGACTGCGTGTCACCGTCGCGCCACACCGCGTTTTCCACGCCGATCGAAATGATGCATTTCATCGCACAACTGCGCGAGTTGTCCGGCGGTAAACCGGTGGGCTTCAAGTTCTGCCTTGGCCACCCGTGGGAGTTCATGGGCATCGCCAAGGCCATGCTGGAAACCGGCATTCTCCCGGACTTCATCGTGGTGGACGGCAAGGAAGGCGGTACTGGCGCCGCGCCCGTGGAGTTCACCGACCACATCGGCGTGCCGATGCGCGAGGGCCTGCTGTTCGTGCACAACACCCTCGTGGGCCTGAACCTGCGGGACAAGATCAAACTCGGTGCCAGCGGCAAGATCGTCAGCGCCTTCGACATCGCCAGTGTGTTGGCCATCGGCGCCGATTGGGCCAACTCGGCGCGCGGCTTCATGTTCGCCATTGGCTGCATCCAGTCGCAGAGCTGCCACACCAACAAATGCCCGACTGGCGTCGCCACCCAGGACACCCTGCGCCAGCGCGCGCTGGTGGTACCGGACAAAGCCCAACGCGTGTTCAACTTCCACCGCAACACCCTCAAGGCCCTGGCGGAAATGCTCGCCGCCGCCGGCCTCGAACATCCATCGCAGTTGTCCGCCAAGCATCTGGTGCGACGTATGTCGGCAACCGAGATCAAACTGTTCTCGCAGTTGCACGTGTTCCTCAAACCGGGTGAATTGCTGACCGGCGAAGTGAACGGCGAGTTCTACTCGCGGATGTGGCAGATGGCCCGGGCCGATAGTTTCGAGCCCAATGAAATAGCGGCGGCATAACCTCGCCACCCCGATCAGAATCGCGCGTCACCAGCGCAGTGTTTTGCTCGGGGCCGGTTCCTTCATCACGATAAAACCGTAATCGCCGATCAGGTAAATCCGATAGAACCGGCTTTCGACCAACGCCGGATAGCCCTGATAGCCGACCCGCGTCGCATTACGCCGCTCCTGCTCCGCCACCACGTTGGTGATGCCCGCCTTCGGCAGATTTTCGGCCAGCATGTAAAAGTCGGTATTGAGCAAGTAGTGCAGCACCGGCAGCTGTTTGAATGAGCCTGCCGCCGCCACCAACCAATAGTCGGAATAGCTCACCGAGAGGTAAATCCGCCTGGCCTCGCGCAGCGACTGATGGCTGGCGATGTCGTACGCAAGACCGGCCAGTGCCGTGGACGCAAAGGTTTTCTGCACCGTCAGCACCCGGCCATAAGCGAACGACAACGACAACATGGCCAGCAGGGGAATCATCAACAGCAGCGGTAACCGCTCATGGATCGACGCCAGCGCCAGATGCCCCAGGTAGAACAGCAATACCAACAGCACGGCGAAGCCCATCAAGGTGCGGGCACCTTCGTTGAAGTCGCGGAAAAACAACGCGACACCGGACACCAGCAGCGTCACGATGGGCAAAGTCAGCACACACATCAGGCCGATCAACAGCTTCTTCGCCCCGCTGTCCTGGCGCGCTGCTACGTTCAATCCCAACCGCACTGCCCCGGCTATCGCGAGCAACAGCAACCCGGCGGACACCCAGAGCCATCCGCCATGGAACAGCAGCACGACTTTTTCCAGGACCCGGCCAATGTTGATCTGGATCTGCAATGAGGGATGCGCCGTCCAATCGAGCAGCAATGTACGATTGGAGCCCATGAACGGATAAGCACTGACGCTGTAGATCAATCCGCCGAGGATGACCTGAGCGGCTTTCCAGCCCAGCAGGTCGCGCCATGGTACCGGGGTGGTTTTATCGTTGGCGGCCCTGAGCAACTCCAGGCAACACAGCCCCAGGAACACATTCAGGCTGACTTGATACAGCCCCAGCGCCAAGGCAATCAGGAACGATGGCACCAGCCACTGCACGCCGCGCCAAGGGTGGCGAAAGGTGATCGCGTAGATCACCGCCACCAGGCTCAGGGTCGTGGCGGGACCGTCGTATTGATAAGACAGGTTCTGCAGGAAGAACGGGTTGTACCAGAGCGGCAACAGCACCAGGCAGCAAGCAACGGTGGGCTGACGGAAGTAATGGAACGTCAGGCTGGTCAGCGCCGACGCCATGGCCAGCGTGGCGATCAACAAGGGCAAGGGAAAGATGTTCGGTGCGGCATGGCTGAAGGTCAGCGCGTTGTAGAAAAGCTGGGCGAAGAGTCGGCCCTGTTCGGCCCAGGCCATGCCCGCCGCCAGCGAGCGCCAGTTGTCATCGATGTAGGGATAATCGGCGAGGATCAATGGCAGGACATACACCAGCGTGGCGGCCAGAAAAAACCGCCAGACCTGATGCCGGCTGAGCTCGCGAACGAAGAAGTCACTGAATCGGCCCATTCTAGCGCTCGCCCTGGGCTTTACCGCCGACGATGTCCTTGATCACGTAGCGCGGCCGGTGCTTGACCTCGATATAGATGCGGCCGATGTACTCGCCGAGAATGCCGATGCCGATCAGTTGCACACCGCCCAGAAACAGGATCGCAGTCATCAGCGACGGATAACCGGGAACGCTGTTGCCGAAGAAAATCTTGTCCAGCACCATGTACACCGCATAGAGCACCGCGAAAATCGAAATGCCGCCGCCGACGTAAGTCCACAAGCGCAGCGGCACGGTACTGAACGAGGTCACACCTTCCAGAGCCAGGTTCCACAGTTTCCAGACGTTGAACTTGCTGCTCCCCAGCACCCTTCCTGGCCGCTCGAACTCCACCACCACGGTGTTGAACCCGGCCCACGACAGCACGCCTTTCATGAATAACTGGTGCTCCGGCAAGGAACGGATCACATCAACCACCTTGCGATCCATCAGCCGGAAGTCCCCGACGTTTTCCTCGATGCGGGTGTAGGCGATGCGATTGAGCACATGGTAGAAAATCGACGCGCTATGGCGCCTGAGGTAGCCGTCGGCGGCTCGGCTACGGCGCTTGGCGAGTACCACGTCGGCACCCTTTTGCCATTGCTCGACCAATAACGGGATGACACTGATCGGGTCCTGCAGATCGACATCCATGGGAATCACGGCATCGCCGCTGGCGTGCTCCAGGCCGGCAAACAATGCCGGTTCCTTACCGAAGTTACGCGAGAAATTGATCAGCATGACCTGATCATCCGCCTGTGCCAGTGCCGTAGCCTGCTCGGCCGTGCGGTCGAAGCTGCCGTCGTTGATGAACACGATCTCGACTTCGGTGTCGCCTAATCTCAACTCCCTTCGCACCGCCTGATAAAACAGGTCGATGGACTGCTCTTCGTTGAACACCGGGACAATGAGCGAGATTTTCATTGATCACGCTCGCGAAACACCACGTATTTGGAATATAGAAAACCGAATACCAGGCTCAACGCCGAAAACAGGACCACCGTGAGCAAGCCGTGCAATCGCCAGAGGTCACCCAGATGCCCGATACCCAGGCTCAGTGCCCCCATGCCCAAAAGGAACAGCAGGTAACCCGCGACCGTGGCACTGGCGGCGAAGGTAAATTGCGCGTTCATGTAGAAGGAAAATGACGCAGCCACGCAGAAAGCGGCCAGGTTGCTGATCGCCTGACTGAGTCCGGCTGCCACGCTCAACAGGAAAAAGATCTGCCAGTGAATCAGGGTGTTGGCGACCCCGATCACCGTGTAACTGGACAGCCCTTTCCACAACAGTCTCATGTGAGGCTCCCGCTTCAAGAACGTTGCACTTATTGATATTTGAGCCTGTTTACTGTCATAAATCGCAGGTCAAGCGGTCTTTCAGACCAGCGGTTGAGCCTTGGGGCAATGCCCGAGACATCCGGTAATATCCCGGTTTTGCAATTGCCCGCGAATCAGTCCACCCTGCGCGCCGCCCATTGGGCGCGTGGCCTTTGCGCCAGCGGCCAATCCCATTTTCACCCGCTGTTACGAGCCTGCTGTCATGACCTTAGCGCGCGATCACCGGATCGACTTTTTTCGTGGCCTGGCACTGATCTTCATCTTTTGGGATCACGTGCCCCACAACCCTTTGGGGCAAATCACCCTGCGTAACTTCGGTTTCAGCGATGCAGCCGAGGTCTTCGTGTTTCTGGCAGGTTTCGCATCCGTATTGGCGTACGGCAAAATCCTGGCGCGCGAAGGTTTTCTGATCGCCTGCGTAAAAATCCTGCGCCGGGCGTGGGTGCTCTACGTGGTGCATATCTTCCTGCTGGCGATGCTGATGGGCATTGTGTTTTTCGCCAACAGTCACGTGGAAACACGGGATCTGGTGGAAGAAATGGGCATGCATCACTTCATCAGCGACCCGCAGCAGGCCCTGATCGATGAACTGTTGTTGCGCTTCAAACCGAACCTGATGGACCCGTTGCCGCTGTACATCGTGCTGTTGGCGGGCTTGCCCCTGGTACTGCCGCTGCTGGTGCGCAAGGCCTGGGTGGTGGTCTCTATGTCATTGGCGCTGTACCTGATGGTGCCGCTGGCTGGCTGGAACCTGGCGGCCATCAAGGACGGCGTGTGGTATTTCAACCCGGTCGCCTGGCAGTTGCTGTTCGTACTCGGTGGTGCCGCTGCAATTCACAGCCAGCGCCCGCGCTTGCCCCAGACTCGCCCATTGGTTCGCCAGCCGTTGTTTGTCGGTGCGACGCTGTATGTCGTGGTCGCGGGTGTGTTGACCGTGCTGTGGCGTTGGCCGGACCTACACGATGCCGTGGTGCCGGCAAGCCTGCAAAACATCCTGTACCCCATCAGCAAGACCGACCTTTCCCCCGTGCGCCTGCTGCACTTCCTGGCACTGGCCTACGTCACGGCGAAACTGATTCCCGACAGCGGATGGACACAAAACTGGCTCGCGCAGCAAAGTTGCCGCATGGGCCGTTTCTCGCTGGAGATTTTCTGTCTGGGTGTGCTGTTGGCGCCATTGGCGGACATGGTCAATGCGCTGACCGACGATGCTTTTGCCATGCAGATCTTCACGGCGTTGGTGGGTGCCGGGTTGATGGCGTTGCTGGCGACCTGGCTTGAGTTCAACAAGCGCTTGAATCGATCACTGCAAGCTGCGTCCGCCTGATATGAAAAAACCCGGTCACTGGACCGTCTTATGCAGGAGCGAGCTTGTTCGCGATGGACCCAAGAGCGCCACGTTCAGCCAAGAAACACGCGTTATCGTTATCGATCATCGCGAGCAAGCTCGCTCCTACAACGGGTCAGCGTTTTTTTGTAGGAGCGAGCTCGCGATGGACCCAAGAGCGCCGCGTTCAGCCAGGAAATACGCGTTATCGTTAGCTAGTTCGCGCCTACAGAAGCCGAACGCGCCGCACCTTGCGAAACATTGGTCGGTTGCAGCTTGAACACGTAGAACAGCACTGTCAGCAGCACCAGGAACGCAGGCCCCACATACAGCGCCACGCGGGTGTCCGGGAAGTACGCCATCAGGCCGACCACCAGCACCAGGAACGCCAGCGCCAGGTAGGAACTGATCGGGTAAAGCCACATGCGATATTTCAGGCCGGCCGCTTCGCTGGCGCTCAGGCCTTTACGGAATTTCAGCTGGGCCAGCAGGATCATCACCCAGGTCCAGATCGCGCCGAAGGTGGCAATTGCGGTCACCCAGACAAACACCTTTTCCGGCACCAGATAGTTCAGCAGTACGCCCAACAGCAACGCGCCAATCGACAGCAGCAATGCACGACGCGGCACGCCGTTGTTCGAGGTCTTGGCAAAGCCCGCCGGAGCCTGGCCGTTCTGCGCCAGGCTGTAGAGCATGCGCCCGGTGCTGAAGATGCCACCGTTGCAGGACGACAACGCCGCGGTGATCACCACGAAGTTGATGATGCCGGCGGCGGTCTTGATGCCCAGCCGCTCGAACGTCATCACGAACGGGCTGCCCTGGGTGCCGATTTCGTTCCAAGGGTAGATCGACAGGATCACGAACAACGCACCGACGTAGAACAGCAGGATGCGCCAGAACACCGAGCCGATGGCGTTCGGAATGGTCTTCTGCGGGTTCTTCGCTTCACCGGCGGTCAGGCCGATCATCTCCACGCCCAGGTAGGCGAACATCACCATTTGCAGCGACATCAACACACCCTGTACACCGTTGGGCATGAAGCCGCCGTGGGTCCACAGGTTGGAAATACCCAGGGCCACGCCGTCGTTGCCAAAACCGAAGGCGATGATGCCGATGCCGCCGAGCACCATTGCAATGATGGTGACGATCTTGATCAAGGCAAACCAGAACTCGAACTCACCGAAGGCCTTGACTGCGATCAGGTTGATCGAGCCCATGCTGATCAACGCAGCGAGCGCCCAGATCCAGCGTGGTACATCGGGGAACCAGATACCCATGTACACCGCCACGGCAGTGATTTCCGCGACGCAGGTCACCAGCCACAGGAACCAGTAGTTCCAGCCGGTCAGGAAGCCCGCCAGCGGGCCGAGGTAGTCTTGGGCGTAACGGCTGAACGAGCCGGCGACCGGATTGTGCACAGCCATCTCACCGAGCGCGCGCATGATCACCAGGATCGCCAGACCGCCAATGATGTAAGACAGCATGATGGCCGGACCGGCCATCTCAATGGCCTTGGCCGAGCCCAGGAACAGACCGACGCCGATACAGGCACCGAGTGCCATCAGGCGAATATGCCGTTCGCCGAGTTCGCGTTTAAGCGGACCGCCCTGAGCGGTCTCGCCTTGGGGCTGGTGATTGCCTACGGGCATAAGGGGCACCTCATCTTGTTGTTGGATATGACCACCGAGCTTTGAAGCCGCCGACCGATAGGCCAATTGCTTCGCGTAACCGGGCCTGCTTTGTAAGCAGAACCGTCCTGTAGGACAAAACCTGCAAGATCAGTGGGTCGTGCAGTATAAAAAGCTGGCGACAGAGATATTCACTCTATAAACCACTAAATTCAGCCATAAATCCCGGCAATAACCCGACTTACGGAGGGGCATCAACTGGATCTTGTAGGAATTTTCGCCATTTAAAGGGCGCGGAGTATTGCACAGCATTGGTGCATCGTCATGCCCCTACGAAAGCCGTACTCGCTTTCGAAATGGCTCTATTACGGCCATTACAGGCAACTGCCACGCTTCTCCCGCGTCATTTGGGGCGAGGGGGATGTTGGATTGCCGAATTGCTCGTTTGACGGCGAAACTGCCCCTTGATCAGATCCCCTCCGTTGCGGAGGACACACTGCAAATACCGGATTCTCGATCACAGGAGGCAAGCCCCCTCGCCACAAGTGCTTCAATCAGCCTGATTATCGGTGCGTCCGCGCATCTTTTGCCCTTCACCGCCAACCACCGTCTAAGCTTCATTCAAGTCCGATCAATCTGCGTGAATGGATCAGTCGACTATGGGCGCTTTGTGGCAAACCGATTCGAGTAAAACCGTGGTTCCGAATGAACGAGAGGATGAAGCGCCTACACCTGAAAAACCCCGTCGCTCCAGGCACGGATGGGGAGCGTTCTGGCTATTACTGTTGATAATCGCGGTTGTCGTGGGACTTGCCGCCATGAGGGAGATGCGCACCTCGAAGTTCCAGGCCCGGGAAGTCAGCAAATACGCTGCGTCACTGAACTATGAGCTCAAACCCGGCCCCAGCGATGCGATTCGCTATCCGGGGGAAGGTCCATTCGATCGGCGCCTGGGCTACAGCTCGCTGGGTGAATTCCTGCCGCGCCTGATAAAGCGCAATTTCGTCGTTGAGGCGCAAGCCCGCTTTTCTCCAGCCCTGTTGAAGTACAGCGACAAGGGTCTGTTCGTGCCTTATGCCGAGAAAATCCAGGCCGGGCTGTCGATCACCGATTGCCGCGCAGCACCGCTCTACCAGTACAACTATCCGCAGCAGCTGTATTCAACCTTTGCCTCGATCCCGCCCGTGGTGGTCAACAGCCTGCTGTTCATCGAGAATCGCTTCCTGCTGGACCCCAAACAACCGTTGGCCAACCCGGCGGTGGACTGGCCGCGGTTCGGCATGGCGGCGTGGTCCCAGGTGGCCAAGATGCTGCACGTGCCCGGCCAATCCGCCGGTGGCAGTACCCTGGCCACGCAGTTGGAGAAGTACCGGCATTCCCCCGATGGCTTGACGGTCAATGGCGCGGAAA
>LNAP01005246.1_pt1 | contig 11612 bp, 8 predicted proteins | sample 602601 | NCBI WGS metagenome assembly LNAP01 (sample SAMN02440304, study PRJNA202911) | soil metagenome | biome: Subtropical and temperate rainforests or woodlands; isolation source: soil samples (1 kg each in a 20% v/v slurry with milli Q water) were... ... | reverse complement strand
CGCGCCAGCTGCGCGTGCTGTCGCATCTGCTGGCGGCTGAAAGCGCCCAGTCCCTGCAGGACCGGGCCGCGCGCGACGCGCATCTGCAGCAGGCCCTCAACGAAAGCGCCGAGCGCGGCGTGCTGAGCCCCGAGACGCGCGAAGGCGTGCAACTGCGTTCGGCGCGCTGGGCGCTGGAAGACCGCGACCCGTCGGCGGCCCTGGCGCGTTTGAAGGAGCTGCCGCAGGGCGTGCAGCGCCGCACGCTGGCGCTGCGCCTGCATCTGAAGGCGGCACGGCAGGAGCGCCGCACGCTCGAGGCGCTTCAGACAGCCCGCCTGCTGGCCAAGCACCGCGCCTTTTCCGAATCGGCCGCGCAGAGCATCGTGCGTGGCCTGGCCGTGGAACTGCTCTCCGGTGCCCACGATGCGGCGCAGTTGAACCGCGCCTGGGCCGACCTGGAGGCCGGCGAGCGCGAGATGCCCGAGGTCGCCATCCATGCGGCACAGCGGATGGTGGCCCTCCACGGCGATCTGGCCGTGGCGCGTGGCTGGCTGCTGCCGGTGTGGGCGTTCATGGTGAGCCACCCCGACGGTCTGGGGAGTGGCTTGCGGGTGAAGCTGGTGCGGGCCCTGGAAGCCGGTCTCGCATCGGTCGACGCCGACTGGCTTGCCCGCATCGAGTCGGCGCAGCGCAGCAATCCGCGTGACGCCCATCTCCAGTATCTGGCGGGCATGGCCTGCATGAAGCGTCAGCTCTGGGGCAAGGCGCAACAACTGCTCATGCAGGCCGGCATGGGCTTGCAGGATGTCTCCCTGTACCGCAGCGCCTGGTGCGCCCTGGCAGAACTCGCCGAAGCGCGAGACGATGCCGCCCAGGCCCTGGTCGCCTGGAAGCGCGCCGCGCAGACCACAGACCTCTGAATTCGGTCGGGCTTTCGGCGCAAGCGCGGGTTTCCGCGCAACCTGGCAACGCGCGGAATCCGGTGCTGTGTGATTTTTTTCACGGGTTTGATCGCATGTCGGAAGAGGTACGGCCAGAAACAATTCAACGATGGGTCTGGAGCTGAGGTACAGTAGGAACTGTTTCCAAAAGTATTCATTTTGGTCAACGCGGAGCCAGATTTGAAAAGTTTCTTAGTACATGCCGCCTTGTTCACTTCTGCAGCCCTGCTGTTGCAGGGCTGTGCCCCGTTGGGGCCGGGCTTCAGTTCGGCCAGCAGCGATGCCGACCAGGCGGTGTCGCCTTCGGGGTTCTCGGGACCCAATGACGATCCGCCGCCGGCCGGCGCACTGACGGCGATCACCCCCGCGTTGATCCAGGCGCAGCGTGACAACGCGGTCAGGCCCGTCCCCCCGGAGGTCCAGGCCCTGATCGGCGAGGCCGAGCCCTACCGTATCGGCGCGGGCGACGTGGTGGGGATCGTGGTCTACGACCATCCCGAGATCGCGTTCAGCGCCACGCCGGCCACCACCGTGGCCGACTCGGCCAGCATTTCGCCGGCGCCGGGCTTCATCGTGTCCAACACCGGGCAGCTGACCTTCCCTTACGCCGGGCCCGTCACCGCGGCAGGTCTGACCATCCAGGAACTCGAGGACATGCTGGTTCGCCGCCTGTCCCGCGTCTTCAAGAACCCGCAGCTCAGCGTGCGTGTGACCGCGTTCCGCAGCAAGCGTGCCTACATCGAAGGTGAGGTTCGCGCGCCGGGCCTGATGGTGTTCACCGACATCCCGATGACCCTGGCCGAAGCGCTCAACCGCGCGGGCGGTCTCTCGGCCAACGGGGACCGCTCTCTGGTGACGCTCACGCGCAACGGCAAGACGATTCCGCTCGATCTGGTGGCATTGACCGAAGCAGGCGTCGACCCGACCCGCATTCCGCTCAAGAACGGCGATCTGGTGATGGTCCGCGGCCGTGACGAACGCAAGGTGACGGTGATGGGCGAGGTGAGCCAACAAGCCGCCATCCCGATGCGCAACGGCCGTCTGAGCCTCAACGACGCGCTGATCGAAGCAGGTGGCGTGAACCTGAGCCAGGCGAACCCGCGTCAGATCTACGTCGTGCGCAACGAGCCGAAGGGCGGCCGGTCGCTGTTCCATCTGGATGCGCGCACGCCGATGGCGCTGGCACTGGCCGACCAATTCGCGCTGCGTCCCAAGGACGTGGTCTTCGTCGATCCGGTGCCGCTGGTGCGCTGGAACCGCGTGATCAGTCTCATCCTTCCGTCCACGACCACCGCCACGTCCGTACGCGAACTGAGCCGGCCGGTCGGTACGACGAACTGAACGACCGTGTCCATCCGGAACATCCTGATCGTGTGCATCGGAAACATCTGCCGCAGCCCCATGGCCGAAGGCCTGGTGAAGGCGGCCATGCCCGATCGCCATGTTGTCTCGGCGGGCCTGGGTGCGCTGGTCGGCCAGGGCGCCGACCCGATCGCCTGCGCGCTCATGAAGGAGCGTGGGCTGAGCATCGATGCGCATCGTGCGCAGCAGATCCAGAACGAGATGTGCCGGCGTGCCGACCTCATTCTCGTGATGGACGGCGGGCAGCGGCGCGAGATCGAGCAGCGCTATCCCTTCGCCCTCGGCCGCGTGTTTCGCCTGTGCGAACGCTCCGGCCAGGACGTGCCCGATCCGTACCGCGCCGGTGACAGCGCCTTTCGCACGTCCTTCGCGCTGATCGAGAACGGCGTGCAGCAGTGGGTCCAACGCATTTCAAGAGTGTCCAGCTGATGAATTCCACATTTCCCCATTCCACCAGCGCTGTCCCGTCCAACGCCATCGATGACGATGGCGATCTGGACGTCGGCCGCTATGTCGATGTGCTGCTGGCGCACAAGTGGCTGATCCTCGCCATCACCCTGGTGGTGCTCGCGATCGGCACGGCCTACGCGCTCATGGAGCGGCCGGTCTATCAGACCGAGGTGCTGATCCAGGTCGAGGACTCCGACGGAAGCGCCAGCAAGGGCGTGCTGGGCGAGGCGGCCGGGCTGTTCGACGTGCGCACGCCGACCAGTGCCGAGATGGAGATCATCCGCTCGCGGATGGTGGTGGCGCCGGCGGTGGAGGCGACCAAGCTCTACATCTCGGCGAGCCCGCGCTACATCCCCTACATCGGCGGCTGGCTGGCGCGTCGCTCCAACGCGTTGTCCGACCCGGGCTTCCTCGGCTTCCAGGGCTATGTGTCGGGCACGGAGCGCATCGTGGTGTCGCAGTTCGACGTGCCGGCGCCGCTCGAAGGCGCGCTGTTCCGGGTGACGGCCAAGGGCGGCGGGCAGTACACGCTGGAGCATCCGCGCCTCGCGGCGCCGTTGACCGGCACGGTGGGCTCGATGCTCAACGCGCAGACCGAAGAAGGCCCGATCACGTTGCAAGTTGACCAGCTCGCCGGAAAACCGGGCGCGGAGTTCGACCTGGTGCGCTCGGGCAAGTTGCCGACCGTGGCCGGCGTGCAGTCCGAGCTGTCGCTGAGCGAGCGAGGCAAGACCTCCGGCATCATCGCCGTGTCGATGATGGGGAGCGACCCCTACAGGATCACGCGGGTGCTCAATGCCGTCGGCGCGCAGTATGTGCGTCAGAACATCGAGCGCAAGGCGGCCGAGGCCCAGAAGACCCTGGCCTTCCTGGATGTGCAGCTGCCGCAGTTCAAGAAGCAGCTGGAGGCGTCGGAAGAGGTCTACAACCGCTTCCGCAATCAGAAGGCGACCGTGGCGTTCAACGAGGAAGCCACCGCGGTCCTGACCGAATCCGTCGATCGGCAGACCCGCCTGCTCGATGCCCAGCAGCGCCGCCGCGAACTCGAGAGCCGCTTCACGGCCGCGCACCCGGCGGTGCAGACCCTCGATACGCAGATCGCCGCGCTGCAGCGCGAGATCGCGAACATCCAGACCCGCATCAAGGGCCTGCCGGCCATCCAGCAGGAAGCCGTGCGCATGGAGCGCGACGTGAAGGTCAACACCGAGCTGTACCAGTCGCTCCTGAACAATGCACTGCAACTGCGCCTGGTCAAGGAAGGGAAGGTCGGCAACGTGCGCGTGCTGGACGATGCGGTGGTGCCGGAGGTGCCGGTCAAGCCCAACCGCAAGGTCATCGTCGGCGCGGCGCTGGCACTGGGGCTGTTCCTCGGCATCGTCGTCGCCTTCCTGCGCAACGCTTTCATCGAGCAGCGCATTCGCGATCCGCACGAGGTCGAAACGCACACGGGCCTGCCGGTGTTCTCCACGATCCCGATGAGCAATGCCCAGGATGCGATCGCCAAGCGCCGCCTCACCGGCGCCACCGGCGTGCGGCTGCTCGCGATCGAGCACCCGGACGATCCGGCCGTCGAGAGCCTGCGGAGCCTGCGCACGGCCATGCAGTTCGCGATGCTCGAATCGCCCAACAACCGGGTGCTGATCACCGGCGCGACGCCGGGTCTGGGCAAGAGTTTCGTGTCGGCCAACTTCGCGGCGCTCATGGCTGCGGCGGGCAAGCGCACGCTGCTGATCGACGCCGATCTGCGCCGCGGTCATGCTCATCAGTACTTCGGGCTCCAGCGTCATGGTGGCCTGTCGGAACTCATCGCGGGCAGCTTGACGGTGCAGCAGACGGTGCATCGCCAGGTCGTCCCCGACCTCGATTTCCTGGCCACCGGCCAGTTGCCGCCGAACCCGTCGGAACTGCTGGTGTCGGAGTCGTTCAAGGCGACGCTGGAGCGGTTGTCCGAACTCTACGACCTGGTGGTCATCGATACGCCGCCGGTGCTGGTGGCGGCCGACACGATGACCGTGGCGATGCATGCCGGCACCGTGCTGCTGGTGGCGCGGGCGGATCAGTCGACGATGGGCGAGCTCAAGGAGAGCGTGCGCCGTCTGTCGCTGGGCGGACGGGCGGCCACAGGTGTGCTGCTGAACGCCATGAACGTGGACAAGCGGGCGTACAGCGCCTACAAGTACGGACGCTATCGCTACACGAACTACAACTACGAAAGCATCCTGCCGGACGAGCAGTGATGCGGCACCGGGACCGAGGGTCTCGGCCTTGTCATCAGGCGAGGATGTGCCAGAAAAAAGGACCGCCGAGGCGGTCCTTTTGTCATGGGGCCGTGCTGCGATGCCTCACCGAGGCCGTGGCGCGATGCAGTCCAGCAGGTCGCGTTCGAAGCGGGCCAGCACGGCGTCCCGGGCCACATGTTCTTCCGCGAAGCGACGGGCGCGCTCGCCCAGCGTGCGGCGCAGTGGCGCATCGGCGGCCAGGGCCTGCAGGGCGATGGCGAAGGCGGTGGCGTCCTCCGGTGGCACGATCCGGCCGCACTGCGCGACCACTTGCCCCAATTCGGTCTCGGGCCGGGCGCCAGCCAGTACCGGGCGCCCGCTGCTGAGCATGCCGGTGAGCTTCGAGGGCATGACCAGGTCGGCAGCATCGGCACGCTGCGGCAGCAGGTGCACGTCGGCCAGGCCGAGCAGTTCACCCAGTCGGTCGACCGGCTGAAGGTCCAGGAAATGCACATTGGGCAGGCCGGCGCACCGTGCCATCAACCCCTCGCGACCGGCGCCATTGCCACAGAACACGAAAACGAGGTTCGGATGGCTGCGCGTCCGCAGGGCCAGGTCGGCGAGCAGCTCCAGGCCTTGCTTGGCACCCATGTTGCCCGAGTACAGGGCAACGACCGCATCGTCGGGGATGCCGAGTTCGCGCCGGTAGGGGCTGGGACTCGACAGAGGCTGGATGGCCGAGACATCGGCCCAGTTGGGAAAGGACAGCAGCCGCTCGGGGGCAACCCCCTTGCTGCGCGCGCGTTCCAGCATGCGCTGCGAGATCGTCGAGACCCGGTCGAAGCGCCGCATCAGGCTGCGCTCGCCGCTGCTCACGATCGCGCGCAGGCGTTCGCCCTTCAGGAGGCCCAGTTCGAAGGCGGCATCGACCTCGTAGTCCTGGATGTGCAGCCAGCTGCGGGCCGACCGCATGCGGGCGAACAGCAGGCCCGCGGGCGTGCAGAAGAGTGGGGGCTCGGTCATCCAGACCACATCGGGCTTCCAGCGCCATTGCGCCAGGAGCGCCGGGATGCTGGCGATCGCGAAGCTCGCCAGATGCAGCAGGCGGCGTGTGCCGTTGACCTTGCGAGGCACCCACAGCGGCGTGCGGAAGACCTGGGCGCCCCGCCATGTCTCGCGCGTGTAGCGGCTGCCGCTGTAGCCGGCGCGGACTTGCCAGTCGGGGTAGTACGGCGGTGCGGTGACGACCCGCACGTCGTGGCCCCGCGAGGCGAGCCAGGCGACCATTTCGCCGGTGTATTTGCCGATGCCCGTGAGTTCGGGTGCGAAGTTGATGCCGTAGACGAGGAGTTTCATCGATGTGAGCAAGCGTGAGACCCGGCGTCCGGCCGGCCCCGTCTCACGAGGACGAGGAACGCGTCGAGAAGAAGTCGCCCGCCGGATATCTGAAGAGCAGGAGGAAGTATCCCAGCAGTACGCCGAGCAGTGCGTTGGCCGTCAACTGACCGATGGCCGGCCAGGTCATCAGGCCCACCACCATGGCAATCCACAGCACCATGGGAAAGGCCGCGTGCCGAAGGATCGACAGGCGCAGTGCGTAGGCCAGGCCACCGACCAACACGGCGAGCTTGAGCGCCACGAAGGCGAAGCCGAGCAGGCCGCCTTCCAGAACGATCCGGCCTGTTTCGGATTCGGCCAGCGCAAAGTTGGCGCCGCCGCGGTACAGCGAGGCCGCCAGATTCGAGCCGGCCCCCACGCCCTTGCCGAGCCAGGTCACCTGGTCGAGTACCCGGGGTTCGCCGATGAAGGTCGCCAGCAGGCGGTCCCAGAAGTTTTCGTCCGACGCGGCCTGCTCGAAGCGCTGCTGTGTGACCAGGATCGCGTCGGAGAAGAAGAAGAGGAAGCCGGCGGCGAGCACCGCTGCCACCAGCGCGGCGCCGAGGGCGGCCGGCTTGTCGCGCGTCCTGGCGAAGACGAGCCGTGCGACCAGGTACGCGCCGAGCATCACGCCAGCCGAGATCACGCCGGCGCGCGAACCGCTGACCACGCTGCCGACAACGAAGGCCCCGAAGCCGGTCAGTGCGAACAATCGCTGGATGTTCGTGCGCTTGCGTGCGCCCAGGAGCGCGAACACGGCCGGTGCGACCATGAGGAGGTAGGCCGAGTAGCCGGACGTGAAGCTGAAGGTGCCCGTGGTCCGCACCACGCCGGCGATCGCGACGAAGACCGAATCTTCGTCGCCGTCCAGCTGGCGATTGATGGCGGCGCCCGGCGGCGAGTAGTGCTGCAGCACAGCCAGGGGCGCCAGGACGATCATGACCAGGACCGCCGTGCGGACGGCGGCGTTGAAGTCGGCCTCGTTCATCGCGGCGGCGGCGGCCACGGCGAACCAGAGGTACAGCAACCAGAAGCGCAGGCCGATGACGAAGACGGTCGGTGAGCTCTCGCCGCCGACCAGTTGCATCAGGCCCCATCCGATCACCAGCAAGGTCCAGGCGAGCATGGCCGTCACCACCTGGGGGTAGCGGCGGAGGTGGCCGCCCCGCCAGGCGTGCAGCACCAGATAGACGGCCAGCAGGTCACGCAGCAGGACGAGGGGCAAGGTGGATGCGGAGGCCACCCATTTGCGGATGGCGCCCTCGAAGACCACGATCAGGAACACCGCCAGGAAGACGCGGCCTGCGCGGCTGAGGGCGGTGGGCCGGCTCGCCGCGCGCGCAGCGACGCGATGGGTGGGGGCGTGGCTGCTCATTGCGGAACCTTTGTGCTGCGTGCGGCGGTGGCGGACGCTGTCGTCGGGCGCTCGGCCGGTGCGCTGGCGCGTGCTTCGTTGCACAGCGCCTGAAGGGCTGCGGTGTGGGCGGCGGCGTCGTGCGGCTCGTACCACCGCCGTGCGGCACGTCCGATGAGCCAGGGATCCAGATTCTTCGTGCCGTCGAGCGCGCGGAAGCCCGCGGCGTAGTGGACATCGGGCTGCATGCCGTCGTGTGCCGCCAGCTCGGGCCACAGCATGACGGGACAGGTGCCGTGCGCGGCGTAGGCCGCGAAGATGCCGCTCTTGCCGACGTGGTCGGCGGGATAGGACAGTGCACCGAAGCGCGCCGTTGCCAGCGCGTGGCTCACCTGCTCGGGGGGCAGCATGCCGTGCCGGACCACATCGGCGTCGGCGAGCGAATTCGCCATCGTCGCATCCTGCATCGGTTTGCCGATGTCGTGAATCCGCAGGTTGTGGCGCTTGGCGAAGCGGAAGATCTCGCCGTCGCCGAAAACGTAGGACTGCGAGCGGATGGCTTCGCTGCCGAACACGACGATCGACGCCTCGCGTTCGTTGTCCAGCACCGCGGGTTCGCCCACGTTCGAGAACACCGGCAGCACACGGTGCGGTGCGCTCGCGTTGTGCAAGCGCAGCCACTGCGCCGCCAGTTCACGGTTGGTGAGCCAGAAGTCGGCCTGATCGACCAACTCGCGTGCGATGCGCTTCTGGATACCGCTCAGCCAGAAGGCCGAACCCCAGGGCGGGCCGGAGGCATACAGCTCGTGGAAGACCACACCGAAGACCTTGAAGCGCGTTCGCAGACGCTTCGTCTCGCGCAGCAACCAGGTCGGCACGCCGCGCTTCTGAAAGCCGTAGCCGCTGAAGTGGAGCAGCAGCATGTCGCCCGACCACCCGCGCGTATCGGTCTGTGCCGTCAGCTCCTGGATCGGCGCGTCGAGCGAACCGCCGAGCATCGACGCGTAGTCGCGCACACCGCCGCCACCGGGCGGAATCACGGAGAGTGAGGGGGATTGCATGCCGCAGTGTGCGCGATACCTGTCACGCGGCCACGGGCGCGCGCGAAAGAAAGTCCTGGTAGGCGCGTTCGATCCCCTCGCGCAGCCCGACCTGTGGCTCCCAGCCCAGTGCCCGCATCCGCGTGATGTCGAGCAGCTTGCGCGGTGCGCCGTCGGGCTTGCTGGTGTCCATGCGGATCTCACCCTGGTAGCCGATGACGTCACCGACCAGACGCGCCAGATCGGCGATGGACAGGTCCTCGCCGCTGCCGACGTTGATGTGGCTGTTCATCGGATCGGTGCAGCCGGCATAGCGTTCCGGCTCGAGGTTCATGACGTGCACACAGGCGGCCGCCATGTCGTCGACGTAGAGGAACTCGCGCTTGGCCTTGCCGGTGCCCCAGATGACGACATCGGCTGCGTTGGTTTCGCGGGCCTCGTGGAAGCGGCGGATCAGCGCCGGCAGCACATGGCTGTTGTCCGGGTGATAGTTGTCGCCGGGCCCATACAGGTTGGTCGGCATCACGCTGCGGTAGTCGGTGCCGTACTGGCGGTTGTAGCTCTCGCAGAGCTTGATGCCGGCGATCTTGGCGATGGCGTAGGGCTCGTTGGTCGGCTCCAGCTTGCCCGTGAGCAGTGCGTCTTCGGCCATCGGCTGCGGTGCGAGCCGGGGGTAGATGCAGCTTGAACCGAGAAACAGCAGTCGTTGCACGCCGCTGCGCCAGGCTTCGTTGATCACGTTGGCTTCCAGCATCAGGTTGGCGTACAGGAATTCGGCCGGGTAGGTGTTGTTGGCGTGGATGCCCCCGACCTTGGCGGCGGCCAGGTACACCTGCTGCGGCTTTTCCTGGGCCATGAATGCGCGCACTGCGGCCTGGTCCGTCAGATCCAGTTCGGCGTGCGTGCGTGTGATGATGTGGGTGTGCCCCAGGGCTTCGAGGCTGCGGACAATGGCGCTTCCGACCATGCCACGGTGGCCAGCCACATAGATGGGCATATCGAGTTGGTTCATGAGATCAGATGGTAGTTAGCGGAGAACTTGCAGTACCCGTCTTCCGCGAGCGCGTTCGATCGGGGTTCTTCGTGCAGCCATCGGGGAAACACCGGCAGATGGTGCACGAGGTGCAGTGTGCATCATCATCTCTTTGCCGACCGGCCGGAAGACCGTGCGGCAGACCTACCGCTCAGCGCGAGCCCTCGCCAGAGATCACCGCCGTCGCCGTCTTCGCGAGGATCTTGAGGTCCAGCCAGAGAGACCAGTTGTTGACGTAGTAGGCGTCCAGTTCCACGCGCTGGGCGTAGGACAGCCGATTGCGGCCGCTGACCTGCCAGAGCCCGGTGATCCCCGGACGCATGGCGCAATAGTGTTCCCAGTGCCGGCCGTAAAGGCTGCGCTGGCGCTCCATGCAGGGCCGGGGGCCGATCAGGCTCATGTCGCCCTTGAGCACGTTCCAGAACTGGGGCAGTTCGTCCAGGCTGATCTTCCGGATGATCCGGCCCAGCGGCGTGATGCGCGGGTCCTTCTCCAGCTTCTGGAAGGTGTCCCATTGGGTGCGGGCCGCATCGTTCCTGCTGAGGTAGTCGTCCAGAATGGTCTCGGAGTCGCGCACCATCGAGCGGAACTTGTAGAAACGGAAGCGCTGGCCACCTTCGCCGATCCGGACCTGCCAGAAATGCACCGGTCGCCCCATGCTGATGGCGACGCCGAGGGCCACGACAAGGTAAAGGGGGCCGAACAGGGCGAAGAACACCAGCGCGGCGAGGATGTCGACGCCCCGCTTGATGCCCCGCTGGGTACGGGTCAGCTGGCGTGGCGAAGCCGTGATGGGGATCGGGGACGAGGGCTCGCCGCCGCCTGGATGACGCCGCATCAGATTTCCTTGCGCAGTCGAATCGGTACGAAACATGGATTTCCCCTTGGGGGCTACTTCACGGCGGAAGCAGCGTAACGCTTTAATACTAGTGGCAAGAATTTGAACACATTCGTTCTAGTCTGTCGTGCTGGCAAAAGCCGTACGCCTTTCCGCTGAATGCAAAACCGTGCAGTACTTCACGCCCCTTGGGTTTGTGCGGTGCAGCATTCTAGGCACGAAAGTAATTCTTTCGGCTGACGGATACATGCGGACACGTCAACAGCGATTCGCGAGCGAACGGCTGCTCTGACGGTGAGGCTGTCAAGGAGAGGATGAGTCGCAGCGCTGAATGGGCTGACGGACGGGGCGAAAGCGCCGCAACCGCGTATCCGGATGGAAGCGGTGCGGCCCCTTGGCAGGAAGCAGGAAGGGAGGCCGCCGTTGCAGCGGCCTCCGGGGGGGACTCAGCGGCTGTCGCCGGCCTCGCGCTCGAACGGCAGCGTGGTCGCCGCCAGATTGCGACGCGTCTCGACCAGCACCAGTGGGCCGTCATCGATGACGATCGCCGGAGGGCGCTCGCGCGGCACGTGGATCGGCCGGGGTTCGTTGGCGATCGCTGCGCGCACCTGCGCGACACGCTCGGCGTCGGAGTTCACCCAATGCAGGCCGGAGCCTTCGGCGACCTGAGCCAGGTCGGCCAGCGGCAGCTCAAACGGCTGTACCTTGGGCAGCGGACGTCGGCCGTGGCCGGGCGGTGCCGCTTCCACGGCGATGGCCGGTGCCACTGGGCGAGGTGCGGGCTCGGCACGACGCGCTGGCGGTGCCACTTCGGTGGGTGCCTCGACGTGGGCCGGTGTCGCAGGCGTCTCGGCTTCCACGGCGCTCGTTTCGGGAAGCGTCGTCACGCCGGACTCGTCACCCTCGCGCGGCGCGCGTTCGCGGCGGTCGCGGCCATAGCGGTCGCGTGTGCGGCCTCGTCGCCCCCTTCTCGCGCCGGCTGGGCACGGATCTAATGTGGGAGTAAGCCTGCTCAC
>LNAP01019991.1_pt1 | contig 11613 bp, 14 predicted proteins | sample 602601 | NCBI WGS metagenome assembly LNAP01 (sample SAMN02440304, study PRJNA202911) | soil metagenome | biome: Subtropical and temperate rainforests or woodlands; isolation source: soil samples (1 kg each in a 20% v/v slurry with milli Q water) were... ... | reverse complement strand
TGACGCTCAATGGCGATATCGGCTGGAGCCTGTTCCCGTGGCTGGGCCTGGAACTGCACGACGCCAGTGTCGCGACCATGGTCAAACCGACCGAACCGTACGCCGATTTGCAGATGCTCGGCCTGTCGGTGCGCGTACTGCCACTGCTACGCCGTGAGGTGCAGATGAGCGACGTGCGCGTCGAAGGCCTGAACCTGCGCCTGAACCGCGACAAGGATGGCCACGGCAACTGGGAGGACATCGGCAAGGTACCTGCAACGGCCAAGACCGACGCGACCAGCACCCCGCCAACCGCTACCGAACCTGCGCCCGAAACCAGCGTCGTGGCGGAAAAGCCGCCGCAGCCAATCCGGCTGGACATCGACAGCCTGACCGTGAACAACGCACGAGTTGAATACACCGACGAACGAACCGGCAAGAGCTTCAGCGCCGAAAGTATTCAGCTGAGCACCGGCGCGGTTCACGATTCCGTCAACATTCCGCTCAAACTCACGGCTTTCCTGTCTGCCAACCAGCCAGCACTGCGGGTTCGTACCGAGCTCAACGGTGAGGTGCGCATCGCACGGGCACTGCAGCGTTATCAGCTCGAAGACATGAAGTTGTCCGGTGAAGTGACCGGCGACCCGCTGCAAGGCAAGACCATGACGTTCTCCGCCCAGGGCCAGTTGGTGCTGGACAAGGCCGCCAACGTTGCCGAGTGGACCGGTATCAAGATCTCCGCCAACCAACTGCGGGCACTGGGTGAACTGAAGGTCAACGACCTCGACAAGACCCCACAAGTCAGTGGCGGCATCTCGATCGCCCAGTTCGACCTGGCGAAGTTCGTCGAAAGCATCGGCCAGAAACTCCCCGCCATGGCCGAAGGCAGCCTGAGCAAGGTCGAACTGGTTAGCCGTCTGGCAGCGACACCCACCAGCCTGGCGCTCGACAACATCAACCTGAAAGTCGACGACAGCACTTTCAGCGGCCGCATTGCCGTCGAGGATTTCGCCAAGCAATCGCTTCGCGCAGTACTCAAGGCCGACACCTTCAACGTCGACCGCTACCTGCCGCCGAAATCCGCCGAGGCCAGTAGCGCGACACAAGTGCGCCAGGCCGAAGTCGCCAGCACCGAAGCCGATGCCATGGCCACTCCGTTGCCACCCGCGCCGACCAAGGACGCCTGGAGCAGCGACCGCCTGTTGCCCGTGGAACGCTTGAGCAAGCTCGATGTGGACGCCGACCTGACCTTTGGCCAGTTGACCCTGCAAAAGTTGCCGATTCATAACGCTGCGCTCAAGGCCACCGGCCAGGGTGGCCTGCTGACATTGGCCAACCTGCGCGGCGATCTGTACGAGGGCAACTTCGAAACCACCGGCACGCTCGATGTGCGCCAGCCAGTGCCGGCACTGAACCTGCAGACAAAGATCAGCCGGGTACCGGCGGAAAAAATCCTCGAAAGCCAAGGCAAGAACCCGCCCGTCAAAGGTCTGGTCACGCTCAACAGCAGCCTGACCGGCAGCGGCAACAGCCAGAAAGCGTTGATCGAGACCCTCAACGGCAATGCCAGTTTCGTCATCAACAATGGCGTGCTGCTCAACGCCAACCTTGAGCAACAGCTGTGCAAAGGCATCGCCACGCTCAACCGCAAAACCCTCAGCGGCGAGCCGCGGGGCAAGGACACACCCTTCCAGGAGCTCAAGGGCAACCTGACCTTCCGTAACGGCGTGGCCAGCAACCCGGACCTGAAAGTGCGCATCCCGGGCATGACCGTCAACGGTGACGGTGACATCGATCTGCGAGTGTTGGGCATGGACTACCGCGTCGGCATCATCGTCGAAGGCGATACCAGCGCCATGCCGGACCCTGCTTGCCAGGTGGGCGACAAGTTTGTCGGCATCGAGTGGCCGCTGCGCTGCCGCGGCCCGCTGGAGCTGGGCGCCAAGGCTTGCCGTTTGGATAACGAGCGCATGGGCCAGGTCGCGGCCAAACAGGCTGGCGACAGGATCAGCGAAAAAATCGAGGAGAAATGGGGCGACAAAGTCGACCCGAAACTGAAAGACGCGCTCAAGGAAATGTTCAAGCGATGAGAGCCGAGCAGTTTTCAACGGCGGTGCTGGACTGGTTCGACCGCCACGGCCGTCACGACTTGCCCTGGCAGCAGGACATTAACCCGTATCGGGTGTGGGTCTCGGAAATCATGTTGCAGCAGACCCAGGTCAGCACCGTGCTGAATTATTTCGACCGCTTCATGGCCTCGCTGCCGACAGTCCAGGCGCTGGCGTCCGCGCCGGAAGACGAAGTGCTGCACCTGTGGACGGGCCTTGGTTACTACACCCGCGCGCGCAATTTGCAGAAGACCGCGAAGATCGTCGTCGAGCAGTACGGCGGCGAATTTCCCCGGGACGTGGAAAAACTCACTGATCTGCCGGGGATCGGCCTGTCCACCGCCGGCGCCATTGCCAGCATCAGCATGGGCCTGCGCGCGCCGATCCTCGACGGCAACGTCAAACGGGTGCTGGCGCGCTTTACTGCGCAAGAGGGCTACCCTGGCGAGCCGAAGGTCGCCAAACAGCTCTGGGCCAACGCTGAGCGCTTTACGCCGCAGACCCGCGTCAACGCCTACACCCAAGCGATGATGGACCTGGGGGCGACGCTATGCACCCGCAGCAAACCGAGTTGCCTGCTGTGCCCGCTGGAAAAGGGCTGTGAGGCGCACATGCTCGGCCTGGAAACCCGCTACCCGATCCCCAAGCCGCGCAAAGCGATCCCGCAGAAGCGCACGCTGATGCCGATGCTCGCCAACGCCGAAGGCGCGATCCTGCTTTACCGTCGCCCGTCCACGGGCCTGTGGGGCGGTTTGTGGAGCCTGCCGGAACTCGACGACCTCGATGACCTGCCGCACCTGGCATCGCAGCACTCGCTGGAACTGGGCACACAACGGGCATTGCCAAGCCTGGTGCACACCTTCAGCCATTTTCAGTTATCCATCGAACCCTGGCTGGTTCAGGTCCAGGAGAGCGGCCATCACGTGGCCGAGGCTGACTGGCTCTGGTATAACCTCGCCACCCCGCCGCGCCTGGGCCTTGCCGCCCCGGTCAAAACCTTGCTCGAACGCGCGGCTGCCGTATTGAACGCAGGAGAGTCGTCATGACCCGCACCATCATGTGCCGCAAGTACAAAGAAGAATTGCCAGGCCTGGAGCGCGCCCCCTTCCCGGGCGCCAAAGGCCAGGACATTTTTGACCACGTCTCGGCCAAGGCCTGGGCCGACTGGCAAAAGCACCAGACCCTGCTGATCAACGAAAAACGCTTGAACATGATGAACGCCGAAGATCGCAAATATCTTCAGGGCGAGATGGACAAGTACTTCTCCGGCGAGGATTACGCCAAGGCCGAAGGCTACGTGCCGCCGTCGGAATAACCCCGATTTATCGGGGGTCGGAACGTAAGCGACGGTAATAATTAAAATTTTTTTGAAAACTTGCTTGACGACGTTTAATGCGCCCCGTTGCCCAGATAGCTCAGTCGGTAGAGCAGGGGATTGAAAATCCCCGTGTCGGCGGTTCGATTCCGTCTCTGGGCACCACTAATTAATTTTAGGTGGTGCCAAAACCACCCGAAAGCCCACAAAAAGCCCGCCTAGTGCGGGCTTTTTGTTGTCTATGGTTGCCCAAACTGACCTAGGCAGCCCAAAGTTTTGGGGGCAGAGTTGGGGGCATGACCGGTTCGGTCATCTCGCATGCCCCCAAAATGGTGCTCCATGGCCCTGAAAGTCACGCCCCTGAGCGATTCCGCTCTCAAAGCAGCCAAGCCCAAAGAGAAGCCTTACAAGCTTGCCGACGGCGAAGGTCTGTATCTCGAAATCATGCCCACCGGCTCAAAGCTCTGGCGCCTCAAATATCGTTACCTCGGCAAAGAAAATCGATTGGCATTTGGCTCATACCCCGAAGTGACGTTGGTGCAAGCTCGCAAAAAGCGATCTGAAGCGCGACAGCTGATTTCAGAGGGCAAAGACCCATCGCACGAACGAAAATCCACCAGACGAGCGCAGAAGGTGGATGGACTGACATTTGAAACGCTTGCACGGGAGTGGTTTGCCTATAACGCACCCCGCTGGGCAGAAAGCACCACCTACAAGGCGAAGTTGTACCTAGAGAATGATTTGATCCCCGGTATCGGTTCTCGAACGCTGAAAAGCATCACCCGGCCCGATCTGGTGGAGCTGGTGCGCAGGGTCGAGGCGAGAGGGACCTTGAACGCCGCCGGAAAGATCCGCCAGTGGCTGCACCAGATATTCCGCTATGGGTTGGCCAAGGGTGTCGTGGAGTCGAACCCCGCCACCGATCTGGACGTGGTGGCCGCTCCCACAAAAGCGCCCCGCCACCATCCTCACGTCGCCATGTCCGAGCTGCCCGAACTGCTGACCAAGTGCGACAGCGCTAACATCAACTTGCTGACCCGCTGCGCCATTCGCCTACCGCTGTTCGACCCGGCGAGTTGCGAGCCGCGCCTTGGGCAGAGTTCGACTTGGACGCTGCGACCTGGACAATCCCCAAGGAACGCATGAAGGCCCGCCGCGCGCACGCCGTCCCCCTGCCGAAACAGGCTGTCGAGATCCTGCGCCAACTCCAACCGATTACAGGCAAATACCCACTTGTATTCGCTGGCCAGCAAAACCCAGATCGCCCCATGAGCGAGAACACGATTAACAAAGCGCTGCGTGTGATGGGTTACGAGAATCGCCAAACCGGCCACGGCTTCAGACATCTGTTATCTACTGAGTTGAACGGACGCGGATACAACAAGGACTGGATCGAGCGTCAGTTGGCACACGGTGACTCTGATGGCATTCGCGACACGTACAACCATGCCAACTACTTGGAGCAACGCCGGGGGATGATGCAGAGCTGGGCTGATTCGATTGATGCGCTACTCATCGGTGTCGACGTAGTGAGCATTAAGCGAGCTTGATACATTGTGATTCATATAATCATTCCCAATGAGTTCTCAGGGTTCCTTTTTCAAGTGCAAGGCAGTTAACATATTGCTTACCGCTGGATATTCATACAGCGAATAAATTAATGAGCTAGTCAAATGGTGAGAGCTGGTGCGGACGAACAGTTAGGTCCTTTCGGGCGTATAAAGCTCGACGGGATCTATGCCGATTGGGCGTCGAACCATCATTTGAACCCTCGCTTACTCGCATCTGAACTTGCAGCGACTCTCGCAACCTTTGCTCCACTAGAACAACCAATCCAGACTTTTCATGCATGCGTTTTTTCAGAAGGTCGTTCAGATAGGAGCATCCAAGTTACCCACGGGGCGCTCGTTGATTACTTTGAAGCCGCTAGTAGTAGCCGACAAGCCGCAACAATCGAAACCAGCATCGGACCGGTACCAGCAGCAAACATACTGATATGGCGAAAATGGATCGAGCGCCTCGTAGATGAAGCTACCGCCCGAACTGAGCTTGCAACAGGCCTAGCTCAACCTGCAAATGACAGTTGGACGCGCTCCCAGACCGTGCATGGCGCCGCCACAACGAACTGTGCACCATCTTCCTACCTCCCTGGCAGCTCCCCAGTCATTCTAAAAACGCAACAAGCGCAGTTGCGGCGAGACGGTGAAAAGAGCGCTAGCGAACAGCTTGACGAACAACAAATCGCACGCCAAAAAGCAGAGCAAAAGATTGTTGAGCTTTCAACGAAACTTCAAATTCAAGAGACTCAAAATCGACTACTTCAGGAAGAACTCGAACTTCAACGCCGTGAGCTTAACGAAGAGCGTAGGGCTAAGCGTGAAGCGGAAAACGAAAGCATCCGCATGGAAGAACAGCTGGAACAAGTCATGGGGCTTGCCGAGTTTATGAATCAGGATAATCAGCTTTCACCACCCGATGGGCGTTTGATTGTTCAATGCTGGTGCGAAGTTACGCAGAACGGAACCATGGTTCCGACCACTGGTTGGAGCTCGATTATCATCAAATGGTTTAAGGCCCGAGGGACAGTTCTCCCCGCGGTAAAAGTGAGGTTATTCGTCACTGCTTTGACGGGATCTGACCGAAAAAAAGGTGGGGCCATAGCAAGAGCGAATAATAAGGGGTGACAGGTTACAGCCCTTGCCCAGCCTAGCCTGCAGAAAATCCCTTCGCAGAAAACCTACCCACCTGTGACACGTTAACTCCCACCTGTTACCTATTCCACATCAGCTTGAACCGCCAGCATTTCCATCGTCACTACCCAAACCGCCTTAGGAGGCGCAGACGATGGCAAACGCTACCACCCCCACTACTCCCGCTCGGCGGTTTATCAAGCGCCAGGAAGTGGAATCGATCACCGGCCTGTCGTGCACAGAAATTTATCGCCGCATCGCTGCCGATATCTTCCCAAAGCAAATCAGCCTCGGTCCCAAGTGTGTCGTCTGGATCGAGGCCGAGGTTATGGCCTGGTGTGATGAGCGCATCGCCGAAAGTCGTGGGGAGGCCGCCTAAATGCCCGACGCAGAGAAGGACAGCCAGAACAGCCTGCACATCAGTGAAAACAGCATTTCGGCCCAGCGCCGGTGCCTGCTCGACTGGATGCGCAACAGCGGCCCCATCGACACGCTCACTGCCCGCCGCGACCTCAATATTTTAATGCCTGCCTCACGCATTAAAGAACTCAAAAACCAAGGTTACGCATTCCACACTCGCCGCCTCACGATCAATGACGAGCATGGCCGCTCCCACAGCAACATCGCGCTGTACACCCTTATCGGTGAGCCAGCAGAAAAGGTGCCAGCATGACCGCAATTACCCTGACCCAATCCCAAGGCGAGCCCCGTGTGGATAGTCGCGTGCTGGCCGAGCAGTTGGGTACGAAGCACAAAAGCAGCATTGAGCTGATCGACAAGTACGCCGACAAGATCCGGCGTTTCGGCCATCTTCCGTTTCAAACGGAAGTTGGTAAGCGCGTGCAAGGTGGTGGCAAAGCCGAACGCTTCGCCCTGCTCAACGAGGATCAAACCTACTTTCTGCTTGCCCTGTCACGCAACACAGATCGCGTTGTAGAGCTGAAGTCGAGTCTTGTCATAGCGTTTCGAGAAGCCCGCTACGGCATGGCCTGCCAAGCGCTGGAGGCGCGAAAGCAGGAAGCAAGTCAGAGCGGTCGCCGGTTGGCTCACTGGCGTTATGAAAAGCCAGGGGCCTACCAGCATGTCGCACACTTGCGGGAGCAACTTCAGTTCACCCTCGGCCTGGAGGATGAGCGCTCTTGAATACCGCGCAACCATCCCTTTCCCTTGCCATGCATTCCCGTAAGCGTTATGGTTTGCCCGTCGCTGCAAAATCAACGACCGACCTTGGCGGGTCGAACAGTAAACGGCGCAACAGCGCCCCCATGCTTTTTTTGTGCCCGCATTCTCGTGTTATGGCGGGTTGCGCAGGAGCACCTTCGGGTGCGCCGGGTTCCGTTTACCCCGGTCCGCCAATCCTGTGCAACTCGCCACCCATCTCTGCTTGGCGGCAGACTGGAGTGGCTCCGATGAAGTAAACGGAGCTCCACCCATGAAACACGCCCTCAATCCGTCCAGCAACAGCCTGGCCATTGCCATCATCGGCGCCGAACTGATCGCCTATCGCATCAACCGCTTGCCCGAGCAACGTGCCCACCTTCTTGGCCTGATGCAGATGGCCGATACCCTCGGCGCACTCAGCAGTACCGACCGTGCCACGCTTGCCACGTCCCTGATTGAAGGGGAGGCGCCATGAACAACCTCCGCCAAATCACCGACGAAGCTCTCGACCTGATTGACGCCACCACCGATCACATCGGCTGGCTGACTGCCCTGATGACGGCCATTCGTGCCGACGCGCAACACAACAAGGGTCGTGACCTCGAAAAGCTGACCGGTTTGGGCCAATACCTGAGCAGCGACTGGGACCACTATCTGGACGGGCAATCCAAGCGCTTGCGCGGTCAACTGGATGTGGTGGAGGTATCGCTATGAATGCCCTCAACTGCCTGCCTGATAAATCGATTGTCGACCTGAACACAGATCAACGCCGCACGCTGATTGACCTCATTGAAGTCGAGCGCAGTCACGCTTCCCACTGGTGGACGATGCTCAACGAAATGCGCCACCGCGGGGAGTTGCCGCATTGGGTGAAAGAGCAAGAAGTCGGGTCTACCTCGGATCATGACCGCTGGCTAACTGATTGCTCCCACACCAACAAAACGTTGTTCGGGCGTGCCTCTGTGCGCGGTGAAACCAGCCAGCAGATGTTTCGCTGCCACTCTGATCTGAGGGGCTAACTCATGACGAATTTTCAACACTGCCAATCGGCGGTGACGCCCTCGGCTTGCCTGAAGAATGTCATCGAGCGGTCTGCTGTCACCCATCACAAGGCTGTGCCGGTCCTGTTTCGTGACGCACTTCAGTCCGTTTATGGCCCGCTCGATTGGCTGCCAGAGCCAGATGGTCTGATTCATCGCTTCCACGTTCCCGGCGACAAACCGGGCAGCGAAAACGGTTGGTATGTTTTGTACCTGGACGGCATCGCGTCGGGCGCGTTCGGCAGCTGGAAAGCGGGCTGCACCAGCACCTGGTGCAGCCGTGAACCTGTCGATCCGCGTGAAGCCGAGCAAGTGCGCCAGCACATCGAGCAGGCCAAACGCCAACGCGAAGCCGAGCAGCAACAGCGCCAGCTCAAGGCCGCGATCCGCGCTCAGTGTTGGTGGCGCGATGCGCGCCGCGCTGATTCTGCCCACCCGTATCTGATCGCCAAGGGCATACGTCCGCATGGCCTGCGCCAGAGTGGTGACGCCTTGCTGGTGCCGCTGTATGTGGCAGGCGAGCTGGTCAACCTGCAGCGCATTGCCCGCGATGGTAGTAAACGCTTTCTGGCGGGAGGGCGGATCAAGGGCAGCTATTCGCCCTTGGGCGTCATCGTCCCGGGCCAGCCGCTGTGCATCTGCGAGGGTTGGGCCACGGGCGCGACGCTGCACCAGCACGGCTATGCCGTGGCCTGCGCCATGAACAGCGGCAACCTCAAACCCGTAGCACTCGCCCTGCACGCCCGCTACCCAGAGCAGCCCATCCTCATCGCTGGCGACGACGACCGGCTCACCGATGGCAATCCGGGACGCACCGCCGCCAATGCCGCCGCCGCGATGGTGGGTGGCCAAGTGGCGTTCCCACAGTGGCCAGAAGACGCCCCCGCCGAACTCACCGACTTCAACGACCTCGCCAATTGGAAACGCAACCATGTCCCTGCCTGACAGCAACGTCATCAGCCTTCGGCCCGATGCGCCGACCATTGCGCCTGAGCGTCCCTGCTGGGCTGTGTACGAACACTGGGTCACCAATGAGAAGGGCCGCAAGTTGCGCCCGGGTGTGTACCGCCACGGGTTCAAACGTGCCGCAGGTCAAGATGAGGACGATGCCGACAACGCCGCCGACGACCGCCCGATCATCGATGAATGGGTCGCCAGCCCGGTGACCGTGACAGCGCGGACGACCAATAGCGATGACGGCAGCGAGGGGCGTTTGCTGCGCCTGTTTACCGACAGCGGCATCAAGGAATGGATCATTCCAATGGAGGTGTTCGGCGGCAGTGGCGAGGATGCCCGCCGCCAGTTGTTCGGCATGGGCGTCATCATCGCGCTGAAAAAACGCGCCGCCTTTATGGAGTACCTGCTGGAGCAGCGTCCGGAAGAAGTGTTCGCCACCACCGGCCGCCCGGGCTGGCATGAGTCGGGCGCCTTTGTTTTGCCGGGGCGTACCCTCGGCAGCGACAAGGTGCGTTATCAAGCGAGCGGCAAAGGTCAGAACCTGTTCAGCGTGCGCGGCGAGCTGGCGCTCTGGCAACGCGAAGTTGCCGCCAAGTGCGCGGGCAATCCGGTGCTGACGCTGGCGATTGGCTGTGCGTTGGCCGGACCACTGCTGAGTCTGGTTGGCGTACTCGGTGGCGGCGTGCACCTGGTGGGCGACAGCTCCAGCGGCAAGTCGTTGGCGCAGTTGATTGGTTCGTCGGTGTGGGGTGACCCCGGTGTGTTCGCCGCCAGCTGGGACATGACCAAGGGCGGCTTGGAGATCGAGGCGGCCGGGCGCAATGACACCCTGTTGCCGCTGGACGAAATCAAGCGTGCCGATCCCAAACGTGTGCAGGAGATGGCCTACTCGCTGGCCAACGGTCAGGGCAAGGGCACCATGACCCGTGAGCGCGAAGGTCGGGCCAAACTGAGCTGGCGCTTGCTTACCCTCTCCAGTGGCGAGCGCTCCCTCTCCGAGCACGCCGCCATTTCCGGCAACGCCGCCCATGCCGGTGCCGAACTGCGCATGGTCGACGTAAATGCCGGTACTCGCGCCCACCGCGCCTTCGATGAACTGCACGGCCTGGAGGGTGCCGACTTTCACCGCCTGCTTACCGTGGCCGTGAGTGCCCACCATGGTCACTTGGGGTCCGCGTTCGTTGAGCAACTGCTCGCCAGCGACGACCGCCCCGGCTTGCTGGAAAACTTCGCCAACGTGCGCGCCAAATTCGTCGAGGACAACGCCCAGGCTGGCCGGGTCGCTGACCGCTTCGCCGTGATTGCACTGGCCGGGGAAATGGCCATCGCCTATGGCCTGTTGCCTTGGGCACCGGGCAGTGCCCTGACCGACTGCCAGTTGCTGTATGGCGAGTGGCTGGCGCGGGTTGGCAGCGGCAATGCCGAAGACCGGCAGATCCTCGCTGGCATCCTCGACTTTATCGACAAGCACGGCAGCAGCCGCTTCTCCGATGTAGATGACCACACCCCCGACTCCAAGGTGTTCAACCGGGCCGGGTACTGGGAGGTATCCCTGGGGAAACGCCTGTACCTGTTCAACAAGTCAGCGCTGGTCGAGGCCGCCAACGGTTACGGCCTCAGTCGTGTGGTTAAGGCGCTGGACGGGGTTGGTGCATTCGCCAAGCGCGACACCGACAGAGACAGTCGCAAGACCAAAAAATATCGCCTGCCCGGTGGCGGGTCAGCGCGCCTGTATGTCGTCGATGCCGAAGCCATGGACCTGGAGGCCACCCATGTATGACCACTCAACCCCAATGGCCGACTTCACAGGAACCTAGTTTTGTGGGGAACGCGGGGAACAGTGGGAACAACCAGTGTTTCCGGGGCCTTGGCGCGTTCCCCCTTATAGAGAGGTTGGGGAACAGGGGGAACACACACCTGTTTTTCTATCAACGACCCTGCCTCTGCCCAGCGATCTGGTGGGAGGTGTTCGGCACATAGGGCGTGGCCAGCCGTCGATCCACCTCACTTATTATTTTTTTTGGAGAACCACCCATGACTGACAACGCTCAAGCCACCAAACCCAACAACGCCAAATTGCTGAAAGAGCTGGAGAACAAGAAAACCGAGTGGGAGCGGGAAGTTAAAGTGCTCAAGGCGCAGAGCGAGCCGTTGCGGGAGATGCTCGATGGCATACCGTTACGCTGTGAAGACTGCACTCAAGAACAGTGGCAGCAACGATGCCAATTACAGAACGAGGTGTCCAAACTGGAGCACGCCGCTTCAAGTCTCAAAACCCAATTGGTGTACCTGGACAAAGACATCCATCGCCTGTCCACGCTACTCAATGCCGACAAGCAAATTGTGGCCAGCAACAAGCGGGA
>LNAP01005245.1_pt1 | contig 11613 bp, 12 predicted proteins | sample 602601 | NCBI WGS metagenome assembly LNAP01 (sample SAMN02440304, study PRJNA202911) | soil metagenome | biome: Subtropical and temperate rainforests or woodlands; isolation source: soil samples (1 kg each in a 20% v/v slurry with milli Q water) were... ... | reverse complement strand
ACAGACCGGTGATCGCGATCAATATCCAGGCCAGATCATCGAGAACGACCTCGCCTCCGGTAAGCTGGATATAGCAATTGCCTGGGGTCCTATCACGGGGTACTTCGCCAAGAACGCGCACGGCGTACCTATCGAAGTCATTCCCTTTCCTGCCAAGGCTGACGGTATTCGGTATGGCTTCAGCATTGCAATGGGCGTCCGTCATGGTGAACAAAAATTCCGCGACCAGATCAATATGCTGATCGATAGCAGTCGACCGGAAATCGATGCGATTCTTCAGGAATACAGCGTACCGGTTGTGACGCCGGCACCGTCGTCAAGCAACGCCGCTGCTTCCTGACGTGCAACCATCGCTCTGCGCGCAACACACGCAGAGCAAGGAGCGTAACGCCGATGATGCATCTGAAATTGAAACACCGCAGCGGTGTGATGCTGCTTGCCCTGGCAGTTGCGAGCGCTGGCACGAGTATCCCGACCGCAGCGGCACAAGAGGTCACTATTGCAGAACGCACGCTATTCCAGGACAAGCACTTCAGTGCTACCGGGAAGCAGAAACTCACCTATCTATTCCTTCAGGAAGCAAGTGACGTCTTGGCATTCAATGACACGGCTACCGTAGAGGTGCACGAACTTGGCCCGGACGGAACGGCATCGGTCACTACCCAATTCCTGTCGGGTGAACATGCCGTTCCAATTCCACCTCTGGAGCGCGCTACGGGCAACCCCATAATCCTCGGCTTTCTGGAAAGCGATATCGCAAAGATGAAGCGTTTGACAGGGGGTTCGGTCAATTATTTTCGCAAGCACATCCGGATGGCGCTCGCGGCAACGGATGTGCATATCCGGAAAACCCAGATTGATTACAACAACAGCACTGTCCCTGCGCAGGAAATCACCATAGTTCCCTATTCGGGAGAATCCCAAAACAAGCGTTTGGGCCGATACACCGGGAAGACATATGTTTTCGTCACAAGTGCCGAGATACCGGGCGTGGTGTACTGCATTTATACGAAGATAAGAAAAACACCGGACCAGACTGTCGACTCCAGCATGATAATTGCCGGTGGCGATCCGAAGCAATGTAACTAAGAACATCAAGCAATCGTTTTATGGCAACTGTCGCATCGGAGCGCAACCCGGGACTGCATCGTGAAAATCTTCATTTTTGAGCATACCCGCGCAGTGGGGCCCTGCGTCGCTACGCCCGGCGTAGCGGCTTCGGTCGGTAATGGCGCTTCGTCCTCGTCAGGGTTTCGTGGCGATATCATGCTGCGTTCCCTGTTGGCCGACATCACAAGCATTGACGCCGTCGACGTGCTGACGCTGCAGGATTCGGCTTCACGAACACTGCGGCTTTCAAGTCGCAGCTCCCTTCAAAGCGTGCAGTCCGAAGAAATCATCGACGCCATAGACCACTGCATTGACCAGGCCGATGCGGTTTGGCCGCTTGCACCCGAATCGAATGGGCTGCTGGAAGCCATTTCAGAAAGAACAATCCAGCGCAACAAGATACTGCTTGGCAGCACCGGAGGCGCAGTACGGGCGACCACTAGTAAATACAGTACCGCATTGGCACTACACGCCAACGATGTTCCAGTGGTTCCCACTTATAGGGCCCAGATGCCCCTTCCGCCAGATTCACAGGGATGGGTAGTCAAGCCTGACGACGGGGCGGGATGTTCGGACACCCACATTTTTTTGCATTCGAAGGCGGCTGTCGAGTGGGTCGCCGCGCGCGAACATGGCGACTATGTATTGCAGCCCTATATAACCGGACGCCCCTGTAGTCTATCGCTACTGTGCCGAGACGGCGAAGTGTTGCTCATGGCATGCAACGATCAGCGCGTGGCTGTATCCGACAACCAATTTCACTACATGGGCAGCATCGTAAACAGCTTTGACGATGCCGATGGAAAACTCAAGAGCCTGGCTCTTCGCGTCCTGGCGACGATTCCAGGATTGTGGGGCTACGTCGGCATAGATTTCATCGTGACCGAGCAGGGTCCGGTGGTGCTTGAAGTCAATCCACGCATGACTGTTTCACATGTCGGCCTGCATGCCTCGCTCGGGGTTAATCCCATCCAGATAATGCTCGATAGCATAAACGACAATAAACGCAGCATTCCGATCCGTAGCAGAAACCGTCAGATCAGTGTGGACATCGGTGCCCGGCAAAGCAACCGCCATGTCGTTGAATAGCTTGAAAAATTGACGAAACGCCATCGGTCTTCAACCTGTAACACAGATAGCACTGCAAGCTGTGGCTTTCGACAGCGAAATCGTATACCGTATTGCTTTCAAGCTCATCATCCATACCGGGGCGGCAATTTATAGAACTCCGGATGGTTCGATCAAAGAGTAAGGAGACAAAAATGGTAAGCGTGCACAGTCATGGCGCCCGCGTACGCGAAGTGGTAGAGTCGTCGCCCGCCCCCTATTCGCGCGTACCGCCTCATATCACCGAGTCCTGGATTCGGTGTATCAGCGAGTACCAGCTCGATCCCACGATACCTCGCGAACTCTACGTGGTCGAGAGCCATGAACTGCTGGAGCGACAAGAGCAGGTTGCGCCTGTCATGCGGGCGGCCAAAAGCGAAATGACTGTCTTGTTCCAGCAAATCGCCAAATCCGACTACGCCATCATGCTGACGGATACCGAAGGAGTCCTGTTGAACTTCTTTGGCGACCCGGGCTTTACGCATGCGGCATCAAAGTCGGGGCTTATGCCGGGCGCCGTCTGGTCCGAGCGCTTCCAGGGTACCAATGGCATGGGTACATGCCTGGCAGAACAACGCCCGATGATGATCCACCAGGATGATCATTTCCTGTTCCGCAACACCGGACTCACCTGTGCGGCTGCACCTATTTTCGACTGGCGCGGCCAGATTCTGGCTGTACTCGATGCTTCCGGGGAAACCCACAGGGTTCCAGGCCACGTACTGGATCTCGTCAACATGACGGTCCAGGAGATCGAAAACAAGATATTCGTCAACGAATTCTCTGGCCATCCACTATTTATGTTTCATAGTCGTCCAGAGTTCGTAGGCACCTTGAACAGAGGCATTATTGCGCTAGACTCCGACAGCTGTGTGCTTGCCGCCAGTCGTAATTCGCTGGCACAACTGGGCGTCACCTCGAACGAAATCATCGGCCAACCCCTTGACGCGCTTTTCAACGTATCGTTCAAGTCGCTGTTGCGCGAGAGCCAAAAGCATGGGCCTGCCCCGTTCATCGTGTTCGATGCCCGCCATGGTCGCCGTTTCTTCGCAACCGCTACGTCTGGACAAGCCAATAGCAAGTCCTCGTTGCAGGTCTTCGCCACTCAAGTATCCGCACCCGCACTCAGCAACGTACCGGCATCCGGCACGCTGGCACCGCTCAACGAACTTCAACGAGGCCTTGACGCGCGGATGGAACACAACATCCAGACTGCCATGCGCGTATTTGATCGAGATGTCGCCATTTTGCTCTGCGGTGAAACGGGAACCGGCAAAGAGCTGTTCGCGAAGGCCATACATCTGTCCAGCAATCGGGCCGATCAGCCTTACGTAGCGATCAATTGCGCCTCCATTCCTGAACAACTGATTGAAAGCGAGTTATTCGGTTACAAGCCCGGCGCCTTTACCGGTGCCAACAAAGAAGGACAGACAGGCAAAATCTTCCAGGCCAATGGTGGCACATTATTTCTCGACGAGATCGGCGATATGCCGCTGGCACTTCAAACGCGTCTACTGCGCGTACTCGAAGAACGAGAGATCGCCCCATTGGGCGGAAAGGCGCCGACCAAGCTGGATATACGCCTTATCAGCGCGACACACTGCGATTTGCCCGAAAAGATCGCGAATAATCTGTTTCGTGAAGACCTGTATTATCGTATTCAGGGCGTCACACTCACGCTTCCTCCCTTGCGCGAACGGACAGACCGCAAAGAGCTGATCCAGTTCGTGCTTGAGCAGGAATCAACCGACGATGCCGTCGTCACCATAAGTGCTCCGTTGATGGAGATACTGGAACGCCATCAGTGGCCAGGCAATATCCGGCAACTGCGCAACGTTTTGCGCGTCATGACGGCATTGCGCGACGGAAATGTACTGACACCGGAGTGTCTACCCGCTGATTTCCTTACTGGGCCCAAGTCGGATCCGGCTGCTTCTGCGCCAATAACGTCCAGTTTGCTCAATCCATTGGAACTGGCCGAGCGTGAAGCGTTGATTCAGGAACTACGAATTTCACACTGGAACCTGAGCAAACTGGCGCGTCAACTCAAAGTAAGTCGCAACACGCTTTATAGAAAGCTTGAGCGCCTGGATATCAACGTTACCTCACGCGAAGCCTGTTAGGCGCCAGTTAAGCGAAAGGCCCGCAGCATATGCTGTGGGCCTTTCGCTTAACCGGCCTGGGCAATTCCCAAGCCATGTAGTTGTCGCAAGCCTGCGATTACTTGATTACCACCCCCCACGGACGTACACCGACGGTAATGTCCTGCAGCTTGACGTTTTTCTCGGTATCGATCACCGACACACTGTCAGATCGGCCATTTGCCACGTACAATTTCTTGCCGTCCGGAGTAATCGCCATGTTCCACGGGCGCTGTCCGACCGGCACTGTCGCGATGATCTTGTTGCTTGCCGTATCAAGCACCGACACCGTCCCGTCGCCGCCGTTGGATATATAGACGCGTTTGCCATCAGGATGCACCGTAACACCATTGGCTCGTGTTCCACCTTTCAGGTGGGTAAGCACTTTATGGGTGGCCATATCGATGACGTAGATTTCACTGCTGTTTTCCGCCGCCACATAGGCACGGCTGCCATCGGGTAAAAAGCCAATGCCTCGGGGGCGATCGCCGATTTTCAACTGCACGACTTGCTTGCGTGTCGTGAAATCGATGATATCCAGGGCGCCTCCGTCCTCGGCGCTTACAAGCATCGTTTTACCGTCGGGACTGAAGACCGCATGCTCTGGATTTTCTCCCTGGACCTTGATATTGGAGACCAACTTGTTGCTTTGGGTATCGATAATCGCCACCTCGTCATTCTCTTCGACTGCAGCGGCAATCCAACGGCCGTCGGGTGACGCATAGACGCCCTCTGGGGATTTGCCCAAATCTACAGCCGGCCCCAATTTACGAGTTTTCAGGTCGATCAATTGCACACTATTGTTGGGCTGGTCGCTGACATAAAGCCAGTCACCGCTGAAGGCCAGCCCGCGCGGCTTCTTCCCCGCTGGCATATCGCCGACCACCTTATCGGTGGCAGTATCGATAATCGAGATAGTGCCCGACCCCTCGTTGGGAACATAGGCAAACGGCTCGGCGAGCGCCAACGCTGAAAACGACATTAATCCTATTGCGGCAAGATGCTGGAAGTGCGGACGTCTCATCAGTTTGTCTCCAATCTATTTTTTAGAAATGCGCTATTACCGTTCCGGAAAACAACGCGGCAACATACGCGAAAAAACTCGATCGCGATCAATAAACAGGTGCTTAAGCCCCGCAAGCACATGCAAAATAATCAGTACCAGCAACAACCAGGAAGCGACTTTGTGGGTCTGATTGAAGACTGCATAAATGAATTTGTCCTCAACGCCCCAGGGAGGAAACGTGATCACATTGAAGAACTTGACGCCCCACTTGCTGAAGTTGGACGCGATATAACCCGACAAGGGCATGACGATCATGAGGACATAGAGCAGGATATGTGTCGCCGAAGCGATACGCTGCTCGAAACGTGGAATAGTGTCTGGTAGCGGAGGAGGCTTATGTGTGAGCCGCCAAACCAGGCGCACTAAAATCAATAGTCCGATCAGAATGCCGGTGCTTTTGTGCAGATTAACGAAATAGCTGCGCTCGGGTACGCCGCGCGGGATTTCCTGGAGATACCATCCGAATGCGAACTGACTGAGCAATAAAATGGCAATAGACCAATGCAGCCATATTGCCGTACGCGTGTACAGTTGAACCATCACACCGTCCCCCTTCTGTTGCCTGAATATTTTTATTTTGTGCCGTATTACTGCGCATGCTCGTAGTCTTTGACAGCCAGCCGTAAAGCGTCGCGTATCAGCGGGTCCGCAGTAGTATGGGTGCCCCTCGCAACCCATCGGACATCAGCCTGCGGCAAGGATTCCATCAGGCGAACCACATTCCTGGGTGGACAAATCCAGTCATGAGTGCCGTGCACAAAGACCGGGACGACTGCAATGCGTTGCAACGCAAGGTAAAAGTCCCTCTCGGTAACAAAGCAAGCCCGCGAAAGGTAATGAGCCTGCACGCGATATTTCTCCAGCTGTCCCGCTTGCAGCGGCCCATCCGGGCTTGATTGCCTGCCCAGCATGGCTGCCATGACGGCGTCCTCGTAGCGTCCCCAACGCATTGCGGTATCAGACGCTATGGCTGGCGTACCCCGAAGCAAACGATCAGACAATGTTGGAAGAACCGCCACGCTTTCACTAGAAATCATGTCCGCCGTCAAATGCCTCCATGCAACGGGCACCAATGCCTTCAAGTCCTGGAAGAACCAGTTCAGCTGTTCGTCCCTCGGCAAAAATACGCCACGCAAGACCATGCCATGCACTGAAGCAGGATGCGTGCCAGCATAGAGAAGTCCCAGCAGCGCACCCCATGATCCCCCGACCACGAGCCATGTCGAAATACCCAGATGCCGCCGCAGCCGTTCGATATCCTGGATGAGGGCCTGCGTGGTATTGCATGCAAGGCGACCTTTTGGAATGCTGCGCCCACAACCGCGTTGATCAAACAGGACCACCCTATGCCTGGCCAAGTCGAACCATTCCAACATTGCGTTATTGCAGGAGCTTCCTGGCCCCCCATGCAAGACCACGGCAGCCGGAGCGCCAGGGGTTCCGAACTCGGCGTAATAAAGCCTATGACCACTCCCGACATCAAGCATGCCTTGCGAAAACGGAACAGCCATGGACGTTCCTCTCCTTATTTTATTCAGACTTGTGTCAGGTTTGGTACATGTGCTCCATTTGTGCAACAAGCTGCTACGGCGACTAACTTTCACCATCCTGCCGCTAAAAGCGCATTTTTTACGATAACCCTTTTTGGGTGTCAACGTTGCTTGACAAAGGGGTACCGCGTGATATTATCAAATTGACTGCAACGATTACAGCGAAACAGCAATAGTTGGGGCAGTTGTCGATCTTTAGAAAAGTCACATGTAGTTTCGCCAGGAGATGCCATGAAATGGAGTAAACCCGAGTTTTCCGACCTGCGCTTTGGCTTTGAAATCACCATGTACATTGCCAATCGTTGATACGATCTTAATATCGCGAACAGCGCGGCGCTAGTAAACTAGCGCCGCGCTTTTTTGTCGGAAGCTATATGAAAGTTATTGTTCTAGGCTCTGCGGCTGGCGGCGGATTTCCTCAATGGAATTGCAATTGTCCCAACTGTGACGGCATTCGCAAAGGAACCATTCAAGCCAAAGCCCGCACACAATCATCCATTGCCGTCTCCGACAACGGTACGGATTGGGTACTGATCAATGCATCGCCCGATATTCTCACCCAGATCCGCAACACTCCCGCGCTGCAACCCGCCCGGAACATACGCGATACCGGAATCGTCGCCGTAATGCTCATGGATGCGCAAATCGACCACGTCACCGGCTTGCTCATGCTGCGCGAAGGAAAGCCCATACCTTTATACTGCACCGAGTCCGTGTGGAAAGATCTGTCTACCGGGCTGCCCCTGGCCAACGTGCTGTCGCACTACTGCGGTGTCAACAGGCAAGACCTGTTGACCGACACCGATCAGGCGCAGGCGATCCATGTACCCGGGGTCTCCAATATCCGCTTTACGGCCTTGCCGCTCAAAAGCAAGGCACCGCCCTATTCACCGCGGCGAAATGCGCCCGAGCCGGGCGATAACGTAGGGCTGCTCATCGAAAATACCGTGACCGGCAAGAAGCTTTTCTACGCACCCGGCTTGGGCGACATCGAACCCCATATCATGAACGCGATGCGTGAGGCCGACTGCGTGCTGGTGGATGGCACACTTTGGACCGGCGACGAAATGATACGCCTGGGCCTTTCGAAGAAAACATCCGCCGACATGGGGCACCTGCCGCAATCCGGTCCCGGAGGCATGATAGAAATACTTGATGCGCTGGGATCCCGGCGCAAGATTCTTATTCATATCAATAACAGCAACCCGATACTCAACGAAAACTCAGACCAGGCGGCCATATTGAAACGCCATGAGATCGAGATTGCATTCGACGGCATGGAGATAAACCTTTGAACGCCCCCACACCCTTGCATACCGCATCCAGTCCCGCCTGGGACCGTATCGAATTTGAAGCACAACTACGTGCGAAAGGCGCGGGCTACCACATCAATCATCCGTTCAACGTCAAGATGAACAATGGCGAACTGAGGCCCGATCAAATTCGCACCTGGGTGGCTAATCGCTTCTATTATCAAATCAGCATTCCTCGTAAAGATGCGGCCATCATTGCCAATTGTCCAGACCGTGAAACCCGTCGAAAATGGGTCGAGCGCATATTGGACCATGACGGCCACGATGGCAATGCCGGCGGTATCGAAGCATGGGCGCGCCTTGGCGAGGCGGTGGGAATTGCTCCCGCCGACCTATGGTCACTGAAGCACCTGGCGCCGGGTGTGCGCTTTGCCGTCGACGCCTATGTCAATTTCGCCCGCCAGTCGTCCTGGCAGGAAGCCATCTGCTCATCGCTTACAGAAATGTTCGCGCCGAAAATCCACAAAGACCGCCTGGCCAACTGGCCACAGCACTACCCCTGGATAAATGCCGACGGCTTGCAGTATTTCCGCAGTCGTATTTCGTTGGCGGAAAGAGATGTCGAGCACGGCTTGCAAGTGACGCTGGATCATTTCACCAGTCGTGCACAGCAAGATCGCGCACTTGAAATCCTGCAATTCAAGCTCGATGTACTATGGTCCATGATGGACGCCATCGAGAAAGCCAACCCCTGACCAGGCTAGAAATCATGAGCGAACTTCCTGAAAATCCCAAATTGTCCAAACTGTTCCGGCTCCAGTGGGAAGAAGCGCAAGACAATTATGTACTGCTGTATCCGGAAGGAATGGTCAAGCTCAATACCAGCGCTGCCGAAATCCTGAAGCGTTGCGACGGGCAGCGTGACATCGCTGCCATCGTCAATGATCTCGAGACCACCTTTTCCGCCACTGGCCTGCAGGCCGATGTTGAAGAGTTCATGCGGACCGCCCAAGAGCGTGGGTGGATACGCTAAGGGGTACCCCATGAACGCCAATTGTGTCCCCCGCCCCGTTACACCGCCACTTTGGCTGTTGGCCGAACTGACCTATAAATGTCCTTTGCACTGCGTGTTCTGCTATAACCCGCTGAACTATGCGCAAGACTCCCGTGAGCTCACAACAGCGCAGTGGGTTGACGTGATGCAGCAGGCACGCAAGCTTGGTGCGGCACAGCTGGGCTTTTCCGGCGGCGAACCCTTGCAACGCAGCGACCTCGAAGAACTCGTCGAAGAAGGAAGCCGGCTGGGCTATTACACCAACCTGATCACCTCGGGCATCGGCCTTACCGAACCACGCATCGCACGCATGAAAGAGGCAGGGCTGGATCACATCCAGCTATCGTTCCAGGACTCCACCAAAGAAATGAACGATTTCCTGTCCAGCACCAAGACCTTCGATTTGAAAATGCGCGTGGCCAATCTGATCAAGCAGTACGACTATCCCATGGTCCTGAATGTCGTGCTGCATCGCCATAACCTTGACCATGTTGGTCGCATCATCCAGATGGCCGACGACATGGGCGTGGAGTACCTGGAACTGGCCAACACCCAGTATTATGGCTGGGGCCTGGTCAACCGCGCCCAGCTCCTGCCCGATCGCGAGCAACTGGTACGAGCGGAAGCCGTCGTGAATGAATACCGCGAAAAATTCGGGCACAAGATGCGTATTTTCTTCGTGGTACCCGACTATTTCGAAACACGGCCCAAGGCATGCATGAACGGATGGGCCTCCGTATTCCTGGGGGTTGCGCCCGACGGTTCGGCCCTGCCGTGCCATGCGGCCAAGACCTTGCCCGGCATCGAGTTCCCCAACGTTACGGAACATAGCCTGCACCATATCTGGTACGACAGCGAGGCGTTCAACAAGTATCGTGGCGACGCCTGGATGAAAGAGCCCTGTAGGTCATGCCCCGACAAAGACAAGGATTTCGGCGGTTGCCGCTGCCAGGCCCTGGCATTAACCGGTGACGCCAGCAATGCAGACCCGGTCTGCGATAAATCGGCCTTCCACCAAACCTTGCAGGATATCGTAGCGGATGCTCAAAGCAACACGATAGCCCCAACGGAAAAACCTATTGTCTTTCGCACCGATGCGAACTCACGAGTCTTGGGTGGGCTCGCCGCAAAAGCTGATTAGGTCGGCCGCGACGCTTGAAGGCTTCGTCCCGCTGCAACGGCTCAATCAGAATCTGCCGGTATCCAGGGATTTAGAAGCTGGGCGCCTGTAGCCTCAAAGTCAGCTATATTTCTTGTGACTACCGTCATTCCATGAACAAGAGCTGTCGCCGCTATGAGCGCGTCTCGCTCGGCGCGCGGGTCTGGCACATGCAGACGGGCACACCGCAATGCCACTGCGGTATCGACCAGCAATGAACGCTCGGCAAATTCTGGCAGGACGTGCACGTCAAACCAAGTCCGCAGCCTTGCACCTTGAACGGGATCGCGCCGCTCGATCCGCAGGATTCCCACCTCAAGTTCCAGGACGGTCACCGCGGAAATATAGAGACTCGCCGCATCCACACCGGAAAGCCACGCGATAACGTTAAGGTCGGCTTTCCGGTCTCCAGCTTTGCGCAGCTCGGACAGTACGTTGGTATCGAGAAGGAACATCACGACAAGTCAGCTGGTCGGCTCTGGATGTCGGCACGAGGCGGGTCGAACTCAATATTGGCTAGCCCCGGCATGGAAAGCGCTTCAACGATGTTGCGGCGCTTTCCGGTTAGGCGCTTGTACTCGGTGATGCTTAGCAATACGTGGGCGGGCTTGCCGCGATCGGTAATGAATACGGGGCCTTGTAAAGCGGCTTTCTTGGCTCGACCAAGGTCTTGGTTAAGTTCTCTGCTGGATAGGGTTGTGACTGTCATGGAAGCCTCCATTCGCACGCTTTATAATGTTGCAACGTTACTACATTGTCCAAAATAACTCAAGCCATACCCTCCATCGTCTTTGACGCGCTCAAGCTACCTGGTAGGTTCAGATGCCGGCGGGCACGAGCGCCTAAACCCTTAACGCCTAAGTATTGCCTGATGGACACGTCAATTTCTCCTGACCGGCCAGACGACAAAAAGCCCATGGTTCTTTAGGAACCATGGGCTTAAGGTATGTTTTGGACTGCTTTGAAAAATTCTTGGTGCCGACGGCGAGACTCGAACTCGCACAGCTTTCGCCACTACCCCCTCAAGATAGCGTGTCTACCAATTCCACCACGTCGGCCAGTAAAGAGCGGTATTCTAGCACGAATTTTGATCCGCTTTTCCGGATCTTCGCAGTGAGCGAAGATCCCCATGAAAATTAATTGTTCTTGCTCGCGTCAGCCGGCGCCGCAGGC
>LNAP01005243.1_pt1 | contig 11616 bp, 13 predicted proteins | sample 602601 | NCBI WGS metagenome assembly LNAP01 (sample SAMN02440304, study PRJNA202911) | soil metagenome | biome: Subtropical and temperate rainforests or woodlands; isolation source: soil samples (1 kg each in a 20% v/v slurry with milli Q water) were... ... | reverse complement strand
AAGTTGGTGGCGTACGTGGAGGGCTCAACCTGGTTCAAGAACCGGAAGTTCATATCACCGGTTTCTTTCAATTCGTTCCACACCCAGTCTTGTGGGCCAACGCGCTGCAGCATGCCTAAATGTAAAAATGAATGAAAAGTTAAAATGAACGAAAATATCGTGAGAAAGAACTCTTGATTGTCCAATCCATAAGTCCACTTGTCCACTTCACACACAAAAAATTATATCAACTACAGCAAAACTGGCCCAAAATTAAACGTACCAACATACGCAAACACACAGGCGGCGATCTCGTCAATGTGGTTCACGCCTTCATCACTCAATTCAATGGTCAGCGTGAAGGCCGCGAAGTCATTGTTGGACAAGTAAGAGCCCGCAGAGAGACCGTTGGCCCAGCGGCGGGCCTTCAGAGCAGACAGAATGGATCCGCCAGACTCGTGGCCCAGAAGATGACCCAGGTAGCTGCAAGTAACGTGTACATAGATGAGTTGGGATTTTTTATATCATTAATGTTAATTATAGCAAAAAACAATCTGTACAACGACATGAAACTGTGTTAATTCACAGTAACAACCGCAGTAAAAGAAAATATTACCTGGTGGGCTTGGTGAGGTAACGGTGCTCCGTAGCAGGGATAGGAAAACTCACCGTCATGCTCTTGACATCTCTACAACAGAATAATGAGCATTATAGAATGACCAAACGTGAAGTCACGATAAACACCACAGCGACATGTCAATCCCAATAATGTAAGCATAAAAATCAGCAGACATAAACTTACCGGATAGGCACAACCTCCAAGTACTTCTGCACCTGCGCGGGTCCAAAAGGATTTGAGTCAAACACTGCGCGGGGCAAGTCTTTGTTCGGCACTTCGCTAAACTTCTGCACCACCCACTGCTCCAGCGTGTCCAGCGACTCCTTCGCATACACCACCACTTTCATGTTGTTCGCGCTGTAGTGCTTGTGGTAAAAATCCACCACCATGTCGCGTGTGTTGAGGCCCTGGCTGGCGGGGATCTTGGACAGAGTCTCGAGGTTGCCGGTGGAGAAAGAGTTCAACGGGTGGTCCTCTCTGGCCAACGACTTGAACAGCTGGAACTTGCGCCACATGTCACTCTGAATGAAGAATGCGAAACATCACGAGGCAGATGGTTAGGTATTTGTGTGGGCTGGTGGGTGAAAAAAGAAGAGCGGAAAGGTTGATGCGTACCTGCAAGTTCTTGGTGTTCTCACTGTCCACCGCGTTGATTTCTCTCGCGGTGGACGAGTCACTCAGCAGAGGACAGGTAAAGAAAGAAGCAAACATGTCCAGCGCGCCTTCGATGTGATCGTTCTGGACGTCAAAATAGTACACGGTGTTCTCCTGAGAGGTGTACGCATTGGAGAATCCGCCGTGACTGTTGAGGTACGCAGAGTAGGCATTTTCGACAGGGTACTTCTCAGTACCCATGAACAGCATATGCTCAAGAAAGTGAGCCAAACCCTGCGCCTCTTTCGGGTCGCTCAACGCTCCAACCAGCACATCGCAGCAAGCACTGGACTTCTCAGTCTTCGGATCATGCACCAGCAATGCCTGCAGCTTGTTGGGCAGGGTAATGTGGCGATACTCTCTCTTATCAATCGCCGACACAATGATCTCTCCTTCAAACCTAGTAGAACTCATTTCAACGAAAAGAACAGAGAGCAGCAAGCTAAAGATGAAGCCGTAATAGTTGCAGCAAAAGTGAAGTCAGATCTGCCGACGTTGGACGTCGACATCACTTCTCCGTTCCCGGGATCCCTTTCCGACCTTCATCCCTTTACAACATGGACAACAGCTTTGTTCAAAGACAGTAACACAGGCCAAAAAGATCCTTTGAGAAAGCGCGAAGTACACTATGTAGTGCTAACCTCTATTATTACTCTACTCACGCGCGCTCAACATATACAGCAACTGTACTCTAATGCATTGAATTATAAAAAGGATGCAGGTGCATGTGCAAAACATACACATGTATAACGTTCCCGCAGCGCAAGCTAAACTTACAGCATGTCGTCACTATGGCAGCCGTGGCTTGTGACTAGATCTCTGTTTGCTAGTTGTTCCATACCGAGATTGTATCGCATGTCCCTCGCGCTTTTTATTGCTAGACGACTTGACACTTGTACCTGCTCGTTGACTCTTTTGTAACTTTTTCTTGATCCGCATACCCCCTAGAATCAGTGCTTCCTGCTGAAGACGTTCCGCCCGGCGCGCAGCAGTGATATTTGGAACCTGAATACGAATATCTCTGTAATCGTCGTTCCAAATCCAATTGTAGTCTTGTCTCAAGGGAATATGCGTACTGCGATTGTGAAGGACATCATCAATGCGCCGAAACATACCATCGATGGTGAGCTGCACGCTGTCCTTAAACGGTGGGTCCCACGTAGTATTATCATATCTGTCTAACAAACGCTCCGGTGGGGGCATGGCATACTGAATCCGTGGCGCAATGGCTGCGAGTGCTTCTTGTTTCAGACGAATCACATCCGGACTGATACTTTTCAACACGGTCATCACATTTACCTTGTGGATACGCGCCATCCATTCGGGAATAAACACCGAGATGTCGAGAACGTCTTGTTCGGTTAGGTGCCACGGGTGCTGGTTATACAAAGTCTGTATTTGGAAGAACACAGGAATGCAACCTGCTACAATGATGTCCACCACAGCCTTGCGGGTGGGATCGTCGCCCGGGGGACACAAACAAAACACGGAGTGTTTGTAGATGGTCAAAGAGGCAGCGATGTTGGTGTCCTGCGACGAGTGACCAAGTTGTTTCCAATGACACGCGGGATCGGCTGAGCACTGTTGTGTAATCGCCCGGCGAAGTTTGGTATTGGTAGGGTTGAGTGTCTTGATGGAGCCCACATACACGGCGGTGTGGTTGCGCTGGGTGGCTTGATCCAATCCCCACGGCAAGGACTTCATACCCTCCCACCAGTGAAAGCTCGACGAGAAAGGCAAGGAGACAAATCTCCCTTCATATTTCGACGAGTCCATCCAATAACAAGTAATCGTACATCGCCAACAGAAATTTTTCATAAACTTGTGGCATCCTCCAGATGGCCAGGGATGAAACTGGCCCAGGGACCAGAGCAAAACGTGGTCGGCACCTTCATGCCGAGCAAAATACTTTTGCGAAAGAAGTGTTTCGTTTAGTCGCGGAATGATTCCAGTCGTACATTGCCGTCGATCGACACATGAGTACGGTTCAAGGTATCCATCCAGACCAATATCATAGGGTATAATAAACATACTGGCTTTCTCAGGGTCAAGAGTACGCCGTTTGCTCCGTTTGAAACGGTTGTACAAAGAACTGAACATGCCCCAATGCGATGTCAAGAACAGCCCATCATCAGGCACAAGCAACTTTCCTATACCAGAGTACTCCTTGTGCTCGTCACTGATTGGAGCACCGTCTCCACAGGTGACATTATCGGCTGGCCACCTCCACCAGTACTCCTCAGGCAGGTCGTACATATAGAAGAGTTTATCTTCAACAACATTGTCCTCCGCCACAGTGCTCACGCAATAAAAATATAATATATAGAGAAACAAGTGCAACATGGTTGGCATTGGAGCAAGGCTCTTTATAGATGAAGCCGCAAAAGTGAAGTCAGATCATTGCGGCGACATTACCACCGTTCCCGGGATCCCTTTCCGACGGTTATACTTCATCACTTCACAACAGCTATGCTGGTATGTTTCCAACATTCATTGCCAGGAGCAGCAAGGGTATTACACCATCACCAAACGGCTTTTCTACAATGGGCGACTTTCGCAAAACGAAATCGGCATGGATGAAGCCATCCGCGAACAAAACACAGTCAACCAAACTCACAACGCAAGACTTCCACAAAAACCAAGGGAAAATTGTCAGCCCCTGGGACATTCAGGACGATGATGTGCTGGAAGAATTTGACAGAACGTTAGCTGCTATGGAGGTTCATGTTGATCATCCTTGGTATGAGCGTTCCACTGAGCTGCGAGCTCACGAAGCGGAGAAGGAAGCAGCTCGGACGTACAAAATGAAATCTCTGTTCGACGAGGACCCAGCTATGGCAAGAAAACAACAGGAACAAAAGAAAGCAGCGGAAGAATATAAGTTTCAATCGATGTTTGAGGTGCCACCACTCACTGAGAAGCAACAAAGAGTCATCGACGAGTACCAGATGAACCCTCCATTTCGTACAAGCTACAACGTAGCTCCAGAGGACAAACGCACGGCCAAGAAGCTCGCCCCCAACAAGAACCCCGTGACAAGACAGCCCTGGACATATGGCTCGGTGCCTGCGGACCCAGTGACTCACAAGATATTTGATCGCCCACCCACTGCGCTGTGGAGTGTCCCGCCTCGTGAGGAAGAAGTGACCCAGCTCCCATCCTCAGGAGACCCCGTGTTAGACTCCCTGCGCGCGCAGCTGAAGAAGCACGGTGCAGCAGGAATTGCAGGTCTCTCGCGCAAGTTCCGCATCATGGACGACAATGAAAGTGGTACACTGGACTTGCAAGAGTTTGTAAAAGGCATGAAAGAGTGCAAACTGGCTGATCTCAGCGACAAAGCACTGAAACACCTTTTCCTGTACTTCGGTGAGTCTTTTTTTTTTGCCCAACATATCATATATGTACATATTGGGATCTCATGCTTTATAATATATTGCTTCCTTTGCAGATCGTGATGACTCTGGGTGCATAAGCTACGACGAGTTTCTGGTGGGCGTGAGGGTAAGTTTAAAAATATTCTTTGCACATAGAAACTTTTGTGGAGCTCTGCATGTGTGTCCTCTGGTGTAATATATTTTTATATATCTGGTCTGTTTAATCACACAGGGCGTGCTGAATGAGAACCGCAAAAAGTTGGTGCATCTCGCCTTTCGCAAACTCGACACAGACGGCTCCGGTGCGGTGGAGTTCAGCGAGATTAAAAGCCTGTACAACGCCTCCAGCCACCCGGATGTAATCATGAACAAGCGCACTGAACAGGAGGTGCTGATAGAGTTTATGCAGGCTTTTCAGGTACAAGATGCATTGCAAGAAGAAGTGGCTTTTATTTTTGACAGTGTCATCTATTGAATTTTTTGCATGATGCGTAGGCGGGCAGCAAAGAAAAGGATGCCATCATCACAAAAGCTGAATTTGAGCGGTATTACGCCAACCTCAGTGCGAGCATTGACCGCGACGACTACTTCGAGTTGATGATTCGCAATGCCTGGCACATCAGCGGCGGCGAGGGGTGGGCGGCGAACACCACGAACCGAAGAGTGTTGGTGACGCATGCCGATGGCCGGCAGACCGTGGAGGAGATCAAGGTACACATTGGCTATTTTTTCTTGTTATGATTTGTTGTATTTGTTCAGCAGTGAGTAATGATGTAAATTTCAACCAGCTACAATAATGCATATTATTTCTGTCCATGTCAGGATGATCTCGGTCTGCGTGCCGGTGACCAAAAAGGAATGGTACAGCGCCTCAAGGCCCAGGGCTTGAACGTCGCCACGATCAACACCAACGGCGCTGGGGACCTGGACAACCAGTTTGAAGCCTCCGACAGTTACAATTACCGTAGTGAAGTGGCGGCCGCGCAGAGACAGATGCAGACCCAGCAACCATCACCATATCAACCTGGAAATAGTTTTGCCAGTGGCCCGCCTGGCCGCCCTGGCACCTCCGGGAACAACGGTACCTCCACTGGCACTGGGCCTCGCCGTCTCGCAGATTTTGCCGGTGCGCCGTCGATGCAGCTTGCCGGCAGCGCTTACACGGAGCCTGTGCCGGCGCACCGCCACTTGCAGCAGCAACAGCAGCAGAGGCCCCTCTCTGCGGCGGGCACGCAGGTGCTCAAGCCAACCTCTCTGGCGAATTTCATCGAGGGCAATAATAACAATGCGTATTCGGCGCGAAGTAACACGAGCAGTGGCAGTGGACGGAGGCGGTAAATTTCGCCATGATTCTTGGATGCGATCGTACATTTAAATAGATTTATTCGAAAAATGTCTTCTAAATTTGTAAAGGAAGAACTCGACGTAAAAACGCAGCTTTATTGCAATTGATTATGGTTGAAACATGTACAACCAAAAGAAAACAATATCATTTTATACGGCTGCCATCAGTTTCGCTTCCAACGCGGTCACCTGTGTGCGGCTAAACAGCGCAGTCGTCGCCTGCGAGTCATAATGCGTCACGACAATCAACAGCACGTCGCGATAGGCACGCACCATCGAGTGCAGCGCCTGCTGTACGGCACCCTGCAGCAACCGGATAGCATCCGGAATGGCACTCTCGGACCGGGCGCGGTACCGGATCTGCTGAATCCGGCCCATGCTGCTAATGCGGACAAACTGCGAGGCCTGCAGGGTACTGCAATAGGCCGCCAGCGAGCTCTCCAGGGTCAGCAGACTGCGCACGACGGGGCACACGGAGCGCTGCGTGTAGCCCGATGCGTCCTCGCTGAGTGCCAGCAACAACAACGCGGCGATAGACTCGATCGCATGCACCACCGAGGTAGTGCACATCGGAGGAAACGCACGGGCAGGGAGGTCGGCGGCGTACTCCACTCCATAGCCCGGCACGGGCACCTGCAGCGCGCCATAAAAGCCCAAATACACCCACTCTTGGAGTCCTTTCAAGAACTGGCTTGCCTGGAGGACGTCTTGGGCGTGTTTGAACGCCTCCGAGGCGGTGCCGTCGTGATGGGCGTGTCGATTTTTGTCTCGGCGATACATCGTGCGTGCACGCAGTCCAGAGGGGTCGCGCTCAATCGAAGAATCATAATGCTTCTCCTCATAGGAGGGTCCTGCATGGGAAGCGTCGCGCTCCCCAGCGGCGAGCGAGGCACGTAGGCGCAAAATGTTCTCGAAGGAGCTGCTGTGACGTGGCGCCGCACCGGCTGCGACATTGTCGGTAACCTTGACATTCCCGTCACTTTTGAAAAGTCCGTTATCTTGATCCAAATCATCCAGCAAAAGGTCTTCGTTTTCTTCTCGCTTTGTTAGAAATTCGTCCAACAGGTGTACCTGGTATCCGCAGCAAAGACAAACACAAAGTCACATTTGAAATAATGGGATTTAACATCAAAGAGATAACATCGAGTCATACCTGGAGAGCAGCCGCATCGATCATCCCACACGTGGCGGCTAGAATCTGTGCCCAGTGTTTGGCAAAAAGCACCGCGCGGCGCTGCACGGCCACCTCCGAGGGGTCCTGCACTAACCGGTGCAGATCTTGAAAGGCCAGCGAGCGCGCCAAAAGATCAAATTTTCCTACCCGCAGCGCCTCTCGACTCTCTGCAGACATGCCGGCACCAGCAGCCCCGACCGTATTCACAAGAGAATCATCACTAATTTGACCCAGATGGGCAACATTGATGGGAAACTTGCGGTGCACAGGAGTGACTGGCAGCAGGTTGGCCCCCTCACCAAAGTAAGGAACCACCGGGGGCTGCATGCCCACACTCACCACGGAGTCAACCAATCTGGCCTGACGGAGTTGCTGCACTTGTGCCTCGGACAAGGCGGTGTTTTCAGAGTAGTTGCTGCTGCCGTGGCTCAGGGGGTCCAACACACCCGAGGAGGTGTTCACAGTAGTGTCCTGACCGATCAGCAGCGCCTGCAGCAACAACTGCTCACTGGGGGTTTCACCGGCCCGCGCAGAGCCTCCCTGGGCACGAAGCAGCTGCCATCGAAGCTTCTGGAAGTCCAGGGGATACGTGGACATGAAGGACAGTGACTGAAGGAGTAACTCCACCTGGAACAGCAGCACTACCGCCACAAACAGGCTCACTCCGCCGTCCACGACAATTGACGACTCGGGCATATATACAGACAAGGAACTTTTAAGAGCATTTAGACTACACAGGGGGCTACTTTTTGTGGATGCGGAGAGAGCCGCGTTGCAAGTCCAGCGCAGCCAGACATTCTCCAGTGCACGCAGCACACACAATGTTAATGACACTGTGGCGGCGATCTTGAAACCAAGCAGCACAGCACTTCGTGTAGAGGTTAAAATTTGACGCACAAAACTAGATGCAACTGGTTGGGGAGTACTTTGCAGAGCCTGTGGTGAAGAGGGGCAACTAAAGAAGATCACCAACGCAACTGCACCGCTAATTGAAGGAACCAAGTGAGACTTCATGCTGAAGGTTACTATAGACAGTGAAGTCACAGGAGCCCATAGCAACAGCGACAATAAGGACTTCCCGCAGAATGCGCCAAGTAATCCCGGCACCACAACTTTCATCAGCATTGCACGAACTCTATGCATGGTGAGATTTGTCCCCCCAAACCTGGCTCCATCAGCGATGTAAGCATGGTATATGTAGACCAGCAATAAAATTGACATAACCAAGTAGATGGAAAGTTCCAACGGCTGGACTACGGGGACAGACGCACCATACTGTGCATAAACAAGTCGGGCAACGCACTTCACAACGAAGTACAGAGATACAGACACAGCTACGTTCAGCACAGCCCAAAGAACGTGCCTGCGAATCATAGACTGAAACGTGGTCTTTCCGATCGGCAATCGAGCAAGCCGATCCATTTCTACTTTTATTGTCACAGCTTGCGAGTCTGAAGTTTGGAAAGTGAGCTTTGCTCGACCAACGCTCATGTTTTTGGGAGTAATCACGCGTTGAGTGGGTTTTAAGGGGAAAAACAACGCACCATGATGGGCTTTATTGAGTCGATTATTGTTTAAACAGAGTTCAGCACCTCCCGGTAACAGCAGTAGCATAGACCGGAGATGGATGGTCTTTACTGTAGTAACAGCTCCTTGGCATTGCAATATCGCCTTGATTAAATAAAACACACTAAAAAGCTTTCTTCTTTATGAACACATTATATCACTCAAAAATAAACAGTAGGAACAGTATATACAACACAGTGTTAGGCGCGCGGCGCAAGAAACGTAATATCACCAGTCTGATCATCAATCTTGAAAGCATGCGCGGGTGGGACTGACGCACGTGAGTTAGTTGAAACACCCGTACAATTATCTCCATTACCCTGTGTATTACATGCACTGACGCTGCTTCCAACACTTTCACAGTTATTTGAACTGCATACACTTTTACTTACCTCATCGGCTGTTGGTTTACACTCACCATCACGGCACTTGTCAAACAAAAAGTCATGTACAAACCGATGACTCCAGTCTTTGCCAAAATATGCATTGTAGATGCCCACTGCAGGGTCTTTTACAGTATTATAGGCATCATAGGCACTCTGTCGGGACTCTACCAACGCCATGCTTTCTGGTGATACATCAGGCACCGCGGTATCAATCAGATCAGTGTATGCCTTCATATAATCCGTGTACGCTGGGTACACCACAGTGGATACTTTTGTTTCATCTGGAAGGCGCCCGAAGAGCATATTCTTACTGAAAAACTGCGCATCGTGGTATATTTTCCCAGAAAGTGTGTCGTGTAGGTCTGGATATTTGTTCCGAATCGAGGTGAGCGGTTCGATATACTGTGTGGTGTAATTGGGAGTAGTGTGTAGGGGCTGGAAGTCCATGACGTTGATCACTCTGTGGCTGTTGCTGTTCCCAATGGAGATGAAATCCATACCGAGGATTGGAATGTCATATTGGTATTTCGGATACCACACCGCATTGAACACCTGATTTGTGAAAAAAAGCAATGTTATGGTCGATTATGCGTAAGGTGGGATGATAAGAATGTGTGATCTTATTTATACCTGCACGGCATCTCCTGCGTCAAAATATGTGAAGCGAACTTTCCGAAATTTGTCATTCTTGAAGCACTTACTGGCTATCCGCGCAGGTCGAGTCTTGCTACTTTGATATGCAAATTCATCGTTGATAGGCACTTCAGTCATACCAAGTTCCTTCATCATCCCCAGATGGTGATTGAGCATAGGCATATACGTAAGGTTTCGCGTTATTTTAACTGACTCAATCCACGGCAATGGGGAGACTTTAGTCGCATCATTTGCGTGACCTCTACTGTTTTCCACACTAGTGGAGGAGAGGACTTGGGCACTTGAATGGCGTCCCGAACGCCTGAACGCAAAAGGCGTTTGCATCAGTGCTGGGGAAAGTCTGCGCAGCACAAAGGAGTAGCTGCTGTCGAACATTGCCACAACAATGAAGGATAGCAGTAGCAATGCCCCCAACATATTCCTGAGAAAACAGGGGCAACTCCTAAGGATAGGTGCAACGTTTAAAATGTACGGACACAAACGACGATGTGTTGCGGATGGTTGAGGTTCAACGTCATCGTTTGCAGTCACCACAATTAATGCCGTTTCATACTGGCATTTCTGTATTTAAAACGCCCACTAAAGAAACAAATCAACAATCCGTTTACTTTAATCGGATTCTAATAAGCCTATATTACACGAATTAAGCAAATCAAATATTATGTTACATGGTTTCCTTCTCAATGGCTTCGACCAGCCGTGTTACTAGTTCGTCTTTTTTGCCGGTAGTAGACAGGCCCCGCTGCTCTAGATGCGCGCGCAATTCAGGAACTTTGTACTTTTTGACTACCATGGTTAGGTCAGCATCCGCTACAACAGTAGTGGCAACAGGGGTGTCAGCAGGTGTGGATAGTGAACTAGCTCCTGCATCACTGTCGGAGTCGCCATCTGTGCTACCATCACTGTCCCCAATTTCACTTTCACTCTCACCATTATTATCATCGCTACCAGTATATCCATCTCCTGCACCCTCTACCGGCTGATCCATTTCCCCCAGTCTACCGACTTTCCTATTGCAGTATACTAAAAACCCTTCTAACGGACCTTGGGGATGATCTTTCACGCGGAAATCTCGTGTGCGCTTCTTTAGGAAGGAGGTCATGGAGCCAAAGGTTGTTCTGAGTGCTTCAAGGGCATTGGGGTGCTCAGGAAATGGCACTGACTTTAAATAGCGGCCCAGATCGCGGCTAGAGATGGTATCGACTTGATGGATGCGATAGTACTGTATAAGTGCGAGGTAAGAGCGAAAAGTAAGATACATTGATGTGTGTAAAGGTATAGAGTAGAATAACTCGCTTCAAGTGGCAGCTACAATCATACAGGCATTAAGACATCAAATCTTACCTCCAGCATTATATTCACCAGATCCTGCCCAATCACTACCTCTATGGTAAAAAGCAAAAGGCAACGAAATCAGAAGTTATAGATTGTACTGGCTAATATGCGCGAAGAAAATTAAATACAATCAAACTTACGTGTCGCCTTCTGCTCTGCATTTGATCCTTTCACAGCGTTAGGTAACAAATTCTTGCTACCTTTAGTACTGCTAGGAGTGTTGTTCAATCGACCAACATTGCTACCACTGCTGTTATTCGTCACAGTGTCGAGGATTATGTTCAGATACGCATCGCCTGCCACTACACTGGCGGCATCAGCCCCTGCTGTCTCATCATCGTTGTGGCTCGCCTTCTCTAAATATCGCTCTACATAAGTCTCATAGCCCTCGCGCAGCTCAATTCCAAAGTCAGTAGTAGAGCCTCCGTCCACCTCGAACACTTTGAACAAGTCTGAAAAGTGGTCCATAAACGTACGTACCGACCAGCTTTGTTGTTTCAGTGCCGACAGGGCGTCAATTTTGTTTACCCG
>LNAP01005241.1_pt1 | contig 11617 bp, 11 predicted proteins | sample 602601 | NCBI WGS metagenome assembly LNAP01 (sample SAMN02440304, study PRJNA202911) | soil metagenome | biome: Subtropical and temperate rainforests or woodlands; isolation source: soil samples (1 kg each in a 20% v/v slurry with milli Q water) were... ... | reverse complement strand
GTCGGCACTCGCGCAGTTCCTGCTCGGTGCGACGCTCGCTTACGGTATGACGTTCTGGAATGCCTTCTGGGCATTGACAGTCGGCGCGGTGATCCTCGAAGTCGTCTGTATCTTCATCGGAATCATCGGAGTTCGTGAGGGGCTCAACACGTCGGTGGTCGCGCGCTGGTGCGGGTTCGGTCATGCCGGCTCGGCGGTGATCGGACTGGTGATCGGGGTCAGCCTGATCGGCTGGTTCGGCATCCAATCGGCCGTCTCTGCATCAGGGTTGCACGGGATCATGCCGTTCCTGCCGCAGTGGGCGTGGGCTTTGGCCTTCGGTCTCCTGATCACTGCAATAGTCCTGCGCGGGTTCGGCTCCATGCAGCTGATCGCCAACATCACCGTTCCGCTGTTCCTGATCCTGGTGGGATGGGCCGTCATATCCGAACTACGTAATCACTCGCTGTCGGATCTGATGACATCTGCTCCGGCCGGGCCGGAGCTCAGCTTTCTTGCGGGAACCACCATCGTCGCAGGCGGTTTCATAGCCGGCGCGGTGATCACACCCGACATGACGCGCTTCAATCGCACGGCAGGCGACGTCGTGAAGCAGACGCTCGTCGGAATCACGTTGGGTGAATACGTGATCGGGCTGACCGGTGTACTTCTCGCGCATGCCGTTCGCAGCTCCGACATCGCCACGATCATTCTCTCGTCGGTCGGCTGGGTCGGCGTTCTGATCATCGTTCTCGGCACCTTCAAGATCAACGACTGGAACCTCTACAGTTCGGGCCTCGGCATCGTGAATTTCATCGACGTCGTGTTCGGTCGAAGGATCAACCGCGCCGTTGTCACGGCAGTTGTCGGCGTCACGGGTTCGGTCCTCGCCGCCGCTGGAATCCTGAACTCGTTCACCGACTTCCTGATCCTGTTGGGCGTAGGCTTCCCGCCCATTGCCGGGATCATGGTGGCGGAATACTTCATCGTCAAGACCTGGCGCAAGGATCTGGACGAGAGTCGCGCCACCGGCACCCTACCGAGTTCGGATCAGGATCGCGATCGCTACCATCTTCATGTCGAAGGCCTCGATCTTCTTGCCGAGGTATTCGGGCGTGCGGCCGATCATGAGCCCGGCGATGAACACCGCCAGGATGGCGTACATCAGCATGCCGTAGAGCCCCGAGCCGGTGCCGCCGAACACCACCTCGCCGAGCTGCATCAGCACCATCGGCACCAGCCCGCCCAGCGGCGTGAAGGAGTCGTGCATGGCGTTGACCGCGCCGCAGGAGGCGGCCGTGGTGATGGTGGCGAACAGGCCGCTGGCGGCGATGCCGAAGCGGGTTTCCTTGCCCTCCATGTTGCCGCCCGCCTGCAGCGCGCTCACGGTCTGATCGGTGCCCAGCGCGGCGAGCGCCGGGTTGCCCTGTTGCTCGAAACTCATGGCGGCGATGGCCGCACCGACGAACAGCAGCGTCATCGCCGCCAGCACCGCCCAGCCCTGGCGGGTGTCCCCCGCCACCTGGCCAAACGCATAGACCAGGCCGGCCGGGATCAGAAAAATCGCCAGCATTTCCAGGAAGTTCGCCAACGGCGTCGGGTTCTCGAACGGGTGCGCCGAGTTGGCGTTCAGAAAACCGCCGCCGTTGGTGCCGAGCATCTTGATGGCTTCCTGTGACGCAATTGGCCCCATCGGCAGGGTCTGGGTTTGCGTCGTCGCGGCTTCGGTAACCGGCTTGCCGGCCGCATCCAGCAGCGGTTGGCCGGCGGCGTCGAGCTTGGGCGCCTCGAAGGCGGTCGGCTCGAGCGTGGTCACGTCCTGATACGCCGCGAAGTTCTGGATCACGCCCTGGCTTACCAGTACCAGCGCAAAGACGAACGACAAGGGCAGCAGCAGGTAGAGCGTGATGCGATAGAGATCCGCCCAGAAGTTGCCGATGGTCGTGGCCGAATGGCGCGCAAAGCCGCGGATCAGCACAAAGGCAACGGCGATGCCGGTGGCGGCGGACAGGAAATTCTGCACCGCCAGTCCCAGCATCTGCGTGAGATAGCTCATCGTCGCCTCGCCGCCGTAGCCCTGCCAGTTGGTGTTGGTGACGAAGCTGATGGCGGTGTTGAAACTCGAATCCGGCGTGACATTCGCCATCTGCTGCGGATTGAGCGGCAGCCACAACTGCAACCGCTGCAGCGCATACACCGCGAAGAATCCGATCACACTGAACAGCAATACCGCCAGCGCATACTGGCGCCAGCCCATCTCCTCGCGGCCGATGCCGCACACGCGAAACACGCCGGCTTCGAGCCGTGCCAGCGGGCGGCCGATGCACACGTGGATGCCGGCGCCGAAGGCCAGGTGAGGATTGGGGGCGCGCTGCAACCGGAAGGTGTCCGGGTCCTTGAACACGCGCTCGTCGCGGTTGGCGGAGACCTGCGCGATGATCACTTCGGTCTCCGGCGGGATGGTGCCGCAGGCGAGCTTCACTTCGCGCGTGGTGCGCCGGCCCTGCAGCTGCAGGGGGGTTGCGTACCGCAGGCACTCTTCGATGCCGGGTCCCACGGCGGCGGGGTCCTCGCCCAGCAACTGGAACTGGTCGCGGTGCTTCATGAGCGCGAGCGTCGACAAGCCGATCAGGTTGGTCGTGGTCTCGTGGCCGCCGTTGAGGAGGACGATGCACATGTGCGCCATCTCGTTCTCGCTGATCGGCGGATTGCCGCGCTTTTCCGCGGCGACAAGGGCACTGATGATGTTGGACGGCACGTCCTCCACCGGGCGCGCGCGCCACTCGTTGATGTGCACCAGCAGGTAGTCCTTGAACTTCTGCGTGGCTTCGTGGCCGGCGGCAATCACCTCCGGGCTCACGCTGGGGTTCAGCGGCACCAGCACCTGCGCCCCGAGGTCGCGAATGATGGGCCCGTCGCTGCGCGGAACCCCGAAGATGTCGCAGATCACCTGGATCGGGATGCGCGAGGAGAACTCCGAGACGAAGTCGATCTCGCGCTTTTCCTGCACTTCCTCCAGCAGCTGCGCGATGATCTCGCGCGTCGCCACGCGCAGCCGCTCGATCGAAGCCTGCGTGAAGAACGGGTTGACGATGTCGCGCAGCCGGTCGTGGTCGGGCGGGTCGCGAAAGAGCATGCTGCTGGTGTGGTGCTCCAGCAGCGGCCCGGGGCCGAACTTCTTGCCGTACGCCTCTGCGCGATTCACGCGCCCGCTCAGGTCGCGCCAGATCGCCTTGATGTCCTCGTAGCGCGTGAGCAGCACGGAACCGTCCGAGTTCCAGTGCATCGGCTCGTCGTCGCGCAATGCCTTGTAGAACGGGACCGGGTCGCTGTAGTACGCGTCGGGAAGGTTGAAGAGGTCGAAGGTCCCCGCGGCTGCGGTGCCACCGGACGTCGTTGCTGTGCTCACTTGCCTGTCTCCTGCGACTTGGTTTCGTCGATGTCGGACAGTGTAGGAAGCGGCGCGCAATGCCTCAATACAATTGCGGCGATTCGCTGTATTGTTCGCGCAGATGAAGCCCAAGACGTTCGACCTCAACTTGCTGGCCGTCGTCGTTGCACTCGACGAAACGCGAAGCGTCACGCGTGCGGCGCAGAACCTGGGCATGAGCCAGCCGGGCCTGAGCAGCGCGCTGGCGCGCCTGCGCCGCCACTTCGGCGACCCGATGTTCGTGCGCACCTCCGAAGGCATGCGGCCCACGCCACGCGGGCTGGTGGTGGCCGACGAGGCGCGGGCGGTGCTGCAGCATGTCAACGAGAAGATGCTCAACAGGCCGCGCTTCGTGCCCGAGGAGGCCACCACCGAGTTCAGCTTCGCGATGCCCGACGCCGGCGAGATGGCGTTCCTGTCGCCGCTGCTGAAAGAACTTGGGACGCTGGCACCGGACGCCACCGTCCGTACCGCCTCGTACGCGCCACGGGAACTGGAGCTCGCGATGCAGGCGGGCCAAGTGGACATCGCGCTCGGGTACTTCCCGGACCTCAAGAGCAGCGCGTTCTTCAAGCAGCGTCTGATGATGCACGGCTTCACCTGCATGATGCGGGTGGGTCATCCGGCGTCGAAACGCCTCACTCGCACGCTGTACTCGGAACTCGAGCACGTGGTGGTCGAAGCGCCGACGCGCAGCCAGGAACTCGTGGACGACTACCTGGACCGCCGCAACATTTTCCGGAAAGTGCGCCTGCGCAGCACCCACTACCTGACATTGCCGGTGATCGTGGCTTCGAGCGACCTCGTCGCCACCGTGCCCGCTGCGGTCGGGCGCGTTTTCGCCGAGCTCGGACAGGTGGTGCTGGTGGAGCCGCCCTACGAGATCCCCAAGTTCCCGATCCAGCAGCACTGGCACCGGCGATACGACCAGGACCCCCGCAATCGCTGGTTGCGCGAGCAGCTGGCACGCTTGTTCGGTGGTGGGTCCAACTGGAAGCTGTAGGGGATGGCGGACTTCAACCTGGGGCGACAACACCTTTTTCCGCCATTCGAGACCGGCCAGCGCATCCCCTGCAGGGGGACCCCTCGCGCGAGGACATCCGGCAGCAGCTGGCCGAACGCAATGCGCTGCCGGCGCAGTCGCGCTAACGGACCACCCGCCGGTCCACCAGCATGCGGATCTGCGACTCTTCGTAGCCGAACTCCCGCAGCACCTCGGCACTGTTCTCCCCGAGCCGCGGTGCATGGCGCGGCCGCCCCGGCGGCGTGCCGGACCATTCGGTGGGGATCCGGGTTTCGCGCAGCATGCCTTCGCTCGGATGCTCCGTCACCTGGAGGAAGCCAGTCGCCGCCAGATGCTCGTCGGCCAGGATGTCGTCCAGGCTGAACATGCGCGACGCTGGAATGTCCGTCGAGCCGAACAGCGCGAGCCACTCCCCGGTAGCCCGTGTCAGGAGCACTGCGGCCAGGTAGCCATAGACATGGTCGATGTGCTCGAGCCGCTGCCCCTGGCTGGAGAACCGCGCGTCTTCGGCCCACAGGTCGGTTCGGCCGATCGCCTCGAAGAAGGCTTGCCACTGCTTGTCGTTGTAGACCATCACGCAGATGTGGCCGTCGGCCGTGCGGTACGGGCGGCGGTCGCGCGCCAGGCTGCGCTGGTAGCCGGTGGGCCCCACCGGCGGCTGGAACAGTTCCCCGGCCAGGTGTTCGCCCAGAACAACGGAAAGCATCCCCTCGAACATCGGCACGTCCACCCGCTGGCCCACCCCCGTCTTCTCGCGCGCGAAGAGCGCCGCGGTCACGGCGTTGCACAGTTGCAGCCCGGCGACGCGGTCCACCAGCACCATGGGCGCATAGCGCGGCTCGTGGCCGCTGGCGGCCTGGTTCAGGGCGGGAATGGCGCACATGCCCTGCACCAGGTCGTCGTAGGCCGGGCGCGCCGCGTACGGCCCCTTCTGGCTGAAGCCGAAGGCGCCCGCGTACACCAGCCGCGGCGCTACTGCCCGCAGGTCGTCGTACGCCAGCCCGAGCCGCGCCATCGCCTGGGGCCGGATGTTGTAGACCAGCACGTCGGACTGGCGCGCCATCTGCTACAGCACGTCGCGGCCATCGGGCTGCTTGAGGTCCAGCACCACCGACCGCTTGCTGCGGTTGGTGGTCAGGAAGAAGTGGCCCATGCCTGGGTTGCGCATCGGGCCGGACTGCCGCATGACGTCGCCGGCGGGCGGCTCCACCTTGATGACGTCCGCGCCGAGGTCGCCCAGCATCTGGGTTGCGAACGGTTCCATGATGACGCTGGTGAGGTCCAGCACCCGCACGCCCGACAGCGGGCCCTGCAGCGCTTCAGTCAACCTTGGCGCCCGATAGCTTGACGACCTTGCCCCACTTTGCGTGGTCGTTGCGCAGGAAGGTCTTGAATTCCGCCGGCGGCAGCGTCCATGTCTCGTACGCCATGGCGCGAATCGCCTCCTGCAATTCCGGGCTGCGCACCGCCTTGAGCGTCTCCTGGTACAGCCGGTCCACGATGGGCTGCGGCAGGTTGGCGGGGCCCACGATGCCGAACCACAGGTCGCTGCCGGCTTCCTCGAAGCCCGGCACGCCCGCTTCCTTCATCGTCGGCACGTCGGGCATTGCGGTGCTGCGCTTGCTGCTGGTGATCGCCAGCGCGCGCACCTTGCCGGCCTTGATCTGCGGCAGCGCGGTGGTCGGGATGTCGAACATCGCGGAGACGCTGCCGCCCATCACGTCGACCATCGCCGGCGCGTTGCCCTTGTACGGGATGTGCGCCAGCTGCAGGCCGGTCAGCGACTTCAACAGTTCGCCGGACAGGTGGTTGGTGGCGCCGTTGCCGCCCGACGCGTAGTTGGCGCGGCCTGGATTTGCCTTGGCCCACGCCACGAACTCGGCCACGGTGCGAGCCGGCACGGCGGGGTTCACCACCAGCACGTTGGTGTACGAGACCACCGGCGTGATCGGCGTTAGGTCGGTCAGCGGATCGTACGGGTGCTTCGAGTACATGTGCGGGTTGATCGCCGTCGAACCGGTGTGGGCGAAGCCCAGCGTGTAGCCGTCGGGCGCCGCCTTGGCGACGAAGTCGATGCCGATGCTGCCGCCCGCGTCGGTGCGGTTCTCCACCAGCACCGGCTGGCCGAGCGCATCGCCCAGGCTCTTGGCGACCGCGCGGGCCAGCACGTCGCTGGGTCCGCCGGCGGCGAACGGCATCACCAGCTTGATTGGCTTGCTGGGCCAGGCCTGCGCGGCGGCCGCGAACGGCAGCACGCCCAGGATGGTTGCGAGCACCAGGTGCTTGAACGGTTGCATGGCTTGTCTCCTTGTGTGTCCGTGGGGCCGGATGTCAGGTCCGCTCGCGCAGCATCTCACGTGCCGTCACGATCTGCAGGATCTGGCTGGTGCCTTCGTAGATGCGCAGCAGCCGCACGTCGCGGTACAGGCGCTCGATGGCGTATTCCTTGATGTAGCCGTTGCCGCCGTGCACCTGCAGCATGCGGTCGGCGATGCGCCCCGCCGCCTCGGTGGCGAAGTACTTGCAGCAGGCCGCCTCCTTGGTGATCTTGCGCCCGGCGTCCTTGTCGCGCGCGGCCCGCTCCACCATCGCGCGTGCGGCGTAGGCCTCGGCCTGGCTGTCGGCCAGCATGGCCTGGACCAGCTGGAAGTTGGCGATCGGCTGCCCGAACTGCTTGCGTTCCATGGCGTAGCGCACGCCTTCGTCCAGCAGCCGGTCGCACAAGCCGGTGGCGACCGCGGCCATGTGGATGCGCGCATGGTCCAGCGAGCGCATCGCGTTCTTGAAGCCTGTGCCTTCGACGCCGAGCAGTGCGCTCGCGGGAATGCGGCAGTCCTCGAAGATCACGTCCGACTCGTGCGAACCAGCGAAGCCCATCTTGCGGTACGGCTTCGCGACCGTGATGCCGGGGGTGTCGCGGTCAACCAGGAAGGCGGAGATGCCGGAGGCGCCCATCTCCTTCGGTGCGGTCCGCGCGAAGACCGTGAAGACGCCGGCATGGACGGCGTTGGTGATGAAGCGCTTGGTGCCGTTCAGCACGTAGTGGTCGCCGTCGCGCACCGCCCGCGTCGTCAGCGAGGCCGCGTCGGAGCCGGAGTCGGGCTCGGTCAGGCAGAACGAAGCCATCATCTTGCCGGTGGCGAGCTTCGGCAGGTACTTTCGCTTCTGCGCCTCGGTGCCGAAGTTGATAATGCCAAGCGTGCCGACGCCGTTGGCGGTGCCGAAGAACGAGCGGAAGGCGGGCTGCGCATAGCAGACCTCCAGCACCAGCCGCACCTCCTGCAGCGTGGTCAGGCCCAGGCCGCCGTACTCCTCCGGGATGCTCATGCCGAACAGGCCCAGCTCGCGCAGCCCCGTCACCACGTGGTCCGGAATTTCGCCGGTGGCTTCCACCACCTCCTCGGCCGGCAGCAGCACCTCGCGGGTGAAGCGGCGCACGGCGTCAACCAGCAGTTCCAGGGTTTCGTCGGTTTCGATGTCTCTCATCAGGGGTCCTCAGTCGGCTTTCACGCCGGTGGCCTTGACCACCTGCGTCCAAGAAACGATCTCGTTGCGCAGCTTCCGGTCGAAGTCGTCCGGCCCGAGCAATTCCAGCTCCGCGCCGAGCGCGGCCACCTTCTCCAGCGTGCGCTTGTCCTTCAGCACGGTGGTCATGTCCGCTTGCAGCTTCGCCACCAGCGGCGCGGGCAGCCCGGCGGGGCCGACCATGCCGTTCCAGTTGGTCATGCTGTAGCCCGCCACCCCGGCCTCGTTCGCGGTCGGCGTCTCGGGCAGCATCGGCGAGCGGGCGTCGCCCGATACCGCGAGGGCGCGCAGCTTTCCCGACTTGACGTGCGGCGCCAGCACCGAGACCGAAGTCGCCATCAGCATCACCTGACCCGACAGCAGGTCCGTCACGCCGGCGCCGTTCGTCTTGTACGGAACGTGCGTCAGCTGCACGCCCGCCATGTAGGCCAGCTTGGCCACGGCCAGGTGCGGCGAGCCGCCGTTGCCGCTGGAGCTGTAGGTCACGAAGCTCGGCTTTGCCTTGGCCAGCGCTATCAGCTCGCGCAGCGTCTGCGCCGGCACCGCGGCGTTCACGCAGAAGGCGAACTGGTTGTACGTGGTGTGCAGCAGCGGCTTGAAATCCTTGACCGGGTCGTACGGCAAGTTGCTGTACAGTGCGGCGTTCATCGCGTGGTTGCTGGCCAGCATGCCCAACGTGTAGCCGTCCGGCGCGGCCTTGGCGATGGCCTGGGCGCCGACGACGCCGCCGGCGCCGGTGAGGTTCTCCACCACCACGCCCACGCCCCATAGCTCCGCCAGCCGCTCCGCCATCAGGCGCGCGGTGGCATCGCTGACCGTGCCCGGGCCGTACGGCACGATCAGCTTGACGCTCCGCGCCGGAAAGGTCTGGCCGAAGGCCGGCACGGCCAGCGGCAAGGCCGCGAGGCCGGCGAGGGCGCGGCGCCTGGAAATCGTTCGCATGTCGTCTCCTTTGTTGTCGTTGGTGGCGCGGCCCGTCATGCGGCCACGCCTTCGTTCATCAGCCGATCGATCTCCGCCGGGGTGAGGCCGAGCTCCCGCAGGACATCTTCGGTGTGCTCGCCGGTGCGTGGCGCGGCCCGGCGCAAGGCGGGGGGGGTGGCCGACAGGCGCAGCGTCGAGGCGAACTGCGGCACCGGGCCTGCGCCGTCGCCGACCTCCGAGACGAGGCCCCGTGCCCGCACCTGCGGGTCCTGCAGCATCTCCGCGACGCTCAGCACCGGCGCCACGCAAACGTCGTGATGCGCGAAACGGCTGACCCACTCCGCGGCGTCGCGTTGCAACAGGACGGCGGCGACCGCCTCGCGTGCGGCCGCCTCCTCCCGATCGGGCGCACGCACGTAGTGTTCGGCCAGGCGGCAGTACTCCGCGAGATGCGGCCGGCCGATTGCCTCGCAGAAGTTACGCCACAGGTGCGGTTCGGAGCAGGCCACCGAGAGCAGCTTGCCGTCGCCTGCCGCATACACCGCGTAGTACGGATAGCCTCCGCAGAACACGCCTTCGCCGGCGGCCGTCGCGTGGCCGGTAGCGAAAACGTGTCGCAGGTTGGGGGTCGCCGCCAGCAGTGCGACGGTCGCATCGAGGTAGGAGATGTCGATGAACTGCCCGAGGCCGGTGGCGTGCCGTGCCAGCAATGCCAGGGAGATCGCCAGCGCCGCGTGCATCGCCGCGCCCCCGTAGTCGGCGACGAGGTTCAGCGGGATGTCCGGCACGCCGCCGGGCTGGCCCCACAGCGAGAGGCCGCCCGACAGCGCCAGGAAGTTCAGGTCGTGTGCGGGCCGGTCACGGTACGGTCCGTCCTGCCCGAACCCGGACATCGCGCAGTACACCAGACGCGGGTTGTCCGCGGCGAGCGTGTCGTAGCCTGCGCCGAGGCGCTGCATCACGCCGGGGCGGAAGCCCTCCACGATCACGTCGGCTTCGCGCGCGAGGCGCCTGAACAGCGCGAGGCCCTCCGCCGACTTGAGGTTCAGCGCCAGCGATCGCTTGTTGCGGTTGGTGTGCGCGTGGCGCTGCAGCGCAGCCGCGGCCGCGTCGGGCGGCGACGCGGGCGGCGTCTCGATCTTCAGGACGTCGGCGCCCATGTCGGCGAGCATCATCCCTGGCAGTTCCATCGGGGGGACGCGTCCGAGTTCGAGCACCCGCAGGCCGGCGAGCACGGTCATCGCGCAGCCCGTTCCCGCCTGGCCTGGCACAGCACGTCCTGGGTGTCTGCGCCGAGCCGGGGCGCATGCGCACCGGCGGCTTCCAGCCGTCGAAGCTGACGGGGTTTGACGGGAACACCAGCGTGCCCATCCGCTCGTCGTGCACGGCGACGAAGTGGCCCACCGCCTGCAGGTGCGGGTCGCTCCTCAGGTCTTCGAGCCGGTTCATGCGCGCCGCCGGAATGTCCAGGCGCCGCAGCGCGAGCAGCCATTCCTCCGTGGTCCGCTGGCGCAGGTGGTCACCCAGCCGCTCGTACAACGCTTCGATGTGCACCGTGCGCAGTGCCAGGGTCGCGAAGCGTTCGTCCAGCCTCGCCTCGTCGTCGCCGAGTTCCGCCAGCAGCGCCTGCCAGTGCGCGTCGCTGTAGGGCATGACGCAGATGTGCCGTCGCGCGTGGCGTAGGGACGCCGCGAAGGCATCAACGCGCGGCGGTAGCCGGGCGGTGCCAGCGGCGGCTCGAACAGGTCGCCCTGGCTGTGCTCCACCAGGCCGAAGGACACGACGGACTCGAACATGGGAACTTCCACGGTGGCGCCGGCGCCGGTGTGCTGCCGCTGCACCAGTGCCGCCATGATGGCGCCGACGGCGACCAGCGAGCCGACTTTGTCGGCAACCGTCGTCGGCAGGTAGCGCGGCGTGCCGGACTGCATTTCCATCATTGGGGCCAATCCCGACAGCCCCTGGATGACGTCGTCGTAGGCAGGCTGTCCGGAATAGGGGCCCTCGCGACCGAAGCCGGTCAAGGCGGCGAACACCAGCCTCGGGTTGGCGGCACGCAGCACCTCGGGCCCGAGGCCGAGCGCCTCCAGTTTCTCCGGCCGCATGTTGTGCATGAACACGTCGGCGCCGGCCACGATCGCGAGCAGGTCGTCTTGACCCTGTGCCGACTTCAGGTCCAGCAGCACGCTGCGCTTGTTGCGATTGGTGCCGAGGTACAGCGCCGCCATGCCGGGCTCGCGGCCGGGGCCGATGTGGCGGGTGCTGTCGCCGCCCGGCGCCTCCACCTTGATCACCTCGGCGCCGTATTCCGCCAGCGCCTGGCTGGCGTACGGGCCCATGACCACCGTGGTGAGGTCGACCACCAGCAGCCCTCGCAGCGGGCCGGCGGCAACGCCGCTGTCGCTGCGGCTTTTGCTTGTCTCCATAAACCCATGCCAGGGCTGCGGGCAGCGGGAGGGAAATATAAAATAGCGGTTTCACTATTGAAAGCATCAATAATGGAATTGCGCCAGCTGCGCCATTTCGTGTGCCTCGCGCAGGTCCTGAACTTCAGCCGCGCGGCGGACCAACTGCACATCGCGCAGCCGGCGCTGTCGATCTCGATCCTGTTGATTTCCGCGCAATCCTGACCCCGGGGGGGTGCGGATAAAAACTTGGACTGGTTTTATGCCGCAAGTCCAAGGCTCACCCGGTATTCGATAGGGCTGAGAGAGCCAAGAGAGATCTTGATCCGC